>PJUI01000027.1_pt1 | contig 329398 bp, 307 predicted proteins | sample 1512201 | NCBI WGS metagenome assembly PJUI01 (sample SAMN08177670, study PRJNA422409) | Feces metagenome, whole genome shotgun sequencing project. | isolation source: Chicken feces (2) enriched on wood chips | host: Gallus gallus | place: USA: Madison | collected 2015-01-15
GGACGTGACGGGCACGATCGAGCTGCCGGCCGACAAGGAAATGGTTCTGCCGGGCGACAACGTGGCCATGACGGTCAAGCTGTTGGCTCCGATCGCCATGGAAGAAGGTCTGCGTTTCGCCATCCGTGAAGGCGGTCGTACCGTCGGCGCCGGCGTCGTCGCCAAGATCCTGAAGTAATTCGGATCACTTAAGCAGCAAACAAACAGCGAGGGCGCCTCGTCGCCTTCGCCTCTCGTTCTTTAGGAAACGCCATGAAAAACCAAAAGATCCGTATCCGCTTGAAAGCCTTCGATTACAAGCTGATCGATCAATCGGCCGCTGAAATCGTCGACACCGCCAAGCGTACGGGCGCCGTTGTCCGCGGCCCGGTGCCGCTGCCCACGCGTATCCGTCGTTACGACGTTCTGCGTTCGCCGCACGTCAACAAGACGTCGCGTGACCAGTTCGAAATCCGTACCCATCAGCGCTTGATGGACATCGTTGATCCCACCGACAAGACCGTTGACGCTCTGATGCGTCTGGACCTGCCGGCCGGCGTCGACGTCGAAATCGCGCTGCAGTAAGGCGTACCGAGCCTGCTACCTTCGCCGGTAGGCTCGAAAAAAATGGCCGTATTCCTCAGGGAGTGCGGCCATTTTGTTTTGGACGGTGCCAGTGTTGTAGATGCGTCGCCTGGCCGTCACTTGGCCGTCGCTCGGGGTTAGCTAACACTTACTGTTCGGCTGACGTCCGCCCGCTTGGCGGGGCAGTTCCGCGACGAAGCCAGTGTCGCAAAATTGCCAGCTTGCGCTGAGCCAAAGTGCGCTAAGTACTTGTACCGCCTGAAAAAATCATGCTAATATGCAAAGCTTGCCATTTTGTGGCAAGTCTAACTATGGGCGGAATGACCTGAACCATAACGCTGTACCGCAGATTCACGCGGGGATTTACAGCTACGACGGGCTCAGGCAATACCAACCAGGTTGAACATAGTCGTAGGGCAAAGGCCGTTACCTTTTGCCTGATTAGCCCTGACCAATCGCAGTCAGGAATGGAGAAAACGATGTCGAATTCGACACCCACGCCCGCCGCTCACCGGCTGGGGCTGGTGGGTCGCAAGGTCGGCATGACCCGCATTTTTACCGAGGAAGGTGAATCCATCCCGGTAACCGTGCTGGACGTGTCTAACAACCGCGTGACCCAAGTTAAGTCGCTGGAAACCGACGGCTACGCCGCGATCCAAGTGACTTATGGCACTCGTCGTGCCTCGCGTGTGGCTCAGCCGCAAACGGGCCACTACGCCAAAGCCGGCACTGAAGCCGGTAGCATCCTCAAAGAATTCCGCCTTGATCCCGCTCGCGCTGCTGAATTTGCAGCCGGTGCCGTGATCGCCGTGGAATCCGTGTTCGAAGCCGGCCAACAGGTCGACGTGACGGGCACGACCATTGGTAAAGGCTTCGCCGGTACCATCAAGCGTCACCACTTCGGTTCGCAACGCGCTTCGCACGGTAACTCCCGTTCGCACCGCGTCCCCGGCTCGATTGGTCAAGCACAAGATCCGGGCCGCATTTTCCCGGGTAAGCGCATGGCTGGTCACCTGGGTGATGTCACCCGCACCGTTCAAAACCTCGACGTCGTTCGCGTTGACGTTGAGCGTGGCCTGCTGCTGGTCAAGGGCGCTGTCCCCGGCCACGCTGGCGCCGACATCGTCGTGCGCCCGGCCATCAAGGCCCCGGCCAAGAAGGGAGCGTAAGTAAATGGATCTCAAGCTCCTGAACGACCAAGGTCAGGCCGCTGCTACGTTCAGCGCGCCCGATACGATCTTCGGCCGTGACTTCAACGAAGCGCTGATTCATCAGATCGTGGTGGCTTTCCAAGCCAATGCCCGTGCCGGCAACCGCGCTCAGAAGGATCGCACTGAAGTTAAGCACTCGACCAAGAAGCCCTGGCGCCAGAAGGGTACCGGCCGCGCACGCGCTGGTATGACTTCGTCGCCGCTGTGGCGTGGCGGTGGTCGGATTTTCCCGAACTCGCCCGAAGAGAACTTCACCCAGAAGGTCAACAAGAAGATGTACCGCGCCGGGATCCGTTCGATCTTGTCGCAACTGGCCCGTGAAGACCGCATCGCTGTTGTCGAATCGTTTGATCTGGAATCGCCCAAGACCAAGGCTGCTGCTGCAAAGCTGAAGAGCCTGGGCCTGGACTCGGTCCTGATCATCACCGACAGCGTTGATGAGAATGTTTACCTCGCCACCCGCAACCTGCCGCACGTTGCTGTTGTCGAGCCCCGTTATGCCGATCCGTTGTCGCTGGTCCACTACAAGAAAGTGCTGATCACCAAGCCGGCCATCGCTCAACTCGAGGAGATGCTGGGATGAACGCTGAACGCTTGATGCAAGTCATTCTGGCTCCGATCGTGACCGAAAAGGCCACGTTCGTCGCTGAGAAGAATCAGCAAGTCGCTTTCCGTGTCGTGGCTGACGCTACCAAGCCGGAAATCAAGGCTGCCGTCGAACTGCTCTTCAAGGTGCAGGTCGAGTCCGTGCAGGTCCTCAACCGTAAGGGCAAAGTCAAGCGCTTTGGCCGATTCGTTGGCCGTCGCCGTAATGAGCGCAAGGCTTACGTGTCGCTCAAGGACGGCCAGGAAATCGACTTTGCGGAGGTGAAGTAAATGGCCCTCGTAAAAGTTAAGCCGACTTCGGCTGGCCGCCGTGGCATGGTGAAGGTTGTTAGCCCGAACCTGCACAAGGGTGAGCCCTACGCGCCGCTGCTGGAAAAGAAGACCCGTGGTTCTGGCCGTAACAACAACGGTCACATCACGATCCGCCATCGCGGCGGTGGTCACAAGCAACACTACCGTGTCGTCGACTTCCGTCGCGACAAGGACGGTATCCCGGCGAAGGTTGAGCGTCTGGAATATGACCCCAACCGTACGGCGCACATTGCTCTGCTGTGCTACGCCGACGGCGAACGTCGTTACATCATCGCTCCGCGTGGTCTGGAAGTGGGTGCAACCCTGCTGTCGGGCACCGATGCTCCGATCCGCGCCGGTAACACGCTGCCGATCCGCAACATCCCGGTGGGTACGACGATTCACTGCGTTGAAATGCTGCCTGGCAAGGGTGCTCAGATGGTCCGTTCGGCCGGCGCTTCCGCCGTCCTGCTGGCTCGCGAAGGCATCTACGCTCAAGTGCGTCTGCGCTCGGGTGAAGTCCGCCGTGTGCACATCGAATGCCGCGCCACCATCGGTGAAGTCGGTAACGAAGAACACAGCCTGCGCCAAATTGGCAAGGCCGGTGCAATGCGTTGGCGCGGTATCCGCCCGACGGTTCGTGGCGTTGCCATGAACCCGGTGGATCACCCGCACGGTGGCGGCGAAGGCCGTACCGGTGAAGCACGCGAACCGGTCAGCCCGTGGGGTACTCCGGCGAAGGGTTTCAAGACCCGTCGCAACAAGCGGACGAACAATATGATCGTCCAACGGCGCAAGCGCAAGTAAGAGGCGAACACTATGTCACGTTCGATCAAGAAAGGCCCGTTTGTCGATGCTCACCTGATCAAAAAGGTGGACACGGCCGTCGCGGGCAAAGACAAGAAGCCGATCAAGACCTGGTCGCGTCGTTCCACGATCCTGCCCGAGTTCATCGGTCTGACGATCGCTGTGCACAACGGCAAGCAACATGTCCCCGTGTACATCAACGAGAACATGGTCGGTCACAAGCTGGGCGAGTTCGCGCTGACCCGTACGTTCAAGGGCCACGCTGCGGACAAGAAGGCGAAGAGGTAAGCGATGGAAACTACTGCCATTATCCGTGGGGTGCACATCTCGGCACAGAAGACGCGTCTGGTTGCGGACTTGATCCGTGGTCAGAAGGTCGGCCGTGCCCTGGAAATCCTCACCTTCTCGCCGAAGAAGGCTGCCGTCATCCTGAAGAAGGCTGTCGAGTCCGCCATCGCCAACGCCGAGCACAACGACGGCGCCGATATCGACGAACTGAAAGTCACCACGATTTTTGTGGACAAGGCTCAGTCGATGAAGCGCTTCTCCGCTCGCGCCAAGGGCCGCGGCAACCGTATCGAGAAGCAGACCTGCCATATCACGGTCAAGGTCGGAGCTTAAGGAGTCACGATGGGTCAGAAAATTCACCCCACTGGGTTCCGTCTCGCGGTCACCCGTAATTGGTCCTCGCGTTGGTTCGCCGACGACAAGGCCTTCGGCACGATGCTTGCCGAAGACATTCGCGTTCGCGAGTACCTGAAGAAGAAGCTCAAGAGCGCCTCCGTTGGTCGCGTGATCATCGAGCGTCCGGCCAAGAATGCCCGCATCACCGTCTACTCGGCTCGTCCGGGCGTGGTGATCGGCAAGCGCGGCGAAGACATCGAAAGCCTGAAGGCTGATCTGCAGCGTCTGATGGGCGTGCCTGTGCACGTCAACATCGAAGAAATCCGCAAGCCGGAAACCGATGCTCAACTGATCGCCGACTCGATCTCGCAACAGCTCGAGAAGCGCATCATGTTCCGTCGCGCAATGAAGCGCGCGATGCAAAACGCGATGCGTCTGGGTGCCCAAGGCATCAAGATCATGAGCTCGGGCCGTCTGAACGGTATCGAAATTGCTCGCACCGAGTGGTATCGCGAAGGCCGTGTGCCGCTGCACACCCTGAAGGCCAACATTGACTACGGCACCTCCGAAGCCCACACCACGTATGGCGTGATCGGCATCAAGGTCTGGGTCTACAAGGGCGACATGCTGGCTAACGGCGAATTGCCGCCGGAAACCGCTGCCCCGCGCGAAGAAGAACGTCGTCCGCGCCGCGCTCCGCGTGGTGATCGTCCGGACGGTGCTCGCACCGGTCGTCCGGGTGGTCGTGGTCGTGGTGGTCCCCGCAAGGCGGACGCTGCTCCGGCGCCTGAAGGAGAATAACCATGCTGCAACCCTCTCGCAGAAAGTATCGCAAAGAGCAGAAGGGCCGCAACACCGGTCTGGCGACTCGTGGTACCCACGTGTCGTTCGGCGAATTCGGTCTGAAGGCCACCGGCCGTGGCCGTCTGACCGCTCGCCAGATCGAAGCCGCTCGTCGTGCTATCAATCGTCACATCAAGCGTGGCGGCCGTATCTGGATTCGCATTTTCCCGGATAAGCCCATCTCGCAAAAGCCCGCCGAAGTCCGCATGGGTAACGGTAAGGGTAATCCTGAGTACTGGGTCGCTGAAATTCAGCCCGGCAAAGTGCTCTACGAAATGGAAGGTGTGAGCGAAGAGATCGCGCGTGAAGCTTTCCGCCTGGCCGCTGCCAAGCTGCCGATTTCGACCACGTTCGTCGCGCGTCATATCGGTGCTTAAGGAGTACTAACATGAAAGCTAGCGAACTCCGTTCGAAAGACGCCGCCGAGCTCGGCAAAGAGCTCGAAAGCCTGCTGAAGGCACAATTCGGTCTGCGTATGCAGAAGGCCACGCAGCAACTGGCCAACACCAGCCAGCTGCGCAACGTGCGTCGCGACATCGCGCGCGTTCGTACCTTGCTGACCGAGAAGGCAGGGAAATAAACATGAGCGAAACTCAAAACACCCAAGTGGCCAAGCGCCAGCGTACGCTGGTTGGCAAGGTCGTCAGCAACAAGATGGACAAGACTGTCGTTGTGCTCGTCGAGCGCCGCGTCAAGCACCCCATCTTCGGCAAGATCATCATGCGCTCCGCGAAGTACAAGGCGCACGATGAATCGAACCAATACAACGAAGGCGATACGGTTGAAATCGCTGAAGGCCGTCCCATCTCGCGCTCGAAGTCGTGGCGTGTGGTGCGTCTGGTTGAAGCCGCACGTATCATCTAAGTAAAGCAGTTCATCGGAACGGTTCGCCGTTCTGATATAAAACGGCAAGGGCTCAACCCCTTGCCGTTTTTTTTCGCGTTTCGAAAGTGGAGGATCACACGACATCATGCGCCGCTTTATGACGGGGCTCTGGTTGGGCTTGTTGAGCGCGGGCAGCGTGGCGCAGCCGCAGCCGCAGCCGCAAACACCCGCGCAGGTGCAAGCGCAGCCACAGACGACCCATGCCGACGCAACCCCTCGCGCTCCAAGCACTGCCGAGGCCGCGCCTGCCGCTACCGCTGCGACACCAGCTGCGGCCACGCCCATTACGGACCATGCCTCGCTCGGACGGGCGTTGCTGAATGCGGGACCGGACGCTCGTGTGCGCCTGGATGGCTCGTCACGCGATCACGCCGCCATCTTTGGCACCGACGACGAAAATGAGCAGGCGCTGATGGACCAGGAACGGTCGCTGCAAACCCAGCGTGACCAGTTGCGCATGCTTGAGAAGCTGCTGACGGAAACGCCCGCCGCAGCAGATCCGCATCCCCCAGCAATGATTCCGTTGAACGCCGGCGCGCCGATGAACATGCCGAAGCTAGCGCCCACGCCTTCAGGCTCGCAACTGGATAGTACCGGTAGCGATACCCGGCGCAGCGTTGACGAGATGCAACGGCGCGTCAATGGCCTGAGGCGTGATGCCGACGACTTGGGTAACCGTGGCCGTTGACGCCAGCGGCGCCGGGCAGGCGACGGCTATTCAGCGCCGCCGCGTAAATTCCCGCAGCCGCCCGGCAATACCCGTCGGGAAGTAATACACCGACACCACGAACAAAATCCCCAGCCATAGCAGCCAGCGGTCGGGTTCGAACAGCAGCGCCAGGGGCGCCACGCCCGTCACCGCATCGTGAATGATGTGCAGGCCATCTTGCAGATAGCTTTGTGCGAACACGAATAGGCTCGCGCCGACCACTGCGCCGTACATCGTGCCCATGCCGCCAATCACCAGCATCAGCAGGATGTTCAGCATGATCTCGAACGACAGCGAGGTATCCGGCCCGTTGTAGCGCAGCCATAACGCGTACATCGCGCCCGCCAGCGTGGCGAAGGCGGCGGCAAGCAGGTTTGACAGGCTGCGATACAGCACCGTGCGATAGCCAATGGCCTCGGCTCGGAACGGGTTCTCGCGGATGGCTTGCAGCACTCGGCCAAACGGCGAGTTAACGATGCGCAGCAGCATCAGGAACAGCACGGCGCACACCGCGGCGATCAGGTAGTACGTGATGATGCGGCCGTCGATCGTGACGCCGAACACCGGCTCGGAAAATGGCCGGAACGCCGGTCGCAACATCTGGGGTACCTTGAAGTTCAGGCCATCTTCGCCACCCGTCAGATCGGACAACTGCGACACCAACGTCTGGAACGCCGCCGCGACGGCTAAGGTGATCATTGCGTAGAAGATCGCTCGCACGCGCAGGCTGGCCAGGCCGATCAACAATGCGAACGCCAGCGACACCGCAAGGCCCGCACCCACACCCGCGAACACGGCGGTCCAGCCCGGCTCCATGCGGATGCTGGCAATCGCGACGCCATAGGCGCCGATGCCGAAGAACATGGTGTGCGCAAAGCTCACGATGCCGGTGTATCCCAGCAGCAGGTCATAGCTTGCGACCAAAATCACGAACACCAGAATCTTCGCGGCCACCGCCAGCGACTTCGGGCCGGGAAAAAGGAAGGGCGCCGTGGCAAGCAAGGCGACAATCGCGATCAGCGCCAACGCCAATAGCGGGCTGCGGGGCGGGTCGCCGGAGAGCAGGCGGAAAGACATATCGCGGCTCCTAGCGGTTCGTGACCGGATACACGCCTTGCGGCCGCCACAACAGAATGGCGACCATCAGCGCAATGTTTGAAAAGAGGGCGGCCTTGGGCAGCAGGAAGCCGGTGTAGTTGGCCATCAAGCCGACCAGCAGCCCACCGATCAGGCAGCCTACCGTTGACCCCAGCCCGCCGATCATGATGACGATGAAGATCAGCACATTGACCTGCGCACCCAGCTGCGGCACAACCGATTGCTGATACATCCCCCACAGCACACCGCCCAGCCCGGCCAGCATCGACCCGGCCACAAACACGCCGACGAACAAATGCCGGATGCGGTAGCCCAGGCTTTCCACCATCTCCCGGTCTTCGACGCCCGCGCGGATCAGCAGGCCCAGCTTGGTGCGGTTCAGCAGCCACAGCATGCCGCCCAGCACCAGCACGCCCACCACCAGCGCCACGATGCGGAATTTCTCGATGGCGGCATCGCCCAACAGGAACGCGCCGCGCAGCGCCTCGGGCAGCGGCAAGGATAGCGTCTGCGGACCCCAGATCATCTTGATGATTTCCTCACCGATGATCATCCCGCCCATCGTGATCAGGATCTGCTTCAGGTGCTGCCCATACACCGGCCGCACGATCACGCGTTCGAATGCCAGCCCGACAGCACCGGCCACGAGCATGCCGACGATCATCGCAGGCAGTACGGCCGCCAGGTTCATCCACAGGCTGCCGGATTGTGTCCAGTCGGCCATGCCGCTCAGTACCGTGGCCGCCATGTAGGCGCCGATGGCGATGAAGAGACCGTGCCCGAAGTTCAGCACGTCCATCAGCCCGAACACGAGTGTCATGCCAGAGGCCACGATGAAGATGATCATGCCCATGGCCAGGCCCGCCAGCGTCAGCGTGACCCAGGTCGACAGCGAGCCGACCAGCGGCAGCGCAATGGCGGCCAGCGCCAGCACCAGCAGCACGGGCCGCAGGTCCGCGCGCACGCGCGGCAGCGGGGTATCGATATCCACGGTGCTCATTGATGGCTTCCCAAAGACAGGCCCAACAGACTGGTTTGCAGCGCGTCGTCGTCCGCCAGCTCGCGCATGCCGCCGGCATGCACGACACGGCCGTTGTCCATGACGGCGACGTGATCGCCGACCTGACGTGCGAAATTGAAGTTCTGCTCAACCAGCAGGATGGTGGTGGAAGCCTGCTTGAGCTCGATGAAGGCGTCGATCATGTTCTGGATGATGGCGGGCGCAAGACCCTTGCTGGGTTCGTCGATCAACAGCAGCCGGCGCGGCTCGATGATGGCGCGCGCCACTGCCAGCATCTGCTTCTGTCCGCCCGACAGCTTGCCTGCCGGATGCAGCCAGAATTTTTTCAGCGCCGGGAAAAAGCCGAAGATCCATTCCAGTCGGGCGGTGTCGAGCTGGTCCGCGCTGCGCGCCTGGCGCGCGGCGAGCAAGATGTTTTCCTTCACCGACAAATCCGCAAAGATGCCCATGTTTTCGGGCACATAGGCCATGCCCATGCGAGCCATGTCAGGCGGTGATTTGCGTGTGCCCGGCCCGCCAATCGGGGTGCCGTCAAACGTCACCTGGCCTTGCGAGGCCCGCCACAACCCCATGATCGTGCGCAGCGTCGTGGTCTTGCCGGCGCCGTTGCGGCCCAGCAGCATGGTGACCCCAGCAGACGGCACCGCCAGGTCCACGCCGTGCAGGATGTGGTACGCACCGATGTGGGTATGCACGCCTTGCAGTTCCAGCAGCAGCGGGGCGCTCATGCCGGCGTCTCCGTCGGGCTGATGCCCAGATAGGCCTGTTGCACGATGGGGGACGCGATGACGGTGGCCGGGTCGCCGTCCGCCATCAGCTGGCCGTTATGCAACACGACGATGCGGTCAGCCAATTCACGCACCACATCCATCTTGTGCTCCACCAGCAGAATCGTTTTCGATGAATCCGTCTTGATTTCGCGGATCAGCTCCAGCACCACGGGCACGTCGTCCACGCTCATGCCGGCCGTGGGTTCGTCGAACATGAACACTTGCGGTTCCAGCGCAATCAGCATGGCGATTTCCAGCTTGCGTTGATCGCCATGCGGCAGGTCGGCGGCGGCCTGGTCACGCCGCGCCGACAAGCGGGTGCGTTCCAGTAACGCATCGGCGCGCGCGAGCAGACTGCGGTCATCGTCCCACGTGCGCCAGAAGCGGATGCGGCGCCAGCTCATGCCTTGCTGGCGCGACTGCAGCGCCAGCCGCACGTTCTCATGCACGGTCAGGCGAGGGAACAGTTGCGTCAATTGAAAGGCGCGGCCCAGGCCGGCATGCATGCGAGCCGGGGCTGATAACGATGTGAGGTCGCGCCCGTTCAAACTCACCGAGCCTGCGCTTGCGCGCAGCTGGCCCGAGATCAGATTGAAGTAGGTCGTTTTGCCCGCGCCGTTGGGGCCAACGATGGCCGTCAGCGTGCCAGGCGCATAGCGGCAACTGACATTGTTGACGGCCACGTGCCCGCCGAAACGGATCGTGATCGATTGGGTTTCCAGCATGTTGGTGGCGGCGTTCAGCGTTTGTTCTGGATCGGCACGTTCATCCGGTCAGGCGTGATTTCATTGACCAGATCCTGCACAGCCCATGGCACCGACGGATCGTTCTTGATGCGGAAGTGGTACATCGATTGCATGGCTTGATGGTCTTCGGGGCGGAAGGTCATCTTGCCCTTGGGCGTGTCGAAGCTCATGCCTTCCATCGCCTTGATGAGCGTGTCGGTGTCGGAGTTGCCTGCGGTCTTGTTCAGCGCGGCCACGATCGCAATGCCCGACGACATGCCGCCCGCTGTGAAGAAGTCCGGCGGCTGGCCGTAGCGCTTCTGGTGTTCGGCAACGAGCCAATCATTGATCGGATTCTTGGGGATACCGTAGTAGTAATACGTGGCGCCTTCCATGCCCGCCAGCGACTTCAACGGCGTCATCGCGGCCAGCGTATTGCCGCCCGTGGCGATCTCGATGCCGAAGCGCTTGGGGTCCAGATCGGCGATCTTGAACGGGTTGCCCGCACCCGCCCACAAGATGAAGATGATCTTGCGGCCCGGCTTGTCTTTCAGCGCATCGAACAATCGCTGCGCGCCAGCGGTGAAGTCGGTGGCGTTGGCGGGCAGATATTCCTCGTGCACGATCTTGGCGTTCTTCAGCGCGCCCTTGAAGGCCTTCACGCCGTCGCGGCCAAAGGCATAGTCTTGCGCCAGCATGGCGATGGACGTGCCTGCCTGGTCGAACGCCACCGCGTTGGCGATGGCATCCTGCGACGAGTTGCGGCCTGTGCGGAAGATGTACTTGTTCCACTTTTCGCCCGTGATGGAATCGGCCACGGCGGGCTCCACCAGCAAGATCTTTTCGTACTCTTCGGCGATCGGCAGCATGGCCAGCGCCACACCGGACGAGGTCGGGCCGACGGCGATGTCGGCGTTATCGTCGGCGTAGGCGGACGCCAACTGCGCACGCGCCACGTCGGGCTTGCCCTGGTTGTCTTTTTCGATCACGCGAATCTTGCGGCCGGCAACCGTCATCGTGCCTTGGGTTGCGTATTCCAGGCCCAGCATCAGGCCGTTCTGCGTCTGTTTGGCGTAGGCCTCCAGCGGGCCCGTTTTGTCGTAAACATGGGCCACGACGAAGTCCTTCGCCGCAGCGGCCGAATTCATGCAAAGGGCCGCCAGCGCGGCAAGCAGAATGCGATTCATGGGGAGTCTCCTGGTATCAGTGGGCGCGCGTGTCAGCCGGGGCGGCGGGCGTGGCAAGGAAGTGGCGGATGGCGTCGATCTGCGACGCCACGTTCAAGGCGGGGGCGTGGCCGCAGTCGGGGAAGTCGATGCGTTGGGCGCGCGGGCCGCGTTGCGTCATGGCGTGGGCGACGTCGGGCAACAGCAAGTCGGACTCTGCGCCGCGCAAGAGCAACAGCGGCATGCGCAGCGAGTCGTAGCCGCTCCAGCGGTTGTAGTCGTTGGGGTGGTGGCTGAACTGTCCCGCGATGGCCGGGTCGTAATGCGCGGTGACGCGCCCATCAGGCAGGCGTCGCACCGAGGTCTCGGCCATGCGCCGCCATTGCGCATCGCTTTGCCAGCCATAGGGCTTGTAGGCAACGCGCAGCCACGCTTCCAATTCGGTGACGGTGTCGAAGGCGGGCGGGTTGCCGACATAGGCCAGGATGCGCTCGATGGCCGGCTGCGGTAATTCCGGGCCGATGTCGTTGACCACCAGGTGCGAGATGCGGTCGCGCAAGGTTGTAGCGGCGGCGTGCATGCCGGTGGCGCCGCCCATTGACGTGCCCACCCAGCGCAAGTGGGTTAGCTGCAAGCCATCGACGAACGCTCGCGCCAGGCGCGCGTAAAAATCCAGCTGGTATTCGGCCACCGGGTCGGGACTCCATTGCGACAGGCCGCGCCCGATCGTGTCGGGACACAGGATGCGGTAGTCATCCGCCAGCGCTTGTGCCAAGTCGTCGAAATCGCGGCCGGTGCGGGCCAGCCCGTGCCACATGACGATGGGGGGCGCGTCGGGCGTGCCCCATTCCATGTAGTGCAGCTCGCGGCCTTCGCAGCGCAGATAGCGCGAAACAGGCGTGTGGCGGCCTGCCGTTACGGGCGCGTTTGCCATGAGTCTCCTCCCGGGTTGTCCAGGTTGTGTGCTTATCGGGCTGACTATAGACTTGCGCCAGATGCATCCACAATGCGTCGCGCACCCCAGAGCAGGGTGAGTCAAAAGGTTGTAGACGCAAGATCAAATTGCGCTTCCCGCCGCGTACAGGAGACCGCGACATGCCCGATACGGAATTCGCCATTTCGGCCAGCGCCGGCGCCGACGGGCGTGAGCAATGGCGCGCGGCTTTGTCGGACGCGTTCGGCCCGTTTGAAGTGCACCGCGGCAAGCCGGATCATTTTGCGGGACACGTGCGCTACGCCCGCCGCGCCAGCCTTCAATTCAATGACCTGCACTATCAGGGACAGAAGCTGGAGCGCACGGTGGGAAACGTGTCGCGGCTGGACCAGGAGTTCTACACCTTTGGCCTGCCGTTGTCCGGCCCGCTGGCCGTGCGCCAGCAAGGCCGTGAATTCCAGGTCGAACCGGGGTGCGTGTACCTGATGAACCAAAGCCTGCCGTATCAGGCGACGGCGTTGGGCTCATCGGGCTATCGCAGCCTGAGCGTGTCGTTTCCGCGCAGCGCCTTGTCGCAGCGGGATTCGCGTATCGGCGCGTTCCACAAGCTGCGCATCGACGACGGCTCCCCGCGCGGTGCGATGTTGGCCAGCTACATGGACCATCTGTTCAAAGGCATGGGCGGCTGGTCGGACACCGAAGTCACCGAGCTTGGCGAACGCTTGATCGATTTGATCGTGCTGTTCCTGGTGCAGCCGGGGCAGGGGCATGCGTCTGAATCGGATAGCAGCGTTACCTTGGCGCATCGGCAGCGGGTGCTGGCGTATATCCGACAGCATCTGGCCGACCCAGCACTGTCGCCGCAACACGTGGCGCAGGGCTGTGGGGTGTCGGTGGCGTATCTGCATCGCATCCTGCGGGCAGGCGGCTTGTCGGTGGAGTCCTTCATCTTCGATCAGCGTCTGGATCGCTGCCGCGAATTGCTGCTGGACCCCAGGCATCAGCATCGCGGTATCGGCGAGCTGGCGTATCAGGTGGGCTTTACCCACCCGTCGCACTTCAGCCGCCTGTTCAAGAACCGGTTCGGCATGACACCTCGGGACATGCGCGCTCGCGGTTAAGCAAACGGCTCACTGATCGTGAGCCGTTTGCCATCAACGCGCGCTTGTTGTCGGTGTTAGAAGGGTGAAGGCTGGGTCGACAGATTGACGATGCTGTTGCTGCTCAGGTCCAGCCGGATGTGTTCCGACGGAGCACCCGCAGCCAGCTTCAGCATGATCGCCATCAGCGGCTTGAAGCGCGCATTGAACAGGTCGGCCAGCGTGTTGGCGTTGCTGACGCTGTTGCCGTTCATCTGCACCGACGCGTTCGTGTTGGCAAGCGCCTGGGCCAGCAGCTTGTACTGATTGGCGCGTTGCGCGGGGATGTCGGCAAACGCCAGGTCGCCCGCGTTGGCAATGCGCACGAAGTCACCCGCCATATCCAACGCCTTCCACTGCGCGAAGTCCGACAGCTGCATGCCGTTGGCTTGCGCCAGCGCTTGTGCACGGGCTTGGGCGTCCGCCAGGTTGCCGGCATACGCCGCATTGCTGGCGCCGCTGCCGCCGCCGTCGGAGAGGCAAGCGAAGAAGGCGGAAGTCAGATTGTTCTGATTGCCGGTGTTCGCCAGTTCCTTCAGCGTGACGGTGGTTTGCAGTTGCGACAGCGTCAGCAGATCAGCGCCGGTGAGCGGACTCTTGACCAGTTCACGCATCTCGCAGCGCCAGTCGTCGTTGAGCAGGCGCAGGCGCACCAGTTCGCTCATGTAGCGATAGGTGAAGTCGCCGTAGTCCTTGGCGTCCAGAATCGACACGTCCCAGCGCGCGGGCGTTGTGTAGGCGTTCTCGGCGCGGTACAGGTCGAACAGTTCGTCAAAGCGCGGCACCTTGTCCAGACGGATGGTTTGCACTTCGATCTCGTCCGCGCTTTGCAGCGTCATCAGCTTGTAGGCCGGCACGTAGGCCGCCATGGACGGCGCCTGGATGTTGAACAACGCCGTGTCCGCGCCGTAGTTGCGCACCGCCATGTCGTTGAAGTGCATGTGGCCGCCCACGTGTACCTTCAAACCGGTTTCGGCCAGCGCGCGCGTGGTGTTCTCGGCCGGGCGGCGGATCATCTGCATCTTGTTGGCGCCCAGCAGCGCTTCGATATCGTCCGACGCACCGTTGAAGAATTCCGACATCGGGAAGTGGCTGAAGGCGATGACCTGCTTGCCCTGCGCCTTGCCGCGCGCAACCACGTCCTTCAGCCATTTGATGACGTGGGCCTTGTGCGTGAGCATCTTGTTATAGCCCTGGTCGCCCGAGCCGGTGAAATCATTCGCACCGGTACCGGTGGGCACATAGACGTTGGCGTCGATGCCGACCAGCCATACGCCCTTGACCGGTTCCACCACGTAGGACGTATCGGGCACCATCTTGCACAGCGTGTAGTTCTGCGGCTTGTTCGGGCCGCCCGTGCCTTCGGCGCAGATTTCGTACTGGCGATTGATCCAGTTGGCCTGGTCTCGGGCAGTGGTGTAGTCGTAGTCTTCGTACTTGTAGGTGCTGTACGGCGTTTCGTAATAGACGTTTTGCGGCTGCGGCATGAAGCCGTGCTGCTTCAATGCGTCGGTGATGCCCGCGTACCCCATGTGCAGGACTTCTTCGGTGCAGTACGTGCTGCCGACCAGCGCCCAGTCGCCGCTATAGGGCGTGCTGCACGCGGCATTGCCGCCGCGGCTGTAGATCGGTTGCGAGAAGCCGATGGCGCCGGTGGCCGGGTCCAGGCCCAGGTAGTCGCTCTTGCCGGCGGCCTGGTTGAAGGGGCGGTTGGGGTCATGGTTGCCCGGAGCCGCGAAGAACTGGATGCCATGCTTCTTTGAGTACTCGTCCATGATCTTGACCAGGCCGCGCATGTGCACGGGCTGGCCATCATCCGAGAAGTCGCCGGGCAGGGCGATGTACTTCACGCCGCGCGATACGGCGTCATCCAGCGCGGCCAGGAACGCGAAGTAGTTTTCGTTGAACAGGCGGGTCGACGTCAGTTGCGCGTACATCGTCCGGATGGTGGCGTTGTCGCCATGCTTCGGATTCGGAATGCCGGGAAACGAGCCATCCTTGAAGTCGGCGTAGACGTCATGAAAGTGGATGTCGGGCATGAACGCGACTTGCACGGGGGCGGGCGGTGCGGCCGGCGTCTCCGTGACAGGCGGGGGCGTCTCGGCGACGGGGGAGTTGTTGTCGTCATCGTCGCCGCCACAAGCGGCGAGCAGCGCCACGAGGGTGGCGGCGCCGGCCGTGCGGGCGAAGCGGGAGAGGGCATTCATTGCGCGTACATTTCCTGGAAAGTGGGCCAGGCAGTGCCTTGCTCAAGGTCAGCTGCCTGTCAGCGAGGCGCAATGTTCCCGGACGCCTGTGACACCATCATGAAACGCATCGCCGTGCATGCCGCCGCTTGGTGCGGGGCGAAAAAAAAGCCCCTTGCGGGGCTTTTTGGCTGACGGTCGGAACCGGTCAGATGTGCGTGATGAATTTCGTGACGAGGTAGCCGTCAAACGTTTCCAGGCCGCCTTCGCTGCCGATGCCGCTGTCCTTGATGCCGCCAAACGGCGTCTCAGCCAGCGCGCTGCCGAAGTGGTTGATGTTGACCATGCCGGCTTCCAGACCGTTGGAGACCTTGGTGGCCGTCTTCAGCGAGTTCGTGAACACGTAGGACGACAGGCCGAACGGCAGGCTGTTGGCGCGGCGCAGGACTTCGTCAGTGTCCTTGAAGCGGACGACCGGTGCGACGGGGCCGAAGGGCTCTTCGGTCATCAGCATGGAGTTGTCCGGCAGATCGGTCACGACCGTGGGGGCGAAGAAGAAGCCCTTGCGATCCAGCGGGCCGCCGCCAACCACGACCTTGCCGCCGTGCTTCTTGGCGTCGTCGATGAAGGCGCTCATGGCGGGCACGCGGCGTTCGTGCGCCAGCGGGCCCATGTCGGTGCCGGCTTCCAGGCCGTCGCCGACCTTGATGTTCTTCAGCACGTCCGAGAAGCGGGCCAGGAACTGTTCGTAGGCGCCTTCCTGCACGTAGAAGCGGGTGGGCGACACGCAGACCTGACCGGCGTTGCGGACCTTGAACTTGGCCAGCATTTCAGCGGCGCGGTCGATGTCGGCGTCGTCAAACACCAGCACGGGCGAGTGGCCGCCCAGTTCCATCGTGACGCGCTTCATGTGCGCGCCGGCCAGCGCGGCCAGCTGCTTGCCCACCGGCACGGAACCGGTGAACGAAACCTTGCGCACGATCGGCGAACGGATCAGGTAGTCAGAGATCTTGGCGGGTTCGCCCCAGACGATGTTCAGGCAGCCCTTGGGCAGGCCGGCATCGTGGAACATGCGCGCAATGGCCATGACGGCGCTGGGCGAATCTTCCGGACCCTTCAGCACCACCGTGCAACCGGCGCCAAGTGCGGCGGCGATCTTGCGGATGGCTTGGTTGTACGGGAAGTTCCACGGCGTGAACGCGGCGCAGACGCCGATGGGTTCACGCACGACGAACTGGCGCACGTCCGGGTTGCGCGGCGGGACCACGCGGCCGTAGATGCGGCGGCATTCTTCGGCGTGCCAGTCGGCGTGTTCAGCGCAGGAGGTGACTTCGCCCACGGCTTCGGCCAGCGGCTTGCCCTGGTCCAGCGTCATGTTGCGGCCGATTTCCTTGGCGCGTTCGCGCGACAGCGTGGCGACCTTGCGCAGGATGGCCGAACGATCCATGGGAGAAGATTTCTTCCACGATTCGAACGCGCGCTGGGCGGCGGCTAGCGCACGGTCCAGATCCGCTTCGGTGGCGTGAGGCAGCTGGCCGAGCACTTCCAGCGTGGCCGGGTTGATGACGTCCTGGGTGCGCCTGCCCTCGCCGGAGATGAATTCGCCGTCGATATACAGCGCCAACTGTTCATACATGCCTGTCTTTCCTTGCGAAATGGGAATGGAATGCGGGAGTGGAGTGCGATCGCGTATCGCCCACGCCAGTCTAAACCTTCTTTCCCGCGCCGGGGAGGTCCAATCGGCATCGCGGCCTTGGAGCCAATAGGCGTTCGTGCGCGCGGCCCGGCCGCCTTGCCAGTACGAGTCCGCTTGGACACAATAAGGCGTCCTTGGCTGCTATGTCTGAATCTATCGTGCAACCCGTTGACGCGCGTCCCGCCGGCAAGTCCAGTGTTTACTCCCGCGTGTTCTTCCGCTTCATTGATTGGTTGCGTCAGCGAATTGCGAGTGCATCGCTGGTGGGCGACCGGCCCATCTTCCAGAACAGCCAGTTTCCGTGGATTCCCGCGCTGGAAGCGCAGACGCCAGCCATCCGCGCCGAGCTGACCGAGTTGCTGGCCGAACGTCAGCACCTGCCTGCGTTCCATGAGATCTCGCCGGATGTCGGCATGATCACCTCGGACGATCAATGGAAGACCTTCCTCTTTATGGGATACGGGCTGCGTTCCGAGCGCAACCTGGCGCGCTGCCCGGCTACCGCGCGGGCGCTGGAAGGCATTCCGGGCGTACGCAGCGCGTTCTTCTCCATCCTTGAGCCGGGCAAGCGGATTCCGCTGCACACGGGTCCGTACAACGGCGTGCTGCGCCTGCACCTGGGCCTGGTCGTGCCAGAGCCCGCCGATCAATGCTGGATCGAAGTGGGGGGCGAACGGTACAGCTGGCGGGAAGGGCGGGCCGTGGTGTTTGACGACCTGTACCCGCACCAGGTCCACAACGACACGCCCGGGCTGCGGGCGGTGCTGTTCGTCGACTTTGAACGGCCTTGCCGCGTTCCGGTAAAATGGCTGAATCGCCTGGTGCTCAGAGCGGCCCCGTTCACGGACGAAATCCGTCGCGGCAAAGCCAATCATGACGCCTGGGAGAAGGGCTACTACCACCAGAAATAGGGGGCAGATAGCCCGCAAACCGTTCCCCTTATAGGGGAGCGTGGTCTTTTGTGCGCCGTTCCAACAAAGTACTTGCGCTCAAAATTTAACCACGCTAGAATGATCAGCTTTCCCAGATTGTCGATTGAGTTAAGGAAAAATTAGCTCATCGAGTTGGGGGAATACCCGCAGGATTTCAACCCAGGGTCGTTGCGTTGCCAACCCGTTGCAGAGGTAGAGCGAAAGCTCTAGGTCTACAACACAAAAGCAGGGCGGCAGACCTGACGGGACCAAAACTGGCAGGAATTGCAGAGTTCCTCGGGGGGAAAACCCCGGGAAAACAGTATTTCCAGTTAAGTTGGAACAGGAAAAATCATGATCCAAATGCAGACCACGCTGGACGTGGCCGATAACACTGGTGCGCGTCATGTCATGTGCATTAAGGTGCTCGGTGGCTCCAAGCGCCGTTATGCCGGTATCGGCGACATCATCAAGGTGAGCGTCAAAGATGCGGCTCCGCGCGGACGCGTCAAGAAAGGCGAAATTTACAATGCCGTGGTGGTTCGTACCGCCAAGGGCGTGCGCCGTAAAGACGGTTCGCTGATTAAGTTCGGTGGCAATGCCGCCGTATTGCTCAACGCCAAGCTGGAGCCCATCGGCACCCGCATCTTCGGACCCGTTACGCGTGAACTGCGTACCGAGAAGTTCATGAAGATCGTGTCGTTGGCCCCGGAAGTGCTGTAAGGAGCCCTACGATGAACAACATTCGTAAAGGCGACGAAGTCATCGTCCTGACCGGCCGCGACAAGAAGCGTCGCGGTACCGTGCTGGCTCGCGTCGATGCCGACCACGTCCTGGTCGAAGGCGTCAACGTTGCCAAGAAGCACGTCAAAGCCAACCCGATGGCTAACAACCCGGGCGGGATTGTCGAAAAGACCATGCCGATCCACATCTCGAATGTGGCGCTCTTCAACCCCGCAACCGGTCGTGCCGACCGCGTGGGCGTTCAAGAAGTCGAAGGTCGCAAGGTCCGCGTGTTCCGTTCCAATGGTGCCGTTGTCGGCGCCAAGGCGTAAGGGGCGATAGACATGTCTCGTTTGCAAGATTTCTACAAGAGCAAGGTCGCTGCCGACCTGCAGGCCAAGTTTGGCTACAAGAGCGTCATGGAAGTGCCGCGCATCACCAAGATCACCCTGAACATGGGTGTCTCGGAAGCCGTGTCCGATAAGAAGGTTATCGAACACGCGGTGTCGGACCTGACCAAGATCGCTGGCCAAAAGCCTGTCGTGACGAAGACCAAGAAGGCTATCGCCGGTTTCAAGATCCGCGAAAACTACCCGATTGGTTGCATGGTCACGCTGCGTGGTCAACGCATGTACGAATTCCTGGATCGCCTCGTTGCGGTCGCGCTGCCTCGCGTGCGCGACTTCCGTGGTATCTCGGGTCGTGCGTTTGACGGCCGCGGCAACTACAACATCGGGGTGAAAGAGCAAATCATTTTCCCCGAAATCGAGTACGACAAGATCGACGCGCTGCGTGGGCTGAACATCAGCATCACCACCTCCGCGAAGACCGACGAAGAAGCCAAGGCGCTGTTGACGGCCTTCAGCTTCCCGTTCCGTAACTAAGGGGCTGATGACGTGGCTAAACTTTCCCTCATCAATCGCGACATCAAGCGCGCCAAGCTGGCTGACAAGTTCGCTGCCAAGCGCGCTGAGTTGAAGGCGATCATCGACGACCAGTCGAAGACCGACGAAGAACGTTACCAAGCTCGGCTCAAGCTGCAACAGCTGCCGCGCAATGCCAATCCGACGCGCCAACGTAACCGTTGCGTGGTCACCGGTCGTCCGCGCGGCGTGTTCCGCAAGTTCGGCCTGACGCGTCACAAACTGCGTGAAATGGCGATGAAGGGCGAAATCCCCGGCATCACCAAGGCCAGCTGGTAGGAGATACATTATGAGCATGAGCGATCCCATCGCCGATATGCTGACCCGCATTCGCAATGCGCAGCAAGTGGACAAAGTTACGGTGAGCATGCCCTCCTCGAAGCTGAAGGCAGCTATTGCTGCTGTGCTGAAAGACGAAGGCTACATCGACAGCTTTGAAATCAAGGGCACCCAGGCCAAGCCTGAGCTCGAGATCACCCTGAAGTACTACGCTGGCCGTCCGGTTATCGAGCGCATTGAACGCGTTTCGCGCCCCGGTCTGCGTATCTACAAGGGCCGTACCAGCATTCCTCAGGTCATGAACGGCCTGGGCGTGGCTATCGTTTCGACCTCGCGCGGCGTCATGACCGACCGTAAGGCTCGCGCCAACGGCGTCGGCGGCGAAGTGCTGTGCTACGTGGCCTAAGGAGAAATTCGAATGTCACGTATCGCTAAGTATCCGGTCGAACTGCCCAAGGGTGTCGAAGCTGACATCAAGCAGGATCAGATCACTGTCAAGGGCCCGTTGGGCACCCTGACTCAAGCCCTGACTGGCGACGTCACGGTTGCGATGGACGAAGGCAAGCTCACGTTTGCCGCCGCCAACGAAACTCGTCACGCCAATGCCATGTCGGGTACCGTGCGCGCTCTGGTGGCCAATATGGTTACCGGCGTGAGCAAGGGCTTCGAGCGCAAGCTGACCCTGGTTGGCGTGGGTTACCGCGCCTCGATCCAAGGCGATGCCGTTAAGCTGCAGCTCGGTTTCTCGCACGACGTTTTGCATCAGTTGCCGGCCGGTATCAAGGCCGAATGCCCCACCCAGACGGAAATCGTCATCAAGGGCGCCAACAAGCAAGTCGTCGGTCAGATGGCCGCTGAAATCCGCGCGTACCGCGAACCCGAACCCTACAAGGGCAAGGGTGTGCGTTACTCGGACGAACGCGTCGTCATCAAAGAAACCAAGAAGAAATAACGGCGCACGCAAGGACGAATCATGGACAAAAAAGTTTCCCGTTTGCGTCGTGCGGTTCCGACCCGCCGGAAGATCAACGAGCTGCGCGTTCACCGCCTCTCGGTCTTCCGCTCGAACCAGCACATCTACGCCAACATCATTTCGCCGGAAGGCGATCGCGTTCTGGTCAGCGCCTCGACGGTGGAAGCCGAAGTGCGTGCGCAACTGGCCGGCCAAACCGGTCAGGGTGGCAACACTGCCGCTGCTTCGCTGGTTGGCAAGCGCGTGGCCGAAAAGGCCAAGGCTGCCGGTATTGAACTGGTCGCTTTCGATCGCTCGGGCTTTCGTTACCATGGCCGCGTGAAAGCGCTGGCCGATGCCGCGCGTGAAGCCGGCCTGAAGTTCTAAGCGAGGATCTGTCAAATGGCTAAAGTACAAGGCAAGAACGCCGCGGAAAAAGAGAACGATGACGGCCTCCGCGAAAAGATGATCGCGGTCAACCGCGTGAGCAAAGTGGTCAAGGGTGGTCGCACCATGAGCTTTGCCGCGCTGACCGTGGTTGGCGATGGCGATGGTCGCGTCGGCATGGGTAAGGGCAAGGCGCGTGAAGTGCCGGTGTCCGTTCAGAAGGCAATGGAACAAGCCCGCCGCGGCATGTTCAAGGTTGCGCTGAAGAACGGCACGCTGCACCACACCGTGGTTGGCAAGCATGGCGCCGCTACCGTGCTGATCTCGCCCGCTGCTGAAGGTACTGGCGTTATCGCCGGCGGCCCGATGCGCGCTATTTTTGAAGTGATGGGTGTGCGTAACGTGGTTGCCAAGAGCCTGGGCTCGAGCAACCCCTACAACATGGTTCGCGCCACGTTGAACGGTCTGCGCGCTTCCCTGACCCCGGCCGATGTTGCTGCCAAGCGCGGCAAGTCGGTCGAAGAAATCCTGGGGTAAATCATGGCTCAGAAGCAGATCAAAGTGACCCTCGTGCGCTCGGTGATCGGTACCAAGCAATCGCACCGTGATACGGTTCGCGGTTTGGGCTTGGGCCGCATCAACAGCAGCCGCGTGTTGGTCGATACGCCCGAGGTGCGTGGGATGATCCGTAAGGTGGATTATCTCGTTTCCGTCTCGGAAGCCTAAGGAATCACCATGTCGGATATGCAACTTAATTCGCTGAAGCCCGCTGAGGGCAGCAAGCACGCCAAGCGCCGCGTCGGCCGTGGCATCGGTTCGGGTCTGGGTAAAACCGCCGGCCGTGGTCACAAGGGCCAGAAGTCGCGCTCGGGCGGTTTCCATAAGGTTGGCTTCGAAGGCGGTCAAATGCCGCTGCAGCGTCGTCTGCCCAAGCGTGGTTTCACCCCGCTCGGTCAACACCTGTACGCCGAAGTTCGTCTGTCGGACCTGCAAGCCCTGCCCATCGACGAAGTCGACGTGCAAGTGCTCAAGGCGGCTGGCGTGATTGGCCAGGCGGTTCGTTACGCCAAGGTCATCAAGTCGGGTGAACTCTCGCGCAAGGTCGTGCTCAAGGGCATTACCGCGACGGCCGGCGCTCGCGCCGCCATCGAAGGCGCGGGCGGCTCGCTTGCTTGATCATGAGGTGACGAGTGGCTAACGCGCAGGCATTAGGCAAAACCGGAGCACGGTACGGTGATTTGAAGCGCCGTCTTGTGTTCCTGGTGCTCGCCCTGGTGGTTTACCGTTTGGGTACACACATCCCCGTACCGGGTATTAATCCGGATGCGCTGGCGGACTTGTTCCGTCAGAACCAGGGCGGGATCCTGGGCCTGTTCAACATGTTCTCGGGCGGGGCGCTCTCGCGTTTCTCGATTTTTGCCCTGGGGATCATGCCGTACATTTCGGCATCCATCATCATGCAGTTGATGTCGGTGGTGGTGCCGTCGCTGGAAGCGCTCAAGAAAGAGGGCGAGTCCGGACGTCGGAAGATTACCCAATACACCCGCTACGGCACAGTCGTGCTGGCGCTGGTGCAAGCAGTGGGCATTTCGGTAGCGTTGGAGTCCCAGCAGGGACTGGTGATCGATCCGGGTATGCTGTTTCGCTTCACGACCATTGTGACCCTGGTCACTGGCACCATGTTCGTCATGTGGCTGGGTGAACAGATCACTGAACGTGGTCTTGGCAACGGGATTTCCATCCTGATCTTCGCAGGTATCGTTGCGGGTCTGCCCGCGGCGCTGGCTGCACTGTTGGACCTGGTCCGCACCAACGCGATGTCCGTGCTTTCGGCACTGTTCATTGTGGCTCTGGTGGTGCTGGTTACCGCTTTTGTGGTGTTCGTGGAACGCGGACAGCGCAAGATCACGGTGAACTACGCCAAGCGTCAGGTCGGCAACAAGGTCTACGGTGGTCAAAGCTCGCATTTGCCGCTGAAGCTGAACATGGCAGGGGTGATTCCGCCGATCTTCGCATCGTCGATCATTCTGTTCCCGGCCACGATCACGAGCTGGTTTTCCAGCAGTGAGAACATGCGCTGGCTTAGCGATCTGGCTGCGGCCCTGTCGCCTCGTCAACCGCTCTACATCACGCTGTATTCCGTCGCGATTATTTTCTTCTGCTTTTTCTACACGGCTCTGGTGTTCAACAGCCGCGAAACGGCGGACAACCTGAAGAAGAGTGGTGCGTTTGTTCCGGGTATTCGTCCGGGCGAGCAAACGGCGCGCTACATCGACAAGATCCTGATGCGTCTGACGCTCGCGGGTGCCTTGTACATCACTTTGGTGTGCCTGTTGCCTGAATTCTTGGTGATGCGCTGGAACGTTCCTTTCTACTTCGGTGGTACGTCTCTGTTGATTATTGTGGTGGTGACGATGGATTTCATGGCACAGGTTCAGGCCTACATGATGTCTCACCAGTACGACTCGTTGCTCAAGAAGGCTAACTTCAAGGGCGCGGGTTTGCCGATGCGGTAAGCAAAAGAATGTCCAAGGACGACGTCATTCAGATGCAAGGCGAGGTTCTTGAGAACCTCCCGAACGCGACATTTCGCGTCAAGCTCGAAAACGGCCACGTGGTGTTGGGCCATATTTCCGGCAAGATGCGTATGCATTACATCCGGATCCTGCCGGGTGACAAGGTCACAGTGGAGCTCACGCCCTATGATCTGACGCGAGCCAGGATAGTTTTCCGCTCCAAATGAGCGGAACCGGATTACGGAAAATTAGGAGTCAACCATGAAAGTAATGGCATCGGTTAAGCGGATCTGCCGCAACTGCAAAGTTATCAAACGTCACGGCGTGGTGCGTGTTATCTGCACCGACCCGCGTCACAAGCAGCGTCAAGGCTAACTCGGGTTAGCGACTACGCAACAGATTTATTCAAGGAATAGTCATGGCCCGTATTGCTGGCATTAACATCCCGCCGCAACAGCACGCCGAGATCGGACTGACCGCCATTTTTGGCATTGGTCGTACGCGCGCTCGCAAAATTTGCGAAGCGGCAAACGTACCCTTTGACAAAAAGGTCAAGGATCTGAACGACGCTGAATTGGAACGCGTCCGCGAACATGTTGGTTTGTTCACGGTTGAAGGCGACCTGCGTCGTGAAGTACAGCTCTCGATCAAGCGTTTGATCGACCTGGGAACCTACCGCGGTATGCGTCACAAGCGCGGTTTGCCCGTGCGCGGCCAGCGCACTCGCACCAACGCCCGGACCCGTAAGGGCCCGCGTCGTGCTGCTGCGTCCCTGAAGAAATAATCGAGGAACTGGATTATGGCGAAAGCTTCCACCAGCGGCGCTTCGCGCGTGCGCAAAAAGGTTAAGAAGAACGTCTCGGACGGCATCGCGCACGTTCACGCTTCGTTCAACAACACCATCATCACCATCACCGACCGTCAGGGCAACGCTTTGTCGTGGGCCACTTCGGGTGGTGCTGGTTTCAAGGGTTCGCGTAAGTCGACCCCGTTTGCCGCGCAAGTCGCCGCTGAAACGGCTGGCCGCGTCGCGCTGGAATACGGCATCAAGACGCTGGAAGTGCGCATCAAGGGCCCCGGTCCTGGCCGCGAATCGTCTGTCCGCGCTCTGAACGCGCTGGGCATCAAGATTTCGTCCATCGCCGACATCACGCCCGTTCCGCACAACGGCTGCCGTCCGCCGAAGCGTCGTCGTATCTAAAGGGAATCCACATGGCACGTTATATTGGACCCAAATGCAAGCTCTCGCGCCGCGAGGGTACTGACCTGTTCCTGAAGAGCGCCCGTCGCTCGCTGGATTCCAAGTGCAAGCTGGATTCCAAGCCTGGCCAACACGGCCGCACTTCGGGTGCCCGCACTTCCGACTACGGCCTGCAGCTGCGCGAAAAGCAAAAGCTGAAGCGCATGTACGGCGTGCTGGAAAAGCAATTCCGCAAGTACTTCGCTGAAGCAGAGCGTCGCCGTGGCAACACCGGCGAAACCCTGATCCAGCTGCTGGAATCGCGCCTGGACAACGTCGTCTACCGCATGGGCTTCGGCTCGACGCGCGCCGAAGCTCGCCAGCTGGTCAGCCACCGCGCCATCGAACTGAACGGCCACACGGCTGACATCGCTTCGATGCTGGTCAAGGCTGGTGACGTCATCTCGATCCGTGAAAAGGCCAAGAAGCAAGGCCGTATCAAGGAATCGCTCGACCTGGCCACCAGCATCGGCATCCCCCAATGGGTGGAAGTCGACGCGACCAAGCTGACCGGTACGTTCAAGTCGGCTCCCGACCGCGCTGACGTCGCTCGCGACATCAACGAATCGATGGTCGTCGAACTGTACTCGCGTTAATCAGGTCGGCCGGCGCCTCCTTCGCAGGTGTGCCGGCTACTGGTCCCGCGACCCGTTTGCACGTCTCGCAGCAGCCCGCTTTCCGCCTTTTGGTGGGGCGGGCTTTGCGGTAAGTATCGGCTGGCGTTTTCGCGCCGTCCGAGTTTCATGTTTCACCCTGTCCATCAGCCTTATCGGTGTAACGAGCCGAGGGTATTGAAAAGGAACACAGTAAATGTCCACTCAAGGTTTCCTGAAGCCGCGCTCCATTGAAGTCGAACCGGTCGGCACGCACCATGCCAAGATCGTGATGGAGCCGTTCGAGCGTGGCTACGGTCACACGCTGGGCAACGCCCTGCGCCGCATCCTGCTGTCTTCGATGACCGGCTACGCGCCGACCGAAGTCCAGATGACGGGCGTGGTGCACGAATACTCGACCATCCCGGGCGTTCGCGAAGATGTCGTCGACATCCTCTTGAACCTGAAGGGCGTGGTCTTCAAGCTGCACAATCGCGACGAAGTGACCCTGGTTCTGCGCAAGACCGGCGCGGGCACCGTGCTGGCCAGCGACATCGAACTGCCGCACGACGTCGAGATCATCAACCCCGGCCATGCCATCTGCAACCTGACGGACGCAGGCAAGCTGGAAATGCAGATCAAGGTTGAAAAGGGCCGCGGCTACGTGCCGGGCAACGTGCGCGCGCTGTCGGAAGACCGCACCCACACCATCGGCCGCATCGTTCTGGACGCTTCGTTCAGCCCGGTTCGCCGCGTCAGCTACGCGGTGGAAAGCGCCCGCGTGGAACAGCGCACCGACCTGGACAAGCTGGTTCTGGACATCGAAACCAACGGCGTGATCTCGCCCGAGGAAGCGGTGCGCCAGTCGGCTCGCATCCTGATGGACCAGATCTCGGTCTTCGCTGCTCTGGAAGGTGCTGGCGATTCGTACGAAGCGCCGGTCCGCGGCACGCCGCAGATCGACCCGGTCCTGCTGCGTCCGGTCGACGACCTGGAACTGACCGTGCGTTCGGCCAACTGCCTGAAGGCCGAAAACATCTACTACATCGGCGACCTGATCCAGCGTACCGAAAACGAGCTGCTCAAGACCCCGAACCTGGGTCGCAAGTCGCTCAACGAAATCAAGGAAGTTCTGGCTGCACGTGGTCTGACTCTGGGCATGAAGCTCGAGAACTGGCCGCCCCTGGGCCTGGAGCGTCCCTAAGCTTTAAACGGGTGGCGCCTCAGAAATGGGGCGTCTCCTGCAACGCCCGGCAACCCCGCCGGGCGGTTTGCGAATTCGTCGTAAAATGCACCGTTTTCTACCGGACCGCGGCCTGATTGCAGGTTGATAGAAGAGCCGGCAACCCGATGGCGAACGCCATCTTTAGATTCAAAGGAAACTTATCATGCGTCACGGTAATGGCTTGCGTAAGCTCAACCGCACCAGCAGTCACCGTCTTGCCATGTTCCGCAACATGGCCGTTTCGTTGATCACCCACGAAGCCATCAAGACCACGCTGCCGAAGGCGAAAGAATTGCGCCGCGTCATCGAACCCCTGATCACGCTGGGCAAAGAGCCCACGCTGGCGAACAAGCGTCTGGCATTTGCCCGTCTGCGCGATCGCGATGCGGTGGTGAAGCTGTTTGCCGAAATCGGCCCGCGCTACGCGGCCCGTAACGGTGGCTACACCCGCGTGCTGAAGATGGGCTTCCGTCAAGGCGACAACGCTCCCATGGCTTTCATGGAACTGGTTGACCGTCCGGAAGTTGATGAAGCCGCTGCGGACAGCGCCGAGTAATTCTCGGTAGCTCGATAAGCGACAAGGGCGGGTCTTCGGACCCGCCCTTGTTTTATTTGCGCGCTCGATCCGCACGCGCGATCTGTACGAGCGATTTGCACGCCCGATCTGCACGCCCGCCACGGGCTTCAAATCACGAAGCGTGCAACTCCCCCCGCAACTCGGCTGCGGTAGCCGCCAGGGCCTCCTGAGGCGGTTGGGGCGGCATCTTGAACGTCAGGTTCTGCTGTTCGATGTATTGCGTGGACGTGACGTCCTGCGTGTGATGCATCGGAATGACGTGCGCGTGCGTGTGCGCCACGTGGATGCCGGTGAACGCAAACCCCACCCGTTCCACGCCATACAAGCGCTTCATGTGGCGCCCCAGCTTTTGCCCCAGGTTCACGATATGCCCCGCCAGGTCGGCCGGCATGTCTTCGTAGTACGGGTAATGCTGTTTCGGAATGATCAGCGTATGGCCGGGACGCACAGGCTGGATGTCCAGGAAGGCCATCAGGCGGTCGTCTTCGTGAATGATGTGCGCGGGAATCTCGTGCCGGGCGATCCGGCAGAACAAGCAGTTATCGGTCATGCAAGCCTCGGTGAAAACGGGTGGCATGGAGCTGAACGCGCTTCCGGCAGTTCCGGACGGCGGCGGCAATACCGATAAAATACCTCGACTACCATCCCACACGGGTATCCCAAGGAGGCTCCATGTTGCGCGATGACGACGTCGTGCTGGTCATCAGCAATGCGCCGGATCTGTTGCTGGCCAAGCGCATCGCGCATGTGCTGGTCGAAGACGGATTGGCCGCTTGTGTGAACCTTGGCGCGCCCGGCCTGTCCATCTACCTGTGGAATGGAACGGTCGAGGGGACGGAAGAAGTCCCCATCCACATCAAGACCACTTACGCGCGCCATCAAGCTGTTGTTCAGGCCCTGGCGCAGATGCATCCCTATGATGTGCCCGAAATCATCGTGCTGCCGGTCATTGGCGGCGCGGCGCCCTACCTGGATTGGGTGCGCGAGCAGACGGCCGTCACGAATAACAAGAGAGACTGATGTTGCAACTTGCCGGTTTTGTCGGCGCGCCCGCGCGCCCGATTCACGCCACGCGCGCGATGCGCGCCCTGCTCAGGCACTGCCTGATGTTTCTGGCGACGGCGCTGTTGCTGCTGGGCTGGCAGGCGGCCGCCCAGGCCGACACCGAATTCCTCGAACCTGAAAAAGCCTTTGTGTTCAGCGCCCAGATGGCCGCGCCCGACACGCTGGAGCTGCGGTACAAGGTCGCCCCGGGCTACTACATGTACCGCGAGCGCTTCGGCATCACCATCAGCCCGGCTGGCGCCACGACACTGGGTGAGGCCGTCTACCCCAAGGGCGAGGTCAAGTACGACCCGACCTTCGAGAAAGACATGGAGGTCTTCCATAAGGACGTCGTGATCCGCGTGCCGGTGGGCGCGGGCAATCAACCCTTCACGCTGACCCTGACCGGGCAAGGCTGTGCAGACGCGGGCTTGTGCTATCCGCCGATGGACAGCAGCGTCAAGCTCACGCCGGTGGCGGGGGGCTACGCGGTGGCGGGCGGGGCCGCAACAGGCGGGGCATCATCGTCTGCCTCAACATCGAGTACATCGTCGGGCGGACTTGGCGCACTGTTCACCGCAGGCGACACCGGCTTGGCCGATGCGCTGGGTGGCCTGGGCTGGATCAAGACCGCCGGCGTCTTCCTGGTGCTGGGACTGTTGCTGGCGTTCACGCCCTGCGTGTTGCCGATGATTCCGATCTTGTCGTCGATTGTGCTGGGCGGCGTGGCGCAGCCCAGGCCCTCGCGCGGCCGCGGGCTGGCGCTGGCCGCCACGTATGTGCTGGGCATGTCGGTGGTTTACACCGCGTTGGGCGTGGCTGCGGGCCTAAGTGGCGCGGGGCTGGCTGCGTGGTTGCAGACGCCCTGGATTCTGACGCTGTTCGCCTTGTTGCTGACCGTGTTGGCGCTGGCGATGTTCGACGTTTTCACCTTCCAGATGCCCTCGGGCATCCAGGCCAAACTGTCTGACCGTTCCTCGCGGGTGCCTGGCGGCCGCTACACGGGCGCGCTGGTGATGGGCGCCTTGTCCGCACTGATTGTCGGGCCTTGCGTGGCCGCCCCCTTGGCTGGCGCACTGCTGTATATCTCGCAGACGGGGGATGTCGTGCTGGGCGCGGCGGCGCTGTTCGCCATGGCCTGGGGCATGGGCGTGCCGCTCTTGATCGTGGGCGCATCGTCCGGCGCCTTGCTGCCCAAGGCGGGCCCGTGGATGGATGGCGTCAAGCGCCTGTTCGGCATGCTGCTGCTGGGCACCGCCTGGTGGATGCTGATTCCCGTGGTGCCGACGTGGGTGCAGATGACCGGCTGGGCGTTCCTGGCGATCGTCTCCGCGGTGATGCTGCGCGCCTTTGACGCCTTGCCCGTGGGGGCAGGGGCCGCGCGCATGTTCGGCAAGGGCCTGGGCTTGCTGCTGGCGCTGGCTGCCGCAGCGTGGCTGATCGGCGCGGCAAGCGGCGGACGCGATGTGCTGCAACCGTTGTCGCACTTCGCCGCGCGCGCGGATGGCCAGGCGGGCGTGGCGGGCGCCACCGCCACAAAGGGTGACGTCCACTTTACGCGGGTACGCAACAACGCCGAGCTGGACGCGCTGCTGGCGCAAAGCCGCCAACCGGTGATGCTGGATTTCTATGCTGACTGGTGCGTGTCGTGCCGCGAGATGGAGCGTTTCACGTTCACCGACCCCGGCGTCGCGCAACGCATGTCGGGCATGCTGCTGGTGCAGGCTGACGTGACGGCGAACAATGCCGATGACCGCGCCTTGCTCAAGCGCTTCCGCTTGTTCGGCCCGCCCGGAATCATGTTCTTCGAACCCGGCGGCAAAGAGCTGCCCGATGCGCGCGTCGTGGGTTTCCAGGACGCCAAGCGCTTCACGGAATCGCTGGATAAGGTGCTGGTGCGCTGACGCGCGGACGTATACCATGGCTGCTGCGCCGCGTGGGCGGCGCACCACCCTCCCATCAGGCCGGCGCCCGTGACGTCCCCAACAGTTGATGCAAGCCAGGACCCGCAAGGTCTTATCTACCTTCAATTGATGTTCGTCATGGCCACCTGGGGCCTGAACATCGTCTCCATCAAGTACCTCACGCAACACATGGACATCCAGGCGCTTGCCGCCGTTCGGATCGTCATTGCGTTCATCACCGTCACCCTGATCATCAAGGCGCGCCGCGGCCGCATCCCCAAGCTGGGCCGCGTGCAACTGGGCTGGGTGGCGCTGGCGGGCTTTCTGGTGGTGTACGCGCACCAGGTTGCGCTGGTGTCGGGGCTGCGCTTTTCATCGGCGGCCAACGGCACGCTGATCATGGCCACCAGCCCCTTGCTGTCGGCGTTGCTGGCGGCGCTTTTCTATCGCGAAAAACTCACGCTGGTGCGGATCTCGGGCGCCTTGCTGGGCCTGCTTGGCGTGGGCATGGTTGTGGCCGGTAGTGGCGCGCAATTCGGCCTGACGGGCTGGGGCGACGCCATCGTGTTCGTGGCCGTGCTGGTGTTCGTATTCGGCGGGCTCGTGATTCAACGCATGTCGCGTTCCATGGACCCGCTGGGCATGCTCTGGTACATGTACCTGGCGGGCGGGCTGATGCTGGTTGTGCATGCGGCGATCACGCCGTCGTCTTACCAGACCGATACGTGGCAGATGACGGGCTGGCCGTGGATCGTGCTGCTGTTCTCGGCGGTGATCGCCTCGGGGGTCAGCAACATCATCTGGAATGCCGGCATCGCGCGGCTGGGCATCAGCCGCGCGGCCTTGTTCGTGAACTGGCTGCCGATCTTCGGGCTGCTGTTTGCGTCACTGTTCCTGGACGAACACGTCACCCTGACCCATGTGATGGGCCTTGCTTGCGTGCTGGGCGGAACATATCTGGGATTGCGCCGCAGTGCGCCTGTGGCAAGCCAGCCAGGCGACGTGCGCTGATCCCGCGCGATGACGGGACAGGCCCGGACCGCACGCCCGAGCCTGTCTTGCCGCGCAATCAGCGCTGGGCTTTCAGCAGCTTGGCCGCTTCGATCGCGAAGTAGGTCAGGATGCCGTCGGCCCCCGCGCGCTTGAACGCGAGCAGCGCTTCCATCATGACCTTGTCGTGGTCCAGCCAGCCATTGGCGGCGGCGGCCTTGATCATCGCGTATTCGCCGCTGACCTGATAGGCGAAGGTCGGCACGCGAAACGTGTCCTTCACGCGGCGCAGCACGTCCAGATACGGCATGCCGGGCTTGACCATGACCATGTCGGCGCCTTCCTGCAAGTCGGCGGCGACTTCGCGCAGCGCTTCGTCGAGGTTGCCCGGGTCCATCTGGTAAGCCATTTTGTTGGACTTGCCTAGGTTCGTCGCCGAGCCCACGGCGTCGCGGAACGGGCCGTAGAACGCGCTGGCGTACTTGGCCGAGTAGGCCATGATCTGCGTGTGGATGTGGCCGTTGTCTTCCAGCGCGCGGCGCACGGCGCCAATGCGGCCGTCCATCATGTCGCTGGGCGCAACCATGTCAACGCCGGCGGCGGCTTGCGTCAGCGCCTGCTTGACCAGGATTTCAACCGTGATCTCGTTGATGACGTAGCCGTTTTCGTCGATGACGCCGTCCTGGCCGTGGCTGGTGTAGGGGTCCAGCGCCACATCGCACAGGATGCCGAGCTCGGGGAAACGCTTTTTCAGTTCGCCAACCACGCGCGGAATCAGGCCGCGCGGATTGGTCGCTTCGATGCCGTCGGGCGTCTTCAAAGACGGGTCGATGACGGGGAACAGCGCCATCACCGGAATGCCCAATTCCACACATTGCTCAGCCACCGGCAACAGCGTGTCCAGCGAATAGCGGACCACGCCGGGCAGCGACGGCACGGCTTGCTGCACGCCTGTGCCATCGGCGACGAAGACGGGGTAGATCAGGTCATTGACCGTCAGCGCGTTCTCGCGCACCAGGCGGCGGGTGAAGTCGTCGCGGCGCAGGCGGCGAGGGCGGGAAACCGGAAACTCGGGGGTGATGATCTGCGGGTTCATGATTCGACCTTGGGGGAAATCCAATTTTCGATATGGGCGCCGGCCTCTTCCAGACCGATGCGCTCGGGCGCCGAGAAAGGAATGGTGTGCAGGGCGCCGATATCCGCCAGGTCCTTGCGGACCGAGAAGACGGTGCGCATGCGCTGGCCATAAGGCAGTTTGTCGGCCTTGGTCAGCAGCGCCAGCACGGGGCGTCCGGTGGGGGCGATGAAGTTGGCCAGGCGGCGGTCAAGCTCGGTGACGCCGCGGCGGATGTCGATCAGCAGCACGATGCCCGCGAGCGATTCGCGGTCGCGCAGATAGCCGCCGAGAATGTCCGCCCACTTTTCTTTTTCATTGCGGGCGACAGACGCGTAGCCGTAGCCGGGCAAGTCGACGAGAAAACCGATGTGACCTTCCGGGTCCAACGGGTCGGGCAAGCCGAACATATTGATCAAGCGCGTGCGGCCCGGCGTCTTGCTGGAAAACGCAAGACGGCGCTGGTTGCACAGCACGTTGATTGCCGTGGATTTGCCGGCGTTCGAGCGGCCGACAAAGCAGACCTCGGGAGCGCCGGCGGCCGGCAACTGGTCGAGGCGAGCTGCGGAGGTAAGGAAGGAGGCGCGATGTAGGAGGGACACGGATGGGCTTTGGATACGGTTGGTTTCGAGCCCTATTGTATAATCCGGCGTTTGCAACAGTGGTCCCCGTGCGCGGAGCCGTCTTTTTTGCTTACTGTTTAGGTTGTTTTCCGCAACTTGGCAGGCAGAACGGGCAAATGAGGTTCGATACGGTATTCCAGGGTGTGCGGGGCAGGCGTGGGCGCCTTTTTGCGCCTTGATCGATGTGATCGTCGAGGTCTTCATGAAGCGTGTGCTGTCCCGGATGTTGGTTGCGAGCGGGCTGTTGCTCGGCGCCTCCGCCTTCTCTACACCCAGTTTCGCCGCTGACGGCGCTGCGGGCCCGGCCAAGCCAGATGCCGCCAAGGGCGGTCAGCTGTTTGACCAAGGCGACGCCTCAAGAGGCATCATCGCCTGTGCGTCCTGTCATGGCGCGGCGGGCAACAGCACCATCCCGGTGAACCCCAACCTGGCCGCGCAACCCCACGAATACCTGGCCAAGCAATTGGCGGATTTCCAGATCAAGCAGGGTGCGAAGCTGCCGGTACGTAACGGCGCGGGCGGCAACCCCACCCCGATGACGGCCATGGCGCAGAACCTGACGCCGGCCGACATGCAGAACATCGCGCTTTACCTGGCGCAGCAGCCTCTCAAGGAGCCCGCCACGGCAGGCCAGGAGAAACTGGTTGATCTGGGTCAGAAGATCTGGCGCGGCGGTTTGCCTGAACGCAACGTCCCGGCTTGCGCGGCGTGCCACTCTGCGAATGGCGCGGGCATGCCCGCCCAGTACCCCCGCTTGTCGGGGCAGTTCCCCATGTACATCGAAGAGCAGCTCAAGCTGTTCCGCAGCGGCGACCGCAAGAACGACATCATGTTCGCGATCGCGGATCGCATGTCGGACGCCGATATCAAGGCGGTGTCGGACTACGCGGCCGGCCTGCGGTAGGCGAAAGCCCGCAACACGCGCGGCTGGTCCGCGTTCATGCAACTTGGGCGTGACGGAACCTGATTCCGTTGCGCGCTGTCTATGAGGGGGGTAGCCGATTGCGCGGCCCCCCTTTTTTCATGAATTCAACACGAACCCATACCCGACCCTCCCTGCGCAGCCTGCCCCGCGACTTCTTCGAACTGCTGGGTTCGATGCGTTTCGCCGTCAGCCTGCTGATGTTCATCTGCGTGGCGAGCCTGGTCGGGACCGTGTTGCAGCAGAACCGCTCGTCCAACAACTACATCGATCAATTCGGCCCGTTCTGGTACGAAGTGTTCGACAAATTCTCGATCTGGCACGTCTACAACAGCTGGTGGTTCTTGGTGATCATGGGGTTCCTGGTCGTGTCGACCTCGGTCTGCCTGATCCGCAATGCGCCCAAGATGCTGCGCGATGCGCGTTCGTTCCGCGAGCATGTGCGGGCAAGCAGCCTGCGCGCCTTCCCGCATCGCGTGGAAACCCAGGAACCCACCGATGTGCCGCAAACCGCGGCCGGTTTGAAACTGCTGCTGGAACGCTTGGGTTACGCGGTGCGCCAACGGCAGGACAACGACGGCGTGCTGCTGGCGGCCAAGAAAGGCAGCGCCAACCGCCTGGGCTATGTGTTTGCGCACGCAGCCATGGTCATCATCTGTATCGGCGGCTTGCTCGATAGCGAATTGCCGGTGCGTTTGCAGGTGATGTTCGGCGGCAAGCAGCCGATTGTCGACAACATGCTGATTTCCGAAGTACCCGAAAGCGGGCGCCTGTCGGTCAATAACCCGAGCTTTCGCGCCAGCGTGCTGGTGCCTGAAGGCGGCCAGGCCAGCACGGCGGTTGTGATGGTGGGTGATGGCGCGCTGGTGCAGCCGATGCCCTTCACGCTGAAGCTGAAGAAATTCGTTGTCGACTACTACTCCACCGGCATGCCCAGCCGCTTCGCCAGCGAAGTGGAAGTGACCGACCCCGACACCGGCAAGACGTTCGATTCCACCATCGAGGTCAACGAGCCGCTGCGCTTCAAGGGCATGACCGTTTATCAGTCCAGCTTCGATGACGGCGGCAGCACGGTCGTCTTGAAGGGCTACCCGCTGGTAGGTTCCAACGCCGCCACGTTCAACGTCAACGGCACCGTGGGCAAGACCAGTGAAGTCACCGCCAGCACCACGGGCGGCCCGCGCAGCATGGGCGTCGAGATCACGGCCATGCGCCCGATCAACGTTGAAGACCTGACGCGTGGCGACCCCAAGGGCGCCAACCAGAGCTTTGCCGAGCACGTGGCGTCGGTCTCCGGCAGCGCTGCGGGCAAGAAAAACGAGAACCTGCGCAACGTGGGTCCCAGCGTCGAATACAAGCTGATCGACGACGCGGGCCAGGCGCACGAATTCCAGAACTACATGCTGCCCATGCAGCTGGATGGCGCCAGCGTGTTCCTGGCTGGCGTGCGCAACAACGCCGCCGAACCGTTCCGCTACCTGCGTATTCCGGCGGACGACGACAGCTCGATCGCCGAGTTCATGCGCCTGCGCGCCACACTCGCCGACCCGGCAGCACGCCAGGAAGCCGCGCGCCGCTTCGCCGAGCGCAACAGCCCGTCAGGCGCCGCCCGCCAGCCCTTGCAGACGGCCGCTGAGCGCGCGCTGGAGACCTTCGCATCGGGTGGCCTGCAAGCCGTGGCGGCTTTCCTGCAAGCCAATACGCCCGCCGCCGACCTGGAGCGCGCGGCTGACGTGGTGATCCGCCTGATCGGCGCCAGCATGAATGAATTGCGCGCCATTGAGCGCGAGCGCGCCGGCCTGCCCGCCGTGGCGGTCGAAGGCCCCGAAGGCGAACGCGCCGCCGTGTGGTCGCGTCTGGCCGTGGCGGCGTTGTCGGACCTGACGGTCTACCCCGCGCCCGTCTTCCTGTCGCTGGCGGATTTCAACCACGTGCAGGCCAGTGTGTTCCAAGTGAGCCGCACGCCGGGCAAGAACACGGTCTACCTGGGCAGCCTGTTGCTGGTCCTGGGGGTGTTCTCGATGTTCTATATTCGAGACCGCCGCGTCTGGATCTGGGTCAAGCCGCAAGGTAACGGCAGCAGCGTCCTGGCGGCCATGACGTCCCAGAAGCGTACACTCGACTTCAATCAAGAGTTCGAACGCTTCAAGCAGGCGCTGCTGCGCCAGAACCGGTCTTAAGGTTTTTTATGTCGACGACGACCACCACGCATCCTTCCTCACCGGACACGCTCGCCGCGTCGCCCGACACGCTCTGGCAAGACAGCTTGTCGGAAACTGGCGACAGCCGCGCCCGGCGCGGCAAGCCTGACTGGACCGATGTCGTTTTCTTCCTGTTGCTGGCAGTGGGCGCGGGTTTCGCGCTGACCCGCTACGGCAACGCGATGGATTACTACGAGAAGATCATTCTCTGCGGCACCGTGCCCGCACTGGCCTGGATGGGCTGGCTGTGGCGTCCGATGCGCCACCTGATGATCGCCTGTGCGATCTCGTCCGGGCTGGCGTTGATGCTGTACGGCAACGACCTTGCCCGCGCCGAGCAGGTGTTCTTCCTGAAGTATCTGTTCTCGTCCCAGTCAGCCATTTTGTGGATGAGCGCGCTCTTCGCGCTGGCCATGGTCTGCTACTGGATCGGCGTGTTCAGCCCCACGGCCGCATGGCTGGGGACGGCACTGACCTGGGGCGCGGTCTTCGCGGGTGTCACCGGCCTCTTGGTGCGTTGGCGCGAAGGCCATCTGATGGGCCCGGACCTGGGCCACATCCCAGTCAGTAACCTGTACGAAGTGTTCGTACTGTTCTCGCTGATCACGGCGCTGTTCTACCTGTATTACGAACGCAAATACGCGACGCGCGCGCTGGGCGGCTTCGTGCTGCTGGTGGTGACGTCCGCCGTCGTGTTCCTGCTCTGGTATTCGTTCACGCGGGATGCGGGGCAGATCCAGCCCTTGGTGCCCGCGCTGAAAAGCTGGTGGATGAAGCTGCACGTGCCAGCCAACTTCATCGGCTATGGCACGTTCTCGCTGGCGGCGATGGTGGGTTTCGCGTACCTCGTCAAGCAACATGGTCAGACCACGTCATGGGCCAAGCTGGCGCCGCTGTTCGTGTTGGGCGTGCTGCTGTGCGCCGAACCGATGGTGTTTCGCACCGATGGCCTGTCGGCCACCTGGATGCTGTACTTCGGCGTGGGGGCGGTGATTGTGGGCGCCATCTTGCTGGGCCGCCGCCGCATTGCGGCCGCGCTGCCCTCGCTTGAGGTGCTGGACGACATCATGTATCGCGCCATCGCGATCGGCTTCGCCTTCTTCACCGTCGCAACCATTCTGGGCGCGCTGTGGGCCGCGGACGCCTGGGGCGCGTACTGGCAGTGGGACCCGAAGGAAACCTGGGCGCTGATCGTGTGGCTGAACTACGCGGCATGGCTGCATATGCGTCTGATCAAGGGCCTGCGCGGCACCATGGCGGCCTACTGGGCGCTGATGGGGCTGCTGATCACCGGCTTCGCATTCCTGGGCGTGAACATGTTCCTGTCGGGCCTGCACTCGTACGGGCAGCTGTAATTCCGGATCGCGTCTTGCGGCTTGCCGCAGATGACGGAAAGAGAAAAGAGAAAGGCCCCGCGAGGGGCCTTTTTCATTGGGGCAACACGCACTGCGCGGGTTGCGTTCAAGGCAGTGTGGATTCGCCGCGCAGCAGATCGTCCAGCGTCTCGCGTTGGCGCACCACGTGGTAATTGGCCCCGTCCACCATCACTTCAGCGGCGCGGGCGCGCGTGTTGTAGTTGCTGGCCATCGCCATGCTGTAAGCGCCTGCGGATTCCACCGCCAGCACATCGCCTTGCTGGATGGCCAGTTTGCGCTGCCGGGCCAGCCAGTCGGCGCTTTCGCACACCGGGCCGACGATGTCGTATTCCACCTGATCGCCGGCGCGCGGGCGCAGCGGCTGCACGCCATGGAACGCCTCGTAGAGCGCGGGGCGCAGCAGGTCGTTCATGGCGGCGTCGACAATGGCGAAGTTGCGCGCTTCGGCGTGCTTCAGATATTGCACCGTAGTCAGCAGCACCCCCGCATTGCCCACCAGCGAACGGCCTGGTTCCAGCACCAGGTGCAGATGCCCCTGGCCGCGCGCGTTCAGGCGTTCAAACACGCGGTCAAGCAGCGCCTGGGGTGACGGCGGCGTTTCATCCGTGTAGCGGATGCCCAGACCGCCGCCCAGGTCCAGATGGGCGATGCGGATGCCTTCCTGATCCAGCGCGTCGATCAGGTCCAGCAACTTTTCCAGCGCATCGAAATAGGGGCTGATGTCGGTCAGCTGTGAACCGATATGGCAATCGACGCCCACGATGTCCAAGCCCGGCAAAGACTGCGCGACGCGATAGACGTCCAGCGCGGATTCAATGGCAATGCCGAACTTGTTTTCTTTCAGGCCGGTGGAAATGTAGGGATGCGTCTGCGCGTCCACATCGGGGTTCACACGCAGCGACACCGGGGCGCGCACGCCCAGTTCTTCAGCCACGTCGGACAAGCGGTGCAGCTCGGCTTCGGACTCGACGTTGAAGCACTTCACCTGGGCCGCCAGCGCAGCGCGCATTTCCCAGGCTTGTTTGCCTACGCCGGAAAACACAATCTTGGAGGGATCGGCGCCCACCGCCAGCGCGCGCTTGAGTTCGCCGCCGGACACAATGTCAAAGCCCGCGCCCAGGCGTGCGAATTCCTTCAGCACCGCCAGGTTCGAATTGGCCTTCATGCCGTAGCAGACCAGGACGGGGCGTTGCCCAATGGCGCTGCGGTAGGTTTCCCAGGCGCCTTTGAGCGCCGCGCGGGAATAGACGTAGAGCGGTGTGCCTAGCCCATGCGCCAGATGGTCCAGCGGCACATCCTCGGCGTACAGTACGTTGTTGCGGTACTGGAAGTAAGGGTGGCCGGCCAGCTCTGGCGGCGTGGGGAAGGCGGCGGTCATGGGATCGATGGCGCGGGCGGGATTTGCGATGCCGGCGTTTGCGACCGCGTGGGCGGCTTGCCGTCAGGGGTCGGCATATACAAAGGCCCCTTGTACCCGCAGGCCGCGACCATGCCGGAGGCCACGAGCGTGGCTACAATGCGAAGAGCCATGCGGCTGAATGCCAATTGGAACACTGGGAACTCCGTAATTCTTGCAGGCTCGATTATGACCGAAACCGAATTTCTTGCGTTGATCGACCAGGTGCTGGACAGCATCGAAAGCCAGGCCGATGACTGGGCGGCTTCGCTCGACGTCGACGTTGAAACCAGCCGCAGCGGCAATGTGCTGACGATGGTTTTTGAAGACAATACCCACGTCGTCGTGAACAGCCAGGCTGCCATGCAGGAGCTGTGGGTCGCCGCGCGCAGCGGTGGCTTTCACTACCGCTATGACGGCCAGCACTGGAACGATACCCGAGGCGGCCCGCAGATGCCGGACGCCTTGTCTCAAATCTGCTCCGCCGCGGCGGGCGTCCCGGTGACGGTAAAGCTGTAAGTCACCAGGCCTGAACAAAAAGGCCGGCCCATCACAGGCCGGCCTTTTTCATCAGAACGGGATCTTCTGCGACCACGGGGCCGCGTTTTGCGTTCCCACGCCCGGCGCTACCTTGATCTTCGTATCTTCGTTGCTGCTGCTGCCCAAGCCATGCAGGAACTCGCCCAGCGTGTCGGCCTCGGCCAGGCCCAATCGGGCTACGGCTTGCCCAGGCGGGAATTCCGAGAAATAGAACTCGCCGTTTTCCACGATGATGCCGTCGGGGCGCGCGCGCGGCTTTTCTTCCGGCACGCCCTTGAGCACGTCTTGCATGTAGTCGACCCAGATCGGCATGGCGACGCCGCCACCCGTTTCGCGTGAGCCCAGCGACTTCGGCTGGTCAAAGCCCAGCCACGACGTCGCAACCAGGTTCGGCGTGTAGCCCGAGAACCAGGCGTCCACGGATTCGTTGGTCGTGCCCGTCTTGCCCGCGATGTCGTTGCGCTTGAGCAGCACGCGAGCACGCGCCGCGGTGCCGTAGGTGGCCACGCCGCGCAGGATGTCGTCCATGACCCAGGCGGTGCGCGGGTCGATCGCGCGGGCAGCGGCGTCGCCCGCCACCACCGGCTTGGATTGCATGATGACCTTGCCGTTGCTGTCGGTCACGCGGTCAATCAGATACGGCGTGACGCGGTAGCCGCCGTTGGCAAACACCGAGAACGCACCGGCCAGTTGCAGCGGCGTGACGGAGCCTGCGCCCAACGCCAGCGGCAGCACGGCCGGCTGGCGGGCCTTGTCAAAGCCGAAACGGGTCAGGTAGTCCTGTGCGTACTGCGGGCTGATGGCTTGCAGGATGCGGATCGACACCATGTTCTTCGACTTGTACAAGCCCTGGCGCAACGTCAGCATCGGTTCGTACTGGTTGCCGTAGTTCTTGGGGTTCCAGGCTTTGGAGCCGGTTTGCGCGGCGGTCAGTTCGAACGGCTGGTCAGAGATTTGCGTGGCCGGCGTCAGGCCGCGTTCCAGCGAGGCGGCGTAGATGAAGGGCTTGATGTTCGAGCCCGGCTGGCGCCACGCCTGCGTCACGCGGTTGAAGTTGCCGCGATAGAAGTCGAAACCGCCGACCATGGCGCGGATGGCGCCGTCTTGCGGCGACAGGGCCACGAACGCTGCCTGCACCGAAGGCAGGTTGATGATTTCCCAGTTGTCGCCGAACTTGCGGATGTAGACCACCGAGCCGCGCTTGATGCGTTGTTCGGGCTTGGCCTTGTCGTTCAGTGCGCGGGCGACAACGCCCAGCACCTTCTTGTCGGTCACCGTGATGATTTCGCGTGAGCTGCGCGCGAGCTTCACTTCGGTGGGGCTGGCCGACAGGACCAGCGCGGTGAGCAGGTCGCCGCTATCGCTGAACTTGTCGAACACGCCGTCCAGGAATTCGTCCAGCGCCGCCGGATTGTTTTCGGTGCCGGGGGGCAGGTCCAGCTGTTCTTCGGGGCCGGGGTAGGGCGCGCGGCGCGTGTATTCCAGCACGCCTTCACGCACGGCGCGGTATGCCGCTTCCTGGTCCTTCGACTGCACGGTGGTGTAGATGTTGATGCCGCGCGAGTAGACGTTGTCTTGGTAGACGTTGAACAGCAGCTGGCGCGCCAATTCCGCCACGTATTCGCCATGAATGGAATAGCCGCCGGCCGGCGTGCCTTCCGCCGACTTCATGACGATCTGCTGCGCCATCGCCTGCTTGTATTCCGGCTCGGTCAGGTAACCCAGCGACTGCATGCGGCCCAGCACATAGCGCTGGCGCAGTTCGGCGCGGGGGCGGTTCGAAATCGGATTGAAGCGCGAAGGCGCCTTCGGAATGCCGGCCAGCATGGCGGCTTCGGCCGGCGTCACTTCCGCCAGCGGCTTGCCGAAGTACGTGCGCGAGGCGGCGGCGAAACCGTAGGCGCGGTGGCCCAGATAAATTTGGTTCATGTAGAGCTCAAGGATCTGGTCCTTGGTGAGCTCGGACTCGATCTTGAACGTCAGCAGCAGTTCGTAGAACTTGCGCGAATACGTTTTTTCCGACGACAGGTAGAAGTTGCGCGCGACCTGCATCGTGATCGTGCTGGCGCCCTGCGTCTTCGACATGTTGATCAGGTTCGTCAGGCCCGCGCGCGCAACGCCCATCCAGTCGATACCGCCGTGCTGATAGAAGCGGTCGTCTTCTGCCGCAAGCACCGCGGACTTCATGACGTCCGGAATTTCATTGAAACGCAGCACGTTGCGGCGTTCTTCGCCAAATTCGCCGATCAGGACGCGATCCGCCGTATAGACGCGCAGCGGCACCCGCGGGCGATAGTCCGTCATGGCGTTCAGGTCTGGCAGGTTGGGCCAGGCCAGCGCCAGCGCCATTCCCGCCAGCAATACGCCGCACAGGAACAGGCCGGCAAAGAGGATGCCGGTTTTTACGAAGAATCGCAGGATCGGGGAGCCGCTCTTGGCGGGCTTGTCTTTCTTGGAGGAATTCTGGGGCTTGCTCATCGCGGCGATTTTACGGGTAACTCCGGTCCCGGCTCAGCGCTCGGGATCGGTTTCTGTAACAAGATAGTTCTGTGTGGTACGCGGGCAACTGGCGGCAGATGTGATAATGCCGACATGAACTTTTCCGCCCACTCATGTCCGGAGGCTGACCCGGACCCAGCGCCCTCCGACGAGGCGCCTGAAAACTTGCCTTGCGCCATGGAGTGCACAGGCAAGACCGTGTCGTTGCCGCACGACCTGCCCGTCTTCCTGGTCGGGATGATGGGCGCAGGCAAGACCACCATCGGCCGTAGCCTGGCGCGTGCGCTGGGGCGCGAGTTTATGGATTTGGATCATGAGCTCGAGGCGCGTTGCGGCGTGCGGGTGCCGGTTATCTTCGAAATCGAGGGCGAAGCCGGTTTTCGTCGCCGAGAGTCCGCCGCCTTGGAAGAGTGTACCCAACGGCGCAACATTATTCTTGCAACCGGCGGGGGCGCGATCCTGGCGGCCGAAAATCGTCAGCGGCTGCACGAACGCGGAATCGTCGTCTATTTGAGGGCCAGTGTGGACGAATTGTTCCGCCGTACTTGCCGCGACCGTAACCGCCCCTTGCTGGCTACGGCTGACCCCCGCGGCACCCTGCGCGACCTGATGACCCTGCGGGAACCCCTCTACAAGGAAGTCGCCGATCTGGTGGTGGAAACGGGCGCGATGCCCATCCACACCCTGGTCAAGGCGTTGCTGCCGCAATTACAAGCCTTTGAGAAGCGTATATGAACGTTGTTGACGTCGACACCCCGGGCGGAAGCTATCCCATCCACATCGGCCCCGGCCGCATCGATGCCCTGGACCAATGCATCCCCGCCGACGCCACCGCGATTGCGGTCGTCACCAACCCCACGGTGGCGGCGCTGTACGGCGAACGCGCCGAAACCGCGCTGGCTCGCACCGGCAAGCGCGTGCTGCGCATTGAACTGCCCGACGGCGAGGCCTACAAAGACTGGCAGTCGCTGAACCTGATTTTTGACGCCTTGCTGACCCACCGCCTGGACCGCCGCTGCGTGCTGGTGGCCCTGGGTGGCGGCGTCATTGGCGACATGACCGGGTTCGCTGCCGCCGTCTACATGCGTGGCGTGCGCTTCCTGCAAGTGCCCACGACGTTGCTGGCGCAGGTGGATTCATCGGTGGGCGGCAAGACGGCCGTGAACCACCCGCTGGGCAAGAACATGATCGGCGCGTTTTACCAGCCGGTTGCGGTGGAAATCGATACCGATGTGCTGAACACGCTGCCTGCGCGCGAAGTGTCGGCCGGGCTGGCCGAAGTCATCAAGTACGGCCTGATCCTGGACCCCGACTTCTGGACGTGGTGCGAAGACAATGCGCAAAAATTGCGCGCTCTGGACCCGCAGGCCGTCGCCCACGCCATCCGCCGTTCGTGCGAGCTGAAGGCGCAGGTGGTGGGCAAGGACGAGCGCGAGTCCGGCTTGCGCGCCATCCTGAACCTGGGCCACACCTTTGGCCACGCCATCGAGTCCGGGCTGGGCTACGGCGCCTGGCTGCACGGCGAAGCCGTGGGCTGCGGCATGGTGCAGGCGGCCGAGCTGTCCGCCGACGTGGCGGGCTTTGCCCGGGCCGACGTTGAACGTGTGCGCGCGCTGGTGGCGGCGATTGGCTGCCCGGTCGTGGCGCCCGACCTGGGCGCGGACCGCTGGCTCGACCTGATGCAGGTCGACAAGAAGACCGAAGGCGGCTCAATCCGCTACGTGCTCATGCCCCGCATCGGCGAAGCGTTCATGCGCGCCGCCCCGGACGACGCGGTGCGCGCCGTCCTGGCACGAACCACTCAGTAACCGTGATGGAGACGGTGTTGCAGATGAAAGAACTGGCTTCCTACGCATCCGACCCGTCTCAATCGCGCGGCCGGACTTATTCTGAACCGCCGCCTGAAAACCGCACCGAGTTTCAGCGCGACCGGGACCGCATCGTTCATTCCGGCGCGTTCCGCCGCCTGGAATACAAGACGCAGGTGTTCGTGAACCACGAAGGCGACCTGTTCCGCACCCGCCTTACGCACAGCCTGGAAGTGGCGCAGATTGCGCGCACGCTGGCGCGCAGCCTGGGGCTGTCGGAAGACCTGACCGAAGCCATCTCGCTTGCGCATGACTTGGGCCACACGCCGTTCGGCCATGCCGGGCAAGACGAGCTGAACGCCTGCATGCGCGAGCTTGCGCCCGAGGCGGGCGGCTTCGAGCACAACCTGCAAAGCCTGCGCGTGGTGGACGAGCTTGAGGAACGCTATGCGGACTTCAACGGCTTGAATCTTTGCTTTGAAACGCGTGAAGGCATCCTGAAGCATTGCTCGGTGGCGCACGCGCGTCAGCTGGGTGATGTGGGCGAACGCTTCCTCTCCCGCACGCAGCCGTCGCTGGAAGCCCAGTTGGCCAACCTGGCCGACGAGATCGCCTACAACAATCACGATATTGATGATGGGCTGCGTTCCGGGCTGATCACGCTTGAGCAACTGAAAGACGTGTCGATCTTCGAACGCCATCACGCTGAAGTGCTTAGCCGCTATCCCGGGCTGGCCCAGCGCCGCGCCGTGGCCGAGACGATCCGCCGCATGATCAACACGCTGATCGTTGACCTGACGCACACTTCGCTTGCGCGCATCCGCGACGCGGCACCTGCCAGCGTGGATGATGTGCGCCGCTCACCGCCGTTGGCGGGGTTCTCGGACGAGATCCGCCGCGAAGCCGATGCGTTGAAGAAGTTCTTGTTCGACAACCTGTACCGGCACTATCAGGTGCTGCGCATGACGGCCAAGGCGCGCCGCATCGTGCGCGAACTGTTCGCGGCGTTCCTGGATGATCCGCGGTTGCTGCCGCCGGATTACCGCAGGCCCGCCTTCAATGAGCAGGCACGCGCCATTTCCGATTACATCGCCGGCATGACCGACCGCTACGCCATCCGCGAACATAAACGCCTGTTCGACATGGGTTGATCGCGGCCGGCCTGCCGCCGGCATCGCCGCGGGCTAGCGGTGCTTGCGGTACGGTTCGTCTTCGGGCACGAACGTGGCTTCGGCGCGCGCATCGCGCATCCAGTCCTGCATGGCGGGCAGCGCCAGCACCGCATCCATGTAGTCACGCACGGCACCCGCGGCGGGGATGCCATAGGTGGTGAAGCGCGACACCACCGGCGCAAAGAACGCGTCGGCAATGGAAAACGCACCGAACAGGAATGGGCCGCCCCGGCCGAATTCTGCGCGGGTGTCGTGCCAGATGGCTTGCAGCCGCGACACATCCTGCTGCGCGGCTTCCGGGAACTTGATGCCGGGCAGGTGCGCTTCGATGTTCATCGGCATGGCGTTGCGCAATGCGCCGAAGCCGCTGTGCATTTGCGCCGCCAGCGAACGGGCGCGGGCACGCGCATGCGCGTCCTTCGGCCACAACTGCGCCTCGGGGCGCTGCTCGGCCACGTATTCGCAAATGGCCAGAGAATCCCAGACGGCAAAATCACGGTCCAGCAGCACGGGCACCAGGCCGGCTGGCGACACCGCACCTACCTTGCGTGAAAACTCTTCCGTGAAAAACCCGAGCTTTTGCTCAGTAAAGGCAATGCCGGTTGCGCGCAGGGCCAGCCATGGCCGTAACGACCACGAGGAATAATTCTTATTGCCGATGATCAGGGTGTACATGCCAGTCCTTACGCAGGGATTATCCAAGTCGACGTGCTGAATCACCGTTCGGCAGGTTCACCTTCTGGCAGGTTCACCTTCCGGTAGGGTCATCCTTTGCAGGATGACCTTCCAGAAGGATCATCTTCCAGCGTTTCGGCGCAGCAGCTTGCCCAGGTATTGCCCGGTGTGGCTGGCTTGCGTCGCCGCGACGTCTTCCGGGGTGCCTTGCGCCACCACGTAGCCGCCGCCGTCGCCGCCTTCCGGACCCATGTCGATCAGCCAGTCCGCCGTTTTAATGACGTCCAGGTTGTGTTCGATGATGAGCACGGTGTTGCCGCTGTCGACCAATTGATTCAGCACTTGCAACAGTAGCTCGATATCGCGGAAATGCAAGCCGGTGGTGGGCTCGTCCAGGATGTACAGCGTGCGCCCGGTGCTGCGGCGCGACAGCTCTTGCGACAGCTTCACGCGCTGCGCTTCACCGCCCGACAAGGTGGTCGCGCTTTGGCCCAGCCGAATATAGGACAGACCGACATCGATCAACGTGTGCAGCTTGCGCGAAATGGCCGGCACCGACTCGAAATATTCCAGCGCCTGTTCGACCGTCAGCTCCAGCACTTCGCTGATGTTGCGGCCGCGATACCGAATTTCGAGCGTTTCGCGGTTGTAGCGCTTGCCGTGGCAGACGTCGCAAGGCACGTACATGTCGGGCAGGAAGTGCATCTCGACCTTGACCACGCCGTCGCCCTGGCAGGCTTCGCAGCGGCCGCCCTTGACGTTGAAGCTGAAGCGGCCGGGGTCGTAGCCGCGCGTGCGGGCTTCCGGCACGCCCGCGAAGAGTTCGCGGATGGGCGTGAACAGGCCCGTGTAGGTCGCGGGGTTGCTGCGCGGCGTGCGGCCGATGGGGCTTTGGTCCACGCTGATGATCTTGTCGAAATTCTCCAGCCCTTGCATCGACACATAGGGGGCGGGTTCGCTTTGCGCGTGGTGCAGCTGGCGCGACACGGCGACCGCCAGCGTGTCGTTGATGAGCGTGGACTTGCCGGAACCCGACACGCCCGTCACGCACACCAGCCGGCCCCCGGGCAGGCGCAGTTCGACGTCTTTCAGGTTGTTGCCGCTGGCGCCCGTCAGGGTCAGCCAGGGCAATTCGTCGTTGACCGGACGGCGGGCGGGGATGGCGATCTCGCGCGCGCCGCTCAGGTATTGGCCGGTCAGCGAGTTCGGGTCGCGCTGCACCGTTTCGGGATCGCCTTGCGCCACGACTTCGCCGCCGTGTTCGCCCGCGCCCGGGCCCATGTCCACCACCCAATCGGCCATGCGGATCATGTCTTCGTCGTGCTCGACGACGATGACGCTGTTGCCCAGGTCTCGCAGGTGCTGGAGGGTGCCGATCAAGCGGTCGTTGTCGCGCTGGTGCAAGCCGATGGAGGGCTCGTCCAGCACGTACATCACGCCCGTCAGGCCTGAGCCGATCTGGCTGGCCAGCCGGATACGCTGGGCCTCGCCGCCCGAAATCGTGTCGGCGCTACGGTCCAGCGACAGGTAATTCAACCCGACGTTGTTCAGGAAGCTGAGCCGTGCTTCGATCTCGCGCACGATGCGCTGCGCGATCTCTTGCTTGGCGCCGGTCAGGTTCAGGTTTCGGAACCAGGCCAGGCAGCTCGACAAGGGCATGGCCTCGACTTCGTAGATGGCCTGGCCGTGGCGCTCGCCGCCGCGCGGGTCGTGGCCGATCAGCACATTGCGCGCTTCGGGGCGCAAGCGCGAACCGGCACAGTCGGGGCAGGTCTTGATATTGCGGTACTTGCCGAGTTCTTCGCGCACCGTGGCCGAATCCGTCTCGCGCCAGCGGCGCTCCAGGTTCGGGATGACGCCTTCGAAGGCGTGGCGCTTGACGGTGCTGCGGCCTTTTTCGTTCAGGTACAGGAACGAGATTTCTTCTTCGCCAGAGCCATAGAGCACCTTGTCGCGCAGCGCTTCGGGCAAGTCTTCGAAGGGCGCTTCGATATCGAATTCGTAATGCGCGGCAAGGCTCGTCAGCAGCGAATGCGTGAAGGCGTTGCGGCGGTCCCAGCCGCGGATTGCGCCGGCGGCCAGGCTCAGTTCCGGGAAAGCCACGACGCGCTTCGGGTCAAAGAAGCCTACTTGTCCGATGCCGTCGCAACTGGGGCAGGCGCCCATCGGGTTGTTGAAGCTGAACAGGCGCGGTTCGAGTTCGGGCAGGCTGTGGCTGCATACCGGGCAGGCGTAGCGGCTGGAGAACACCTGTTCCCGTTCGCTATCCATGTCCAGCGCCAGCGCGCGGCCATCTGCCAGCAGCAGGGCGGTCTCGAAGCTTTCCGCCAGACGCTGCTTGCTTTCCGGCTTGATGCGCAGCCGGTCGATGACGACATCGATATCGTGCTTTTCGGTTTTCTTCAACGGCGGCATGCCGTCGATTTCCACCAGTTGCCCGTCCACCCGCAGCCGCACATAACCCTGGGCTTGCAAGCTGGCGCATTCGTCTTCGAAGCTGCCCTTCTTGCCACGGGCAATCGGCGCCAGCACGGCCAGACGCGTTTCGGGCGTCCAGCCCAGCACCGCGTCGACCATCTGGCTGACGCTTTGCGCTTGCAGCGGCAGGCCGTGATCCGGGCAGTAGGGCGTGCCGACCCGCGCGTACAGCAGGCGCAGGTAGTCGTGGATCTCGGTGATGGTGCCGACCGTGGAGCGCGGGTTGTGCCCCGCGGCTTTCTGCTCGATCGAAATGGCCGGCGACAGCCCTTCGATAAGGTCCACGTCCGGCTTGTCCATCAGCTGGAGGAATTGGCGGGCGTAGGCGGAAAGGCTTTCCACATAACGTCGTTGGCCCTCCGCGTACAGCGTGTCGAACGCCAGCGAAGACTTGCCCGAGCCGGACAAGCCGGTGACGACCACCAGTTTGTGGCGCGGCAGGTCCAGCGAGACGTTCTTAAGGTTGTGGGTGCGTGCACCCCGAATGCGTATTGTCACGTTGGTCGGGCGTCCATAGGCTCTTTTAAGCGGTTTCAAAGGCCAACTTGGTACTATAGCGCGCCGAATCCCTCAGCGTTCGGGGCAGTCCGTCAAGATTGACTGAACCGGGTCCGGCGCCGCACCGCTAGATCAGACCGTGAGCGTGTGACATCCACGCGCGCGCACCGCCCTTGTCATTGTTGAAATTTCCGCATGCCGGCAGACACCAAACTGAAATTGACCCCTTCCGAGCGCCGCGCGAGCGTCGCGCTGGCCGGCTTGTTCGCTGCGCGGATGCTGGGGCTGTTCCTGTTGTTGCCGGTTTTTGCCGTCGCCGCCGCCGGCATGCCGGGCGGGGACGACCCCGCGCGCGTCGGCCTGGCGCTGGGCATGTATGGCCTGACCCAGGCGTTCATGCAGATTCCCTTCGGGCTGGCGTCTGACCGCTGGGGCCGGCGGCCCGTCGTGCTGTTCGGCCTGCTGCTGTTCGTGGCGGGCAGCATCGTCTGTGCGCAGGCCACCGATGTGTACTGGATCACCATTGGCCGCGCCATCCAGGGGGCGGGCGCCATTTCGGCCGCGGTCACCGCGTGGCTGGCCGACGCCACCCGCGACGAAGTGCGCACGCGCGCCATGGCCATGGTGGGCGGATCAATCGGCTTGTCTTTCGCGGTGTCACTCGTCTTGTCGCCCGTGCTGGTGGGGTGGTGGGGGCTGTCCGGCCTGTTCTGGACCATCGCCTGCCTCGGCGTGATCTGCCTGGCCGTGGCGCGCTTTGTCGTGCCGGTGGTGCCACGCACGCAAGCCCGGACGATGCAGTCGGCCAATCCGCGTGAAGTGCTGACCCATCGCGATCTGCTGCGCCTGAACTTCGGCGTGTTCGTACTGCATTTGATCCAGGTGTCGTTGTTTGTCGTGGTGCCTGCCTTGCTGGCCAAGGTCGGCGGGCTGGACGCGCGAGACCTGTGGAAGGTCTATCTGCCCGTCATCCTGGTGTCGTTCGTGCTGATGGTGCCGGTGGTGTTCGTGGCGGAAAAGCGCCGCGCTCATCGCGGCGCCCTGCGCGCAGCAGTCGCCGGGCTGGTGCTGGTCTGCGCCTTGCTGCCGGCGGCCAGCCATGGCTTCTACACGCTGGCCGTGGCGCTGACCGGCTTCTTCGTCGCCTTCAACGTGCTGGAAGCCTTGCAGCCGTCGCTGGTGTCCCGCGTGGCCCCGCAAGCCTACAAAGGCTTGGCGCTGGGCTTCTACAACACCGCCCAGGCGGCAGGCCTGTTTGCGGGCGGCGCGCTGGGCGGCTGGCTGGCGTCGCATTCGGGCGCAAGCGCGGTTTTCATCGGCGCGGCTATCCTGTCGGCCGTCTGGCTGGCGGTAACCTGGGCGTTGCGGCCGCTGGCTTAGGGGTCGCGGGGATGCGTCCCCGAAAGCGTGGGAAAGTCGTTGATCGCGCCGTGAACGGCGCTCAACGGATCGCAATTCGGATCACCACCAGGATCGCTTTGTCACCATTGGCGTTTGGCGCGGCAGGCGCTTTTCGTCGATAATACGTACCAAATTAGGGCTTCAAGAATTCGGGTCCGCCTTCGGGCTCCCAGGCGTCGCCGGTCATTGTCATGATGACCGGCGTGTTTCATGAAGCCGGTCTTCAACATCGCTTTTTATGTTGTTGCCGGCGCGCTCGCGGCAACGCACAGGCGCAGGCTGTCAACAACTGAGGGACATCGGCATGGCATCGGTTAACAAAGTCATTCTCGTGGGCAATCTGGGGCGCGACCCGGAAGTCCGCTACAGCCCGGAAGGGGCTGCAATCTGCAATATGTCCATCGCCACGACCTCCACCTGGAAGGACAAGGCTTCCGGCGAGCGCCGCGAAGAAACCGAATGGCACCGCGTCGTCATGTACAACCGCCTGGCTGAAATCGCCGGCGAATACCTGAAGAAGGGCCGCTCGGTCTACATCGAAGGCCGCCTGAAGACGCGCAAGTGGCAAGACAAGGACACCGGCGCTGATCGCTACAGCACCGAAGTCGTCGCCGACCAGATGCAAATGCTGGGTGGCCGTGAAGACGGCGGTGGCGGCGGCGTCAGCTACGGTGGTGGTGGCGGCTACGACGACGCTCCGTCGCGTCCGCAACAGCAACGCGCCCCGGCGCAACGCTCGGCGCCGCAACAGCGCCCGGCCCCCGCAGCGGCCCCGGCCAGCAGCGGCGCGAATCTGGCGGATATGGACGACGATATTCCGTTCTGATATTTCCGAACGAGTAAGTTGTTATTCAAAGCCCCCGCAAAAGCGGGGGCTTTTCATTTTTAAATCATTAAATCAATCAGACGATTACTAAATAATCGGCACTAATAATCATTATTTTGCCGCGAAATTTTTAATCGGTATTCGGCTTTATGTGCCGTGCTAGCCTCGTCTCAATCATTTCTAATAATTCAGACGAGGAGAGAGAAATGAACCATCGCCGCCGGGTTTCCGAAAATAAGGCAGAACGACGTGAACGTCGCGCGTTACGGAAATCAATCGTGTTGTTAGGGGGCGTCTCGTCGTGCGCATTGCTGTTTGTCGGTTCAGCCTACGCTCAGAACTTGCCCGTGGGCGGCAAGATCACCAGCGGCCAAGGCAGTATCTCGGAGCCCAACCGCCTATCAAAGAAAATCCAGCAGACCAGCTCCAAGCTGTCCATCGACTGGAACAGTTTCCATATCGCCTCGGGTAGCCGCGTGGATTTTCAGCAGCCCGACGCCAACGCCATTGCCTTGAACCGGGTTGCCGGCACCGAAGGCAGCAAGATCATGGGTCAGCTGAACGCCAACGGGCGTGTCTTCATCATCAACGCGAACGGCGTGCTGTTCGGCAAGACTGCGAAGGTCAACGTAGGCGGCTTGGTGGCGTCCACATTGAATCTGAGCAATGAAGACCTCCAAGAAGGCCGATTCCGATTTGTTGGCGATGGCCGTGCGACGCCGGCAGGCGTTATCAACGAAGGCGTGTTGATTGCCGCAGACGGCGGAACGATTGCGTTGCTGGGCGGACAGGTGGAGAACAAGGGCGTCGTCCGCGCCAAACAGGGCGCCATCGCGTTGGCTTCAGGGCAGCGCATTACGCTTGGCGTTTCCGACGATGGGCTGCTCAACGTAGAGATTGATCAGGCGGCGTTGAATGCGCTGGTCAGCAACCACAATGCGCTGACGGCGCAGGGCGGCCAGGTGACGCTGCACGCCCGAGCCAGCAACGCGGTGGCGCATGCAGTCGTGAACAACCAGGGCTTGATCGAAGCGCAAACGCTGAATGGCCGCTCGGGCAAGATCGTGCTGGATGGCGGTGCGCAAGGCACGGTAGTGGCCGCAGGCACGTTGGACAGCAGCGCGTTCAGCGGTAACGCTGGCGATATCACCGTGCAAGGCCAACGCGTGGACGTGCGCGGCAATCTGTTGGCGACGGCCGGTAGCCAAGGCGACGGTGGCAACGTTCTGGTCCAGGGCCGGCAAGTGCAGATGGAAGGCAGCGCGCAGGCTGATACGCGCGCGGCGCTGGGCAATGGCGGATGGCTGACGCTTGAAGCCGATCAAATCAGCGTCACAACGCAAGAAGTGCCGTTGGTCAGCGGCATCAGTGGCGAGCATCTGAGCCGGCAGCTGTCTAAAAACAATATCGCGCTGACGTCCACGCAAGGAGATCTTCGCGTGCTTGAAGAGATTGCTTGGGATGCGGATACGACGCTGAGCTTGGACGCAAAGAAGTCTGTGCGGCTGAAGGCGAATGTCGAGGCAAGCGGGGATAAGGCCGGGTTCGTGATGAACCATGGCGCCGACGCCGACTATATCTTAGGCAAGGACGTCACGGTGACGTTGCCCGGCTCACAAGCCAGCTTGCGCATTAATGGGCAGGATTATCAACTGATCCGAAATGTGCATGAGCTGCAAGCCATCGAGAATAATCTGAGCGGCGCCTATGCACTGGCGAATGCCATTGATGCCCACGAAACGGGTTCGTGGAATGCGCGCGCGGGCTTTCGGCCCATTGGTGGAGATTACTCGAGCTCGACGCAAAAATTCGAAGGCGTATTGACTGGCATGGGGCATGCGGTCGATAGCCTGAAGATTAAGGCCGACTCGTCAAACCCAACGGGGCACGTAGGACTATTCAGCAATTCGCACGGCGTGCTCAGGAACATCGGGTTGCGGCAACTAAACATTTCCGTTAACCAGCCTGGTCGCCATAATGTCGCGGGTGGATTGGTGGGAGTCAACGGTGGGGTGGTGAAGTATGCCTACGCCTCGGGCGAAATCCGTACGACACAATCCAATGACTCGTTGGGCGGGTTGGTCGGCGTGAATTATGGCGACGTTTTGAATTCACACTCCCGCGGGGGCGTGCTCGGCGTTGCAGGCGGGGGTACCTCGGTGGGTGACCTAGGCGGCTTGGTTGGCTCGAATCAGGGGCGTATTGCGCACTCCTACTCGACGACAGTCATTCGCGCAGGCGTGTCAGTTGCCGGAGGATTGGTCGGCAAAAACGAAAAAAACGGGAGCATTGAACATGCCTACGCGACGGGCGGCGCCAACGGCGAGTTCTATACGGGCGGCTTGGTTGGCGCCAACTACGGGTCCATCAGTAATAGCCACGCGACGGGTCTTATCGCCAGCGCCTATCAAACGGGCGGGCTGGTTGGGCTGAATGGCTGGACCGGAACCATTACGGATTCGCGCGCATCAGGGCATGTGGTGGCGCGTTCTTACTTTAGCGGCGTGGGCGGCTTGGTAGGCGAGAACAACGGGATAATTCTTCGCGGCCACGCGTCGGGTGACATAACGGGCAGTGGGGATAATGCCGTCGGCGGGTTAGTAGGAAGGAACCGCGGGGGGATTATTCGCCAGTCTTCGGCTACCGGCTCGGCGATAGCCGGGAGTCACAGCCCTGGGCATCCGACGGGCAGTGTGGGGGGATTGGTAGGAACGAATGCCAGCGCGAACGGAAGGACTGCCCTGATCATTGATTCCTATGCCAGCGGCAATGCGGTCGGCCGTGACGATCAAGATGCGGTGGGCGGGTTGGTAGGCATGAATACGGGCGTCATTGAACGGTCTGCATCCAGTGGCAGCGCCTACGGCAGGGGCATCCTGGGCAGCCTTGTAGGATGGAATCTTCACCCTGACGCGTATAGAACCGAGAGTGAGATCCGCCAATCCCAGGGTTCCGGCACCGTCAACGGCGATGACGGCCGCCAGGTAGGGCTCGACCAAGGGAAATTGGAATGGTGATTCAACTCGGCCGCTGAAACATATCAACCAGATAATCAATAAACGCCCGCGCCCGGGCGGTTTGATTTCTGCGTTGCGGGTAATAAACAAAAAGATCGGCGGACGGCAGCGTGTAGTCGGGTAACACCACACGCAGCCGTCCGCTTTTCAAATACTTGGCCAGATCCCATTCCGAGCGGATCAAAATGCCGTGGCCATCCAGTGCCCAACCCAGCACGATATCGCCGTCATTACTGGACAACGCGCCGTCCACTTTGATGGCCACGCTTTCGCCTGCGTGCGTGAACCGCCACACGCCATGCGCCTCATCGTTTTGCGTATGCAGGATGCAGCGGTGCGAGGCCAGATCGGCTAGCGTGGCGGGCGTGCCGTGTTTGTCCAGATAACGGGGGGAGGCGCATAGGAAGCGGCCGTTGGACATTACGCGCCGGGCGCTTAGGCGTTTATCGGGCAGTTCGCCGAACCGGATCGCCAGATCGAATCCGCTTTCCACCAGATCAACGGGCCGGTCCGTGACCTCTAGCTGCACCTGCACGTCGGGGTACCGCTTGGTGAAGTCGGACACCAGCGGGGCGATGGTCGTGCGGCCAAAACCCAGTGTGGCGTTCACTTTCAGCACGCCGCGTGGCGTGGCGCCGCTGCTGGAAACCGCGTCTTCCATGTCGCGCAAGTCCGCCAGGATCTTCAACGCGTGGGACAGATACGTTTCGCCTTCGCTGGTCAGACTGATGCTGCGCGTGCTGCGGTTGACCAGCCGCACGCCCAACCGCCGTTCCATCAGCGCCAGCCGCTTGGTGGCGGCAGGGGGTGTCAGATCCAGTTCGCGCGCGGCGGCGGACAGGCTGCCTAGCCGGGCCAGGTGGATGAAAAATTCCAGTTCGGACGCGATGCCGGTTTTCACTGAAAGTTAATAATCAAATGAATATGAGTGAATCTTAGTGCGGGTGATCGCCCCTACGCTAGGGGTTCCGCACCCACAACGCCGCCACAGTCGGCGCATCAGGAGACCCCTCATGAAAATCGTCGAGATCCGCGAACAGACCCTTCCCATCAGCTCGCCCATTCGCAACGCGTATATCGATTTCAGCAAGATGACGCTGAGTCTCGTCGCCGTAATCACCGATGTGATCCGCGACGGCAAGCCGGTGGTGGGCTATGGCTTCAATTCGAATGGCCGGTACGGCCAGGGCAAGCTGATGCGCGAGCGTTTCATCCCGCGCATCATGGAAGCCGACCCGGAGTCGTTGCTGGACGCGACGGGCAAGAATCTGGACCCGCACAAGATCTGGAACGCCATGTTCACGAACGAAAAGCCGGGCGGCCATGGCGAGCGTTCGGTGGCGATTGGCACCATCGATATGGCGGTGTGGGATGCGGTGGCGAAGATAGAAGGCAAGCCGTTGTTCCAGCTGCTGGCCGACCGCTACGGCAACGGCCAGGCCGACCGCCGCGTGTTCGTCTATGCGGCTGGCGGCTATTACTACCCGGGGCAGGACCACGGCAAGCTCAAAGACGAAATGCGCAGCTATATCGACCGTGGCTATACGGTGGTGAAGAAGAAGATTGGCGGCGCGTCGCTGGACGAAGATCTGCGCCGCATCGATTCCATCTTGAGCGTGCTGCAAGACGGGCAGAAGCTGGCGGTGGACGCCAATGGCCGCTTCGATCTGGATACGGCCATTCAGTACGCCAAGGCGCTGTCGCCGTACGACCTGTTTTGGTATGAAGAGGCGGGCGATCCGCTGGATTACGAGTTGCAGGCGACCTTGCGCAACTACTACGCGAACCCGATGGCGACGGGCGAAAACCTGTTTTCGATGCAGGATGCGCGCAACCTGATCCGCTACGGCGGCATGCGCCCCGACCGCGATTGGCTGCAATTTGATTGCGCGCTGAGCTATGGGCTGGTGGAGTATTTGCGCACGCTGGACATGCTGCGCGAGCATGGCTGGTCGGCCAGCCGCTGCATTCCGCACGGCGGCCACCAGATGTCGTTGAACATTGCAGCGGGCTTGGGGCTGGGCGGCAATGAAAGCTACCCCGACCTGTTCCAGCCGTTTGGCGGATTCCCCGATGGGGTGAAGGTTGACGGCGGCTACGTCACGATGCCGGACTTGCCCGGCATTGGTTTCGAAGGCAAGTCGGACCTGATCGCCGTCATGCGGGAATTGTCGGCATAGGCCCCGACCGCGCGGGGTTTAGTCGCCATTCACCCGCCCTTCACTCGCCCATCACCCGCCCTTCACCCGCCCATTACCCGCCCATTACCCGGCCATTACCAGCGATACCGCAACGTCGCCATCACCGTGCGTTCCGCGCCCCAGTAGCAACTGACGGCCGTGCCCAGGCAGTTGGCGACGTAGCGTTTGTCGAACAGGTTGGAGACGTTCAGCGCGACTTGCGCGCCGGCAAGCGACGGGCTGGCGCGGCCCAGATCGTAGCGGATGGCGGCATCCACCAGCGTGACGGCGGGGATGGCGTAGCGGTTGTTCAAGTCGCCGTAGAAGCCCCCGCGATACGTGACGCCTGCGCCCACCCCCACGCCTTGCAGCGGGCCGTCGCGCAAGGTGTAGTCGGCCCACAGCGCGGCCTGATGGCGCGGCACGAAGATCATTTGATTGCCGCGCTGGGCGGCGACATTGGTTTTCGTGACTTCGCTATCACTCAGCGCGTACGACATCGTCAGGTCCAGGCCATTGTCAAAGCTGGCCTTGCCTTCAAGTTCGATGCCCTGCACCTGCGCTTCGCCCGTCTGCACGACAAAGCTGGTGTTGACGGGGTCCGGCGTGCTGACGTTTTTCTGCGTGATCTGGAAGGCCGACAGCGTGACGAAGCTGGCGTAGCCGTCGGGCTGGTACTTCACGCCGGCTTCGTATTGTTCACCGGTGGTGGGTTTGAGCGGCGAGCCGTCGCGCGTGATGCCCGTCATCGGCTGGAACGATGTGGAGTAGCTGAAGTAAGGCGCGATGCCGTTGTCGAAGCGATAGGTCACACCCGCGCGGCCGGTGAAGCGGTCGGCATCGGCAGTGCGCGATGTCCACGCCCATTGGCCGCCGCTGCCCGCGACGCCGTTGTTGGTGGTGCCTTCGGTCCAGTCGTAGCGGCCGGCGAAGGTGAAGCGCAGACGGTCAAGTTCGATCTGGTCTTGCGCGTACAGGCCCAGCTGGCTGCGCGTCATGTTGATCTTGTTGGCCGTGGCGGGGCGCGTCACGGGCGTGCCGTAGTCCGGGTCGAACACGTTGAACAGCGGCGAGGCCGGCGGCAGCATCAGGCCCAGGCTGCTCTCGTTGTAGCGGGATTTTTCGCGCAGGTAGTCCAGGCCGAAGGTGACGTCATGGCGCGTGGGGCCGGCGTTGAATTTGGCGTTCAACTGGTTGTCGATCTGGAAGGTGTGCGACGTTTCCGGAAAGGCCCAGGCGTAGCGGACGGCTTGAGTGTCCGACAGCATTGCGCCGATCTGCACGCGACGCGTGTTGGTATCGACATTGGTGTAGCGAGCGCTTTGGCGCAGGCTCCACGTGTCGTTCATACGGTGGTCCAGCGTGTAGCCGACCATCGCTTGTTCGTTGGTGAAGATGTCGTAGCCCGGCTCGCCCACGAAGCGGTCGCGCGGGATGTAGCCCGCGGTGGCGCTCTTTTCCAGCGTGCCGATGACGGGCAGCACGGGCGCGCCGCCGCCGCCGTGGCTGGTGATCTTCTGATACTGCGCGCTGAGGTTCAAGCTGGTGTCAGACGACGGGCGCCACGTGAAGCTGGGGGCGATGAATTGGCGTTCGTCGTCCACGTGCTGGTACTGCGTGTCGCTGTCGCGCAGCGTGCCGGTCAGGCGGTACAGGAATTTGCCTTCTTCGTCGGCCGGGCCAGAAAAGTCGAACGCGCCTTGATAGCGGTTGAAGCTGCCCGCTTGCAACACCACTTCATTGAAGGGCTCGGCCGTGGGACGCTTGCTGGTCATGTTGACCAGACCGCCGGGTGCGCTTTGTCCATACAGTCCCGACGACGGGCCTTTCAGGATTTCGATGCGCTCAAGGCCATAGGTGTCGATGCGCGGTTGCGAATAGCCGCGCGCGCCAAACGGCAGCAGCAGCCCATCCAGATACCGCGATGGCGTGAAACCGCGCACGGTCAGCCAGTCATAGCGCACGTCGTTGTCGCCGTATTGAGCGAACACGCCGGGGGTGTAGCGGACGGCCTGGGCGACGGAGGTCACGCCGCGCTCGTCCATTTCATTGCGGGTGATGACGTTGATGGTTTGCGGGGTGTCGATCAGCGCCGCGTCCGATTTGGTGCCCGAGCGGCTGCGCGTCGCAACGTAGTCGGCGCCGGACGTGGGCGAGGCGTCACGTGCGCCTTGCACCAGCACGGGGGCGAGCGTGGTCACGCCAGTGGCCTCCGCTGGGGCAGCTTGGCCGGTTTGAGTGGTCTGGGCGGCGGCGGGGACCGACGCGGCAAGGGCAGCCAGCAGCGCCAACGGCAGCGGCTTGACGGAAAAGGACACGGTATTTCCCCTGGGGCAATTTATAATTAACAAGAATCATTCCTGTGCGTCGGCATGATTCCAGAAGTCTCGCCGCCTGTCTGACGTTTTTTCGGCGTGGATTAACGGTTTTGCTGCCCCCCCGTTTTTCTGCGCGGTCTGCGTTGTCTTTGGGGCCGTGTTCTTCAGTGCCTTGGCCCTCGGTTCTTGGCTTTCGCGTTTCGCTTTCTCTTTGTGGTTTCGCCTTTCTCCCGCCCGCCTCTCCTATGTCCGCCCGCGCCACCGCGCCCTTGTCCCTTCCGTCTCTGCCTGACCCCAACACCACGCGCGCGAAGCCGCATGAATGGTGGCGGGGTACCTTGCCGACGGTGCCTGCCACCGACGAATGGGAAGCCATCATCGAATGCGTGTTGCGCGTCGACGACGGCGTGAGCCTGGTGGTGCTGGACGGCAGCCCCAAGCGTTCGTTGACGATTCCCGCACCGGGGGCGCCCGTCTTTGGCATGCAGGTCTGGCAGGAAGGCGAAGCCACGTTGGCGCTCGAAGGCGGTGAACCCTTGCGAGTGGCCGCAGGCGCGGCGCTGTTGTTCAACCATGAACGGCCGGTGGGCTGGGCCACGCATTTGCCCGCGAATCAGCGGGTGCGGATGGTGGATATCCGCTACACGCCCGAGGCGTTGGCGCGTGCGGGCGACACCGGGCCCGTGACGCTATTGCGGCAGCGGTTCCGGCAGGACGTCAGCGTGCCGGCGCACGGCTCGTTGGTCGCCGCGCTGGACGCGCCCGCCAGCCTGTTGGCGCTGGCCAGCAGCCTGACTCGCGATCCGCCACCCGCCGCCGAGGCGCGGCGGCTTTGGTATCGCGCCAAATCATTGGAGATGCTGTCGGGGTTTGTGCAATTGCTGTCGCTGCCGGATGCGTTGAACGGGCCAGCGGCCGACGAGCTTTCGCGGGTGCATCAGGCCTGCGCGCTGCTGCGCGAACGCTATGCCGAGCATTGGCCGCCCGGGCTGTTGGCGAAAACGGTTGGGCTGTCGGAGAAGCGCTTGCAGCAGTTGATGCGCGACAGCATGGGCCGGTCGGTGCATGCGTACCTGAGCGATATGCGGCTTGAGCGCGCGTCGGACTTGCTTGCCGCCGGCATGAGCGTGACGCAGGCCGCGGGCGACGTCGGGATTTCCAGCCTGAGCCACTTCAGCAAAATCTTCAAAGCGCGGTATGGCGTGTCGCCACGGTCTTGGTAAGGTCGGCCCTGCGTGGCATGCTTGCCGCAGGCATTTGCCAGGAACCGCAGCATGACGCAGAACATCTACGACACCCCCGAATTCTTCGAAGGCTATAGCCAGATGGCGCGGTCGGTGCACGGCCTGGCCGGCGCGCCCGAGTGGCCGGCGTTGCGTGCCTTGATGCCCGACGTGCGCGGCCGTCGCGTCATCGACCTGGGTTGCGGCTTCGGCTGGTTTTGCCGGTGGGCCGATGAGCAGGGCGCAGCCGAGGTGCGGGGCCTGGATGTGTCGCAGAACATGCTGGACCGGGCGCGGGTCACCACGCAGTCGCCCCGCATTCACTACGAGCGCGCTGATCTTGAGCACCTGCAATTGCCGGTGAGCGGGTACGACCTGGCCTATAGCTCGCTGACGCTGCACTACATCGAGCATCTGGCCGACCTGTTCGCCACCGTTCACCGTGCGTTGACGCCGGCCGGACACTTCGTGTTTTCGGCCGAGCATCCGATCTACACCGCGCCGGCGCAACCGGGGTTTGTGCAGGACGCGTCGGGCAGGCGTATCTGGCCGCTGAACCAATATGCATTGCAAGGACCGCGCACCACAGATTGGCTGGCCAAGGGCGTGGTCAAGCAGCATCGCACATTGGGTGCCTACCTGAACCTGCTGATCCAGACGGGCTTTACGATCCGGCATGTAGAAGAGTGGGCGCCAACGCCTGAGCAACTGGCGGCGCAGCCCGCGCTGGCCGAAGAGCAGGACAGGCCGATGATGGTGCTGGTATCTGCGAGCCGGTCCTAGGCGGACTAGGGCGGCCTGGGGCGGGTAGGGCGTATAGGGCGTATAGGGCGTATAGGGCGTATAGGGCGTATAGGGCGTATAGGGCGTATAGGGCGTATAGGGCGTATAGGGCGTATAGGGCGTATAGGGGGCGGACGTGTTGCCGCCCCGCATCATGAAATATCTGGTTTCACAAAACCGGCTTGCGCTGTCTATCTAGTAGTAGGTAAGATTCATCCATCGACGCAGCGAACCCAACAACCCGCCGCCGCCGAAACCAGAAATACAGTAGGACCGCTTTTTTATTTCCCTCGTTATCTATCTATAAGTAGATAGCTCAACGAAACCGAAGCTTAAACCTAAATCGAAATTTTTATCGAATCCCTGATCTGGAGATCAACCATGAAGACCCTCGTATCCGCCCTGATTCTGTCCGCTTCCTTCATCGGCGCCGCCCAAGCTGGCGAACTGGACTACCCGCCCGCCCTGAACACCGCAAGCACCGTCACCCGCGCCCAAGTGCAGCAAGAATTGGCCGCCGCTCGCGCCAACGGTGAACTGGTCTCTGGCGAAGAAGGCTACGCCGCTACCGCGTTCGCTTCGACTGGCGCTGACAAGACCCGCGCCCAAGTGAAGCAAGAGCTGGCTGCCGCCCGTGCCCAAGGCCTGACGGAAAGCGGTGAACTGGACTACCCGCCCGTTCAAGGCTGAGCATTTTTACACGGTTATCTATCTAGTGATAGATAGCGCAAAAAGTCGAACCCGCAGTATTCAAACCCCTGTTGCCGTACTGATCCTTACTGGAGATCAACCATGAAGACCCTCGTATCCGCCCTGATTTTGTCCGCCTCGTTCATCGGCGCTGCTCAAGCTGGCGAGTTGGACTATCCGCCCGCCCTGAACACCCAAAGCACGGTCACCCGCGCCCAAGTGCAGCAAGAATTGGCCGCCGCGCGCGCTAACGGTGAACTGGTCTCTGGCGAAGAAGGCTACGCCGCCACCGCGTTCGCTTCGACCGGCAGCGACAAGACCCGCGCCCAAGTGACGCAAGAACTGGCCGCCGCCCGCGCACAAGGCCTGACCGAAAGCGGCGAGCTGGATTACCCGCCCGTCCAAGGCTAAGCAGGATGCCGGCACATGCGGACCCCGGGGGGCGGGATGTTTCCCGGCCGGGGTTCGCACGGGCTTTGGACCACAGACTAGGGCGGCTCCCGATGACGGACCAACCTATTAGTAGGTAATATTCAGCCATGGACACTCCGACCCCCAACACCACCCGAGACCTGCTGCTGGCGCACGCCGAGAAGCTCATCCGCACGCGCGGGTGCAATGGTTTCAGCTACCGCGACCTGGCGGAGCATGTGGGCGTAAAGACGTCCAGCATTCACTACTACTTCCCGGGCAAGGACGATCTGCTTTACGAAGCGGTCGAGGCCTATAGCGCCCGCGCGCTGGGTAATGTGCGCGCCATCGACACCACGCAACCCGCGCAAGCGCAGCTGGAGCAATACCTGTCGATGATGGAATCGCGCGCTTGCGGCGCTGGCGAACTCTGTTTGGGCGGCATGTTGGCCGCCGACATCATGACGTTGTCAGATCGCGTGCGTGGCGCATTGCAGGGTTTTTTCCGTGCGCACGAAGCGTGGCTGGCCCGCGTACTGGCCGAAGGCGCCGCGCAGGGCACGTTGAAATTCAATGGCACCGCCGAGGCCGCCGGCCGTGCGGTGTTCGCCACGGTGCAAGGCTGCCTGCTGGTGGCACGCCTGTTCCAGCAGCCGCCCGCGCTGTGCGAGGCGATCAGCGCCTTGTATGTGGTTTGCGACAAGGCGGGCAAACCTGCGGCGGATGCATAACGCTGGCCCTTGTGCTCTTGCCGCCCTGACATTGCCGCTACAAAAGAAATGGCCGCCTTGCGCAAGCAGGCGGCCATTGTCGTTGGAGAGTCAGGCTTGCAGTGCTCGCGCCATGTCGACGCTGGTGCGTTCTTGCATGCCCAGATCGCGCATGCGTTGAAGAAACGCGGTTTGCGCGTCGGCGAATCCCGCGACGGGGCTCATGCAATCGGTCAGCAGCACAATGCGCGACAGGTTGCCGCCGGGCAGGTGTTCGGCCAGATGTTCCACGGTGGCGCGCACGCAATGGCTGCCGGCTTCGCCGCCGATGATGATCAGGTCCGAGCGGTCCAGCGAGCCCAGCAGGCTGCGGTTCAATTGGCTGCGAGGGTCATCGGGGTCTGGCACTTCGGCCATCAGCGCGCTGTAGTGTTCGGTCCATGGGTTCGTACCCTTGGGCACCTTGCGCACGATGAACTGGTCGGCATCTTCCCAGCGGCTGTACGCCGCGCGCACGTCCGCATGCACGTTGTGGCCCCATGTGCCAATTTCGCAATGCACGGGCCACACCATCAAGGTGTAGCGTCCGCGCGCTTCCAGCTCGTCCAGATAGGTCAACGTGCGTGGCAGGTCGTCGATGTGGCGCGGATGGAAACGGCCCGCGCGTACGTCTGCGGCCGTAATGGGTGTGAAGGGCAAGACCGGCTGGCCGTCGCCCGTGCGCCAGAACGTGGGGTGCGCCACATCCAGCCGGTGGTGCGAATCCAACGTCAAGGTGATGGAAGTCAGTGCGTGCGCGGTGGCGTCGATGAAGCGCGCCAGCCGTTGCATGTCGGCATGCGCGCCCGCCACCGGCAGCGCCGGCTGCATGGAGTGGCCGGTCAAGGGATCGGTGGGCAGGTAAGCCTGGGGCAGGTCGCAGAAATCGTTCTGCGGATCGACGATCAGTAAGTGGACGGAACGCGGCATGGCGGAATTCGAAGGGACTATGCGGAATATAGACCGGGATGCCGGTAGTTCACTAGAACAGCACCAGATGTTCGGCGCAGTCGGGCAGTTGGCGTAGCAGCGCGCGCCATTGGCGCCACAGATGCGCCAGGACGCCGGCGGCGAGGGCTGCGATCAGAATCCACATGGCTTGCTCCAAAAAAAATATTCGCACGGTCGTGCGAAATTAGTGTCAAGAAACGCCGGCGTCAGCCGGCGCGGGTCAGTTATTCAAGGTAGGTGAAGCTGCGGTACGTGGAGATCAACCGGTCATACGCGGCCCGAACACGGGCGGGGGCGTTGGGGTCCCGCAAGAAGCGAGCGTCGTGCATCAAACCGATCATCAGGCTGTAGACCTCGAACACCAGTTGCTCAGGGTCGGTATCTGGCCGCAGATGGCCGGCTTCCAACGCCTGGTTGACGGTGCGCACCATGGACGCGCGCCAACGCCGCAAGTTGCTTTCCAGCACGGCGCGCAAGGGGGATTCCACATCGTCGTATTCAAACGCCCCGGCCACGTAGATGCAGCCCGTCAGCAGTTCGACGTTGCTGGCGCGGTCTACCCACAGCGACACCAGCGCGTTCAGCCGGGGCAGGCCCCGCGGATACGCCATGGCAGGTGTAAAGACAGCGGCGACGAAGCGGCGGTCGTACTCATCCAGCACGGCCTGCTGCAACGCTTCGAGCGAACCCACACGGGAGAACACGCCGCTTTTGCTGATGCCCAGATGCTTGGCGACCTGGCCGAGCGACAGGCTTTCCATGCCTTGCGCCGCAGCCATGTCCACGGCCGCGTCCACAATGGCCGCAAAGGTCAGTTCGCTTTTCTCGGTTTTGGCAGTCATGCGGGCAAATTTAGCACGGTCGTGCGAAAAGTGCGGGGGTTGTTTCAATTTTCCGGGAGAGCGGGACGGCAAAAAAAACCGGACAGCCAAGCTGTCCGGTTCGGGGTTTGACGCGGTGTGGCCGTTTAGCCTTGCGCGGCCTTGAACTCCAAACGGTACTTGTGCAGCAGCGGCTCGGTGTAGCCGTTGGGCTGCGTCAGGCCTTCAAAGACCAGCGCGCACGCCGCCTTGAATGCCAAAGACGTATCGAAGTTGCCGGCCATGGGCTGATAGAGCGCATCGCCCGCATTTTGGCCATCCACCACCTTGGCCATGCGCTTGAAGGTTTCCATCACCTGGTCTTTATTGGTGACGCCATGGCGCAGCCAGTTGGCGATGTGCTGGCTGGAAATGCGCAGCGTGGCGCGGTCTTCCATCAGGCCCACGTTGTGGATGTCGGGCACCTTTGAACAACCCACGCCCTGGTCGACCCAGCGCACTACGTAACCCAGGATGCCTTGGACGTTGTTGTCCAGTTCCTGCTGGATGTCGGCGGCGGACCACTTGGACGGGTCGCCGACCGGCACGGTCAACAGGCCGCCGAGCAGGTCGTCGCGCACGCTGTCCAGCTTGGTGCGTTCCAGTTCCTTTTGAACCGATTGCACATCGACCTGGTGATAGTGCAGCGCATGCAGCGTGGCGGCGGTGGGCGACGGCACCCACGCGGTGTTGGCGCCGGCCTTGGGGTGCGCGATTTTCTGTTCCAGCATGGCGGCCATCAGGTCGGGCATGGCCCACATGCCCTTGCCGATCTGAGCGCGGCCGCGCAAGCCCGTGTCCAGGCCGACCAGCACGTTGTTGCGTTCGTAGGCGGTGATCCAGGCGGTGGACTTCATGTCGCCCTTGCGCAGCATCGGGCCGGCTTCCATGCTCGAGTGCATTTCGTCGCCGGTGCGGTCCAAAAAGCCCGTGTTGATGAAGGCCACGCGCGAGGCGGCCGCGCCAATGCACGCTTTCAGGTTGACGCTGGTGCGGCGTTCTTCATCCATGATGCCCATTTTCAGGGTGTTGCGCGGCACCTTGATCAGGTCTTCAACGCGATCGAAAAGTTCGCTGGCGAAGGCGGCTTCAACGGGGCCGTGCATCTTGGGCTTCACGATATACACCGAGCCGGTGCGCGAGTTCAGCTTGTTCTTGCGGTCTTGCAGCGCAGCCAGGCTGGTGACGACGGCATCCAGGATGCCTTCGGGAATTTCCAGGCCGTCGCGGTCCAGGATGGCCGGATTGGTCATCAGGTGGCCCACGTTGCGCACGAACATCAGCGAGCGGCCATGCAGCTTCAACGAGCTGCCGTCCGGGCGCGTGTAGACGCGGTCGGCGTTGAGCTTGCGGGTGAAGGTTTTGCCGCCCTTGGTGACGGCTTCGGTCAGGTCGCCCTTCATCAGGCCGAGCCAGTTGCGGTAGATGTGGACCTTGTCGTCGGCATCCACGGCGGCAACCGAATCTTCGCAGTCCATGATGGTGGTGAGCGCGGCTTCAACCAGCACGTCTTTCACGCCAGCGGCGTCGGTGCTGCCGATGGTGTGGGTGCGGTCGATCTGGATTTCGAAGTGCAGGCCGTTGTTCTTCAGCAAGATGGCCGTGGGGGCGGACGCGTCGCCCTGGTAGCCGGCAAACTGCGAGCCGAACTTCAGGCCGGTGACGCCGTTGGCCAGCGCCACGCGGAGTTGATCGCCTTCAACCGTGTAGCCGCGTGCGTCGGCGTGCGAGCCATTGGCAAGCGGGGCGGCCGTGTCCAGGAAGCTGCGGGCGCGCGCGATGACGGCGGCGCCGCGTTCGGGGTTGTAGCCCTTGCCCGTGTCGCCCGGCGTGGCGGGAATGGCGTCGGTGCCGTAGAGCGCGTCGTACAGGCTGCCCCAGCGCGCGTTGGCGGCGTTCAGGGCGTAGCGCGAGTTCGACATCGGCACGACCAATTGCGGGCCGGCTTGCTGCGAGATTTCGGTGTCGACGTTGTCAGTGGTGGCTTGCACGCTGGCCGGCTGCGGCAGCAGGTAGCCGATGCTTTCCAGGAACTTGCGGTACGCAGCCGGATCGGCGATGGGGCCGGGGTTGGCGCGGTGCCAGCCGTCGAGTTCGGCCTGCAGGCGATCGCGATCAGCCAGCAGCGCGCGGTTCTTGGGGGCCAGGTCGTGTACCAGGGCCGCAAACCCTTGCCAGAAGCCGTCTGCATCCAGGCCGGTGCCGGGCAGGGCTTCCTGTTCGATGAATTGATTGAGATTGGCCGCCACTTGCAGGCCGTGGTGCTGGATGCGTTGAGTCATGCGGGTCTCTAGCGGTAAGAAGGGCTGGCCGGCGCCGGGGCACCGGGCGAATCTGTCCTGACATCATCGTTCGCACCTGCGCCAATGTCCATATCAAAACCCACTGGTCATACCAGTTTATTCAGCGCTGATCTGACAAGCCTGCATTTTTTATGGTTTTATATCAGCTACTTACGGGGGTAGGCGCTGCGCGGCCGAATTCGGCGCGTGCTTGGTCATACCACTGGTCCGGAGATTGCATGTACGCGGAAACAGAAGAGAAACCCCGCCAGGTGGCGGACGAAGTCGCCGAGCGAATCGAACGTTTGATCCTCGACGGGGTGCTCAAGGCCGGGCAGGCGCTGCCGTCGGAGCGGCGCTTGACGGAAAAGCTGGGCGTGTCGCGCACGGCGCTGCGCGAAGGGTTGAAGCTGCTGCGCGCGCGCGAAATTATTCATACGTCGCAGGGCAAGGGCTCGTTCGTGGCGCATATCTCGAAGGTGGATGCCGGCCCGCTGATGCACCTGTTCAATTCGCAGCCGCGCACGCTGTACGACTTGCTGGAGGTGCGTTCGCTGCTTGAGGCCGAGTCGGCACGGCTGGCGGCCATTCGCGGCACGGAAGCGGATTTCATCATGATCCGCCGCCGCTATGACGAGATGGTGGCGGCGCAAGGCACGGCCACCGATACGGCCACGCATGCGCATCTTGATCATGCATTTCACCTGGCAATCTGCGAAGCCTCGCACAACCCGGTGCTGGTGCATACGCTGCAATCGCTGACGGATCTGCTGCTGGGGTCGGTGTTCGCGTGCGTCAACAACCTGTATCACCGCGAACCCGAAAAGCGGCAGATCGACCGCCAGCACACACGTTTGTTCAATGCGGTGACGGGGCGGCAGGCAGAGCTCGCGCGCAAGGCCGCGGCGGACCACGTGGATAGCGTGCGCCAGAGCCTGTCCGACATCGAACAGGAAGAGCAACGTCTGGTGCGCGCGACGCTACGCCTGGAAGGCTGGACGTAGCGCCGCAAAGTCTGCGCGGCGCGACGTTGGCCGTCCGGTCTGCGATGGCTTGGCGGACGGCCTCAGCGCATTGGTTTATCGGTCAGCCGTGGCGCAGCCAGCCAACGCCAGCGGCTTGCCCGCGTAGACGCGGCCGAAACGGTTGTTCAGCAACGCGTCCAGATCAATGGCTTCCTGGCCGACGAAGCCCTGTTGCGGCAACACACCCTGCGCCACCAGATCCAGCGCGGCGCAGATGCCGGCGGCGGTCGACAGCTGGATGGCGCTTAAGCGGTGGCCATCCACGTCCGCGCCGAACACGCGGATCGGGTAGGACTCTTCTTCCAGGCGGCCGTGGCGATGACCCGATGCCGAGGCCTGGATGACAATCACGTCCTGCTCGGTGGTGGGAATGGCCGATTCGAAAATATCCTTCAGCAGATCGCGGCGATCACGCAGGCGCAGGTCATTGAGCAGCAGCTTCATGATGTTGCAGTGGCCGGGGTAGCGCACCGATTTGTAGTCCACGTTGCGCGCGCGGCCAAGCAGCGTGGTGGGCAGCGTGCCCAAGCCGCCCGAGGTGTTGAAGGCCTCGTATTCGACGCCGTCCAGTGCAAAGGTCTCGTAGCCTTCAAGCGCCGGCACGCTGGTCAGTTGCCCGTCGACAATCGCTTCGCATGGGTTGCAGTATTCGTTGATCAGCCCCTCGGTGCTCCACGTCAGGTTGTAGCGCAGGCTGTTGGAAGGGTAGCGCGGCAGGGCGCCGACGCGCATGCGCAAGTCCAGCAAGGTGTCGAAGCGGCGGGCGAGCGCATTGCCGACGATTCCGATGAAACCCGGCGCCAGGCCGCACTGCGGCATCAGCACGCTGCGCACATCTTGCGCCAGCGCCTGGATGGCGTGGGTGCTGGCCACATCTTCAGTCAGATCGAAATAGTGCACGCCGGCTTTCGCGCACAAGCCCGCCACGGCGGTGGCGCGATGGAACGGCAGGGCGTTGACCACGGCGTAGGCGCCTTCGATGCAACGCGCAACCGATTCGTCGTCACTGATCTGCCGCGTTTCGCAGCCCAGCTCAGCCAGCACGCCCAAGCGGGCGGGGTCCTGGTCGGCGACCAACACGGCATAGTCGCCGCTGCGTTCCAGCATCAGGGCAATGGCGAAACCGATTTTTCCGGCGCCCAGCAAAACGATCGGACGAGGGGTGGTGGACATGGTGCTGCTCCTGCGATGAGGGGGATGGGTTGGCCTCATCCTATGCGTGAGCGCTGTCGATTTGTAGATCTGAAAGTGTCGTAACGGTTTAAGTTAACGTCGTTATGACTTATATAGCTGTCGAAACGTCAAAAACAAAGCCCCTCGGCTTGTGGCCGAGGGGCTTTTGAAGGGGCTGTCACGGCCTTTCGGCCGGTGAATCAGCTGGCCTTGGGCGGGTAGTCCATGTTGCCGAAGGTGACCAGGCCTTCTGCCTTGGCTTGCGCCAGTTGCGATTCCACTTGGGCGCGGGTCAGCGACGTGGCGCTTTCAGCAGCGGCGACGGGCGGGTAGTCCAGGTTGCCGAACGTGACTTCGCCGGCGTTCTTGGCTTGGGCCAGTTCAGCTTGCACTTGTTGCGAGGTCAGGCTGGACTTCTGGGCGATGGCGGCGGGGTAGCCTTCTTCGCCAAACGTGTATTGGCCCGAAACTTTGGCTTGTTGCAGTTCGGCTTGGACCTGGGCGCGCGACGGGCCTTGGTCGGCTTCGGCGGCTTGAGCGCCGGCAGCCAGAACGGACATGGACAACATCAATGCGGTTGCAAGGGTTTTCATAGCAGACCTCCGGTGTCTTGTGAGCTTGGGATCCGAACCGTCTGGCGTCATTGCCGGGGGTTCGCTTGCTGTGGTCCCGATGAGATGCATTCTGTGCTCAAACAACCTCGGGATAAACCCTTATTCCCTGAAAACATCTTTCCAAAATCCGTACTAATCGATTTGAATTCTTCCGGTTGGCACCATGGGTGGCGATATTTCCATCTGATGACGCAATAGATGGTGGTCGGGCCGGCGCCGCGCGTCCGGCGCAAAAACACAACGCCCCGGGACGGGCCCGGGGCGATTGCGATGCGGCGAGGGGAATTCGGGAAGATCAGCGGTTCAGCTCAACCAGCGCGGCGTTGTATTCCGACTGCGCTTCCTCGAGCTTGCGCTGGGCCTTGTCGATCTTGTCTTGCTTGCCCTTGGCGCGCGCTTCCTTCAGGTCTTGTTCGCGTTCAGACACCTTGGTCTGTTTCTCGCGCACATCGGCTTCGCGCTGCGATTGCAGGCGGCTGTCGGTGCAGTGGGCCTTGGCTTCGGCCAGGGCTTTGCGCAAGCCGGCTTCGCGGCGTGTGTTGTTCTGCGCCTTGGCTGCGGCGATGTCGTTTTCGATTTCGCAGAACTTGGCGGCGCAACCGCGCTGGGCCGAGCAGTCGGTGGCGGCCTGAGCGGGCGCGATGCCGAACAGCGCGCATACGGCGGCGGCGGCCGCGAGGGATTTGATCAACGAGGGCATGCGGTGTCTCCGTAAGGCGTGGCGGAACGCCATGATCGCCTGAACCTGCCATGGCTGCAATGCGCAGGATCAATCAGCAACGGCCTGCTGGTTCGACCGGCAACGGTTCAACAGTGAATGGTCCGCAGGACTACCGCGGACGATCCACAGGTCACCGGATCAGCGTACCCGCCAGCGCGGCGGCCACCAGCAGCGCGCCCAGCCACAGGTTGGCGCGGAACAGCATGAAATTGCGGTCGGGGCGCTGGATGTCGAACACCTTCAACTGCCACGCCAGATGCAGCGCCACGGCGGCGATGCCGACCTGATACGCCCACGACAAGCCCATGGCGTAACCGCCCCAGGACCACAGCACGACGGTGGCCAGATAGAAGCCGCCGATCCACAGCTTGCCTTGGTCACCAAAGCGCATGGCGGTGGAATGCAGGCCCAGGCTCCGGTCGTCGCGCACGTCCACATACGCGTAGATGCTGTCGTAGCCCACCTGCCAGAGCACGGCGCCTGCCCACATGGCAATGGCGGCCAACGGCACGTGATTCTGCGTGTCGGACCAGGCCATGAGCATGCCCCAGTTAAAGCAGATGCCCAGCACCACTTGCGGCCAGTACGTGACGCGCTTGCACAGCGGATAGATGAACACAAAGGGCAGCACGGCCACCGCGAGCCAGCGGCTCATGTCGTTCAGGAAGAACAGCAGCGATCCGCAGACAAGCAACTGGCCCAGCAGGAACCAGACGGCGTTCTTCATCGACAACTGGCCGCTGGTCAGCGGACGGAAACGCGTGCGCTCGACGTGCTTGTCGAAGTTGCGGTCGCACATGTCGTTGACGGTGCAGCCGATGCCGCGCATCAACAGCGCGCCCAGCGAGAAGACGATCAGGCGTTGCAGGTCGGGCAGCCCGCCTGCCGTCTGGACCAGCGCGGCGATGGCCGGCAGCAGTGTCAGCCAGGTGCCGATGGGGCGGTCCAGGCGGCACAGGCGGGCGTAGGGCCGCCACGACTTCGGGAGCCAGCGTTCGACCCAGTCGGTGAAGACGATGTCGCTTAGGTCGACGGGAGGTTGTTGCGAGGCGCTCACTGTCACGGTCAGAAAATGGTCGGGAAAGCCGACAGCATAAAACAACGGCCGGGCATTGCGCCCGGCCGTGGAAGGTCAATCGCCGTTCAGGACGCGGTTTTCAGGCCGCATTGCCCTGCAGGCCACGGCTTGCTTAGGCCGTGTATTCCTTGAGCAGCTTGCCCAGGATGGCGATGCCGGTGCGGATCTTGTCTTCCGGCACGGTGGCAAAGCTCAGGCGCAGCGTGTTCGCGCGGCCCGCGCCGCTGTAGAACGGCGCGCCCGGCACGAAGGCCACGTTCTGCGCGATGGCCTTTTCCAGCAGCTTGGTGCTGTCGATGTGCTCGGGCAGAGTCAGCCAGATGAACATGCCGCCTTCCGGCTTGGTCCAGGTGACGGTGGACGGGAATTCCTGCTTGATCGCTTCCAGCATGCAGCTGCCTTGCGCACGATAGATTTCGCGCACGTTGGGCAGGTGCTCTTCCAGGAAGCCGTCTTTGACGATTTCGTAGACGGCCATTTGCGTCAGCGTGGGCGTGTGCAGGTCGGTGGCTTGCTTGGCTTGCACCAGCTTGTTGATCAGCGCGCGGCCGCCAGCGATGTAGCCCAGGCGCAGGCCGGGGGCCAGCACCTTCGAGAACGTGCCCAGGCGCACGACGTTGGCGCCGTATTCGGCGGCCAGCGCGATCAGGCCCGGTTGCGGCTCGCCTGCGTAGCGCAGTTCGCCGTAGGGATCGTCTTCGATGATGGTCAGGTTGAGCTCGGCGGCGCGCTTGACCAGCGCGATGCGGCGTTCCAGGTTCAGCGTGCGGCCGGTGGGGTTCTGGAAGTTGGGCAGCGCGTACAGGAAGCGTGCGCCGTCGGCCAGTTCAGGCGTGATGGCTTCAGGAATCAAGCCGCCTTCGTCGGTGGGCACCGGCACGAACTTCGGCTGGTACAGGCTGAACGATTGCAGCGCGCCCAGGTAGCTCGGGTCTTCAACCAGCACCTTGCTGTCTTTGTCGATCAGCACCTTGCCCAACAGGTCCAGCGCTTGCTGCGAACCCGAGACGATCAGGATTTGATCGGGGGCGACGTTGGCGCCTGCGCGGTTCAGATCGTCGGCAACCCATTGGCGCAGCGGCGCATAGCCTTCGGTCGGGCCGTATTGCAGGGCCGCGCGGCCGTTGGTGGCCAATACCTTGTCGAATGCAGCACGTACCACTTCTACCGGGAAGCCGCCGGGCGCCGGCAGGCCGCCAGCGAACGAAATGACTTCGGGGCGCTCGGTGACCTTGAGGATCTCGCGGATGGCGGAGCTGGTAAGTTGCTGAGCGCGTTCCGAAAAGGAAAACGCAGGTTCGAGAGGCTTGTCCATGGATTGCTTCTTGAAGAAGAAGGGTAAAAGGAAGAGGCGGTAGGGGGGACTGCAACAAAAAAGTATTGTCCCATACGGTAGCAGCCCGGCCCCTTTAACGCGCGGAACCCCTAAAATCACCTGCATCGAAAACCGCCTGTACAGTTACATTTACCGCTATGTTTGAAGCCGCTCCGATCGTCGCCGACTCCAAGGCCGCCCTGTACGCCGAACTGGCCGCGCAAGCGCGCGCCCTGCTCGAAGGCGAGCCCGACCGCATCGCCAACGCCGCCAATCTGAGCGCGCTGGCCTATCAGGCCTTGCCCGATCTGAACTGGGCGGGCTTCTATTTCTTTGATGGCACCGAACTCGTGCTGGGACCCTTCCAGGGCAAGCCGGCCTGCGTGCGCATTCCGCTGAATCGCGGCGTGTGCGGTGCAGCCGCCAGCCAGCGCCAGACGCAGCTGGTGCCGGACGTGCATGCCTTTCCCGGCCATATCGCTTGCGATGCCGCGTCGCGTTCCGAGATCGTTGTGCCGCTGGTGCATCAAGGCGAATTGATCGGCGTGTGGGATGTGGACAGCCCCGTGCCGGATCGTTTCGACGAAGACGACCGCCAGGGTATGGAAGCCCTGTGCGCGGTGTTCCTGGCCAGCCTGCGCTGACGCTGCGCGTGCTGGCGGCTCTGGGCCGCCCTGCGCCGTGAGTGACGGCCCGTGGCGGCCGTTGACACCGCGGCGCGCGCCCGGTAGATTTCCGCATCCGTCGCTTCATCTCGCGTGGCCAATCACGCGTTCGACTCATTCATTCATGAACCTTCAGGCCAACCAAACCGCTTCCTGCCTCCGCGCCCTGTGCGTGGTGCTGGCTGCCGTCGGCCTGAAATCCAAAAAACAGCCGCTCATCTGACCGGAGCATGCTGTTCCGTCAGATGGGCGACGGAACAGCGGCCTCTTGGCGGCGCATCAGCGCCTCTGCGCGCACCCCTGATATCCCGAGCACTTCTGTACGGTCCAACCACGGTCGTTACACCGAAGGAGTGTTCTCTCATGTCGACTCAACAATCTCTTTTCCAGGGCGTCTGGGTGCCGCTGGTGACGCCGTTTTCCGGCGGCGCCGTGGATGGCGGCGCCTTGCGCAGACTGGTGCGCCATTACGCCGCGGCCGGCGTGGACGGGCTGGTCGTGTGCGGCAGCACCGGCGAGGCCGCGTCGCTGGATGACGCCGAGCAACTGGCCGTGCTGGACGCCGTGCTGACCGAAGCCGGCCGGCTGCCCGTGATCATGGGCCTGGCCGGCAACCATCAAGGCCATGTGTTGCAGCGCCTGTCGGCGTTTGCCACGCGCCCGCTGGCCGGCATCCTGGCGCCCGCGCCGTACTACGTGCGTGCCGGGCAAGAGGGCGCCGCCGCCTATTTCCGCTGCCTGGCCGATGCGTCGCGCTTTCCCCTGGTGCTCTACGACATTCCCTATCGCACGGGCACAACGCTGGAGACATCGACCTTGTTGTCGCTGGCCGCGCATCCGAACATCGCCGCCATCAAGGATTGCGGCGGGTCGCTGGAGAAGACGCTGGCGCTGATCGCCGATGGCCAGATGAACGTGCTGGCGGGCGAAGATCTGCAATCGCTGTCCGTGCTGTGCCTGGGCGGCACCGGCATGATCGCCGCGGCGGCCCACATCCGGCCCGATCTGTTCGTGGCGATGCATCAGGCTGTGCGCGCGCAACAGCTCGACTTGGCCCGGCGCTTGTTCCAGGCCTTGGTGCCGGTGATCCGGCTGGCGTTCGAAGAGCCGAATCCCGGCCCGCTGAAGGCGCAACTGGGCCGCCAGGGCTTGCTGTCCGAAGAGCTGCGCATGCCGATGCCCGTTGCCAGCGCCGCGTTAGCCGCGCGCCTGGATGCGGCGGTTGCGGGCTTGAACCGCCAGTTTCCCTGCCAGTAGCCGGAAGTTAAGCCGTGATCAACGTGGCGTCCCACCCTTTGTGTTGCTCGGAATCATTTAGTAATAAATGGCTTACCGGGAAGCTGACGGATTGCTTATGATGCGGCCATTCTTCGGGGTGAAATCAAACGTTCATGGCCCAAGCTTTTGAAGCCTTATCCGCCTGGCAGGTGATGCTGGCGGGGCTGCTGTTCTTCGGCGGCATCTATCTGGTCTTCGGCGCGGCGACGTGGCTGCTGACGCAGCATGTGTTGCCGGCGTTGGGGCTAGGCCGGCCGCTGGACCCGCGCCCCTTGGCGCCGGGTCAGCTGCGGCGCGAGTTTGCGCAGTCGGGGCTGTCCATTCTGTTGTTCGGCACCGGCATGATCTTCCCGTGGGGCCTGTTGAAGCTGGGCTGGGCGCATCTGGACCCGGACCCCAGCTGGCAAAAAGTGGTGGTTGAAATCCTGGTGCTGGTGGCCTGGAACGACGTGCACTTCTGGATCAACCACCGGCTGCTGCACACCAAGCCGCTGCGCCGCTTCCATCTGCCGCATCATCGGTCGGTGGTGACCACGCCGTTCTCCACCTATAGCTTTCACCCCATCGAAGCGCTGATGCTGGGCAACGTGATCATGCTGCCGATGGTGCTGCATGATTTCAGTTTCTGGGCGCTGGCCTCGGTGCCGCTGTTCAGCCTGTTCTTCAATTGCATCGGGCATGCCAACTACGATTTCTTTCCCAAGGTGTCGTACGCGCATTGGTTCGCGGCCAGCCGCCGCCATCACCTGCACCACGCTTGCTACAACGGCAATTACGGCTTCCAGTTCACGTTCATGGACCGCCTGTTCCGCACGCGGCTGAAAGCCGAAGCGGCGGGCCCGCAGCTTGATGCTTTCCAGCGCAGAGAATCGCTTGGCGGACGGGCCTAGCCGCTTCCGGCTGCCGTCGCTGCGCAATCGTCGCGACTGGCAAAGCCTGGCGTATCTGGCCGCGCTGCCTGCGCTGGCGGCCTGGCAATGGGTCTACGGATTCTGGTGGCCGCTGTACGCGTTAATGCTGTTTTTGACACTAGGCATCGGCGTCATTCACCACAACCACACGCACATCAGAATGTGGCGCGGCCGGTGGACCAACCGCGCCACCGACTTCTGGATCACGCTGCTGCAAGGGCATCCCACGTTCGTGTTCTACCCCGCGCATGTGGCGAACCACCATCGCTTCAAGCATGGCGCACGCGATGCCGCGCGCACTTATCGTTTTGGCGGCGATACGAATCATCTGTGGGGCTATGTTTTGCACCCGTTCCAGGCTGGCTGGGTGCTGTATCCGATGTTCTTCGCGTGGCTTGGCCGCTTGCGCCGCCATTGGCCGGGCGCATGGCGCTACTGCATGGCGCAGTACGGCGTGTGGCTGGGATTGTGGGGCGGGCTGATTGCCGTCAACCCCGTGAAGGCGCTGGTGTTCGTGATCGTGCCGCAGCTGCACGGATTGCACTGGCTGCTGGCTACGAATTACCTGCAACACGCGCATGCCGACGGCGGCCCCCGCCACGTCGCCGGGCTGAATTACGCGCGCAATTTCGAAGGGCTGGTCAACCCGCTGCTGTTCAACATCGGCCTGCATACCGCGCATCACGAGCATCCGCGCGCGCACTGGTCCGAACTGACCCGTCTGCATCGCGAGCACTACCGCCACCACGTCAATCCGGCGCTGAACGAAGCGGGACTTACGCCCTACATGTTCCGCGTCTTCGTGCTGGGCGCGGTGGTGCCGCGCTTTCGCAGCCGTTCATGCATGGCGCCCGAGCACATTCGCTAGCGCCGCCATTCACCATCCACTAGAGACCCGCCCATGCCTATCGCGTTCAATCGTGTCTATCTGGAGAGCGCCGGCTACTTCATGCCGGGCGAGCCCGTGTCCAACGACGCCATGGACAGCTACATTGCGCCGCTGAACCGGATGTCCAGCCGCATCAAGAGCCGCATCCTGGCCGAGAACGGCATCAAGCAGCGCTACTACGCCATCGACCCCGAAGGCCAGACGGTGTTCACCAACGCGCAACTGGCCGCCAACGCCATTCGCGATTGCCTGCGCCGCCACGACAGTGACCTGTCTGCCGTGTCGTTGCTGACCAGCGGCTCGTCGGGCGGAGACGCGTTGATGCCCGGGTTTTCGAACATGATCCAGGGCGAGCTTGCCGCGCAGCCGATGGAGACGCTGTCCGTGCATGGCATTTGCGCAGCCGGTGTGTCGGCCATTCAGGTGGCGGCGCAGGGCGTGGAAATGGGCGGACACGCCAGCGCGTTGGCCGTGGCCAGCGAACTGCCGTCGCGCCTGTTCAAGCGTTCGCGCTTTGCGGCGCGTGGCTACGATGCGGACTTCGATGCGCACTTCCTGCGCTGGATGCTTTCCGATGGCGCGGGCGCGCTGCTGCTGGGCAACAGCGGCCGCGCGCTGCCGGGCGCGTCAAGCGGCGTGCGCCTGAAACTGAAGTGGGTGCACCAGCGTTCGTTCTCGGGTGACTACCCGGTGTGCATGCAGCTGGGCCTGTCGGCGGACCGCAACAAGGGGCACCTGGATTACCCGTCGTGGAACGAGGCCGAGGCCGATGGCGCGCTGTCGTTGCGCCAGGACATCCGCCTGCTGCCGCACCTGTTCGACATCGGCATCCACGAGTACGCCAAGCTGGTGCGCGATGGCTGGCTGGACCCGGACAACGTGGACCATTTCCTGTGCCATTACTCGTCGGAAAAATTCATCCCGGTGGTGGAAGATCTGATGGAGAAGGCTGGCCTGGTGATCCCGCGCGAGCGCTGGTTCAGCAACCTGGCGTGGCGCGGCAATACGGGCGCGGCGTCCATCCTGATCATGCTGGCCGAATTCCTGGAAACGCGTGAGGTGAAACCGGGCGAGCAGATCTTCTGCTACATCCCCGAGTCGGGCCGCTTCATGGCGGCGTACATGCTGCTGGAGGCCGAAGCGGTGCACGCGGCGCCGGCGGGGCTTTCTGCGGCGGGGTCGGCGGGGGTTTCGGCTGCAACGTCGGATTCCTCCCCGGCTGCGGCTTACGCGGCGGCCCCGGCCACCCCCTCGCCACGACTCGACGCGCAAAGCGAAGACGCCGACGCCATCGCGCCGCCGCATGATCCCGACATGGCGCCGCAAGGCCTGGGCCAGTTGCTGACCGAACTTGCGGCGATCTGGCACGACTATCGTTCCCGCGTGTGGCGCACGCCGGTGGTGCGCCGCTTGCGCAACCGCCAGTTCCAGACGGCCGACTACCTGAACTGGATGGAGAACTGGATTCCGCAGGTGCGCGAAGGCAGCAAGTGGATGCGCGAAGGCGCGGCGTCACTGTCCGAGCAATACGCGCCGCTCGCCGGGCTGATCGACATGCATGCCGGCGAAGAGCAGAACGATTTCCAGATCCTGTTCCAGGACTATCGCAACGCGGGCGGCACGGTGGACAGCATCGACGCGCTGCGCCGCAACCCGGGCGGCGAAGCGCTGAACGCCTATCTGCACAGCCTGGCCGCCACGCGTGACCCCATCGGCTTGCTGGGCGCGATCTACATCATCGAAGGCACCGGCCAGCGCATCGTGCCCGCGCTGCTGCCGCTGCTCAAGGCCAGCCTGTCGTTGCCGCCTGACGCCTTCCGCTTCCTGGAATACCACGGCCATAACGACGAGCATCACTTGGCGCGCTGGCTGTCGGCCGTGGAACTGGCGCTGGACTGCGATGAAGACGGCCGCGCCGAACAACGCATTGTCGACACCGCGCGCCGTACGGCTGCGCTGTATCTGATGCAGTTCCACCACGTGATGGAGGGCGATGCGGCATGAGCACGGAACCCGAATTCCTGTCCAAGCCGCACGACCCGGCCGACCCCAGCCCGTGGCTGGCTTTGTACCTGGACCGCAGCACGCCGCTGCCGGACAAGGTGAAAAAAGCCTGGCTGACGGATTCCAGCTGCGCGTCGCGCCAGTACCTGCTGCCGTTCCTGCGGCCGCTGGCGCGCGCGTTCATCATCCTGATCCAGGTGGTGAAGACCTTTTTGCCGCGCCGCTGGTCGCATTCCAAGCTGCTGCATCGCATCCTGGCGTGGGGCCTGAAGCGCTTCGTGTCGCCGGAAGCGAATTGGCTGATCCTGCGCCACTTCCATCTGGGCGCGCAGGCGCTGGCCTTCATCGCTGCGAATTCGCCGGTGCCCATCACGACGACGCCGCTTGAGCCGATGGAGATTGATGACCTGAAGGACGAGCTCTTCGTCAAACATGACCTGAACCTGTTCAACTTCGTCATCCGGCTGAATCAGGCGCTGCGCGAAGCGGGCGTGGAAATGCATGCGCCCCAGACAGTGGATTTCTCGATGATCCAGGACCCGCCGCTCAAGCTTGAAGACATGCCGCAGGGCAAGCTGAACTTCCTGGACCTGCAAAGCGCCATCGAACTGTTCACGCCGCTGTATCAGCTGATGCTGACCGATAACGACTTCTGGCGCGCGTGCAATTCGCTGCAACTGGACGAGACCATCGGCATCTACGCGGCCAAGCTGCTGGGCGCGCCGCAGCATCTGATCCTGGTGAACAATAGCCATCCGCTGGTGCCGCTGTCGACCTTGCGCGCGGGCTACCGGCTGGTGCTGCATGGCTTGTCGACGGAAATGCTGCACAGCCTGCTGATGGAGATGAAGGCGGCGCAACTGGGCGCGGAACCGCCTGCGCCGATTGCATAGCAAAGCGGTCAGGACAGGGCACAACTTGGTGTAGACCCTGCGTTACACGGAAAAAAGCCTGCGTTATATTGCGTCCCTTGTTCGGCGAGCCGCGCCGGGCCGCGTTCGCATCGCGTGATTCTCCGTTGCGTGAGTCTTGATTCCGGAAGTGCCTCTTATGCCTCAGCCTATTGAAGTCATCGCCACCATTTTGTTCGCCGTGGCGGTTCTTCACACGTTCTCGGTGCCATTTTTTGCGCGTTTGGCGCATCGAGGCGGACCGCATGCGGGCTTCTGGCATCTGTTTTCTGAAGTTGAAGCCGTGTTCGGCGTGTGGGCCTTTGCGCTGATCGTGGCCATGGCCGCGCTGTCGGGCCCGGCCAGCGCCGTCAACTACATGGACACGCGCAACTTCACCGAGCCGCTGTTCGTCTTCGTGATCATGGTGGTGGCGGCCAGCCGGCCGATCCTGGAAATGGTGGGGCTGATCGTGCGCATCGTGGCGCGCGGGCTGCCGCTGCCGCGAGAACTGGCCACGTTTTTCGTGGTGATGGCGCTGGTGCCGCTGGGCGGTTCGTTCATCACCGAGCCGGCCGCCATGACGCTGGCCGCCATCCTGCTGCGCGACGCCTACTTTCGCACGAGCGGCCGCGCGGGCTTCAAGTACCTGACGCTGGGTGTGCTGTTTGTGAACGTGTCGATTGGCGGGGTGCTGACGTCCTACGCCGCGCCGCCCGTGCTGATGGTGGCGTCTACCTTCGGCTGGGATTCGACCTTCATGGTGCAGCACTTCGGCTGGCGCGCGGCCATTGCCGTCTGCCTGAATGCCGGTCTTTTGACCTTCATCTGCCGCAAGGCGCTGATGGAGCGCTCGGTGGGTACGGGCGGTGGTGTGGATGCGCCGGAAGGGGCGGATGCGCGCCCGCCAGTGCCGGCCATCGTCATCCTGGTGCACATGGTTTTTCTGGTGGCCGTGGTGCTGACCGCGCACCATCCTGCGATCTTCATGGGTCTGCTGATGATGTTCATCGGCTTTTCGGAAGCGTACAAGCGCCATCAGAACCGCCTGCTGATCAAGGAAGGCCTGATGGTGGGCTTCTTTCTGGCCGGTCTTGTGGTGCTGGGCGGCCTGCAGAAGTGGTGGTTGCAGGACTTGCTGGGCGGACTGGAACCCTTCGTGCTGTTCTGGGGCGCCACCGCACTGACGGCCATTACGGACAACGCCGCGCTGACCTACCTGGGGTCGCTGGTCGAAGGCACCAACGAAGCCTGGCGCTACATGCTGGTGGCGGGCGCCGTGACGGGCGGCGGGTTGACCGTGATTGCCAACGCGCCCAACCCGGCGGGTTTCGCCATCCTGAAGAACCACTTCCCGGACGGCAGCATTTCGTCGGGCCGTTTGTTCCTGTCGGCCCTGGGGCCGACGCTGGTGGCGGCGGTGATGTTCCTGCTGCCGGTTTGAGCTGACCCGCCCTGGCGGACCGGGGGGCGGCGCCCCTCGGATCGGCCCCGGGGCCGCCTCGACGGACACGACACCGACGGTTCATGAAAAACCGCTAAAATTCAAGACTTTCCCGTATTTTTTTCCGGCCTTGCCCGACCGCCGCCCCGGACCCTTGCGCCCGGCGACCGACGGCTTTTGATTTTTCCGGGCCCGCGCCTGGGAGCCCCTGATGCCCATCTACGCTTATAAGTGCAGCGCCTGCGGCCACGCCAAAGACGTCTTGCAGAAGATTTCCGATGCGCCGCTTTCGGTTTGCCCCGAATGCGGTGAAAGCACGTTTTCCAAGCAGGTGACCGCGGCTGGATTCCAGCTCAAGGGTTCCGGCTGGTACGTCACCGATTTCCGCGGTAACGGTTCTGGCGGCGCTGCGCCCGCCAGCACGGCCGCGTCGTCGGACAGCGCCGCGCCCGCGGCAGCGCCGGCGGCTTCGGCTCCTGCGGCAGCCCCCGCCACCCCCGCGCCGGCTGGCGGAACGTCCGCCACCTAGGCCTACGCGATGCGGATGCGCCTGATCAAAAAGTACTTCATCACTGGCCTGCTGATCTGGGTTCCCCTGGTCATCACGGTGTGGGTGCTGGGTTTGCTGGTCGCCACCCTGGAAGGGTTCGTGCCTGGCTTTCTGTCGTCCGAATCGCTGTTCGGCATCGACATCCCCGGCTTCCGCTTCGTCCTGGTCATCGTGGTGGTACTGTTGACGGGCGTCTTCGCGGCCAACCTGATCGGCCGTACGATGGTGGACCAGTGGGAAAACCTGCTGGGCCGTATCCCGCTCGTGCGCTCCATCTACAACTCGGTCAAGCAGGTCAGCGATACCGTGCTTGCCCCGAACGGACAGGCGTTTCGCCGCGCGGTGCTGGTGCAGTATCCGCGCGCGGGTTCCTGGACCATTGCTTTTGTCACCGGCACGCCCAGCGGTGAAGTGGCCAGCCTGATGCCAGGCGACCACATCAGCGTGTATGTGCCGACGACGCCGAACCCCACGTCCGGCTTCTTCCTGATGATGCCTCGCGCTGATGTGATTGATCTTCAGATGAGCGTGGACGCGGCTTTGAAGTACATCGTTTCCATGGGCGTGGTCGCCCCGGCTCAGGCGCTTGCGCCCGAGGACCGGCCGGCCCCGCTCTCTCCGGCGGCTGGCGCGCAAGACGCGCCGCGCGCCGATTCGTAACCCTTACGCTCAAACTAAGCACACAACGGAGTCATCCCGCATGCGTACCTGCTACACCGGCCAGGTTTGCCGTGACCATCTCGGCCAGACCGTCACCCTGTACGGCTGGGTGAACCGCCGCCGCGACCACGGCGGGGTCATCTTCATCGACTTGCGCGACCGCGCGGGCCTGGCTCAGATCGTGTTCGATCCGGACAATGCCGCCTTCGCCACCGCCGAGCGCCTGCGCAACGAATTCTGCGTCCGCGTCACCGGCCTGGTGCGCGAGCGTCCGGCTGGCACCGCGAACAGCGAACTGGCCTCGGGCGAAATCGAAGTGCTGTGCAAGGAAGTCGAAATCCTGAACGCGTCGGTCACGCCGCCGTTCCAGCTGGATGACGACAACCTGTCGGAAACGACCCGTCTGACGCACCGCGTGCTGGACCTGCGCCGCCCGCAGATGCAGCGCAACCTGATGCTGCGCTACCGCGTGTCGATCGAAACGCGCAAGTTCCTGGATCAGCTGGGCTTCATCGATATCGAAACCCCGATGCTGGCCAAGAGCACGCCCGAAGGCGCGCGCGACTATCTCGTGCCGTCGCGTGTGAACGCCGGCCACTTCTTCGCGCTGCCGCAATCGCCGCAGCTGTTCAAGCAGATGCTGATGGTGTCGGGCTTTGACCGCTACTACCAGATCACCAAGTGCTTCCGCGACGAAGACCTGCGCGCTGACCGTCAGCCCGAATTCACCCAGATCGACTGCGAAACCTCGTTCCTGAACGAATTCGAGATCCGTGAAATCTTTGAAAACCTGATCCGCCACGTGTTCAAGGTGGTGCAGGGTGTTGATCTGGCCCAGCCGTTCCCGATCATGCCGTGGACGGAAGCGATGCGCCGTTACGGTTCGGACAAGCCGGACCTTCGCGTGAAGCTCGAATTCACCGACATCACCGACGTGATGCGCGATGTGGACTTCAAGGTGTTTGCCGCCGCCGCCACGGCGCCCGGCAGCCGCGTGGTCGCCTTGCGCGTGCCGGGCGGTGCTGAAATGTCGCGTAGCGAAATCGACGGCTACACGCAATTCGTCGGCATCTACGGCGCCAAGGGCCTGGCCTACATCAAGGTCAACGAAGTGGCCAAGGGCCGCGACGGCCTGCAATCGCCCATCGTCAAGAACCTGCACGACGCTGCCCTGGCCGAACTGGTCAAGCGTACCGGCGCGCAAGACGGCGACATCATTTTCTTCGGCGCGGATCGCGAGAAGGTCGTCAACGACGCCATCGGCGCGCTGCGCGTGAAGATCGGCCACAGCGAATTCGGCAAGAAGACCGGCCTGTTCGAAGCCGGTTGGCAGCCGCTGTGGGTGGTTGACTTCCCGATGTTCGAATACGACGAGGAAGACGGCCGCTACACCGCCGCTCACCACCCGTTCACCAGCCCGAAGGATGGCCACGAAGACTTCCTGGAAACCGATCCCAGCAAGGCGTTCGCCAAGGCTTACGACATGGTGCTGAACGGTTGGGAAATCGGCGGCGGCTCGGTCCGTATTCACCGCGAAGAAGTGCAGAGCAAGGTGTTCCGCGCGCTGAAGATTGGCGCCGAGGAAGCGCAGGAAAAGTTCGGCTACCTGCTGGACGCGCTGCAATACGGCGCGCCTCCGCACGGCGGCATCGCTTTCGGCCTGGACCGCATCGTTACGATGATGACCGGCGCTGAATCGATTCGCGACGTGATCGCCTTCCCGAAGACGCAGCGCGCTCAGGATCTGCTGACGCAAGCGCCGTCGGAAGTCGACGAAAAGCAACTGCGCGAATTGCACATTCGGTTGCGTAACGTCGAGCCGAAATGAAGTAATCTGGCGTAGCGCCGCCGCTTGTCGCGGCGGTGCTCAGCCAGCCAATCCTCTCGGGGGGCACGCCAGAAGTTTGGCGTTTCCCCGATGTCGAAAGGCGCCATATCCTCTATGTCGCTTATCCGTGTCGTCAGCTACAACATTCACAAGGGCCGTTCGGCATTAGGCCGGCGCGACTCCTTGAATGAACTGCGCTTAGGTCTTTACGGCCTGCGCCCTGATCTTGTCTTCCTGCAGGAAGTTCAAGGCCGCAACGAGCAGAAATCCCTGCTCGACGCTCAACACGAATCGCTTGCCGCCGCCCTGCGGCTGGATGTGGCTTATGGCCGCAACGCCATCCGTCATGCGACGGACCACGGCAACGCGCTGCTGTCGCGCTATCCCATTCTTGACCACGAAAACCTGGACATCTCCGACCACCGGCTGGAGCAACGCGGCCTGCTGCATGCGCGCATCGAACTCGATGGCCGCGCGGTGCATTGCTTTGTCGTGCATCTGGGTCTGTTCGCCGGTAGCCGCACCCGCCAGGTGCTGGCGCTGACCGAGCGTATCCGGCGCATGGTGCCGGACGGCGAGCCCATTCTGATCGCAGGGGATTTCAACGATTGGAACGACCGCCTGGCGCCGCTGTTCGTGCAGCAGCTGGGTCTGTATGAAGTGTTTTCCCACGCCCCGCGCAGCCATGGCGGCGAACTGCCGCGCCTGCGCGATTCCGTCAAACGGCTAAGCAACGCGCTGCGCGGGCTGCCCAACGGCGGCTTGTCGGTGATGGAACGCACCAATCAGCTGGGCATGGAAGGCAGCTCGCGCCTGCTGCTGCCGCCGCCGCGCACGTTCCCTGCCGTGTTCCCGTGGTTTCGTCTGGACCGCATCTATCAGCGCGGCTTTGCCGTGCGCAGCGCGCGCGTGTTGCGCGGCCGGGAATGGGCGCGCTTGTCCGATCACTCTCCCTTGCTGGCCGAGCTGGAACTCCCGTGAAGGCCGAGCAGGTCAAGCTTGAATGGACGGACGGCAACAACATCCGCTTGTTGCAGAATGGGTCCGACTTTTTTCCCGCGCTGTGCGCGGCCATCGATGCCGCGCAAGTCAGCGTGCATCTGGAAACCTACATTTTCATGGTGGACCGCACCGGTTCGCAGGTGCTGGAATGCCTGACGGCGGCGGCGCGGCGTGGCGTGAAAGTGCGGGTGGTGCTGGATGGTTTCGGCAGCGCCATGAGCGTTGAGCATGTGCGCGCAATGCTGCTGGACGCAGGCGCCCAATGCCGCATCTTCCGGCCTGAGCCGCGCTGGTTCGCGCGCTTTATTCCGTCGCGCAGCCGGCTGCGACGGCTGCATCGCAAGGTCACGATTGTGGATGGACGCATCGCGTTCATCGGCGGCATCAACATCATCGACGACTACGATGACCTGGACCCCACGGACGGCATCTCTGCGCCGCGCTTTGATTTTGCGGTGCAAGTGGAAGGCCCGCTCGTCACCGAAGCGGCCTATGCACAGGACTTGCTGTGGGTGCGCTTGAACTGGGCGCGGTTGCGGCGCCATCCGCGCGACTGGAGCCGCATGCGCTTGACCAAGCCGCATCATGCATACGTTGAACCTTGCGGCACATTGCGCGCCGCGCTGGTGCTGCGCGACAACCTGCGGTATCGGCAGACCTTTGAACGCGCGTATCTGTATGGCATCACGCAGGCGCGCCGCGACATCCTCATCGCCAACGCGTATTTCTTTCCGGGGCGTCAGTTCCGCCGCGCCCTGGCAAAAGCCGCGGCGCGCGGCGTGAAGGTGCGCTTGCTCTTGCAAGGCAAGGTCGAATACCGCATGCAGTACCACGCCACGCGTTCGCTGTATGACCAGCTGCTGCGTGACGGTATCGAGATCTACGAGTACATGCCGAGCTATCTGCACGCCAAGGTGGCGGTGATTGATAACGTGGCGACGGTGGGCTCGTCCAACCTGGACCCCTTCAGCCTGCTGCTGGCGCGCGAGGCCAATGTGGTCGTGGACGACCAGCCCTTTGCGTGGGACTTGCAAGAGCGCCTGGAGACGGCCATCCGCGAAGGCGGCCGCTTCATCCGCCCGCTGGAATATCACCGCCGCGGATGGGTGCGGCGCTGGGTGGACGCGGTGTCGTACACGCTGCTGCGCATTGGCGTGGCGTTGACGGGTACGTCCGACAAATATTGACCAATTCCGACCCTGTTTTTATGCGGCATTTGATGCCGGTTACGCCCATTCGCGCAGCCGGCCGCTAGAGTAGAATTCGCCACAGTTACAAACGTCCGAAACAGGTGAACCCCTCGTTGGTGACAGTCGAAGAGGACGGGGAAATGGCGGTGATGAAAACGGTGGCAATTCTGCAGTCGAATTACATCCCATGGAAGGGATATTTCGACTTGATCGCTGCGGTGGATGAATTCGTCATTTATGACGACGTGCAATTTACCAAAAACGATTGGCGTAACCGAAACAGAATTAAGACTCCGCAAGGCGTGCAATGGCTCTCGATCCCTGTTGGCGCGGATATCCAGCGTCGCGTCTGCGAAGTGGAATTGCCAGCGGGCCGTTGGGCCGACAAGCACTGGCGCACGCTGGTCGCCAATTACGGTCGTGCGGCCTATTTTGACGATGTTGCCCGCTGGTTGAAGCCACTGTATCTGGAACGCGATTTTCTGCGCTTGTCCGAATTGAATGTCGTATTGATCAAGGCGATTTGTGAGTACCTCGGAATACGAACCGTCATTAGCGATTCTTCGCAATATGACTACGTTCCGGGAAAAACAGAGCGGCTGGTCAATCTGTGCCAACAGACGGGTGCGATGCGTTATCTCTCCGGCCCGGCCGCGAAGGCCTACCTTGATGAAACCGCGTTCGCAGCGGCGGGAATTGCGGTTGACTGGTTTGATTATGCGGGGTATTCGGCCTACCCACAGTTGTGGGGCGAGTTCGAGCATTCTGTGACGATTCTGGATTTGCTGTTCTGCTGTGGCCCCTCTGCGTCCCAATACATGAGATACGTGAAATGAAGCTCTCCGTCGTGGCGACGCTGTATCGATCCGCACCCTATGTCGACGAGTTCTGCCGGCGCGCGCGCCAGGCCGCTCGACGCTATGCGAACGATGACTACGAGATCATCTTGGTCAACGATGGATCGCCCGACGACAGCCTGGACATTGCGCTTCAGATTGCCGCAGCGGACGCCAAGATCACGGTCGTGGACCTATCGCGCAACTTCGGCCACCATAAAGCAATGATGACCGGTTTGGCGCACGCGACGGGAGACGAGGTTTTCCTGATCGACACAGACCTGGAGGAGGCGCCGGAATGGCTGGAGGAGTTTGCTGCGCGCCGCCAGGCAAGCGGTTGCGACGTGGCCTACGGCGTTCAACGGCAGCGCAAAGGTGCATGGTTTGAACGCACGACGGGCCAGCTGTTCTGGTACACGCTCAAGAAGCTGACTGGCATGGCGCTACCCGCCAATATCACGACCGCGCGCTTGATGTCGCGCCGTTACGTGCAAGCGCTGTTGCAGCATCAGGAGCGTGAAGTCTTCATGGCCGGACTTTGGTTCATTACTGGTTTTGACCAGGTGCCTTGCGAGGTCGAGAAACTCAGCCGTGCGGAATCGACATATACCTTGCGCAAGAAGATGTCGCTGCTGGTCAACTCCGTTACCGCGTTCAGCAACGCTCCATTGATCAGCATCTTCTATCTTGGCTTATTGATTTCGCTTCTGGCCGGTTGCTACATCGTGTTCCTGGTCCTGCGTTGGTGGATCGAGGACACATCTATGGCCGGTTGGACGTCGGTCATGGCCTCTATCTGGCTCCTGGGCGGGTTGTTGATGTCGTCATTGGGCGTGGTGGGCATTTATATGGCCAAGATCTATACCGAAGCCAAAGCGCGTCCGTACACAATCGTGCGTCGTGTTTACCGGAGCGACGGGCAATGAAGCGGCTTGTATTTCTGTGCTCGGGTGGTGGCGGCAATCTGCGTTTTGTCCATGCGGCAATCCGCCGAGGCTGGCTGCCAGACACGCAACTGGTGGGCGTCTTGACAGATCGAATCTGCGCCGCGAATGACTTTGCGCGGGATAACGGCATTTTTGAATGCTGCATGGACTTTTCATTGGCGGGGCAAGAGCAGGTGCTGGAAACGGTGCAGCGCCTGTCGGCCGATGCTGTGGTGACCAATGTACACAAGATCTTGTCGCCAGCGTTTGTGGCAGCGCACGAAGGCGCGCTCGTCAATCTGCACTATTCCCTGTTGCCCGCGTTTGGCGGCGTGATTGGGGTGACGCCGGTCAAGCGTGCGCTGGAGTATGGCGCGACGCTGCTGGGCGTGACGGCGCACCAGGTCAGTACTGAAGTCGACGCCGGCCGGCCTTTGCTGCAAGCGGCGATTCCCGTGGAGCCGGGCGATAATGCCGACGTTGTCATGGATGTGGTGTTCCGGGCGGGATGCCTGACGCTGCTGGGCGCGCTGCGGCGCCAACTGGGAGATGACACCCCAACGCGATCGCGCGTGATGCGGTTGCGCGAGCGCGATGTGCTGTTCAATCCGTTCGGCTCCGTCAGTGATGATTGGAACGATGAGGCGTTCTGGGCGCAACTCAAGTCGCCGCCGGTGGGGGAGCGTGCGCGTGCGCAATCCTGAAGGGCAAGGCCAGCCTGGCAGCTATCGGTTTCAGTTGCTGCGCTACGCGATGGTCGGTGTGGTGAGTAATGCACTGGGCTATACGGTCTATTTGCTGCTGACTCATGCAGGCATTGCGCCCAAGATGACGGTGACGCTTCTGTACATCACGACGGCGGCGCTCGCTTTTTTTGGAAATCGCCGTCTGACATTTCAAAGCCGTGGCCGCTTTTTGGGGCCAGCGTTACGCTATGCGATTGCGCATGGCATCGGGTATGCAATCAATCTTGCGCTATTGGCCGTGTTCGCAGATCGTCTCGGCATACCCCATCAATGGGTGCAATTGGCGGCCATCTTCATCGTGGCCGGGTTCATGTTTCTTGCGCTTCGCTGGTTTGTATTCTCAGATCGATCGGAAGGAAAAGTGGGATGAAGCAATGTCTTGGATGCGGCGCAAGATTTCCCCGGGCGGAGTCCGCATGTCCTGCGTGTCACGCCGTGCCTGCGTTGATTAATGGCTTTGAGGCTTACGCGCCGGAAATGGCGCGCGAGGGCGGTGGCTTTAAGGAAAGCCATTTCGCGGAATTGGCGGGCGTTGAGGCAGGCCACTTCTGGTTCGAATCGCGCAATGAGCTTGTTGCATGGGCGATTAACAAGTACTGCCCGCGTCGGGAATCGTTCCTGGAGATTGGATGCGGAACGGGGTACGTGCTGTCTGGTATCGCTCAGCGTTTCGCGTTTGAGCGAATGCTGGGCAGCGAGATTTTTTCGGAAGGCCTGCAATTCGCGGCACGGCGGGTGCCTCAGGCGGATTTCATCCAGATGGATGCGCGCCAGATCCCGTATTGGGGCGAGTTTGACGTTATTGGCGCGTTCGATGTGCTTGAGCATATCGAGGAAGACACGGCCGTGCTGGAGCAGATGCGCCATGCACTCAAACCCGAGGGGATGCTGCTGATCACCGTGCCCCAACATGACTGGCTGTGGAGTCCAAGTGATGATTACGCTTGTCACGTCCGGCGTTACTCGGCCAAGGATTGCCACGCCAAGATCAAGGCGGCAGGGTTTCGTATTGTCCGCAGTACCTCGTTTGTGTCATTGCTGCTACCGCTAATGATGGCGTCGCGGTTAAAGAAGAGCAAGCAAGGCGCCGAATTTGACGTCACTGACGAATTCAAGCTGTCCAAACCCTTGAATGCGCTGTTGTACCGCGTGATGAGATGTGAGCTTTCGATGATCAGTGCAGGTATTAATTTTGCGGCGGGAGGGTCCCGCTTTGTGATCGCTCAACGGATTGAAAATCAATGAAAGCAATTATTCTTGCGGGCGGCACCGGATCTCGGCTCTATCCGCTGACCCAGGTGACCAGCAAACAGCTGCAGGCGGTATTTGATAAGCCGATGATTTACTACCCGTTGACGGTGCTGATTGCCGCCGGGGTGCGCGAATTCTGTTTGATCTCCACCCCGCACGATTTGCCCAAGTTCCGCAATTTGCTCGGCGATGGACAGAATTGGGGCATCAGCATCGAGTATCGCGAGCAGCCACGGCCCGAAGGCATTGCGCAAGCATTTCTCATCGCGGAAGACTTCATCGCCGGTGGCGACGTGGTGTTGATGCTTGGCGACAATATTTTCTCGGGCGGTGGTGATTTTCCACGAGCCATGGCGGAATTCCGGGAAGGCGCGGCGATCTTCGCCTATCACGTACGCGATCCTGAGCGCTATGGCGTCGTCGAGTTCGATGCCAACGGCAATGCCTTGTCGCTGGAGGAAAAGCCGATGAAGCCGCGCAGCAGCTACGCGGTGCCGGGCGTCTATATCTATGATGGCAATGTCGTCGATATCGCGCGGGGCCTGAAGCCATCGGCGCGTGGTGAGCTTGAGATAACGGACGTCAATATCGAGTATTTGCGGCGTGGGAAGCTCAAGGTCAATCGGCTCAGCCGCGGTTTCGCCTGGTTGGACGCCGGCACCAGTTCCGCGCTGCAAGAGGCGTCCGCGTATATCGAGGCCGTCGAACGTCGGCAGGGCGTGAAGATCGGGTGCCCGGAGGAGGCGGCGCTGGTACGCGGCTTTCTCAGTTTGGCGGCCTTTGAGAAGCTCGTCGCAGATCTGCCGAATTGCCAGTATCGCGACTACCTGTGCAGTGTCGCCGAGGAAGCCAAACGATTCGGAGGCGCCCAATGAGCGTGCAGAAGATTGATTTCAACAAGCCTTATCTGACGGGCAAGGAAACGGAATACATCACGCAGGCGCTTGCAAACCAGAAACTGGCGGGCGATGGCGCATTCACTCGACGCTGCCATGATTGGTTCGAACAGCAGACAGGCTGCGCGCGCGGGCTGCTGACGCACTCTTGCACCGCGAGCCTGGAAATGGCTGCCATGCTATGCGATGTGGGCCCGGGTGACGAGGTCATCATGCCTTCGTACACCTTTGCTTCGACAGCGAATGCCTTTGCCCTGCGAGGCGGAGTGCCGGTGTTTGTCGATGTGCGCCCCGATACCATGAACCTGGATGAAAGGCTGCTGGAGCAGGCGATCACGCCGCGCACCAAGGTGATCGTTCCCGTGCATTACGCCGGCGTTTCCTGTGAGATGGACGCTATTCTGGCGATCTCCCGGCAGTACGGGATCCGCGTCGTAGAGGACGCCGCGCAGGGCATCATGGCCAGCTACAAGGGCCGGCCGTTGGGCAGCCTGGGCGATTTGGGTGCGTTCAGTTTCCATGAGACCAAGAACATCATTTCGGGCGAGGGCGGAGCCCTGCTGGTAAATCATCCCGAGCTGGCGATGCGCGCCGAAATCATTCGAGAAAAGGGTACTGACAGAAGCCGTTTCTTTCGGGGCGAGGTCGATAAATACACGTGGCAGGAAGCGGGATCGTCTTATCTGCCCAGCGAGCTGATAGCCGCTTTCCTGTGGGCCCAACTGGAGTCTGCACGCACGATTACGGATGAACGCCTGGCCATCTGGAACCGCTACCATGACGCGCTGGCGCCACTGGAAGCGCGTGAAGCGTTGCGCCGTCCCATCGTGCCTGAAGGTTGTGAGCACAATGCACACATGTATTACGTGCTGCTGCCGGCTACGGTAAACCGCAGGCAGGTAATCGAGGAATTTCGGTCACGCCAGATTTATCCTGTTTCGCACTATGTGCCGTTGCACTCGGCGCCGGCGGGCCTTCGGTATGGCCGCACGGAGGGCAGCATGGCCGTGACAGACGAATATTCTGAGCGATTACTTCGTCTGCCATTCTGGGTTGGGCTGACCCCGGCACATCAGCAACAGGTGGTTGACGTACTGGAGACCGCCTTGCGGCGCTGAGACGAAGTCAGGCCGCCCGGGCGCGAGGGCGTATCAAGCCCAGCGCCAGCGCCGTCCCGGCCAGGATGATGGCGGCGCCGATTGCAATGGATTGGGTGATGGGCTCATCGAGGAACCAACTTCCCCAGAGTACGCCGAAGATAGGCACCAGGAAGGTGACACTGACCGCCCCGGTCGGGCCGACGTTCGCAATCAATCTGAAGAACACGATGTAGGCGGCGCCGGTACAGAGCACCGCCAGCGCGATGGTGGCTTGCCAAGCGGTCGCCGAGATGGGCCCGGCGGGCCAGGTGGCGCAGGCGAAAGGCAGTAACACCAGCGAGGCGGCCAGCATGCTGCCCGTGGCGCTGGCCAGCGCGTCCACGCCAGACAGGAAACGCTTGGTCCAATTGGCGGCGATACCGTAGAACACCGGCGCCGACACAGCGGCCAGAACGGCCAAGCCCGTCCCACCAGCGCCGAAGTCCAACTTGTTCCACACCAGGACGACGATGCCCAGAAATCCCACCACTAGGCCGGCGGTGCGCGTCATGGATACGCGGTCTTTCAGCCATAGCCAACCCACCACGGCGCCCCAGACGGGCGTGACGGCGTTGGCGACAGATAGGAATCCGGCACCTAGCGATTGCGCGGCGTAAGCATAGAGCAGGAAGGGCAAGGCTGCGTTAAGCGTGCCCACCACTAGAATGGCTCGCCAGTGTCTCGCGATGATGGGCAGTTTGCCGCGCAGCAACGCAACGGGCAGCAAGGACAAGGCGGCCAGCCCCACGCGCAGCTCGATCAATGCAACGGGGCCGAATTCCGGCACCGCGAGACGCATGAAGAGGAACGAGCCGCCCCATACTGCGGCAAGGAGCATCAGATCAAGCAGATCGCGTTGGCGCATGTTCAGTTCGGTTACCGTTTCTTGCTACTTGCGCGTGGTGATCAGATTCTTCATCTTCACTCGATGGGTCAGCAGCGCACAAGCCAGGGCCAGCACGATACACAGAACCAGACCGGCCCGCACTCCGTTTAGTACGGTGCCATGTGAAATGATGATGCCCACGACCGCCGTGCCCAGCGCGCTCCCGATGGCGCGGGTGGTCTGCACCAGCGCCGAGGCCACGCCGACGTCGCGTCGCTCGCTCAGCATCTGCATAAAGAGCGTCAGGTTGGGCAACAGGAAGCCCAGGGCACAGCCGTTGACGAAGAACGCCGCAAGTATCCACCACGCGGATGTGCCCGGTGAGATCATCAGCACCATCAGGCTGCCAGCCCCCAGCAACAGACCGCCAAAAACCATCAGGCGTTGCGGTTCGGTCTGCTTGGGGAACAGGCGTCCGTTGATGATGCTGCCCACGGAAATGGCGGCGACCAGCGGCGTGAGCAGCAGGCCGGCCTCGCTGGGGGTGTAGCCCAACACTTGCTGAAGCAATAGCGGGCTGTAGAAGATCAGCACGAACATCACCGCGCCGACCATCATGGCGGCTAGATTCAGCAGGCGCGATTCGCGTCCTGCCAGCACGCGCAGTGGAAAAATGGGCGATTTCACCCGGCGTTCGGTGGGTATCAGGATGGCGATCGCGGCCACGCCGATCAGGGCCAGCATGCCTCCGAGCAAGGGATGCGCGTGTTCACCTCGCGCGAAGGCCAGCTCCAGCGCGGCCAGCGGTGCGCCCACGGCCAACACCAGCAGGATGGCGCCCACCCAGTCGATCCGGCGACTGCCATCGTGCATGGGTCGAATGCGGGGGAAATAGCGTGCCAGTAAGAAGAACGCACCGGCAGCGGCGATGGGGGAAATGAAGAATGCGGCGCGCCATCCCAGCGCCTGCGTGGCCGCGCCACCCAGCACCGGGCCAATGCCACTGGCCATGGCGAACGCCGCTGACACCAGCGCCATCCAGCGCACCCGCTGCTTGGCGTCGGGGAACAGGTCGGCCGGGGCGGCAAAGGCGGTGGCGATCATCATGCCGCCGCCGACCCCTTGCAGCGTGCGGAACACGATCAGCTGGGTCATGGATTGCGCCAGGCCACAGGCAATGGAGCCCAGTGCGATGATCAGCACGGAAACCAGCATCAGCGGCTTGCGGCCGAACATGTCGCCCAGCCGCCCGAAGATCAAGATGGAGGCCGCAGTGGCCAGCAGATAGCCGGTGCCGACCCAGGCGTAAAGCGCCATGCCGTTCAATGCCTCGGCTACACGCGGCAACGTCGTGCTGATGATGGTGGAGTCCAGTGCGGCCAGCACCACCGTCGCCGACACCCCGGCCATGGCCATCAATAAATCCCTTTTGGAGCGGGAGGGATCGGCGGCTGGCTGGGTCGGTGGCGGCGGCGGAGTCATGCCGCTTAGGATATCACCGGCTCACTAGGGTTTTCACTTGTAAAACGTGTGGTAACCCCAGAAAACCGCGATGACCAGCACCACCAGCATCCACGACCACCGCGAATTGGACAGGCCGCGAGGTTCAGGTTCGGGAGGAGGGGGAGGCGGCGCGAGGCGCGGCTGCACCGCCATGTGGTCGATGAATGCGGCAAAGAACTTTTCGATGATCTTTTCGCCGGCCTTCAGCAGCAGGCCTTCACCGCATTCGGCCAGCTTGCCGCCTGCCATGCCGGCTACCGTGTACGCCACACGGGTGCCTTGGTCTTTGGTGCTTAGATTGATCTGGGCGGTGCCGATGGCCAGGCAAGCAGCGCGGCCTTTGCCTTCGAACACCAGCGTGCAACTGTTCGGAGCGTTGACATCGGACAGCAGGATCTCTCCTTCATAATCCGTGTCTATTCCAGCGATCTTGGCCCGAAGCGTGACAGCGTATTCCGTGGCGCTGCGCATCGCCACCTCCACGCAGCCCGGAATGCACTTCTGCAAGACTCTCGGGTCAGTCAACGCATCCCATGTCTGGTGCTGCGTCGAAGGAATCCATTGGGCATCGGCAATGCGCATGGCTGTCTCCTTGCTTGGTGTCGTTGTGCAGTCATTGTGGACCCAATTGCGGCCAAAATCCACTAAGTGCAGCGGCGTCCTCGCGGTCCTCGCACCAGGCGGGAGGGGGTAAAATCGGCGGTCATTTTCATGCCGTCCCCAGGGTGGCTTCAACAGGCGCAATTGCGATGACCATTCTTGTAACTGGCGGTGCGGGGTTCATCGGATCGAACTTTGTGCTTGACTGGCTGGAACACCATGACGAACCCGTCATCAATCTGGACAAGCTCACTTACGCCGGCAACCCGCGCAATCTGGCACGCATGACGGGCGACGCGCGCCATGAACTCGTGGTGGGCGATATTGCTGACACCGATCGAGTGGCCGGGCTATTGGCAAACCACCGACCGCGCGCGGTGCTCAACCTGGCGGCAGAGTCGCACGTGGATCGCTCCATTCATGGGCCCGGCGAGTTTATCCAGACGAACATCGTAGGCACCTTTCGTCTGTTGGATTGCGTCAGGAACTACTGGACGACTTTGGCCGATGTAGACCGCGCGGCGTTCCGGTTTCTTCATGTGTCGACCGATGAAGTCTATGGTTCGCTGCAAGAGCAGGACGCTGCCTTTTCCGAACATCATCAATACCAGCCCAACAGTCCGTACGCGGCTAGCAAGGCTGCCAGCGACCACCTGGTCAGGGCATACCACCACACATACGGCTTGCCGGTGTTGACGACCAATTGCTCGAATAACTACGGGCCGTACCATTTTCCCGAGAAGCTGATTCCGCTGATCATCCACAATGCGCTGGCCGGCAAGCCCTTGCCCCTGTACGGTGATGGACAGCAGGTGCGCGATTGGCTGTACGTGCGAGACCATTGCAGTGCCTTGCGGAGGGTGCTGGAGCAAGGCCGGGCAGGGCAGGTCTATAACATCGGCGGCTGCAACGAACAGACCAATCTTGCCGTCGTGCGGCAAGTCTGCCAGCTGCTGGATACGCTTCGACCCAGAGTGGACGGCGTGTCGTACCAGCAACAGATGGCCTTTGTTGCGGATCGGCCGGGCCATGATCGCCGCTATGCGATCGACGCCAGCAAGCTGGAACGCGAATTGGGCTGGCGCCCTGCCGAAACGTTCGAGACCGGCTTGCGCAAGACGGTCGAGTGGTATCTGGACAACCAGGACTGGGTGGCCGAGATTGTCAGTGGAGCCCACCATCGAGCCTGGGTCGACAAACAGTACGGACGCTAGCCACAGGTTTGCCCAGATGCCTTCGATATCGCGAATGACCGTCTTGGCCGCATGTTGCGGCGCGTTTGCCGTGTTGGTCTGGGTGATCGGCTACGCTGGTTACGGCCTGGATTTCACAGACGAGAGCTTTTATCTGCTGTGGACGGGGACTCCCCGCGACTACGCGCCAACAATTTCGCAATTCGGCTTTGTCTATCATCCGCTGGATTGGCTCCTGGGAGGATCGATCGCCTTGCTGCGATCCGCCAATCTCTTGCTGACGTTTGGGCTTGCCTGGTTCGCAGGTGGCCTATTCTTGCGGGGAGCCTACGCAAACCGCCTGACCTCGTTCCAAGCGTGGTCCATCGGCGCGGTGTATGCAGGCAGCAGTCTGGCCCTGTTTCAGCTTTGGTTGCCGACACCGAACTACAACACGCTGGCGTTCCAGTCGTGTTTGCTGGTCTGCGCGGGCTTGTTGCTGGTCAGGCGCAAGGCCGGGCACGGATTGGCGGGATGGCTGTGCATAGCGCTGGGCGGATGGTTGGCGTTTCTGGCCAAGCCCAGTACCGCAATGCTGTTGGCGATGCTGGCGGTGCTGTACCTATGGGCGGCGCGCGCCTTGCGATTGCGCGGCTTGTTGACGGGACTCGTCTTGGTCGCCGCCCTGTTGCTGTTCACCGCGTTCAGCATGGATGGCTCGCTCGTAAGCTTTGCTCGCCGTATTCAGTCGGGCCTGGCGACTGGGCAAGCGCTTGGTGGCGGACACGGATTTTCCCAATTGTTCCGTTGGGACCCATGGGTGCTGTCTCCGTTGTTGCCGCCGGCACTGCTGGGATTGGCGTTGTGGATCGCTGCGACTTCCGTATTGCTGGGAGGCAGCAGACCTCTTGCGCGCGGCCTGGGCCTGCTCTTTGCCGTTTGCGGCGCCCTGATCCCCGTGCTGGTGCTATCGCGAACTCTCAGCATTCCCTCATTCGGCGATTTACAGGCTGTGCTGCTGGTGGCGCCGATGATGGCTATGGCGGCGCTGAGCGTGCCAATGCTTCAACGCGGCCAGCCAGAGCCCGCTGAAGACCGCCGCGCCAGTTTGGCGGGCGTGCTGCTGTGCCTTGGGTTGCCCGCGGCATATACGTTCGGTACAAACAATAACTACTGGGGCGCCATGACAGGCGCTGCATTTTTCTGGGTGCTTGCCGCTGCGGGGTTGGGTGCGCAGGCACGAACTCGGCGCCCAGCGTGGGCGCATCTGTTGCCGGCGGGGATGGCTGCGTTGATGGTGACGGCGACGCTGTTGCAAAACGCGGTGTCGATGCCTTACCGGCAGTCTGGGCCGTTGTGGACTTACAAGCATCCGGTGACGGTTGGGGCATCGGGCTCGCGTCTGACGCTGGACGAAAAGGGCGCATCGTATGTTCAAGCGCTTCAGGGTGCGGCGATGCAGTCGGGCTTCGAGCCTGGGACGCCGTTGATCGATTTGACCGGCCGCACCCCTGGGGCGGCATTGGTGCTGGGCGCGCGCGGCGTGGGGCAGGCGTGGCTGATAGGAGGTTATCGCGGCAGTGAGACTTTCGTCACCATGGCGCTGGACAGCGCGTCTTGCGACATCCTGGCGCGCGCTTGGCTGCTGCTTGAACCGGGAACTCCTTTCTCGATTTCTGACCGGGTGCTCGCCCGTTTTGGTGCCGAGCTTTCGTCCGACTATGACGCGGTGGGCCGCATCGACGTGCCCGTGGGCGTCGGTGGTCGGGCCAGCGCCAGCAATCAGGCGCTATTCAAGCCGACGCGGGACCCCGCAAGCGCTGTCCACGCCTGTCAGGACGAACGGCGGGGTCGCGCGCCGTGACGGCCCGTACTTAGACAGGATGGCGCGGAGGGACGCGCTCCAAAGTGTCGAGAATGCGAACTGCCTGGTCCTTCACCATCTGATTTTTCAGGCACCATTGCCGGCCTTGTTCGCCCAGTTCCCGCAAGGCTTCTGCAGGCATCTGCACAAGTTGCGACATCGCATCGACCAAGGCGTCCACTGATTCCGGTTCGCAGCTGAAACCACCGCCGCTGCGTTCCACCGCGTTGCCGGGGTCGCCCACCGCATAAAGGATCGGCATGCCTGCCAGCATGTAATCGTTCAGCTTGGTCAGGCTTGCGCCATAGGCATACAGCGGCGAACGCGACGTGGCTGCAAACGCGACATCGATACGCTGCAAGAAAGCGTCAACCTGTGAGCGTGGCACGGGATCAAGGAAGTGCACGCGCTCAGCGCAGCCGAGCTCGCGCGCCTGCTGGACCAGATCTTGCTTCATGCCCCCATCGCCAATGATGACCAGATGCAGGCGCAGATCTGTCTTTGGCAAGGCGTCGATGATTGTGTCCATGGCATTTGCCCGGCCCAACGTGCCCGCATAGCCAACGATGAACACGCCCTGCTGTTTGAGCTTTTCCAGCAACGCGACGTGACCGGCTGGCAGGCTGACCGCTGTCGTGGTGCTTTCCGATGCGCCGTTGCCAATGGGCAGGAACCGGTTTGGCGGCAGGCCGCGCGTCTGCAGATACGGTTCGCAGTTGCCTGGCACCGCCGTGACCAGATCGGCATGTTTGCAGGCGTAGTCCTCCGCGTGTTGCAGCATGCGGATGAAGGGGTGGCGGGTCGACATCTTGCCCAGGTGGATGGGCGTTAATGGCCAGAGGTCGCGGATGTCGTATATCAACCGCGCACCATGACGCCGCGCGTAGGCGCGGGCGGGATAGATCGAGAACGGGTGGGGCGAGGACGCCACCACGACGTCGTAGCGCTCATTGCGATCCCCTAGCGACATGAACTGTGCCTGAAACACGAAAGCCGCCATGCTCAATAGCCTGCCCGCATTGCTGTTCTTGTCATAGCGGGGACCCCAGAGCCACAGAAAGGTCACGCCCTCTATGTCTTCACGCGTGATGCGGCCGCTTACAGGTGGTTGAGTGTTACGAAAATGGGAGTAGGCGGATGCAACGATAGTGACGCGATGCCCCTGGCGGACCCACTCCCGCGCCAGCGAGAAATTGCGGAACACCATCCCATACTGAGGACTACCTGCAAACTGAGAAAAGACAAGAATGTTCATCGTTAGGTTGGCGCGTTCGATGCTTGGAGGGCAGACGCCGCGAGGACCCTGCTGGTGCGTATGATCAGATAGAAATAGAGTCCATACATGACCAGGTCATGGACCGCCAATGCGACAAGCAACGTTGATGGCGGCACTATGAGACCCAGTGACAGCGTGGCGATAGAGGTGCAAAAGTAGGCGGCCTGCCACTTTGCGGCCGTGCCCAGGCGCTCCAGCGCGATGAACAACGTGGATAGCGGCGACACGACAAACTTTACAAACGCCGAGAAAGCGATGATCTGCGCATAGGCGCCCGCCTTGGCCCACGGCGCGCCAAAGATCCAGGCAAACAGAACGTCACCCCAGAGCATCAGCGGAAGGAAGATCGGCAGGCCGATCAGCAACAGCTTCTTGGCCGTGGAGATCACCTCAGCGGGAAGTGCTCGGGGGGTTTCGCGAGCGATTTCTGCAATGCGGCGGAAGTAGACCTGGCCGATGGCGGTGCTGATCAAGGCGGCGGGCGAAGACAGCACGCGCACGCCTAGGTTGTAATGACCCGTCGCCGTCATATCGTAGAAGCGCGAGAAAACCAGCGTCGGCGCCTGCTGCGAAAACGTGTCAAGCAGCGCGGTGGGCATGGAGACGGCCGGATATTTCCAATAGCGGCTTGCGGTGCCGCGCAAGGTGTTGCCGTCGGCCGAGGCGCCGCGCCATCCGCCCAAGCGCAGCAGCGGCCAAAGTGCCAGCACGACCTGGCCGATCAGCGTCCCGACGATCAGACCTGTCGCCCCGCCGATCCAATAGCCCGCGCCTACACTGCCCGCCGCGATCAGGATGCTTTGCGCCACTTTCAGTTTGCTCAACGGTGCGTAGCGTTTGTGGCGGTTCAACCAGTATCCAACCGACGAAAACACGCTCAGCGCGCAGATTGAAAGCGGAAGCAGGAACTGCAGATCACCGAGTTCAGTGGTCGGACCTTTCCAGGGCAACGCGTGGGTAGCGAGCAACACGAAGGCAAGCAACACGCAGGTGATGACGGCGGTGATGATCGCCAAATTGAATACGCTACGCGCTTCGGCCTCGCGAGCCGGGCGCATGATGGCCATCTCGTACCGGCCGGCGGCGGCGACCGTGCCGATCGCTCCGATTGCCAGATAGATGGCGTAGATGCCGAAATCCTCGGGTCCGTAGATCCGGGTCAGCAGCGGGCTGACGGCCAGCGGAATCGCCTGAGCGGCCGCCGTGCCCAGCATCACAATCGAGACATGGCGAAAGAACTCGCTACGCTGCTGCAGAAAGCGTTTCATTCTTGCGCGATCGTTTGGGTTGCCGGAATATGCGCTCCTCGAATGCCCGGCCAAAGAGGCACAGCATCAAAATCGTGAAGAACCAGCCACCGGACAACAGGGTGGTAAACAGCGAGGCCGAGCTGAGGGTGGCGATGAAAACAAAATTCATCGGCAAGGCGACCGGCAGGATCCGGGCGAACATTCGGCCCATGAAGTACAGCAGAATCGCGATTAGCGGCGCGCTAATGGCAATGAACCATTTTCCGAAGTTCGCGTAGTCTTCCATGAAGCTGGCCACGTTGATCGAACCGAAGATGCCCATCTTGGTCAGATCTGGGTTCAATACCTTGTAGACCTCAAGCTGAGTAAATTGGTAGTGATCGCAATTGAGCAGCGCGACCAGGAATCGATAGCCGCACCCTTTGGCAAAGGGAATCTGCGATGGGATGAGCCGGTACCAGTCCGCCACGCTGGTGCCAGGCACCATGGCCACGCGATCCAGCACTGCGGTGGCGATCGTTTGCATTCCTTGGCCGGTGCTGGCCTTCGGGTTGCCCTCGGCCATTTTCTCGGCGAGTTTTTCGGCAAGTTTCTCGGCCTGTTTGGACTGCTCGGACCGCTCAAGCTTCGGCGGCGTAAAGGCGGGCTTGAGCGAGGGATTGGTCGCCACAACCAGGAACCCCACGCTGAAGACGATGACGGCGCAGTAGGCCGCAGCCACAATGAACTTGCGCCGCCACAGCAGGTAAAGAATGGGCGAGACCGAGATCACGACGATGAACGACTTCTGGATCAGGGACAGGCAATAGAAGGCCGCAATCAGATAGACGATAGCGTGCAGCTTGTATAGCCGGCGATGAAATGTCGCGACCAACAGGAACGGGAAGATCGCCTTGATCAGGATGCTCGAGATGTAATTGAACGTGGTACCAGACAGTTCGGGAATGTTCTGTCGGATGAAGACGATCTCGTAATAATCGCTTTCGTTCCACGCAGTCCACAAGGGGATTTGGCCCATGCGAATATAGTGGGCCACGACGATCGGCACGATGACGATCGTGAGTCCGTATAAGGTCTTGTCCAGCGTTGAGGACGATAGTTGAATCGCGTCCCAGAAGCGGGTGATGCTGCGGGCGCCGAGCGGATCCAGGCGCTTCAGGATCAACAGGCACAGCACCCATGCGGCCATGTAAGCCAGAATCATCGCCGACAGCGCCCATGGCCCGGCCACGGAGGTGCCAAGAATGATCCACAGGCAGACGACGAAATAGATGACCGAGAATGAAGCTGCGAATGGGGGGCGGATCTGGGGTGAGTTCATGGTGTGCGCCTAAGCGGCAGATTGCAGAGAGTCAGGCCTGAACGCCGCTGACGGCCATCCAGCGCTGAAAGTTGATCCATCGCCACGCCTGCCAACTGAATGGCTTCTTTCCTTGCATGATTGCGTCGAACTCCGCGACCAACCGGTCCGGCCGCAGGAATGGGACGCCAACATCCTGACTCAGCCACCCTCGGATCTGTGGAGCCATGGCCGACAGCCAGGCCAACTCGGGAGTTTCAAAGCCAATCTTGTCTTTGCGCACAAGAATACTGTCTGGAACGATGCCGCGCAGCGCCGTGCGCAGCACATGTTTTGTTTGTCCGGCGTCCGACACCAGATAGTCTTCCGGCAGGCTCAGCAGGTAGTCCGCCATATCGCGGATCAGGAACGGTACGCGGCTCTCGATCGAGAAACGCATGGAATTGCGGTCGCCATGGCGTAATAGCGGGGGCATGCCGCGACGTGTCAGCGCCATCGCCAGTTCGCCCATGACACAGCGTCCGCGCTGCGCGCCTGGCCAACGCACGCGGGGATGCCGCATGACGACGCCAGCCTGTTGCAGCTTGTCGCTGTCGATCCAGGATGGAGCCGACTCGCGGCCCGACCAACCGCGCGCCGTTTCGTAAAGCGATTCGGGTAACAGCTGCCCAATCGTCTCCTGCATGGCGTTGCGAGCACTGCGGCCGGGCCAGTCGTTCTGCGCGCGAATAAACTTCGCTGCCCGAATCCAATGTCCGGTTTGAATCAGGCTGCGTGCACGATGTCCGGGGTAGCCGTTGTATCCCGCCAACAGTTCATCGGCGCCTTGGCCTTCGAGCATGACGGTGATGCCATGGCGGCGCGCTTCCTGGAAGACGCGGTACTGGGCGTAGATGCTGGTGCTGCCGAAAGGTTCGGCCTGCGCCTTGATCATGTCGTCCAGGTCAGTGGCTAATTCGTTGGCGTCGACCCTGACCTTGTGTTCAATCGCGCCCACGTGTTGGTTGACGATGTCGACCCATTTTTCTTCCGAGCGCGCAGCGTCCGGCGATATGAAGCTGAATGTATGCAGCGGCATGTCGGGTTCGATGTGCCGAATGGCGCACACAATGGCCGACGAATCCAGACCACCCGACAGCGCCGCGCCCAGTGGCACGTCGCTGCGCAAATGCAGCCGTATGCTCTGCAGAAATAGCTCACGCAGCTCTTGAGCGGCGTCTTCGAAGCGCGGGGCGGGAGTGCGCGGTGTGATGTCGGGGGTCCACCATTGGGTGGGGCCGGCCGTGGAGCCGTCGCGCAGGGACAGTACCTGCATGTGGGCGGGCGGCATCTGCCGCACCGAACGCACGAACGTCGATGGCCGATGATCGTAGTGGCCATGCACCAAGTAATCGTAGGCAGTCTGCCAATCGAGCTTTGGCCCAGCGGGTTGCAAGGCGTAGAGCGAGGCAGGCTCGGATGCAAAAATCAGGTGATCCGCATCGTGCGTGTACAACAGTGGTTTGATGCCGAACGGATCCCGCACCAGTGTCCAGGTTTGCTCGTGCTTGTCCAGCATTCCGAAGGCGAACATGCCGACTAGCCGGGGTAGAACAGCCGGACCCCAGGTAATCCATGCTTGAAGCAGTACTTCCGTGTCGGAGTCGCTATGAAAGGAGAGGCCGCGCGCCTTGAGTTCTTCGCGCAGCTCACGGTAGTTGTAAATTTCGCCGTTGAACACCAGCAGGTAGCGTCCATCCTGGGAGGCCATGGGCTGATGGCCAGCGGCGCTTAGATCCAGAATGGACAGCCGCGTATGACCCGCCAGGCATACGCCCCAAGGGCCCGGGTGCATTTCGCGGCCCTGGTCATTGGGGCCGCGGTTGCGCATCAGTTCCAGCGCGCGATCCGCCCGGTGTTCCAGGTCTTGCGGGGCATGCCGCCACCAACCGCCTAAGATTCCGCACATAGTCTTTTCAATTCCTCGAGTTGCCGTGCCTGGCCGCCACGGCTAGCGAGCGGATACGCCGAATTTCGTCGCCCACATCGCCAGCATGCCGGTACGGAACACCAGGCTTTGCATCGTGCGCCGGGCTTTCTCATCTGCTTGGCGCCAGTGCGCCACCATGGCGGGGCCATCGATGCCCACTTCGGCCAGAAAGGGGCTGTCCAGGCATTCCTGCATGACCCGTTCGCCCAAGCCATCGTTCATCCAGCGCACTTGTGGAGTGACGAATCCCATTTTGTCGCGCCGGTCCAGGATGGCGTCGGGCACCAGGCCGCGCAATGCATCGCGTAGGATCGCCTTCGTTCGTCCACCGCGCAGCTTGTACTCGGTGGGCAAGGCGATCGCGAATTCGATGAAACGATAGTCCAGGAAGGGCACGCGGCTTTCTACCGACCAGGCCATGGAATTGCGGTCTTCGTAGCGTAGCAGCGAGGGCAGGCTGTAGCGGGTCAGATCCTGAATCTGCCGGGTGCGAATGTCTGTCGTGCCGGCCAGCGATACGGTGCTGGAACGGCCGAACTCACGCAGCTTGGGCTGCATGAACGTCTGCGCCTTGACGCCTTTGGGACGCAGGCTGGCGGGCAGATATCGCGCCAGGTCTTCCAGCCGGAAATAACCCCGGTCGCCATGGCGAAGCAACGAGATGGCGTGCGAGATCACGCTGCCGATTCGTCCCCGCTTGAGCAGGTCGCTTGTGTAGAGGGCATAGAATTTCTTGTAGCCGCACAGGGCTTCATCTGCTCCCTGGCCATCGAGCAGTACCGGGATTCCTTGCTGGCGGGCCTCGCGCATCACACTCCATTGCGCATGCAGGCTGGCGCTTGCGACGGGCTCGTCCTGATGCCAGATCATGCTGTCCAGATCGGCAAGAAAATCCTGCTGCGTCGGTACGGAAAAGTGAGGCGTGGCCTGACTGGACTTGATGACGATGTCCGCCCATTGGCGTTCGTCGAATTCCTTTTCCGGGAAGCCCGCGGTAAAGGTGTGCAGTTCACCCCCATGAAGCTGGCGGCCCATTTCGCTAACGATGCTGGAGGAGTCAAGGCCGCCCGACAGGCACGAGCCGACCGGAACATCGCTGCGCATGCGAAGGGCAATCGCCGAGGCGAACAGTTCGCGGAACTGCGTCTTCGCCTCGTGGTACGTCATGGTGGACGCGCGCGTCGTCAACGACCAGAAGGGGCGGGAGACCAGCGTCGATGACAGGTCGCCGGCACGCAACTGTACGTAATGGCCAGGAGCCAGGGCGTGGATGTCGCGGAAGAACGTGTCGTTGTTATGGTTGACAGTGCCGTAAGCCTGCCAGTCGTATACGGCCTGCAGATTGACCCGCGCCTGGCACAGTTTGCTGGCAAGCAAGCCTTTGATCTCGGACGCGAACACGAGCGCGTGCTCGTCGATGTGATAGTGCAGGGGCTTGACGCCCAGGCGGTCGCGGCTCAGCGTGAGGGTCTGGGTGTTCGTGTCCCAGATCGCGATCGCCCACATGCCATTAAAGCGAGAAAAGCAGTCCACGCCCCACTGTGCGAAGGCGGCCAGCGCTACCTCGGTGTCCGACGATGACTCGAAGCTATGGCCCAGCGCCGCGAGTTCGCTGCGCAGTTCTTTGTAGTTGTAGATTTCACCGTTATAGGTGATCCAGTATTGGCCGCTGGCGCTGCGCATCGGCTGATGGCCACCGTCTGTGCGGTCGATGATGGATAGGCGGCGATGGCCGAATGCAAGATGGGCGGGCGTTGCCGGCACAGACTGCGTGTCATCGACGACCAGAGGATCCTGGTCCACGGCAAATAAGACATGGCCCTGACCGTCCGGCCCACGATGCGCCTGGACCTGAGTCATGGCTTTGATGGCAGAGAGGTCTTGCTCCCTGGCGGTGAAGATGCCGGCGATTCCGCACATAGATTTATCGAGCTTCAGGGGTTAGGGGTGCCAGTTGGCCGTAGAGCGCGACCAGCTTTGCCTCTTCGAGGCCCCAGTTATAGGTTTGAATGACGGCCTGACGGCCGTTTTTGCCCATCTGCAAGGATAGCGCGGGATCGTCCAGCATCCAGTCTATCTGTTGCGCCACGCCGGCAACGTCCAGCGGCGCCGTGCAGCGGCCGGCGTTGCGGGGCTCCAGAATATCTTTCCACAACGGGAAATCGGACGCCAGCGACGGCAAGGCCGCCGCCATGTACTCGAACATCTTGACCGGCAGCGAATCGAGGTAATTGGCGATGGGATGCAACAGCACCAGGCCCAATTGCGATTCCGAGTAGATCTGGCGCACGGCGTCGCGCCCCACCACGCCGCGGTAATCGACCTTGCGCCAGCCCGGCAGGCTTTCTAGTTCTTTGCGCAGGGATTCGGTTTCAATCGGACCCGCCATGATCAGGCGCGCATCAGCCAGTTCAATGGCCTGAATCATTTCGATCGCACCCCGCACCCGACTGATGCCGCCCACGTAGCAGGCTGTGCGCGCGGTTGGTCCGATGCTGCTTGGCCGTTCAATCGAGAGCAATTCCGAAAGAATGGGGAAATTATTGATATCCACGGACTTGGGCTGCACGCGCGAGAAACGAGCGGCAATGTGCGGCGTGGCGGCCACAATGGCCGAATAGCATCTCGCCGCGAAGTTCTCGACGTGTTCCACCGCGAAGGCGATCAACGAACGCAGCGGGCCTGGGATCCATGCTTTAGTGAGGATGTCGCGCGGGACGTCTTCGTGTACGTCGTAGATCACCTTTTTTCCCGACAAGCGCAGCAGCAGACCAATGAAGATCAGCTCCGGGTCGTGAAAATGGTACACCGCTGCGTTTAGCTGGCGCGCCTTGGACCACACCTGCAGCGGCTTGAGCAGCATGCGCTGCAGGCGGCCCGTCGGGCGCTCAATGCTGTGGATATGGACCTTGTCCAATTCAGCATCGCCCAGACCATCGGCGACGCATAGATGCACGTCGTAGCCTGCCTGAGCCAGGCTCTTGCACTGTTTGTGAAAAATGCGGACATCCGTGCGCGGATGTGCGCTGGTCAGGTGAACAATGCGAGTTTGAGCTTGGGGTGCCGGCATGATAGATCCTCGCCTGGTTCAGTCGCGGCCTGCGCGCAGGGCCAGCGCTACGACGACGAGCGGAGCAATGGCGATCAGGAAGCCGACCTCGGCCGAGACGGCTGCAGAGCCGTTACGCACCCAAAAGGCGACCAAACCCAACCAAAGCGTCGAGAGAAGGAAGTAGGCCAAGCTGACCGGAAGGTGCGTGCCAATTTTGCGCGCGGCGTGTTGATACGCATGTGAGCGGTGGGCCACGCCGGGCCGTCTGCCGCGCAAGATACGTACGATCAGAGTGACGGTTGCATCCACAATGAACGCGCTGGCCGGGATCAGCCAGAGCAGCACGGGCGTCTGGTCGGCGCTGGCGTAGAAGAGGGCCAGCCCGGCGATTACGAATCCGCAGAATGCGCTGCCGACGTCGCCCATGAAGATACGTGCAGGCGGCCAGTTGAAGTAAAGAAAGCCGACGGTGGCGCAAATGAGGATGAGCGGTATTGTCGCCTGGTTCAGGCCTAGCAGTGCGATCCAGCACAGGGCGATTGCAATGGTCTCAAGGGCCGCGATGCCGTCGATGCCGTCCATGAAGTTGTACAGGTTCGTCAACCAGATGATGCCCAGGAAATACAGCACGACCGTGACTGACGCAGGCAGCTCAGCGCCGAATAGCGTCAACGCGGGCAGCGGGCTCAATACCCAAAGCGCCAGACCCGCACACAAGGCCTGGACCAGCAGCCGGGTGCGCGCGGACAGTGTCAGGGCGTCGTCGGCGTAGCCGATAACGGCGATCGGCAGGCCGCAAAGCACGAGCGCCAACGGACGCCACGAGATCCAGTCCAATGCGACGGCGGCGGTAAGGCCGATGTAAAGCGACACTACCAAGGCGACGCCCCCGCCGCGAGGCGTGGGCGTCGTATGGGAACTTCGGTGATTCGGGTGATCGATCAGATCGCGTTGATGCGCCCATCGGATGCAAAACTTCGTGACTGCCAAAGAGATAAGCAGAACGAGCAGCAATAAGACGCTTAGAGGAAAAGTCATTGATTGGGATGCGAGGGCGAAATAGGTTCTGGTAACTCAAGCATGGGTGGCCGGTTCGTATTCTTGGACCAGATGACGCAAGTGCGCCAGCACCGCCTCTCGATCCTGTTGCTCAATGTCGTCGCGCATGGCCTGTAGATTTTCCATCAGCACGTCGTAGGGCAGGAATTTCTCTTGTGCCCGCATGATGCGCGGGTGCGGCGTCGTCAATACATTGCCGTCGATCAGCAGTTCTTCATACAGTTTCTCGCCCGGACGCAGCCCCACTGCGCGGATCTCGATGTCACCATCCGGGTGGCGCTCGTCGCGCACTGTCAGGCCGTACAGTTTGACCATGCGCTCGGCAAGATCGATGATTCGCACCGGCTCGCCCATGTCGAGCAGAAACACGGAACCTGATTCTCCCATTGCCCCAGCTTGCAGCACCAATTGGGCTGCTTCGGGAATAGTCATGAAGTAGCGGGTGATGTCCTTGTGGGTCAGCGTAATCGGCCCACCCGAAAGAATCTGCTTCTGGAACAGGGGTACCACGCTGCCCGAACTGCCCAGGACGTTGCCAAATCGCACCATGGCGAAGTGCGTGGCGCTTTGCTTGTCGGCTTGGGCTTGCAGGACCAGTTCGGCCAGGCGCTTGGAGGCGCCCATCACGTTCGTCGGGCGCACCGCTTTATCGGTGGAAATCAGCACGCAGTCCTTCACACCGGCCTTGATACACGCCTGAGACATGGCCAATGTGCCGAAAGCGTTCGTCAAGATGCCTTCGAAGACGTTGTGTTCGACGATTGGAACGTGCTTGTAGGCTGCGGCGTGGTAAACAGTTTCGACCCCGTTTTGCTGCATGGCACGCAGGCAGGCTGATTCGTCGCGTACCGAGCCGAGGATGGCCACCAGCTCGGGTTGGTAACCGGCCAGCTTCAGGTTGCGGAGTTCTTGCTCGATCAGATAGAGCGCCAGCTCGGACATTTCAAACAACACCAGCTTGCGAGGGGCCAGTCGCATGATCTGCCGGCACAGCTCCGAACCGATGGAGCCGCCCGCACCTGTCACCATCACCGTACGATTGGTGACGCAGCGGCCCATCAAGCCGGGTTGAGGCGCAACGGGATCTCTTCCAAGCAAGTCTTCAATCTGCAGGTCGCGCAGGCGCGTCCGATCCGAATGGTCGACCAGTTCACGAATGCTCGGAACAAGTCGGATGCGCAGTTGGTATGGGGTGACCTCATCAATGATCTCTCGCAGCCGACGGCGTGAAGCGCCGGGCATTGCGATCAACAATTGACGCAGCTCGTGTTCTTCTATCAGGTCGGGCAAATGAGACGGCGGATAGATGCGCAGACCCGAGATCAGCAGCTTTTGCTTGGATTTGTCATCATCGATAAATCCGGCAAGCTTATAGTGAGGACCGTTCTGCAATGCGGTAGCTAATTGGCTGCCTGCGTTGCCAGCGCCATAGATGATCACCGGCACTCGGGCGCTGGTAGTGATGTAGGGGCTGTTCGGGAACAGGATGCGGCGTACCAGCATCCGGCTGCCGATCAGGCTACCAATCGCGAGCAATCCGTAGACCACCAAGACGGCACGCGATAAACCCCGACCAAATTGCAGGAAGGTGTCGGCAGCCGTAACCACCATGATGGAAACGGCGATGCCTCCGACTACGGCCAGTACGACCCGCTCGGTCATGTAACGCAGGATGTGCCGGTAGAGCCCGACCGCTTTGAGCGTGACTAGGCCGCCTGTACAGGCAATCAGGGAAAGAAAGAGGTAGTGCTGGTCGAAGAAGAAGAGTTCGAACCGAAGCCAGAGCGCCATTTGAAAGGCGATCAGCAACAGCACTGCGTCCAGCGTCATCGCCAGCGCTTGCTTGCCGCTGCGCGGCAGGTCGATGAACACGCGCCGGACCGAATCGTACATAGTGGACATAGCTATCCTCCGGAGGTCACTAGCAAGTGGCCCCCGGGTTGGTGATTACGCGTCGGGCCGAGTTCAGACGGAGAGAGCTTTGCGCAGTGCTGCGACGATCTGATCTTGAGTCGCTTCGTCCAGATCCGGATGCATCGGCAGGCTCATGACTCGTGCCGCGAGCATGTCCGATACCGGGGTGGCGTTTACGCCTTCTGAGTATTGCGCATAAGCCGGCTGAGCGTGAATCGGCCGAGGGTAGTGGATCGCAGTAGGAATACCGGCGTCCTTCAGTTGGGCGATGACCGCTTCGCGGTTGTCGACCAAAACGGTGAACTGGGCCCAAACACTGTCGCGATCCGGACGAACCGTTACCGTCGATGCCCCACCGGGCAGATCGGCCAATAGTTGTTGATAGCGGGCGCCAATTTTGATGCGCTGTTCGACTTCCCAGTCGAAGCGTTCCAGCTTGCCCAGCACCACGGCGCACTGCAAGGTGTCCATGCGGCCGCCGACGCCGATTCGCGTGTGGTAGTAGCGGGCCGACTGGCCGTGCACGCGGATTTCACGCATGGCTTGCGCAAGCGCGTCGTCATTGGTGAACAATGCGCCGCCATCGCCGTAGCAGCCCAGCGGCTTGCTCGGGAAAAAGCTGGTGCAACCAATGGTCGACAGGTTGCAGCTCTTGCGGCTCTTGTAGGTGGCGCCAAAGCTCTGTGCCGCGTCTTCGATGACGGCGATGCCGTGCTTGTCGCCGATGGCATTGACTTCGTCCATATCGCCGCATTGGCCATACAGCGAAACCGGGATGATCGCCTTGGTCCGGGGCGTGATCTTCGCCTCGATCTCCGAAACCTTGATATTGCAGGTGTCAGGCTCGACGTCGACAAACACCGGAACGGCGCCCAGCAGCACGATCACTTCGGCGGTCGCCACGAAAGTGAACGACGTGGTGATGACTTCGTCGCCCGCCTTGATGCCCAGCGCCATCAGTGCGATCAGCAGCGCCTCAGTGCCCGACGCCACCGTGACGCAGTGTTTGGCGCCAGTATGCAGGCACAGTGCCGCCTCGAGCTCTTTGACCTCGGGCCCCATGATGTACTGGCCGTGATCCAGGACCTGCTGGATGCGCGCGTTGATGGGATCGCGCAGAACCTGGTATTGCTTCTTCAGATCGATGAATTGCATAGTGGCTTAGATCAGCTGGCAGACGCCATCCTTAAGGATGTAGTGGTCACCGGTGGAGGGGCATGTCGTGCTGGCATTGCCGGTGAGTGGAAGGTCAAGTTGTTCGCCGTGACGGCTCATCCAGCCGATTTGGCGAGCTGGGACGCCTACTACGAGAGCAAAATCGGGCACATCTCTGTTTACCACCGCACCTGCGCCGACAAAGGCGAACTTGCCTACGGTGCTTCCACAGACGATGGTGCAATTCGCGCCGAGCGTAGCGCCTTGACGGATCAAGGTGTCGCGATATTCGCTCTTGCGTTCGATGGCCGAGCGGGGGTTGTACACGTTGGTGAACACCATACTCGGTCCACAGAAAACGTCGTCTTCCAGGGTGACGTTGTCGTAGACGGAGACATTGTTCTGAATCTTGACGCGGTCGCCGATCTTGACGCGATTGCCGACATAGACGTTCTGGCCCAGTGAACAACCGGCGCCGATGACGGCGCCGCCCGATACGTGGACCCAATGCCAAATTCGCGAACCTTCTCCGATTTGCGCGCCCTCGTCAACAATGGCGGTGGGGTGGACTGTCATGGCATCAATCCAGCGGCAGAGGAACGCGCAGGCCGTCGCGCGCGGAACGGTAGATCGCGGTCAGGAGGGCCAGCGATTGCAGGCCTTCGCGTCCGTCGGTCTCCGGTTCGCATTCACCGCGCAAAACGCGTATGACGTTGTCATAGTAGAGCGGGTGCCCAAAACCGTAGACCGAGGTCGTTTCGTAGTTGGCTTCGCGGATCTTGCTGTCGTCGGGATGCTCGTCGGCGAATTTCCATTCGTCGATGCGGTTCACGGCCACGCCACCCACGCGCACCGTACCCTTTTCACCGAGGATCGTGATTGATCCTTCCAGATTCTGGGGGTACGTCAGCATGGTGACGTTGATGGAACCCATTGCGCCATGGCGCCAACGGACGGCGGCAACACCGGTGTCTTCGGCTTCAATGCGGCGCGCCAGGGTGGCCGTGTAGGCAAAAACGCTTTCAACGGGGCCGACCAGCCAGTCGAGCAGGTCCACATAGTGGCTGGCCTGATTCATGAAGGCGCCGCCGTCCCATTCCCACTTGCCGCGCCAACGGGCGGCATCGTAGTAATCCTGGGGACGGGTCCAGAACACGTTTACGGTCACCATGAAGATACGGCCGAATCGGCCCGAGTCGATGGCATTCTTTAGGAGTTGGAGCGTGGCATTGCGGCGGTTCTGTTTCACCACGAACAGACGCACGCCAGCTTCATCACACGCCTTCACCATGCGTTTGCCGTCTTCCCAGCGGGTCGCCATAGGCTTTTCGCTGATGACATGGCGGCCGGACTGGGCGATCTCGATGGCTTGCCACGGATGCAGCCCGGACGGCGTTGCCAGGATGACGGCATCTGCTGTGCTTTCAGCCAGCAATTCGGTCAAGGAATTGAATGGGCGGGCACCGGTCGCCTGGGCGGCCGCGTTCAGTGCTTTCGGGTCCGTGTCGCAGATCTCCACCAACTCTGCTCGGTCCTGATGTTGCGCAATCGCGCCGATGTGATTCTTTGAAATGCGCCCGCATCCAACCAGGGCGAAACGTACCTTTCGGTCAGTAACTGGGTGAGTCGTCATCAGGAATTCGTATATTGTTTTGAGTTGCCGAGCATGATGCTATTTTTTTATGCCGGTCCAGATTGCAATTTTACTTCAAAAGTCGAAGATCCTAATTGAGCGATCTTGCGTCAAGTTGATCCCAATCCCTACGCGATTGCGCCCTTCGTTACACCTGTTGATGCAGGAGCTTACGTTTTTGCATACGAAGGCGCAGGTTCCGGCATTTGGGGGCGGGCGTGGTCAAAATTGTATTTAATGGATAATAGTTTTCATTCATCGAGTGGGGCATCTGTATATGCGCAGCCTTACCTTGCATTGTTTTCGCGCCTGCCATTTCCGACTTAATCAACGTTGATAGCAAATAAAAAAACATGACAATACTTATTACTGGTGGAACAGGATTTGTGGGTCAGCGGGTGGTTCGGGATCTCTTGGGGCAGGGACATCCTCTGCGGCTGCTGACCCGCCGGCCGCTGGAAAATGATCGCTTTCAGGTGCATAACATCCCCGATCTCGAAGACGAGGCAGCCTTGCAGGACGCCGTCAGCGGTGTCGAGTTCATCTGCCATCTGGCGGGGCGCGCCCACATTCTTGGCGTGGCGCCGGAGGATCACGAACTCCAGTTTGACCGCGTCAATGTGCAATGGAGCGCTCGGCTAGCGCGGCTAGCGTTTCAGCGCGGCGTTAAGCGATTTGTGTTTGTCAGCTCAATCGGCGCAGTGGGGGCCAATAGCCAACCTTCGCAGCCGCTGACCGAGCGTACACCGTGCCAGCCGACCACTCCTTACGGGCGTTCCAAACTCAAGGCCGAACAGGTGCTGGCCGACATCGCCCGCGAGTATTCGGCCGAACTTGTCGTGGTGCGGCCCCCTTTGGTCTACGGCGCCGGCGCGCCGGGGAATATGGCCCGCATGGCGCGGTGGGTTCGCCGGGGCGTCCCATTGCCGCTAGCCAGCATCCGTAACCAGCGCAGCTTGGTTCACGTTGATAATCTGTCGGCCCTGTTGGTGGAATGCCTGACTCATCCGCAAGCCCCGGGGCACGTGTTTCACGTTCGCGACCCCCATGACTACTCCACCCCCGAAATTCTTAGGGCCGTTGGAGACAACGTGGGGCGGCCAGCTCGTCTGTTCCCCGTTCCGACGGCGCTGTTGCGCCTGGCGGCGACTGCGGGCGGGCAGCGTGCGGCCTATGAGCAATTGGCGGGATGGTTGCAGGTGGATGACACGCTCGTGCGTGAGACGCTCGGATTCAAGCCCAAAGCTCTGCCGTTCGAGGTGGTGTGACGGGGGCGCCCGCGCCACTTCGCCCGCCTGTTACGCATGTCAGATAAGGCTTGATGGTCTAAGTTTGGTAAATTGCCGGAATTCTTCTTGTCCCTGGCCGGTTTCCACACGGCTTCAGGGCGTTGGGTCTGCTATTCGCAGGTCGATTTATTTCATCCTGATTAATGCCTACACGCATCCTCATCGTTCGCACCTCGTCGCTGGGTGACCTCGTACACATGTTGCCGGCGATTTCCGATATTGCGCGACACGTTCCGGATGCGCAGATCGATTGGATCGTTGAAGAGGCCTTTGCGGATATTCCGGCTTGGCATCCTGCGGTAAATGAAGTCATCACAGTGGCTCACCGTCGCTGGCGCAAGGCTTGGTGGTCCTCCCAAGTGCGGACTGAGCGCAAAGCGCTCAAGGCGCGATTGCGCTCGACGCAGTACGACATTGTTCTGGATATGCAGGCCTTGTTGAAGTCTGCTTGGCTGGTGCGCCAGGCGCTTGGTGTTCGGCATGGCCTGGATTGGCGTTCCGCTCGGGAGCCGTTGGCGTCGTTGTTCTACAACGTGCGGCATCGGGTGGAGTTCTGGCAGCCTGCTGTGATCCGTCAGCGCAAGCTCGCTGGTTTGACGTTTGGCTACCAGCATGCGGGCTTGCCCGACTTTGGCTTGCAGGCGTTCGCGCGTCAGGCGACGCAAGCTGCCGAACCGGTGCATGACGTTGGCAGTGAAGGGCTGAACGCCACCGAGCTGCCGCGCCTGCATCATCTGGACAACGACCGCGGTTACGCGGTGATCATGCCGTCGGCCAGCCGTGACGACAAACTCTGGCCCGAAGAAGATTGGCGTGCGGTGTTCCGCCGTTTGCGCGAGGCCGGATGCACGCTGAAGCTTCTGGCGGGTAACGAATCCGAAGCCGAACGCGCCAGCTTGCTGGTGGCCGGCATGGATGGGGCGGAAGTGATGCCTCGCATGGACTTGACGGATGTGGCGCGCCTGCTTGCCGGCTCGCGCCTGATGGTGGGGCTGGACAGTGGCCTGACCCATTTGTCGGCCGCGTTGGGCCGCCCGACCATCGGCATTTACCGCGCCTCCACGCCGGTCCGCACGCCGCTGGTCGGCTCGAACTACACCGCCAGCCTGGGCGACCGAGGCGCTTCGCCATCGCGCGAAGCAGTCATGGCCTCTGTCGAGCAGGCTCTGGCCGCCCAGTGATATGAACCGCGGCGTCTATACGCTGGCTCTTCGGGCGTTGGCGCCGCTGCTCTGGTTATGGATGGCGCGCCGCGCCAAGCGCGCGGGCGGTCAGTGGGGCGTGTTCTCACGTGAACGTTTCGGCCACCCGGTTGAATCACCACCTTCGGCTTCCGGTTCAGTTCCGGCTGCGGCTTCCGTGTCCGCCTCGGCTCCGGCTCCAACTTCGGCTTCCGTTTCCGTTTCCGTTTCCGTTTCCGCTTCGGCTTCCGCTTCCGCTTCGGCCTCAGCTTCAAGTTCAGCTTCGGTCGGTTTCGCATCCGCTTCTGCCCCCATCTCCGCCCATTTCCAGTGGTCAGCCCCCGTCTGGGTGCACGCCGTCAGCCTGGGCGAAACGCGTGCCGCACAGCCGCTGCTGCAAGCCTTGCTTGACCGTGGCCTGCCCGTGCTCTTGACCCATATGACCGCCACGGGCCGCGCCGAGGGCCAGCGTTTGTTCGCCGACGCCATCGGCCGGGGGCAGTTGCGTCAGGCTTGGCTGCCTTATGACTTTCCCGGTGCGACCCGCCGTTTCATGCAAGGCTATCAGCCGCGCTGCGGCTTGCTCATCGAACGCGAGATCTGGCCGAACCTGTTGGCCGCCGCTCGCCGCGCACAAGTTCCCATGGCGCTGGTCAGCGCCCGCTATTCCGCGTCGTCATTGCGGCAGGCGGGGCGCATGGGCAGCGTGATGCGCGAAGCGCTGGCCGGGCTGGATCTGGTGTTGGCGCAGACCGCCGAAGATGCGGGGCGCCTGAAGCAGGCGGGCGCGCCCGAGCCCATCGTCACCGGAAACCTGAAATTCGACTTGGTGTTGCCCGCGGCGCAGGTCCAGGCGGGTAAGGCATGGCGCACCCATCTGGGCCGCCAGGTGATCGCAATTGCCAGCACGCGCGAGGGCGAGGACGCGCTCTTCATCGAGGCCATTAAACGCCGTAGCGGGCAGCCGGGCGCGCCGCTGTTCGTGCTGATTCCGCGTCACCCGCAACGTTTTGACGAGGCGGCTCAACTGTTGAGCGACGCGCAATTGCCGTTTGTCCGGCGTAGCAGCGGCAGCGAACCCGAGGCGCAAACGTCGGTGCTGCTTGGCGACACGCTGGGGGAGATGGCCTTCTACTACGCGGCGTCAGACGTGGCCATCGTGGCAGGCAGCTTTGCGCCGCTGGGGGGCCAGAATCTGATCGAGGCGTGTGCGGCGGGAGTGCCCGTCATCGTGGGGCCGCACACGTTTAATTTCCTGCAAGCGGCTGACGACGCGATTGCGGCGGGCGCAGCGTTGCGGGAACGCGATCCAGCGCAGGCTGTGGATGCTGCGCTGGCCTGGTCGCGGGATGAGGTCAGTCGCGAACGCGCGAGCCGCGCGGCGCGTGCGTGGTTTGAATTGCATGCCGGTGCGACCCGTCGGACGATGGACGCGCTGGCTCCCTGGTTAGGCTGATCACCGTGCCAGTCGTGCGGGATGGGATGCTCAAGACGGCAAGGGCAAGGGGCCGCAAGCGCGGCGCCCGGGCACTCGGCTAAGGCGCCGCCCGCGGCACCAGCTTCACCGCATCCGGGTTCAATTCCTGACTGAACCGCCGCGTATCCCGGCCTTCATCTTCCGGGCGCACGCCGATCCAGCCTTGGCCCAGCGCCAGCACCCATAGATTCGCCAGCAGGATCAGGATGAAGAGCACTCGCATGGCGGACCTTGCTCAGGGGTTGGCGTCCAGGGTGGCGCGCGCGACGGCGGCCAGGCCGTCCAGGACGGGATGATCCAGGTAGACCGGCACGGGCGCGGCGCCGAATGCGCCGCCGGCGTCTGCCAGCAAGCGTTCAATTTCCTGGTGCACTTCGGGCCATCCGCCGCCCGCCGCATAGATCTGCGGCGTTTGGCCGTAGCGTTGGCGGCCGGCCAGCCATTGGCGCACCACCGCGCCCGCCTGGGCTGCAGCAATGCCCGAGGCAATGGCCTCGTGCGTGTCGACGGGGTAGGCCACGACCTGGCCGTTGGCGATCGGCAGGTTGGCGGTGCCGTGGGCCAGCGCGTTGCGCATCATCGCGGGGCCGGGCAGGATCAGGCCGCCCGCGAACACGTTGTCGGGGCCGACGGTGTCGATGGTGGTCGCGGTGCCGAAACTGGCCAGGACGAAGGGCGGGTGCGCGCCGGGCAGGCGCGACAGCACGCCCAGCAGCGAGGCCCAGCGGTCGGCGCCCAGTTGCGTCGGCACGCGATAGCTGTTGACCAGCCCCAGCGTTGTCGCCTGCGACGGCGACCAGGTGACGGCGCAACCATGTTTTTGCAGAATGGCGGCGATGGCCGTGCCACGGGCTTCGCCCGCCACGTTCACGCCCAGCGCGCGCAAGGGGCGGCGCGGCAGGGCGGTCAGCCAGCCATCCAGCGCATCCAGATCCAGTCCGTCGAAGGCGACTGCCGCCGGTTCGCGGGGCATGTCGGGGTTGCTGGCGTCCAGCCAACCCACCTTGAGACGGCTGTTGCCGGAGTCGATAAGAATAATCATGCTTGGCGTCGAATCGAAATTTCACCGACCGAGATCGGTGTGGTGCCCTCGGGCGTTTGCACCAGCAGGCGGCCTTGTTCGTCCACGCCACAGGCGGGGCCGCTCAGTAGGATATCGCCTTTTTCCAGCACGTTGACCAGGCGGCCCGCCAGCGCGTCCACCTGATCAAAGCGGTGTTGGAATGCGGCGAACCCCTCGCGTTCCAGCGTTTGAACGGCGTCATGCCAGGCGGTGGCGCTGGCGCAGATCAGGTCGGCAGCGGTGGATTGGCGGTCGGATTGCGCTTGCACCTGCTGCCAGTCAGCCACGTCGCGGCCCAGCGAGCGGGACAGCTCGGCGGCGTCGGTCAGGTTCACGCCCATGCCGATGACGACGGTGTAGCCGGCCTCGCGGCCGCCGGGGTTGCGGGTCGTCTCGACCAGCACGCCCGCCAGCTTGGCGTCGTGCCATTGCACGTCGTTGGGCCACTTCATGCACAGGCCCGCCGCTTGCGGGCCGGCGACGGCGCGCAGCGCCTCGCAGGCGGCCACGCCCGCCAAGGGCGACAGCGCGGGCAGTTGCACGGCGGGCAGATGCACGTCAAACGCGCACGAAAACATCAACGTCGACCCCTCTCTGTTCTGCCAGGGGCGGCCGGCGCGTCCGCGGCCGGTTTCTTGAAGATGGGTGCCCAGCAGCCAGGGTTTGCCGGCCGTGGCGCCCGAGCGGGCACGGGCCAGCAGGTCGGCGTTGGTCGAGCCGGTGCTGCGGGTCCAGGCGATGTCTTGGAAGGCAGGCAGGCGGGAACCTAGCTCCCGGGCCAGGGTTTCCGGCGCGGGCAGGTCGATAGGGCGGACGTGATCGGGCATGGCGGCGATTGTAGGGCACGCGGCCAGACCTCGCGGTCTTTCGGCCCTCAAGCGTTTATCATTGGCGATACATTTTGCATCGGTGTCCCGCCTTCATGCCGCATTCCGCTTCACGCGCGTCCGCCGCCGCCCCGTTCCGTCAGGACGGGAACGTCTGCCATGTGGCGGGCGACTGGAGCGTTCTGGCCCTGGCCGAGGCCGGCGAAGTCGAACGCCGCCGCACGGCGATGGCCCGCGCTGCCCAGGATGGCGCGCGCTGGGACTTGCACGGCATCAGCCGGCTGGACACCATCGGCGCCTTGCTGATCTGGCAAGCCTGGGGCGAAAAGCTGCCCGAGCGCGTGCGTTGGTCGGCCGGCCAGCAAGACGTGTTCAACGCGCTGGCCCTGAACAAGGGCGAGATGCAGGCGGCCCCGCCGAAGCCAGAAACCTTGGGCTGGGTCCGGGCGTTGGGCGGCGCCATCTTGCAGGCCGCCGAAAACGGGCGCGCGCTGCTCATTATGCTGGGCCAGCTGATTCTGGACTTTGGCGGCATGCTGCGCCGGCCGCGTCTGGGGCCGTGGCGCGAGATTTCCGCGCAGGTGTACCGCACCGGCGCGCAGGCGCTAGGCATCACGGCGCTGGTGGGCTTTCTGATTGGCGTGGTGCTGTCTTATCTTTCCGCGCAGCAACTACAGATGATTGGCGCTGACCGCTTCATCGTGCGGCTGCTGGGCGTGTCCATCGTGCGCGAACTGGGTCCGGTGCTGGCCGCCATCCTGGTGGCGGGGCGGTCCGGCTCGGCCATTACCGCGCAGATCGGCGTGATGCGGGTCACGCAGGAATTGGACGCCATGCTCGTCATGGGCATTTCGCACGGGCAACGGCTGATTCTGCCGCGCGTGGTGGCGCTTGCCGTCACCATGCCGCTGCTAGTGTTGTGGACGGACGCCATGGCCATCCTGGGCGGCATGCTGGCCGCGCAGATGCAGCTGGGCGTGTCCGCGCAATGGTTCCTGACGTCGCTGCCCGACGCCATTTCACTGACCAATTACTGGATCGGCATCCTGAAGGGCGTGACCTTCGGCATCCTGATTGCGCTGATCGCGTGCCACTTCGGCTTGCGCATTCAGCCCAATACCGAAAGCCTGGGGCGCGGCACCACCACGTCGGTCGTGACCTCGATTACCGGCGTGATCCTGCTGGACGCGCTGTACGCCATCATCTTCAGTTCGGTGGGCATTTGATGAGCAACGCCGCCCAGAACCGCCTGTTTAATGAAGATAGCGTCACGGTTGAACCTGTGATTTCGGTGCGTGGACTGCGCACGGCGTTCGGCGACCACGTGGTTCACGACAATCTGGACCTGACCGTCTTCCCCGGAGAAATCCTGGTGCTAGTGGGCGGATCGGGCACGGGCAAGACGGTGCTGCTGCGCCAGATCATCGGCCTGGACCGGCCCGCGGCCGGCATGGTGAAGGTGCTGGGGCATTCGCTGTTTGACCTGTCGCCCAGTGAACGCCGGCGCCTGTCGTACCGCTGGGGCATGCTGTTTCAGGCGGGGGCGCTGTTCTCGGCGCTGTCGGTGTTCGACAATGTGGCCTTGCCGCTGCGCGAATTGCGCACGGTGCCTGAAGATTTGGTGTGCGACGTTGTCATGTGCCGGTTGGCCATGGTGGGGCTGACGGCGAAAGATGCCGACAAGCGGCCGTCGGACTTGTCTGGCGGCATGGTCAAGCGCGTGGCGCTGGCGCGCGCGCTGTCGCTGGACCCGGAACTGGTGTTTTTGGACGAGCCCACGGCCGGTCTGGACCCGCTGCGCTCGGATGAATTCGTGGACCTGGTGCGCAGCCTGCACCGGCAGTTGGGATTTACCGTCGTCATGGTGACGCACGATCTGGACACGCTGCTAGCGTTGGCCACGCGTGTCGCCGTGCTGGCGGACAAGCGGGTGATCGTGTGCGACACGGTGCCGGAAGTATTGAAGGTCGACCACCCGTTCATTCACACATTCTTCCTGGGCGAACGCGGTTTGCGCGCGCTTGGGGATCTGGCGCCGAAGGGATTGCATCATGGAAAACCGTAGTCATGCGCTCATGGCCGGTATCTTCACGCTGGTCTTGCTGGCCGCCGCCGCGTTGGTGGCCGTCTGGATCGGACGGGACCGGACCAAGCTGCAACCGTACGAAATCATCTCGGCCACGGCGGTCAGCGGGCTGAACCCGCAGTCGGCCGTGCGCTATCAAGGCGTGCCCGTTGGCAAGGTGCAGTCGCTGGCGCTGAACCCCGACAAGCCGGGCCAGGTGCGCATCCGCATCGGCGTGGCGCCCAATACGCCGATCACCGAATCGACGTGGGCGGAACTTGGCGTGCAGGGCGTGACCGGCATGGCCAACGTGGAACTGCGTGATGATGGCTCGTCGCTCAAGCGGCTGGCGTCGTCGGCCGAGCACCCGGCCGCCATTCCGCTGCGCCCGGGCTTTCTGGACCGTATCGAGCAACGCGGCGGCAAGCTGATATCTAACGTGGAAGAAGCCACCGAACAATTGCGCCGCGTGTTGAGCGAGCAAAACGTGCAGGCGCTGACGGCCACTCTGCAAAACGCGACTGACATCTCGCAGTCGCTGCGCGAGGCCAGCCGCAATCTGGGGCCCACGCTGGCCAAGCTTGGGCCTTTGGTGGATTCGCTGGGCAGCACGTCGCGCCAGGCCGATCGCGCCGCGCGCGAAATCGCTGACCTGGCGCAGCAGTCGCGGCAAGCGCTGGCGCGGTTGAATGCGCCTGATGGCCCCTTGTCGGTGGCCACCCGCAGCTTGAACGACATCGCGCTGGCCGCGGCCCGGCTCGATGGCGAGACCCTGCCCGCCGTCACCAACATGGCCGCCAACGTCAGCGCAGCCGCGCGCGGCGCCACCAACACCCTGCGCCGTGTAGACAGCACGCCGCAATCGTTCTTGTTCGGCCCGGCGCCCGTTGCGCCCGGACCCGGCGAAGCCGGATTTGCCGGTTTCGGGAGACAGCCCAAATGAAGATGCGCCGCGCCGTACTGATCTTGACCCTGACAATGACCTCGGCCCTGGCGGGCTGCAGCATTGGCCGCGTCAACGCGCCGCCCTCGGTGTTCGACCTGGGGCTGGACGCCAAGCCTGTGCCTGCGTTGCCCGCACGCGCGCCAATCGCCATGAGCCTGCAAGCCGCGCCCGCTCTGTCGGACACCAGCATGATCTGGCGCGTGGGCGACAGCGCCGCGCCCAAGGCGTATGCGACGGTCCGCTGGGCCTCGTCGCCGACGGAGCTGGTGCGCCAGCGCATCACCGACCGTCTGTCGCGCCAGGGGCCGGTACTGGCTGATCGCGTCAACCTTCAGATGCCGCAGTTGCAGCTGTCGCTGATGCAGTTCGAACAGGTGTTTGCCGAAGACGGCCAGTCCAGCGAAGGCCGCGTCGTGTTGCAGGCGGTGCTGCTCAACGGCCGTGCGGTTGTTGACCAGAAGCGCATCCAGGTGCAGGCGCCCGCGCCCACGCAAGACGCGGCGGGCGGCGTTGCAGCGCTGCGGCAAGCCACGGATGAGGCCGCCGATCAGCTGGCGCAATGGCTGGCCGGGGTGGTGCAAGGGGCACCCGAATCCACTCCGCGACGCGCGTTCGGCCCCCGGCCCGGGCCTTCATACGAACCGGCGTTCGATATCCCCGCCAAATCCTCGGCCCCCTCGCGGTCCGCCAACTGAATCGATTTTCTTTTTTGCACGTTGAGTCCTGCCATGTCCTCCGCTCGTACTGATACCCACGCCTTTACCGGGGCCGCCGGCCGCATTGATTGCGCTGTCGACTGGCCTGCCGGCACACCGCGAGGCTGGGCCCTGGTCTTGCATCCGCATCCGCTGCAAGGCGGCGCGCGCGAAAACAAGGTCGTCACGACGCTGTCGCGCGCTTGCGTGCAGCATGGCCTGGTGGCGGTGCGCCCCAACTTTCGTGGCGTCGGCCAGTCGGAAGGCGAGTTCGATAAATCGGTAGGCGAAACGCAGGACATGCTGGCGGTGGTCGCGCAAATGCGCGAGCTGCATCCGGAACTGGCCGCGGCCCCGTGGGTGCTGGCGGGCTTTTCGTTCGGTACCGCGGTCGCAGCGCAAACCTATGCGGCGCTGGCCGAGGCGGGCGATGCCGTGTTGCCGTCCGCGCTGATGCTGATGGGTCCGGCGGTGAACCGTTTCCAGTCGCACGAGGTGCAGGTTCCTGACGATACGCTGATGGTGCACGGCGAAGAAGACGAAGTCGTGCCGCTGTCCGAAGCCATGGACTGGGCGCGTCCGCGTTCGATTCCGGTGGTGGTGGTGCCGGGCGCATCCCACTTTTTCCACGGCAAGCTGCTGGTGCTGCGCCAGCTGGTGCAAGCCCGCCTGAAGGTCGCGCTGGACTGAACCCGCGTTGCGGCCAGGCCGCAGGTTGCATCAGGTTGCATGATTTAAATGCGGCAGGAACCCCCGGCGGGCCGGGGCGGTCCAATGGCCTGCCTATAATTGTCAGCCATTAGCCCCGCGCCGGCGGGCGTCTTTCCTGGACCCACGTTGCCGATGAAGAATTTGCCTTACTCCGCTCAATCCCCCGCTGTGTTTGCCCGCCGCCTGTTGTCTGGCGCGGTGCTGTCAGCGATGCTCGCGGCTTCCATGCCGGTCTGGGCGCAAACGGCGCCCGCAGCCGCTCCGGCCGCCGCAGGCGCCACGGCGCCCGCGCCGACGGCCTCGGGGGCGGTGCCGGTGGGTGATGTGTCGGCGGTGCCGGCGCCCACCATTGCAGCCAAGGCGTGGATCGTCATCGACGTGAACAGCGGTCAGACGCTGGCCGCGTCCAACCCCGACATGAAGGTTGAGCCGGCCTCGCTGACCAAGATCATGACGGCCTACGTCGTGTTCAACGCGCTGGAAGAAAAGCGCCTGACGCTGGAGCAGACCGTTCCGGTGTCTGAACACGCCTGGCGCACGGGCGGCTCGCGCATGTTCATCGAACCGCGCAAGCCCGTCACGGTAGATGAGCTCAACCAGGGCATGATCGTGCAATCGGGTAACGACGCGTCCGTGGCGTTGGCCGAAGCCGTCGGCGGCAGCGAATCCGCCTTCGCCTCGCTGATGAACCAGGAAGCCGAACGCCTGGGTATGAAGAACACGCACTTCATGAACGCGACCGGCCTGCCAGACCCGCAGCACATGACGTCCACGCGCGATCTGGCCACGCTGTCGTCGCACCTGATCACCGATCACCCGGACTTCTTCCACTACTACAAGCAGAAGAGCTACACGTACAACAAGATCACGCAGCCCAACCGCAACCGCTTGCTGTGGGCTGACCCGTCCGTTGACGGCATGAAGACGGGTCACACCGATTCGGCCGGCTACTGCCTGGTGTCGACCGCCGTGCGCGGCGACCGCCGCATCCTGGTCGTTGTTGTGGGCACCGACAGCGAAGCCACGCGCGCCGAAGAAAGCCTGAAGCTCTTGAACTGGAGCTTCCAGAACTTCGACACCGTGAAGCTGTTCGACAAGAGCCAGCCGGGTATCGACGCACGCGTCTGGGAAGGCACGGCTGAAAACGTCAAGCTGGGTCCGCCGAAGCCGGTGTCGATTGCGGTGCCGCGTGGCAAGGCTGGCGACTTGAAGCCGGTGGCGCAGCGCACTGACCCGCTGATCGCGCCGCTGGCCAAGGGCCAGCAAGTGGGCACGCTGCAATTCACGCTGGATGGCAAGGTGCTGCGCACCGAACCGCTGGTGGTGCAAGACGCCGTCGAACGCGCCGGCTTCTTCGGCCGCATGGTCGACACCGTCAAGCGCTGGTTCCAGTAAGCGGAGCGCGCCACGCGCGCCGCCGCAGGTGTAAGCTAGCAACGGGCGTTTCGTGCGCGAAACGCCCGTTTTCCATTCTGGGGCGGACCGGGCGGTTCGTCCCTTACTTTTGAAAATTCAGGAGTGCCTCATGATTCCGGGCGTACCGGGCGAAAGCCAGGTGTATCTCAATGGTGAGTTCCTGCGTGTAGACGAGGCCAAAGTATCCGTCCTCGACCGCGGCTTCATTTTCGGCGATGGCATTTACGAAGTCGTGCCCGTGTACCAAGGCAATGCGTTCCGCATGGCCGAACACTTGAACCGCCTGGACCGCAGCCTGGCCGCGTTGCGGATCGCGCAGCCGTTTGACCGCGAGGGCTGGATCAACCTGATCGAGCAGTTGCTGGCCCGCACGAATCTCGACACCTGCATCGTGTACCTGCAAGTGACGCGTGGCGTGGCCAAACGCGACCACCAGTTCCCGGCGACGCCGGTCACGCCCACCGTGTTCGGCATGATTTCGGCATGGTCGCCGCCCTCTGCCGAGCAGCGCACGCAAGGTCTTGCCGCCATCAGCATTCCCGATGAACGCTGGCTGCACTGCGAGATCAAATCCGTGTCGCTGCTGGGCAATGTGCTGGCCAAGCAGCAGGCGGTGGATGCCGATGCCGACGAAGTCGTGCAGTTCCGCGATGGCTATCTGACCGAAGGATCGTCGACCAATATCTGGGTCGTGTCCGGTGGCAAGCTGCTGGCGCCGCCCAAGAACAACCTGATCCTGGAAGGCATCCGCTACGGCTTGATGGGCGAGCTGGCCGCCGAGGCCGGCATCCCGTTCGAGGCGCGCCGCATCACGCAGGCAGAGGTGGAATCCGCCGACGAGCTGATGCTGTCGTCAGCCACCAAGGAAGTGCTGGCGATTGTTTCGCTGGACGGCAAACCGGTCGGTTCCGGCAAGCCCGGCCCTGTTTTTCAGCAATTGCGAGCGGGTTATGATGCCCGGATTGCGGCGCTGTAACCCCTCAGCAACCGATAAGCGACGCTGCCAAGGCGACGCCGTTGTTCGAGTCACCGGGCGGCTGGTATCACCGCCGCCCGTCGTTCCGGCGGCACTTGCCTGAGCGCAGCTTGCCCCCATATAAGAACGTTCAGGGGCAACCACTTCCCTAGGTAAATCTCATGCATATTCCGCCCGAAGAATCGCTTATTGAATATCCCAGCGACTTTCCCATCAAGGTCATGGGCAAGCAGCATCCCGAGTTTGCGCAGACGCTGACTGACGTCGTGCTGCAATTCGACCCCGGCTTTGACGCCGCGACCGTCGAGATGCGTCCCAGCAAGGGCGGCAACTACATGGGCCTGACGTTCATCGTGCGCGCCACTTCGCGCGAGCAGCTGGACAACCTGTACAAGGCCCTGCACGGCCATCCGATGGTGTCCATCGTTCTGTAATCGGAATTGCCGTGATCAAGTGGCTCGCTCGGCCGGCGGACTACCTGCCGGTCTGGCAGGACATGCAGGCCTACACCAACCAGCGTGGCGCCGATACGCCTGATGAAATCTGGCTGTGCGAGCACGCGCCGGTCTACACGCTGGGCCAGGCTGGCTTGCCGCAGCATGTGCTCAACCCCGGCAATATTCCCATCGTTCATTGCGACCGCGGCGGCCAGGTGACGTATCACGGCCCCGGGCAAGTGATGGCGTACGCGCTGTTCGACCTGCGCCGCGTGGATATGTATGTGAAGGAATACGTCACGCTGCTGGAGGACGCGGTCATCGACACCTTGACCCAGCATGGCGTGGCGGGCGCTTGCCGCAAGCCCGGCGCGCCGGGCGTGTATGTGCCGGACCCTGCCGTGGATCGCCCGTTGAACGCCGCGTTGGACCCCTCCTTGGACCCGTCCGTGGACCCCACCTCGGACCCCGCCTCGAATCCTCACCGTGGCGAGCTGGCGAAAATCGCCGCGCTGGGCATCAAGATCCGAAACGGACGCGCCTATCACGGCGTGTCGCTGAACGTGCAGATGGATCTGACGCCTTTTCTGGGCATCAACCCCTGTGGTTACGAAGGGCTGCGCACCGTCGATATGGCGGCCTGTGGCGTCACGCGCACGCCCACCGACGTGGGCGATGCGCTGGCCCGGAATCTGGCGGATGCCTGGCGCCGCAGAGGGAATCAACATGAAAACGTATAGCGCGGCGGATGTCGCCGCGACCTCGCCTGAACAGCTGGCCCGCTTGCGCGAGGGGCCGGCTGAAGACTACGCCGCCTGGATACATGCTGCTGCTGAGCTCGGGCTGGTCGAGGCGCAAACCATTTATGGCCAGATGCTGCTCGACGGCGTGGGCATTGACCGCCAGCCCGCGGAAGGCCTGGCGTGGTTCAAGCGCGCCGCCAATAAAGACCACGCGATGGCCATCAACATGGTGGGCCGTTGTTACGAAAACGGCTGGGGCGTGCCCGCCGACGATACCGTCGCCGCCTACTGGTTCCGCTTGGCTGCCGACCGCGGCCTGGACTGGGGCATGTACAACTACGCGCACATGCTGCGCAGCGGCCGGGGCGGCGTCACGCAGAACAAGGCCGCCGCGCTGGCGCTGTACCAGCAGGCCGCTCAGATGGGCCACGTGAAGTCCATTGGCGTGGTCGGACGCTTCTACGAAGCGGGCAACGTGGTCGAGCAAGACATGCAACGCGCGTTCGACTGCTACCAGCGCTGTGCCGAAGGCGGCGACTTCCGCGGCATGTTCCATCTGGGGCGGCTGTTGCTGCTGCGCGGCAAGAAGGAAGAAGCCGTGCAGTGGCTGGTTCGAGTCCCGGAAACGTCAACGCCGGCGTTTTTGAACGAGGCGAATAGGATGCTGCAGGATTGCGGCTTTCCGGCCTTGTATGAGGGGTGAGGGGACGGGCGGGTGTGAGGGGACGGGCGCTCACGCGCTTAGCCGCGTATCAAAGTAGGCGCTCAGCCGCGTTCAATTACGTGCTTAGCCGCGTCTCAAACGTGACATCCAGCGTTTGATGCTGGCCGGGCGCCAGTTCGCCCTGCAGGCGGTCCAGCAGCACTTGCGCCGCACGCCGGCCTAGCTCGGCGGCATCCACGCCCAGCGTCGTCAGCCCCTGCGCCCATTGCGCGGCGCTGCCGTCGTCCGTAAACCCCAACACCGCCAGGTCTTGCGGCACGTGCAAGTCGCGGTTGTGCGCCTCTGACACCGCGGCCGCGGCCAGCAGGTCCGACGTGCAAAACACCGCGTCGAAGATCGTATTGGTGGCCAGCAAGCGCAAGAAGGCCATGCGGCCGTCATTCATCTGCAGCACTTCGGGCTGCACGATATCCGCCACCCGATCCAGCCCCAGCCCGGCCGCCGCGCTGATGAAACCCTGGCGCCGCGCGCGTTCCCACGGATTGTCAGCGCTGATGCAAGCCACCATGGCGTGCCGCTTTTCGGCCAGATGGCGCGCAGCGGCCCGGCCCGCCTCTTCGTTGTCGATGACAACCGCGGTGTCCAGCGGATGCGCCGAGGCGTTCCAGGTTTCCACGACCGGTATTTCCAGCGCAGCCAGTCCGGCGCGCAAGGCCGGCTCGTCCAGCGGACCCATGACGAGTGCGGCGGCCGGTTGCAAGGCGGCCAGCTGCGGCAGCATGGCGGGGTCGTGCCAGGGGCCCGCCGCCAGGAAGTAACCCTCGGGCGCCAACCGTTCCGCGCACGCCTGAATGGCCCGGCTCATGGGGCCGGTATTCAGGCGGGGGGCGATCAGGGCGACGAGGCGGGGCGGGGGGAGAAGAGACATCAGATCGGAAAAGAGGCGGATTTCAGCGGATTGGTCAGGCAAGACGATAACCCAGCCTGCAGGGGCGCCGGCGCTGGGTGCACGTCGGGCGCCCAGCGCCCGTAGCCCCTAGCCCGTCGCTCATCGCCTTACGCCCCTAGCCCGTCGCGCATCGCCTTACGCCCCTAGCCCCTAGCTCCGGACCCCAGGCCCCACGCCCCAAGCCCCAAGCTCCAAGCTCCAAGCTCCAAGCCCCAAGCTCCGAGCTCCAAGCTCCGGACCCCACGCCCCACGCCTTCGGGCGTACTCGGGCGGTGAAGGGTAAAATGCCTTTTTTGTCTCAGACCGGGCCGCTTTGCGCACCGGTTTTGAAGGTGCCCAATGTCCACGCTCGCCGAGTCCCCTGTCCCCTCGAACGAATCCGCCGCTGCGGCCGCTCCCGCGGAAGCCGTTTACGATCCGACGCAAAAGCAGAAATCGCAGGCCAAGACGGCACGCATCCCCATCAAGATCGTTCCGGCCGAGCGCCTGAAGAAGCCTGAGTGGATTCGCGTGAAGGCCGCCGCGCCCGGCTCGCGCTTCTACGACATCAAACGCATCCTGCGCGAGCACAACCTGCACACGGTGTGCGAAGAAGCGTCCTGCCCCAACATCGGCGAATGCTTCGGCAAGGGCACTGCCACGTTCATGATCATGGGCGACAAGTGCACCCGCCGTTGCCCGTTCTGTGATGTGGGCCATGGCCGCCCCGACCCGCTGGACACCAAAGAACCCGAGAATCTCGCGCGCACTATCGCCGCGTTGAAACTGTCGTATGTGGTCATCACCTCGGTTGACCGCGACGACCTGCGCGACGGCGGCGCCGGCCACTTCGTGGACTGCATCACGCACATCCGCGAACTGTCGCCCACGACCCGTATTGAAGTGCTGGTGCCCGACTTCCGCGGCCGCCTGGACCGCGCACTGACCATCCTGAACGCCGGCCCCCCGGACGTCATGAACCACAACCTGGAAACCGTGCCGCGTCTGTACAAGCAGGCACGCCCGGGTTCGGACTACATGCACTCCCTGAAGCTGCTGGCCGAGTTCAAGAAGCTGCATCCCGAAGTCGCCACCAAGTCAGGGCTGATGCTGGGCCTGGGTGAAACGGATGAGGAAATCCTGCAAGTGATGCGGGATATGCGCGAACACAACGTGGATATGCTGACGATCGGCCAGTATCTGCAGCCGTCGGAGCATCATTTACCGGTGCTGCGGTATGTGCACCCGGATACGTTCGCGATGTTTGAACGTGAGGCGTATGCGATGGGGTTCTCGCATGCGGCGGTGGGGGCGATGGTGCGGTCTTCGTACCATGCGGATGAACAGGCGCATGCGGCTGGGGTGAATTGATCAGCCCAGTTGGGCATTTTTCAGCGATACGCCGTGGCGGTCCTTTTGGGACAGCAGCGGCGTTTCGCTGCCGGGCCACGCGATAGCCAGATCGGGGTCATCCCAGCGGATGCAGCGTTCAGATTCCGGAGCATAGTAGTTCGTGGCCCGGTATAGCACTTCGGCAGATTCCGACAACGTCAGAAAGCCGTGTGCGTACCCTTCGGGTATCCACAACTGGCGCTTGTTCTCGGCGCTAAGATACGCGCCGGCCCATTGCCCGAACGTGGGCGACCCGCGCCGCACGTCTACCGCAACATCAAAGATTTCTCCCACGCAGACGCGCACGAGTTTTCCCTGCGGCTGTTCAAGCTGATAGTGCAAGCCGCGCAGTACGCCTCGAATCGAACGTGAGTGATTGTCCTGCACGAAGTGGCGCTGCAACCCCGTGGCGGCTTCGAACGCTCGCTCATTGAAGCTCTCGAAAAAAAAACCACGTTCGTCGCTGAACACACGGGGTTCCAGTAGCAAGACCTCTGGCAGCGCTTGCGGGAAGACTTTCATCAGAACATCACCTTGTCCTTGAGGACGCGATTCAGGTATTCGCCGTAGCCGCTTTTCGATAACGGCGCAGCTAGCCTCGCCAGCGCCTCGGCGGTAATCCATTGCTGCCGATAGGCGATTTCTTCCGGGCATGCCACTTTCAACCCTTGGCGGTGCTCAAGGGTCGCAATGAACTGGCTGGCTTCCAGCAACGATTCGTGCGTGCCCGTATCCAGCCAGGCGAAGCCGCGGCCCATGATTTCCACGGCGAGCGAGCCCTGTTCAAGGTAGCGCTGGTTCACGTCGGTGATTTCGAGCTCGCCGCGCGCGGATGGCCGGATGCTGCGGGCGATATCGATCACATGGTTGTCGTAGAAATATAGGCCGGTCACGGCGTAGTTGGAACGCGGCTGGGCAGGTTTTTCTTCAATGGACAGTACCTTGCCATCCTGGTTGAACTCGGCCACGCCATAGCGTTGCGGGTCCTGGACATGGTAGGTGAATACGGTTGCGCCTTCCGTTCGCGCATTGGCGCGTTGCAGCAGTTTGGGCAGTTCGTGGCCATAGAAAATGTTGTCGCCCAATACCAGCGCGCAAGGCCCTTGGCCAATGAAAGAGGCACCGATCAGAAAAGCCTGAGCCAGGCCCTCAGGCGACGGCTGGACGGCATATTGCAGGTTCAAACCCCATTGCGACCCATCTTGCAGCAGTTGCTGAAAACGAGGGGTGTCCTGCGGGGTGGAGATGATCAAAATATCGCGCACGCCTGCCAGCATCAGGGTGGTGAGCGGGTAGTAGATCATTGGCTTGTCGAAGACGGGCAGCAATTGTTTGCTGATCGCGAGCGTAGCCGGATGCAGGCGGGCGCCGGAACCGCCTGCCAGGACGATGCCTTTGCGTGTCATGGGTTGTGTGCGCCGCATTTTGCTCGTTCTGAAAGTTGATCCAACAAGCCGTCAACCCCTTGCGTCCAGTCCGGTAATTGCAGGCCTAGCGCGCCGGTAAGCAGGGAGGTGTTCAGCCGGGAATTATGAGGGCGGGTTGCTGCGGCACGGTAGTCTGCCGACGTGACGGCGCGGATGCTGTCGGGTGACAGCCGTAACGGCATCCCGCGTGCGGCTGCGCCCGCAACCAGGTACTGTGCGTAAGCGTGCCAGCTTGTCGCGCCGCTTGCCGCCAGGTGATAGATGCCACTTGCCAGCACATTTCGGCGACGCCCTTCGATGGCGCGCTGGGTGATGGCCGCGATGAGTGCCGCAGATGTGGGTGTGCCGATTTGATCCGCAACGACCTCCAGCCTGTCGCGCTCGCGCGCGAGGCGCAAGATCGTGTTCGGGAAATTCTGACCGTGCATCGCATAGACCCAGCTGCAGCGCAAAATCAGCGCATCGCATGTGCTGGCCGCGATGGCGGCTTCCCCGGCAAGCTTGGTGACGCCATACACATTTAGGGGCGATGGCGTGTCGGTCTCGGTATAAGCCGCAGTGCTGGCGCCGTCGAACACATAGTCGGTGGAATAGTGAACCAGCAGGGCGCTCGCGTCTTTGGCGTAGCGGGCCAGCGTGGCGACGGCCTGGGCATTGACCAAATCGGCAGTTTCCCGATGCGATTCCGCCAGATCAACGGCGGTGTAGCCCGCCGCGTTGACGATGACATCAGGCTGGTGGGCCGACATCGCGTTGCGAAGGGCTTGCTGATTGCACAAATCAACATCTTCGCGTCCCAGAGACACGAACTCCCCCAGGGCGGGCAAGGTGCGCCGCAATTCCCGGCCAATCTGCCCCGCCTTGCCCAGCAACAGGATCTTCACGCTAGCTCCCGTTGCAAGGCACAGGGAACTTGCGATAGGCGCCACTGGCGACATTGGCGACCCACTGAGTCTCTTGCAGATACCACTGCACCGTCTTTTCGATGCCTGACTCGAATGTTTCTGCCGGCATCCAACCTAGTTCGCGTTGCAGTCGCGAGGCATCGACCGCGTAACGGCGATCGTGACCCGCCCGATCGGGGACGAGGACGAGTTGATCCGCATAGGGCTTTCCATCGGCTCGCGGCCGCAATTCGTCCAGACGCCGGCAAAGTCCGCGCACCAGGTCCAGATTGGTCATTTCGTTCCATCCGCCCACGTTGTACGTGGCGCCGGGCGTGCCAGCCTCGAGCATTCTGCGGATGGCGTCGCAATGATCGGAGACGTACAACCAATCCCGCCGCTGCAAGCCATCTCCATAGATCGGCAGGGGTTTGCCGGCGAAGGCATGGTGGATGATCAGCGGGATCAGTTTTTCCGGAAACTGCCGAGGGCCGTAATTGTTGGAGCAATTGGACGTCAGTACGGGCAGACCGTAGGTCTGATGATAGGCGCGAACGAAGTGATCGCTGGCGGCCTTGCTGGCGGAATACGGGCTATTGGGCGCGTAGCGGGTCTGTTCGGTGAATGGCGTACCGTCGTCTTCCAGCGAGCCATAGACTTCGTCGGTCGAGACATGCAGGAAGCGGAATTCATTCCTGCCTGCTGCATCCAAGGTGGACCAGTAGCTGCGCGTGGCTTCCAATAGATGGAAGGTGCCCAGCACATTGGCTTGGATGAATGCCTCCGGATCGGCGATGGACCGGTCGACATGGGTCTCGGCGGCGAAATTGATCAGCGCCCGTGGGCGATGCGTATACAGCAGATTCAGGACGGCTGTCTGATCGGCGATGTCGCCGTGGACGAAGCGATGGCGAGGGTCACCCGCCAATGAGGCCAAATTGTCCAGATTGCCGGCGTAGGTCAGTTTATCCAGGGTGATGACGGGTTCGTCGCTGCGCGCGAGCCAATCCAAGACGAAATTGGACCCAATGAAGCCGGCCCCGCCGGTGACAATAATGCTCATATGCCTCAAACCCTTGGCCGATGGCGTCCGGCGTATGCCGGCCGCAACCTATCGGCGCGCCTGAGCGCTTGCCCAGAACGTATCTTTTTGTCCCGCATGTTGGTTTATACATCTCGCCAACACAAACATCAGATCCGACAGCCGGTTCAAATATTGCCGCACCGGCGGGTTCACCGTTTCAACTCCCGCTAACGCCACCACCGCCCGTTCCGCCCGACGGCAAACCGTCCGCGCAACATGCGCCTGCGCCGCGGCCCGCGTGCCGCCGGGCAGGATGAACTCGCGCAAGGGTGTCAGCGACCCGTTGTAATGCGCCAGGCGCGCGTCCAGGCGGGCGACCTGTTCGTCGCTGACAGCCGTGTGCCCCGGGATGCAAAGTTCCGCGCCCATGTCGAACAGGTCGTGCTGGATCGCCATCAGATCAATCGAGATCTCGGGCGGCAGCGGTTCCGCCAGCAGCACGCCGATGACGCTGTTCAGCTCATCCACATCACCCAACGCAGCGATGCGCGGCGCGTCCTTGGGAGTGCGTGATCCGTCCCCCAGCCCTGTGGTGCCGTCGTCTCCCGTGCGGGTGGCAATGACAGATAAGCGGTTGGCCATGGGAAACGTCCTGAATTGGATAAATGTGGGGGGTTGCGTCCAGCGGTAAGCGGGCGCCCAGGAGAGAGGGGGCCGGTTCGCAATCAACCGTCAGGATTGTTGCGTTCTGCCGCAGGAACTGTTTCATAACGGCGGTATCCTAGCATTGTGGAAAGCGGGAAGGGCGGTGTGTTCCGGCTCTTTGGCTTTCGCTGTCAATGGAGGATGCCTGTATGGCTTTTGACCGCAAATATGCAATGCCCATGGCTGTCGCGACCGCGATGGCCGTTGTGTCGCTGGCGACGCCGCTGGCGTTTGCGCAGCAGGCCGACGCCAGCGGGGAAGTGCGGCGCGTGGACCCGGCGGCGGGCAAGGTGACGATCAAGCACGATGAGATCAAGGCGCTGGACCTGCCGGCCATGACGCTGGTGTATGACGCCGATCCGGCCTTGCTGGCCAAGATCAAGGCGGGCGACAAGGTGCGCTTCACCGCGACGCGCAAGGATGGCAAGTACGTGGTGACGGCGATTACGAACTGAAGATCACAAATTGGGGCTCGCGGTCCTGAAGATATCGGTCTGAAGATTACGACCTGAAAACGGCGACCTGAAAATGACGACCTGAGAACGGCGACCTAAAAGCGACGACCTAAACATCGACGACCTGAAGACCGCGACCTGACCCCGCTCCCATAAAAAAGCCGCTTACCGCAATCACGCGGCAAGCGGCTTTTTGCCGATGCAGGGTCGGGGCTGATTGAATCGTAAGACCCGGCCCCGTGCCCATCCCGGCTTACAGCACGTAGCGGGCCAGATCCTGGCTGCTGGCGGCTTCGGCCAATTGCGAATTGACGTAGGCCGCGTCGATGGTGACGTGCTTGGCCTGGCTGGAGGTGGCGTCGAACGACAACTCGTCCAGCAGCTTCTCCATCACCGTGTACAGGCGGCGGGCGCCGATGTTCTCGGTGGTTTCGTTGACGTCGTAGGCCAGTTCGGCCAGGCGGCGCACGCCTTCATCCGTGAATTCCAGCTGCACGTCTTCCGTCGCCATCAAGGCGGTGTACTGCTTGGTCAGCGAGGCGTCCGTGTCGGACAGGATGCGCACGAAGTCTTCGGCGGTCAGCGATTCCAGTTCGACGCGAATCGGGAAGCGGCCTTGCAATTCCGGGATCAAATCCGACGGGCGGGCCAGGTGGAAGGCGCCCGACGCGATGAACAGGATGTGGTCCGTGCGGACCATGCCGTAGCGGGTGTTGACGGTCGTGCCTTCAACCAGCGGCAGCAGGTCGCGTTGCACGCCTTGGCGCGACACGTCGGCGCCGCCCGATTCCTGGCGGGCCGCGATCTTGTCGATTTCGTCCAGGAAGACGATGCCGTTCTGTTCAACGTTGTTGATCGCGACGGTGCGCAGGTCTTCTTCGTTGACGCGTTTGGCGGCTTCTTCGTCGACGATCAGTTTGAAGGCTTCACGCACCTTCATCTTCTTGGATTTCTTCTTGTCGCGAGCCATGCCGGCGAACATGCCGCGCAGTTGCTCGGCCATTTCTTCCATGCCGGGGGGCGTCATGACGTCCATTTGCGGCGCGGCTTGGGCGATTTCGATCTCAATTTCCAGATCGTCGATCTTGCCTTCGCGCAGGCGCTTGCGGAAGGTCTGGCGGGCGCTGTTGTCTTCGCCGCGTTCCGGCTCGCCAGAGGCGCCGCGGGCGGGCGGGACCAGGGCGTCCAGGATGCGGTCTTCGGCGGCGTCTTCAGCCTGGGTGCGCACGCGGCGCATTTCCAGTTCACGCGTTTGCTTGATCGAGTATTCGGTCAGGTCGCGGATGATGGTGTCGACGTCGCGGCCCACATAGCCCACTTCCGTGAACTTGGTGGCTTCGATCTTGATGAAGGGCGCGTTGGCCAGCTTGGCCAGGCGGCGGGCGATTTCGGTCTTGCCCACGCCGGTGGGGCCGATCATCAGGATGTTCTTGGGGTGGATTTCGTGGCGCAGCGGTTCCGCGACCTGCTGGCGGCGCCAGCGGTTGCGTAGAGCGACCGCCACCGCGCGCTTGGCGCGGTTCTGGCCGACGATGTATTTGTCGAGTTCGGAGACGATCTCTCCGGGCGTCATGTTGGATGCGGACATGAGGGCGAATCCTTGAAGCTAGAGCGGGCTGGGGAAGCGGCCGCGGCGCGAGGGGCGTGCCCCGCGTGCCGCGTGGCGGGCGTCAGTCGCCCAGCGTTTCGATGACGTGGTTCTGATTGGTGTAGATGCAGAGGTCGCCGGCGATTTCCAGCGATTGCTTGACGACGGCCTCGGGCGACAGCTCGGTGTTGCGCAACAGCGCCAGCGCGGCTGACTGGGCATACGCGCCGCCGGAGCCGATGGCGGCCAGGCCGTGTTCGGGTTCCAGGACGTCGCCGTTGCCGGTGAGCACCAGCGTGTGCTCGGTGTCGGCCACGATCAGCATGGCTTCCAGGCGGCGCAGGACGCGGTCGGTGCGCCAGTCGCGGGTGAGTTCAACCGCAGCGCGCATCAGGTTGCCCTGATGCTTTTCAAGTTTGGCTTCGAAGCGTTCCTGCAACGTGAATGCGTCGGCGGTGGCGCCGGCGAAACCGGCCAGGATCTTGTCGTGGTACAGGCGGCGGATTTTGCGGGCCGTGCCCTTGACGACGATGTTGCCCAGGGTGACCTGGCCATCGCCTCCGAGCGCGACGCGGTTGCCGCGGCGCACACACACGATGGTGGTGGCGTGAAATTGTTCCATGCGTTCCTTCCTTTGAAGGGACTAGCTGGGGGCAGATCCAGGGAAATCAAGCGGGCGGGTGACCGCAAGTAAAAAAGGCCATGCTGGAAACCAGCATAGCCTTTCAGGGCATGGCGTGAATAACGGGACGGATCAGTCGCCGTACAGCTTTTGGCGCATTTCACGGCGTTCCTGCGCTTCAAGCGACAGGGTGGCCGTGGGGCGGGCCAACAGGCGGGGTACGCCAATCGGTTCGCCGGTTTCTTCACACCAGCCGTATTCGCCGCTGTCGATGCGGGCGATGGACTGTTGCACCTTTTTCAGCAGCTTGCGCTCGCGGTCACGGGTGCGCAGCTCCAGGGCGTGTTCTTCCTCGATGGTGGCGCGGTCGGCGGGATCGGGCACGAACTGCGTTTCGCGCAGGTGCTCAGTGGTCTCGCCGGCGTTGGCCAGGATGTCCTGTTCGAGTTGTTTGAGCCGTTCCTTGAAGAAAGCCAATTGGCGTTCGTTCATATAGTCGGACTCGGGCATGGCCAGCAATTCCTTCTCGCTGGGCAGATCAATCGCCGTATCGCTCGTCGACTTGCTTGATTTTTTGGTTGCTGCCTTGGTAGCCATGAAAACACTCCACTATGAATCGATCCTGGCGCGGGCGTCCTTTCCCGGTCGTGTTGCTGGTTGCTTACGCTATTCGTACCTCACAGTACTGCCTTCGTCGCATCGCGTCACGTCAGGAAGGGGGATTACCCCGCCAGGCACTGCTCCAAGCCCCGGGTGAAAATCTCCTGGGGCAGCTTACGTCCAATGAACACCATCTTGGTGGACGGTTTTTCGGCCGCGGTCCACGGCTTGCCGGGTTCGGCGCCCATCATCATGTGCACACCCTGGAACAACATGCGGCGGTTGATGCCCTTCATGTACAGGATGCCCTTGTAGCGCATCAGGTCGGGGCCATAGACCTGAACCACGCCGCCCAGGAATTCCTCAAGGCGCGCGGGATCGAACGGCTTGTTGGAACGGAACACGAACGCGCCAATTTCGTCGTCGTGCTGGTGGTGGTGATGGTGGGCATGATTGCAATGCGCCCCGCAATCGCCGTCGTGATCATGGTCGTGATCGTGGCCATGGCCGTGATCGTGTCCGTGGTCGTGCCCATGCTCGTGCGAGTGGGCGGCGTCGGGGTGTTCATCGGCCAGGAATTCCGGGTCGATGTCCAAAATGGAATTCAGGTTGAAGCCGCTGATGTCGATGATCGACTTCAGGTCGACTTCGCCGAAATTGACCGGCGTGATCGGCGCGCGCGGGTTCATGTGAACCAGGCGGTGGCGCAGCGCTTCGTAGTCAGCTTCGTTGACCAGATCGCGCTTGGAGATCAGGATGCGGTCGGCGAAACCGACTTGCTTCTGGGCTTCAGGCTGTTCGTCGAGCGTGGACATGCCGTGCTTGGCGTCGACCACGGTCACCACCGCATCCAGGCGGTAGTACTCGGCGATGTCGTCATCCATGAAGAACGTCTGGCAGACGGGGCCAGGGTTGGCCATGCCGGTCGTCTCAAGAATGACGCGTTCGAAATTCAGTTCGCCAGCTTCGCGCTTGACGCGCAGCTCGGACAGGGTGCGCATCAGGTCGCCACGCACCGTGCAGCAGACGCAACCGTTGGACAGTTCGATGATTTCTTCATCGCTGTCTTGCACGAGCAGGTCGTTGTCGATGCTTTCCGGTCCGAATTCGTTTTCGATGACCGCAACGCGGCGGCCGTGGAATTCGGTCAGGATGCGTTTGAGCAGGGTGGTCTTGCCCGCACCGAGAAAGCCGGTGAGGATGGTGACGGGAACCATTTTGTCCAAACTGCGCGGGGTGTTCATGGCGAAGCTGCTAGCGTGAGGTCAAGGCTGAAGTCTAGGCATTCAACCCACAGGCCTGACAGGGGATTTTCCCGTGCAGGATGAGGTTTGCCACAGGCTGCGAAGGCCGCCAATAGCGGCCGGACGCAGGATTACAGCACAGTCGGGGGCAGGGGGCAAACCCCGGGTCAACCCAGGGGCCATAGCCGTCCGGATCGCGGCTGTACACCGTCAAGTATCGGGCGATATCACTATTTTGGGGCGGTCTGCCGGATTTCAAGAGCGTCATGCGCCGGGGTCAGGCGGGCGCATGACGGCGATGGAATGACGATTTTGAAATCCGGATGATGCGCCGGCGGACACACCCGTCCGGCGGATCAGGACTTAGTGATGATGGTGCTGATGGCCGGCGTCAGCGGGTTGCTTCTGCTGGCATTGGGGACACAACGCGCGAATTTCGGTTTCGTGCGTGGCCAGGGCGTAACCCGTTTGGGCGACGCGTTCGGCCAATTGGCGGCTCATGGCGGGGTCGGACACTTCGGCCACGGCGCCGCAGCCGGTGCAGACCACCAGCAGATCGTGCGGTGCGCCGCCTGCGTCGTGACAGGCGCTCCAGGCGTTGACGGCGTCCAGGCGGTGGATCAGGCCTTCGTCCATCAGGAAGTCCAGCGCGCGGTACACGGTGGGGGGCGCGGCGCCGGGGTGCACTTCGCGCATGGCGTCCAGCAATTCATAGGCCTTCAGGCTGCGCCCATGGCGCAGCAGCAGCTCAAGCACCTTGCGGCGGATGGGCGTCAGGCGGCGTCCGCGCTGTTCGCACAACGTCTCGGCGACGCTGAGCTGGGCGCCGACGGTGTCGCTGCGGGGGGAACGGGGCGGAGCGGGCATGGCGGGCTTTATCTGAATGGAAGACGCGCGCGACGCGCGCGAGATGCCTGGAAGGTAGCAGAAAACATGGGTATGCGGGCGAGGACGGCAGATTCAAGCACAATTAGTTATGATATAACATATTAAAACTGCGATTCCGAGCGTCGGCGCCGTCGCATTCCTTCGGGTCTCGGCCTTCGTCTTCGTTCTTGGTTTCTTGTCTTTCGCCCTTCGTCCCTCGCCTTTCGTCGTTACGTTTTCCATGTCTCATTTCTCGCTTCTGCCTGCGCGGCCCGGCGCCGCTTCCCGGCAAAGCACCCCGCCTCGCCACACTGCGCCCCGTTCCGCTTTTCTGGTTTCCGCCTGGCGCCGCATGGCGTTCGCCCTGGTGGCGGCCGCTTCGCTGTGGGCGCTGACCGGCTGGGCCTTGGACTGGTGGCCGCGATGAGCGCGTCGCCAGTCACGATTGAACTGTCGGACGCCTCGTTCGGCTGGCACGGTCACCCCGCACTGAAGTCGGTGTCGGGGCGCTTCGCCGCCGGTGGAATGACGGCCGTGGTGGGGCCCAACGGGGCGGGCAAATCCACGTTGATCAAAGGCATCATGGGTGTGCTGCGCCCCATGACCGGCAGCGTGCGCATCAGCGGCGCGGGGCGGTCGGAGCTGGCATGGCTGCCGCAGGCGGCGGAGCTGGACCGGTCGTTTCCCGTTTCGGTGCTGGACCTGGTCGCCATGGGCGCGTGGCGCCGCGTGGGCGGATGGCGCCGGTATCGCAACGATGAACTCGACCGCTGCATGGATGCGCTGGAAACCGTTGGTCTTGCCGATGCCGCCGCGCGCGGCGTGGACACGCTGTCGGGCGGGCAGATGCAGCGCACGTTGTTCGCGCGGATGCTGGTGCAGGATGCGCCCGTGCTGCTGCTGGACGAACCCTTCGCCGCGGTCGACAGCCATACCGCCGACGACTTGATGGCCCTGCTGTGCGGCTTGCACGGCCAGGGCCGCACCGTGATCGCCGTGCTGCACGACCTGGATCTGGTGCGGGATCACTTCCCCGATTGCCTGTTGCTGTCCGGCTCGGTCGTGGCCTGGGGCGGCACGGCCGATACCTTGAACGACGCGCATCTGAAGACCGCGCGGCAATGGCACGCGAGGGCTTACGCATGAGCTTGGCGCAATGGGTGGTCTCGCCCTTTCTGGATTACGGCTTCATGCGGCGCGCGCTGGCGGGCGCGTGCGCCTTGTCGCTGGGCGCCGCGCCGCTGGGCGTGTTTCTGGTGCTGCGGCGCATGAGTCTGATGGGCGATGCGATGTCGCACGCGATCTTGCCGGGGGTGGCGGCCGGGTTCCTGCTGTCGGGCCTGTCGCTGGGCGCGATGATGCTAGGCGGCATCGCCACCGGCCTGGCGGTCGCGCTGCTGGCAGGCTTGGTCGCACGGCTGACGCCGCTGCGTGAAGACGCCAGTTTCGCGGCCTTCTATTTGATCTCGCTGGGGCTGGGCGTGCTGCTGGTGTCGTTGCGCGGCTCGAACATGGATCTGTTGCATGTGCTGTTCGGCACGGTGCTGGGCCTGGATGACGCGTCGCTGTTGCTGGTGACCATCACCGCAAGCGTGACCTTGGTGGTGCTGGCGGCCATCTACCGGCTGCTGGTCGCCGAATGCCTGGACCCGGGCTTCTTGCGCGCAAGCGGCGGCGGGGGCGGGTGGGTGCACATGGGCTTCCTGGTGCTGGTGGTTGTCAATCTGGTGGCGGGCTTCCAGGTGTTGGGCACTTTGATGGTCGTCGGGATCATGATGCTGCCCGCCGCGGCCGCCCGGTTCTGGGTGCGGTCGGCGGCTCGCCAGATTCCGCTGGCGGCCAGTTTCGGCGTGCTGGCGTCCGCGAGCGGGTTGCTTGTGTCCTATCACTTCAACGTGCCGGCCTCGCCGTCGATCATTTTGGCGGCCGGCGTCTGCTATCTGTTTTCCATCGTTGGCGGCCCGCAAGGCGGGCTGCTGCGGGCCCGGCGCGGCATGCGTCCGGCCTGACTTCCCAAGGAGATTCGTTATGCGTTCCAATCTGCCGCTGCGCCGGCGCGCGTTGCTGGCCATGGCTGGCGTGTGCCTGTCGGCCGTGTTCGGCGTGTCGCATGCCGCCGAGCCGCTGAAGGCCGTGGCCAGTTTTTCCATCCTGGGCGACATCGTGCGCGAGGTGGGAGGCAACGACGTGAGCCTGACGACGCTGGTGGGGCCGGACGGCGACGCGCACGAATACGAACCCACGCCGGGCGACGCGAAGAAGCTGTCCGCCGCGCGCGTGCTGTTCGTGAACGGGCTGGAGTTTGAAACCTGGCTGCCCAAGCTGACGAAGGCATCGGGCTTTGCGGGCCAGACCGTGGTGGCGTCGCAAGGCATCACGCCGCGCAAGTTCGCGGGCGATGGGCATGGCGGCAAGCACGACGAGCATGACCATGATCACGGCCACGATCATGATCATGATCATGATCACAAAGAGGATCACAAAGATGGCCCCAAAGATGGCCCCAAGGACGGCCCCAAGGACGGCCCCAAAGACGGCCACAAAGACGGTCAGCAAGACGGCCATCATCACCACGGCGACGCGGACCCGCATGCCTGGCAATCGTTGGCCAACGGCGTGATCTACGCGCGCAACGTGGCCGAGGGTCTGGCTGCTGCCGACCCCGCGCACGCCGACGCGTACCGCCAGCGCGCCACCGCCTACATCGCCAAACTTGAAGCGCTGGATGCCCGCGCAAAACAGACGTTCGGCGCCATTCCCGCCGAGCGCCGCAAGGTCGTGACGTCCCACGACGCCTTCTGGTATTTCGGCGATGCGTATGGGGTGACGTTCATTTCGGCGATGGGCGTGTCAACGGACGCCGAACCGTCTGCCGGCGAAGTCGCCCGCATCATCGAACAGGTCAAGCGCGACAAGGTGCCGGCGGTGTTCATCGAGAACATCACCAGCCCGAAACTGGTGCAGCAGATTGCACGCGAGACCGGCGCCAAGGTGGGTGGTACGCTTTATTCCGATGCGCTGTCCAAGCCCGGACAGCCCGGCGCTACCTATCTGGAAATGTTTGAATGGAACGTACGTCAGCTCGCCGCGGCCTTGCAGCCCTGACCACCGCGACGGCACTGCTGGCGGCCGGTGCCGCCAGCGCGCACCCGCATATGTGGATCGACGCCCGCGCGGTTATCGACGTCGATGCGCAGCACCGCATCACGGCCGTGCGCCAGGTCTGGCTGTTTGATGAAATGTTCGGCGCCTACGCCACGCAAGGCCTGAAGAAGGGCAAGGACGGCTCCTTGTCCGCCGATACGCTCAAGGGCATGGCGAACGACTGGATGACGGCGCTGGGTGAACCGATTTCGCATTACTTCACCCGCGTGACGGTGGATGGCAAGATGGCCGCGTTTGCCGCGCCGCGCGATGCGCGTGTTGACTGGAATCCGAAGACCACGCGCTTGACGCTGTCGTTCACCTTGCCCTTGGCCACGCCCGTGGCGCCGGGCGCGGACGGCGCGCAGGTGGATATCTACGATCCCACCTATTTCGTGGCGTACGCCTTTGATGAAAAGGGCGCGGTATCGCTGGGCGGCCCGGATGCCGCCGCGTGCACGTCCGCCTACCGCAAGCCCAAGGAACTGGATTGGAAGACCATGCAGCAACTGGCCGCGATCCCGGCCGACCCGGACGCGTTGCCGGACGAACTCTTTGCCATCACCAAGGGGCTGACGCACCGCATCGAGGTGCGATGCCCGTAGCGCGGCGTCATCCCGCGATGCTGTGGCTGGCGGCGGTGCTGCTGCTGAGCGGCATGGGCGCGGCGGCGGCGCAAGGTGCGCATCCTTTTGGCGTGCCGGAAAGCAGCGCGGGTATGGGTGGCCCGGGCTGGCTGGCCAGCTTCTTCGGGCAAGTGTCGGTCTGGCAAAGCCATTTCTATCGCCAGCTGACGGGCGCGGTGCGTGCCTGGCAAGCGGAAGGCGGCGCGGCGTGGACGTTGATCGGCCTGTCATTCGCGTATGGCGTGTTTCATGCGCTGGGACCCGGGCACGGCAAGGCGGTGATCTCTTCCTACGTGCTGGCCAACCGGCAGACGGCGCGCAACGGTGCGCTGCTGGCCTTGGCGTCCGCGCTGATCCAGGCGCTGGTGGCGATTGCAATGGTGGCGGTGCTGGCGGTGGTGTTCAACGCCACCGCTGCCACGATGAACCAGGCCACGCGTTGGCTGGAGCTGGCGTCCTATGCGCTGGTGACGTTGCTGGGCGCGTGGCTGGTGTGGATCAAGGCGATTCGGCCGTTGCTGCGTCGCCGGCGTGTGCCGGTTGTGGCGACGCCGGCCGCAGAGCCGGCGTTGAAGGGCGCCGCGGCGTTGCGTGCGATTGCCGTGCATGCGCCCACGCCGCATGCACATGTTCACCACCACCACGATCAACACGATCACGATCACGATTGCGGTTGCGGCCATGCGCATGTGCCCGCACCTGACCAGGTGGCGGGCGCCTTGAACTGGCGGCGCGCCGGCTCGGCCATTCTGGCGGTGGGATTGCGTCCGTGCAGTGGCGCGCTGATCGTGCTGGTGTTCGCCTTGTCGCAAGGCTTTTTTCTGGCGGGCGTTGCGTCGGCGTTGGCGATGGGGCTGGGCACCGGGTTGACGGTGGCGGCGCTGGCTTGTCTGGCGGTGGCCGCTGGCGGCGCGGCCACGCGTATCGGCAACCGCTTGTCCAGCGCGGGCGCGGCGCGCTTGCGTTATGGCGTCGAGGCGCTGGCGGCGTTGGCGGTGCTGTTGTTGGGCGTCATGCTGCTGGGCGGCATGGTGGCCGGGGGCGGCTAGGCGCTCAGGATTTGCGGCCGGCGCGCGGATGCGCCTGGTCGTAAGCCTTCGCCAGATGCTGGAAGTCCAGCCGGGTGTAGACCTGGGTGGTAGAGATATTGGCGTGGCCCAGCATCTCTTGCACCGCGCGCAGATCTTGCGCCGATTGCAGCACATGGCTGGCGAAGCTGTGGCGCAAAACGTGGGGATGCACGTGGGTCGGCAGCCCCGCCTGTTGCGCGATCTGCGCCAATTGCAGCTGCACCACGCGTGGCGAAATGCGTTTGCCGCGCGCGCCCAGGAACAAGGCGGCGGCATCTTGCGGGGCGGGGTTGGGCGGCGCCAGCTGTGGCCGCACCGCGATCCACTTCTGCAAGGCGGCAATGGCTGCCTGACCCACCGGCACCGAGCGGCGCTTGCCGCCCTTGCCCAGCACTTCGACCTCGGCTTCGTCCAGCTTTAACCAGCCGCGCGATTCATAGTCGGCCGACCGTGTGTAGCGCAAGTCCAGCCCCACCAGTTCCGACAGCCGCAAGCCGCTGGAATACAGCAATTCAAGCATCGCCTGATCGCGCAGCGCGGCGGGTTCGTTGGCGACCTTGGCGGGCGGCCGGTCCAGCAGCGCCTGCGTCTGTTCCACGGACAACGCTTTGGGCAAGCCGCGCGGCGCTTTGGGGGCACGCACGCCTGCCACGGGGTTGCCTGCGAGATCGATGGATGGCGCCCACCATTGATAGAAGCCGCGCCAGGCGGCCAGCGTTCGGGCCAGGCTGCGCGGGCCGCGGCCCTGCGCGTGCAGGCGCGCCACGAATTGCCGGATGTGGCCGTTGGCGATCTTGTCCAGCGGCAGGCGGGCGCGGTCGGCAAGGTCGCGCAGGAAATGCAGCTCGCGCCGATAGCCGTCCAACGTGTGGGGCGAATAACGGCGGTTGGTTTCCAGATGACGCAGCCAGGCGTGCATTGGATCAGGCAGCGGCGTGGCGTCTTGAGGAGTGCTGTCCGGTGCCTGGTTCATGTCCGCTCGTCGGTGAGGTAGACCCGTTGGGAGAGATCCGATGCGATAGATGCTGCTGCGTCAGACCTTCGGCGAGGCCGGGTTCAAACGATGCAGCGCCGCCGACGCCAGTTGGCCGATGGATTCCAGAAACGCCGTGCCCATTTCTGGCGTGAAGCGCTCGGGATCGTCAGAACCCAGCACCAGCAGGCCGACGGCCGCGCCGTCGGCTTCCAGGCGCAGCGGCACCAGCGCCAGCGACTTCGGCTTGCTGTCGAGCCAGCCGGCCGCTTCGAAGTCGGTGTCGGTGCCGACGTAAGGCGTCTTCAGGCTGTCGGTGAACGTGCGCACGTCTTGCGAGACGGGTTCGCCGTAGCCGGTGGCGGGCAATTCCGACAAGTCCCACAGGCGCAGCGCCACGTGGTTCAGTTCGAATTGTTCGGCCAGGCCCAGCGCGATTTCGCCCGGCACGCGCTGCGGGTCGTTTTCAGACAGCAGGCGGCTGCACCATTTGGCCACATGCGTGCCGATGCTTTCATTGGCGGTGGCGTTGCGCACGAGTTCTTGCAGGCGCCATTCCAGTTCGCGGTTGCGTTCGCGCAGCGTCAGAATCTGGCGCTCGCCCAGCGAGATGGCGCGCGTGCCGTGCGGATGCGGCACCTGCATGGCGGCGAACACGTCGGCGTGTTCGTCGAAGAAGCCGGGGTGGTCTTGCAGGAAAGCGGCGATGTCCTGGGCGGTGAAGGTGGTATCAGTCATAGGGTCAGCGATTCAGCGCCATGGAGAAGACGAGCTTGTCGATGTCGACCTGCCCCGTGAACACGGATTCGGCCGGGCCGGTCATGCGCAGTTGTTCGCCGTTCCAGGCAATGGTGAGCACGCCGCCGCGCGTTTGCACGCGCACGGGCGATTCCAGCAGGCCGCGGCGGATGCCGGCAGCCACTGCGGCGCAGGCGCCTGTGCCGCAGGCCAGCGTTTCGCCCGCACCGCGTTCGAAGACGCGCAGGCGGATGTTGTGGCGGTCAACGATTTGCATGAAGCCCGCGTTGACGCGGCGCGCAAAGCGCGGATGGGTTTCGATCAGCGGGCCCTGGATGCCGACAGGCGCGGTGTCGACGTTGTCGACGACCTGCACCGCGTGCGGATTGGAAATGGCCACGGCGGACAGCAGCACCTTGTTGGCGACGCCAGTGGGCGCGTCAAGGTCCAGCTCCCAGAGCGTGTCTTCGCCTTCGCGTTGCGAGGCCAGGCCGGTGGTGTCGAACGGCAGCGCGGCGGGGTCGAAGCGGGTGCTGCCCATTTCAACGGTGACCTGTTCGTCGTCGCCTTCGTCCAGGACGAGGATGCCGGTGGCGATTTCGGCGCGCAGCGGGTTGCGGTCGGACAGGCCTTGCTCGTGCACGAAGCGCACGAAGCAGCGCGCGCCGTTGCCGCAGTGTTCGACTTCGCTGCCGTCGGAATTGAAAATGCGATAGCGGAAATCAGCGTCCGGGCGGGTGGCGGGTTCGACCAGCAGGATTTGGTCGGCGCCAATGCCGAAGTGCCGGTCGCCCAAGGCGCGCGCCCGTTCGGGCGTCATGTCGATGGTCTGGCGGACCCCGTCGAGCACGACAAAGTCGTTGCCCGCGCCATGCATTTTGGTGAAGTTCCAGTTCATCCGGCGATTATCGCCCATTATTTGGGCGGCCGGCGGCCGCGCGCCAGGCCTCAATAGAGTTTGGGTTCGCCCGGGGGACGGGTCTTGAAGCGGCGGTGCACCCAGTAGTACTGGCTGGGGCAGCGGCGCACCCAGGATTCCAGCTCGCGGTTCAGACGCGCTGTGGCGTCTTCCAGCGACGCATCGCCCGGGAAGTTCTCAAGCGGCGGCAACACATCGATATGGTAGCGGCCGGTATCCGGGTTCCAGAAACCCACGATGGGCAGCACGGCGGCGTCCCATTTCTGGGCGAGCTGGGCGGTGGCCAGCAGCGTGGCCGCCTGCACGCCGAAGAACGGCACGAACACCGAACCCTGGCGGCCGAAGTCCATGTCGGGCAGGTAATACACCGGGCGGGGCGCGCGCAGATGGCGGATCAGGTCGCGCACGCCGTCCTTGCGGCTGACCAGGAACACTTCGTTGAAACGGGCGCGTCCGGCCGCCATGACGGCATCAATGTGCGGGTCGCTTTGCGGGGTGTACATGGACGCGGAGCTGGGCACTTCCATGGTCAGGCGGGTGCCGGCGGCGTCCATCGCGATAAAGTGCGGCGCCAGCAGAATCACCCGGCGGCCCTCGGCGATCAGCGCATTGATGCGGTCGGCCCCGGTCTGCGTGACCATGTCCTTGACGGCCTCGGGGGTGCCGTACCAGAGCACGCCCCGGTCGACGATGGACTGCGCCAGCGCGCGGAAATGGTCCGCTACCCATTTCTCACGCACGGATTCGGGCTGATCGGGAAAGCAGAGTTCAAGATTGCGGCGCACAATGCGCGCGCGGGACTTGGCCAGCCGCGGGGCAAGCCACCCCAGGACGGCGCCGATGCGCAGACGCGTGGACGGCTTGATGCGGCCGAACCATTTCAACAGAGTGACCAGCGTGCGTGTTTTTGAATTGTTCATCGTGTGGGGAAAAAGACCGGTCGGCGGTGGCGTCAGGGGGCCGGGGGCGGTGAAGCCGGGGCGGTGTCGGGCGCCGGGGGCGCGCCGCGCGGGGTCTTGTAGCGGTTGTAGCTCCACAGGTATTGCTCGGGGCAGCGGCGGATCAGCGTTTCCATTGCGGCGTTGATCAGGGCGGCTTGGGCTTCAGTCTCGGCCGGCAGCGGTTCTGGCACCCGGACGTAATGGATGCGCCAGCCCCGGCCCTTGGGCAGGCGTTCGCCGGCGGTCAGGATGATTGGCACATTGGTTTGCGTCGCCAGTTTGCTGGGCAGCGTCATCGTGTAGGCCAGACGGCCGAAAAACGGCACCCACACGCCGTCGCCCACGCTGGGCGCCTGGTCGGGCAGCATGCCGACTGACTCGCCCCGGCGCAGCGCCCGCACGAATTCGCGTACGCCCTGCATGGTGGCCGGCACGGCGTTGACGGCCGAACTGTTGCGCGCCGTCTCAAGCAGTGGCGCCAGCACGTCCTTGCGCGGGGGGCGGAACATCACCGTCATCGGCATCTGGCGGGCCAGGTAGCGGGCGGTGATCTCGAAGCAGCCCAGGTGCGGCGTCAGAAACAGAATGCCGCGGCCTTCGGCCCGGGCGGACGCGACCACGTCGTTATCGTCCGACACCACTTGGGCCAGGCTTTGCTCGTTCTTGAACCAGACGCGCGGGTTCTCAAGAATCATCGCGCCGGTTTCGGCCGCTGCATGGCGGGCGAACGCCGCGCCTGGGTAGCCGGCCTGCGCCGCATTGGCCTGAAGCCTGCGCCGGTACTTGCCCGGCCAGGCGTACACGGCAAGCCCGGCCGCGCGCCCGATGGCGTGCGCAACGGGTAGCGGCAAGGCGGCAAAAAGGCGGAACAGAGCGAGCAGCATGCGGCAAATGGATAAGGACGGGCAGGGTCATGCCGGTGTTCAGGAATATGTTTACACCCCCGGCGCGAGCATAAGACCGGCATTTTCGCTTAAAATCCGCTCAGTCGCCGAGTTAACCGACAACTTGCGGGGCGACGGCAAGGGCACAGCGCTATGCGCGGCCCATGCCAAATCCGCTAAAGCGTCGCACCCAGATAGCGTATGACATGCATTCCGGGGTGCAACGCGCCTCGTGAACCTATGCGCCGGATACTCCGGACACTAAGGACGCATCTGTGGCCAATAACGATTTTCTCTTCACTTCCGAATCCGTCTCTGAAGGGCACCCCGACAAGGTTGCCGATCAGATTTCCGACTCGATTCTGGACGCCATCTTCACGCAGGACCCCAACGCGCGTGTCGCAGCCGAAACGCTGTGCAACACGGGCCTGGTCGTTCTGGCCGGTGAAATCACCACTACCGCCAACGTCGACTACATCCAGGTTGCGCGGGACACCATCCGCCGCATCGGGTACGACAACACCGAGTACGGGATCGACTACAAGGGTTGCGCCGTGCTGGTTGCTTATGACAAGCAATCGCCGGACATCGCCCAAGGCGTTGACCGCAGCTCGGAAGACTATCTGAACCAGGGCGCGGGCGACCAAGGCCTGATGTTCGGCTACGCGTGCGATGAAACGCCCGACCTGATGCCGGCTCCGATCTGGTACGCGCACCGCCTGGTGCAGCGCCAGAGCGAACTGCGCAAAGACGGCCGCCTGCCGTGGCTGCGCCCGGACGCCAAGTCGCAAGTGACCTTCCGCTACATCGACGGCCGCCCGGCGGAAGTCGACACCGTGGTGCTGTCGACCCAGCACGCGCCGGAAGTCACGCAGGACACCATCCGCGAAGCGGTGATCGAAGACATCATCAAGCCGAGCTTCCCCGAAGGCCTGATCACGCCGAACACGAAGTTCCTGGTCAACCCGACCGGCCGCTTCGTTATCGGCGGCCCGCAAGGCGATTGCGGCCTGACCGGCCGCAAGATCATCGTCGACACCTACGGCGGCGCATGCCCGCACGGTGGCGGCGCGTTCTCGGGCAAGGACCCGTCCAAGGTTGACCGTTCGGCCGCCTACGCCGCCCGCTACGTGGCCAAGAACATCGTGGCCGCCGGCTTGGCGCGTCAGTGCCAGGTGCAGGTCAGCTACGCCATCGGCGTGGCCGAACCCATCAACATCACCGTGTACACGGAAGGCACCGGCGTCATCCCCGACGACCAGATCGCCAAGCTGGTTCGCGAACACTTCGACCTGCGTCCGAAGGGCATCGTGAACATGCTGGATCTGCTGCGCCCGATCTACGCCAAGACCGCCGCCTACGGCCACTTTGGCCGTTCCGAGCCGGAATTCTCGTGGGAAGCCACGGACAAGGTTCAGGAACTGAAGAAAGCGCTGTAAAGAAGGCGCCGCAAGGCGAGTCTTCACGGCAAAAAGCCCCTGCAAAATCTTTGCAGGGGCTTTTTTTATAGCGCCGGAGTGTTCACAACCCCCAGGACGACAGATCCGGCACACGCGCCACTGGCGCCAGCACGGGTTCCAGCACCGCCGCGCAATCCAGCAAGGCGGCGTCGCCACCCGCGGGGGCCAGCAGTTGCACCGACATGGGCATGCCTTCGGCGTCGAATCCCGCAGGCAACGCGATGGCGGCCGCGCCCAGGAAATTGGCCGGGCGCAGCAATTTGCCCAGACCCACATGGCGCACATCGTCTTCGTCCAGCGCTTGCGCGGCCTGGTCGCACGCGGGCATCAGCAAGGCGTCCAGCCCCTGCATGGCGCTGGCGAAGGCGGCCATGTCGGCTGCGCGCCGCAGCAGCGCCGCTTCGTAATCGGCTTGCGCGATCCGGCCGCCCGCCGCGATGCGCGCCCGCACCACTTCCCACAAGGGCGCGGCGGGGTTTTCCGCCAGCGCGCCGTAGTAGCGATAGGCCTCGTAGGCCAGCACCAGCGAGTTGTCGTCGGCCATGCGCGAGAACGACAGACCGGCGGGCGGGTGCCACGCGGTGGGCGCGAGCCCGGCCGCTGCCAGCTGTTCTTGCGCCTGGTGCCAGGTTTGCAGGCCCGCTTCGGTCAGCGCTGCCGGCCAGGCTTCCGGCGCCAGCACGGCGACCGCATTCGGCCGACGGGCGGCAGGATGCCGAAGCGCGGTGAAGCGGGCGGCGGGCAAGGCCAAGGTGGCCGCGTCGTCCACATCGGGGCCAGCCAGCAATTGCGCCAGCAGGCGGGCATCGGCCACGTTGCGGGCAATCGGGCCCAGCACGTCCAGCGTGTCTGACAGCGGCAGGCAGCCCGCGCGGCTGATCAACCCGGACGACGGTTTGTAGCCGACCAATCCGTTCAAGGCCGCCGGCGCGCGTACCGAACCACCGGTGTCGCCGCCCAGCGCAATCGGCGCAAGGCCGGCCGCCACCGCCACGCCCGCGCCGCTGGAAGACCCGCCCGGCGCGCGGGCGACCTTCGCATCCCAGGGATTGCGCGCCGTGCCTTGGGTGGGATTCTGGCCCGACAGCCCGAACGCGAACTCCGTCATGCGCGTCTTGCCCAGAATCACCATGCCCTGGGCCGACAAGGCGCGCACCGCCGTCGACGTTTCACCGCTGATGACGCCGCGCCGGGTCTGCGAGCCGCCGGTGGTGGGCGTGCCTTGCCATTGAATGCTGTCCTTCACCGCCACCGGCACGCCGTGCAACGGCCCCATCAACAGGCCCGCGTCTTGCAGGCGGTCGGCGGCGTCGGCCTGCGCCAGCGCGCGTTCCGCGGTGATCTCGCTGTAGGCGGCAAGCGGGGCCGCACGTTCGATGCGGTCCAGAAAGTGCGTGGTGACCTGGCGCGATGTCAGTTCGCGTTGGCGGATGGCGCGGGCAAGTTCGCGGGCGTCTCGGAAGTGCAGGGCGGTGTGGTCTTGTTCTGGCATGGATCTCATGGAAAAAGAAAAAGCTTCCCGGCCGTGGCGCAGCCGGAAAGCGTTTACACGGGGTGCTTGATCGTTTTACTTCAGCGTCTGGCCCTTCGTTTCGGGCATGCGGATGAAGGTGATCAGCGTGATCACGGCGCCCGCCAGCACGTAGTAGAAGAACCAGCGCTCCATGCCCTTGCTTTGCAGCCAGGTCAGCAGGTAGGGCGTGGTGCCGCCCAGCAGCGCAACAACCAGGTTGTACGGCGTGCCGATACCGACGGCGCGCACGCTGGTGGGGAACTGCTCCGACATGATGGCCGGCGCAATCGCCGTGTACATGGCGTAGAGCACCAGGCCGAACAATTCCACCGCCAGGATCGAACCGAAGGACGGCCCAAGCGTCGTCATCACCGGATAGAAGAACACCAGGTAGCCAGCGGCAAAGAAAATCAGCTGCGGCTTGCGCCCGATGCGGTCGGACAAGATGCCGAACAGCGGCTGCACCACCATGAAGACGATCAGCGCGACGGTGTTGGCGGCGAACGCGGTCTTGGGGTCGGCGCCTACCTGGCGGATGGCGTAGGTGGGCACGTAGGCCACGAAGATGTAGAACGCGAACGTGGTCAGCACCGAGAAGCCCACGATGCGCAGCACTTCACGCGGGTGGTCGCGCAGCAGCGTGCGCAGCGGCTGCTTTTCGACGCCGGCCTTCTTGGCGTGCGAGAACGCTTCGGTTTCCGGGATGGCGCGGCGAATCCACATGCCGGCCAGGCCGCCCAAGGCGCCCAGCAGGAACGGAATGCGCCAGCCCCAGGACGCCATGTCGGCCTTGGTGAGCGTCGACGTCAGAATCCAGCCCACGGCGGACGCGGCCAGAATGCCGACGGCGGCGCTGAAGAACACAAAGCTGGAATAGAAACCGCGCTTCTCAGGCGGCGCCATTTCCGCCAGAAAGGTCGTGGCCGAGGCATACTCTCCGCCCAGCGACAGGCCTTGCAACAGGCGTGCGCCGGTCAGCAGCAGCGGGGCGGCCAGGCCGATCGTGGCGTAGGTGGGGGTGATGGCGATGATGAGCGAACCGCCCGCCATCATCAGAATCGTCAGGCCCAGCGCGGCTTTGCGGCCGTAGCGGTCAGAGAAAATGCCCAGCACCCAGCCGCCAACCGGCCGCATGAAGAAGCCCACGGCGAAGATGCCGAACGTGGCCAGCAGTGCGGTGGTTTCGTTGCCCGGCGGGAAGAACTGGCTTGAGAAGAAGATGGCGAACGAGGCGTAGATGGTCCAATCGAACCACTCGACCGCATTGCCTACACTACCGGCCAGGATGGTGCGGGCGCGGGATACGGGCGCAGCGCTGGCGGGCGCGGCGCTTGCCCCTTGCTTGCTGCGCAAGGTCGCGGATGGGCTGCTCATGACGTCCTCAAAATAAGAATTTATTTTTGGTCAAAAAGACCGTTTAATTTTGTGTTTTTATCAATGCGCGAACGTTAGATTAATGAATATGGTCACGTCAAGTAAGGGTAAGCCCCTAATGCCAGCGCTCGATGACACCGATCTGGCCTGTCTGATTGCGTTGCAGTCAGACCCCCGCGCTTCCTGGCGCGAGCTGGGTGCGGCCACCGGCATTGCCGAGCGGACCGTGGCGCGCCGCATCCGCCGCCTGATGGACGCCGACGCGCTGCGCGTCATTGCCGAACCTGATCCGCTGGCCATGGGCCAGGGCGTGGTGCTGCATGCGTGGGTGCGCTGCCGGTCAGGCCGCGTGCCGGATGTGGCCGATCAACTGGCGCGGTTGGACATCTGCCAACTGGTCGTCACACTGGCGGGCACCGCCGATCTGATGGCCGAGCTGACCTTGGCGGACGCGGCCGACCTGCCCGACGTGGTGACCCGCGTGCTGCCGTCGATTGATGGGGTCGAGCATGTGGAAGCGCGCCTCGTCTTGCGGCCGTTTCGCCGCGCCGGGCAATGGCGCATTCAGGCGCAACCGGACGCTGTGGTCGAGACGCCATCCGCGTCGCCACCCGTCGCGCTGACCGAGCCCGAGCAGCGCATGGTGGCGCATCTGATGCGCGATGGGCGCGCCAGCCTGGCGGAATTGGCCGAGCAGGCCAACGTCAGCGAACCGACCGCGCAGCGGCTGTTGCAGCATCTGGTGGAGCGTCGCGCGTTGAGCTTTCGTGTGGAAGTCGAACCCGCGCTGGTCGGCTTTCCTGTGGAAGCCGTGATCTCGGTGCAGGTGCGCCCGCAAGCGGTGGACGCGCTGGCCGCGCATCTGGCGCTGGACCCGCACACGCGCTGCCTGTTCGGCACCAGCGGCGCGTCGCAATTGTTCTGGCACGTGCTGTGCCGCGACAGCCTGCACCTGTGGGAAGTGGTGACGCGCCGTCTGGGCGAGCTGGACGGCGTGCTCAATAGCGAAGTCGGCGTGGTGATGCGCGCCCACAAGCGTTGCGGCATCGTGCGCGCCGGCGCGCGGCTGGGCGCGGACGAGGGCTGATGTGCGCTGATGTGCGCTGATGGGGGCGATGCTTGGGGGGCAATACGGGGGGCAATGCCCCGATCTCATGCCCCCAGATACGCCCGCGCCAGCGCCCCGTCCTGCGCGATCTCTTCCGCCGTGCCTTGCGCCGCCACACGGCCCGATTCCAGCACATACGCGCGGTCGGCCAGCGACAGCGCCAGCGCGGCCATCTGGTCCACCAGCAAGATCGTCATCGACTCGGCGCGCAAGCGGTCCAGCGCTTCGAACAATTCATCGATGATCTTCGGCGCCAGCCCCAGCGACGGTTCGTCCAGCAGCAGGATCACAGGCTTGGACATCAGCCCGCGCGCAATCGCCAGCATCTGCTGTTCACCCCCCGACAACAAGCCCGCGCGTTGATGCAGCCGTTCGCGCAAGCGCGGAAAGCGCGTCAGCATTTCTTCGACGCGCGCCTCGCGGTCTTGGGGATGCAGGAAAGCGCCCAGCCGGATGTTGTCCAGCACGCTTAAGCCCGGGAACACCTGCCGGCCTTCCGGCACCAGCACCAGCCCACGCCCCACGATGCGGTCAGCGGCAAGACCATTCAGTTCCAAGCCCTGTAAATGCATGCCGCCTTGCACGGGCCGATGCAGCCCCGCCAGCGTGCGCATCAACGTCGACTTGCCCGCGCCATTGGCGCCCAGCAGCGCCACCATTTCGCCCTGGCGCACTTGCAGGTCGATGCCGTGCAGCACGGGGTTCGCGCCATAACCGGTCACCAGGTTGCCCACCCCCAGCACCTCGGGTGCGATGGCCGTTCCTGCCGCACGTTGCCGCGCGGCGGGCGCGCGCCGGGCGCTTTCATCGCCCAGATACGCCTGACGCACGGCGGCCGATTGTTGAATCTCGGCGGGGGTGCCTTGCGCCAATTCGCGCCCGGCATCAATGGCGACGATGTGATCCGACACGCCCATCACCAGCGCCATGTCGTGCTCTACCAGCAGCACGCCCGCACCCGCCTCGGCGATGCGCCGCAGCAGGCCGGCCAGGCGCGTCTTGTCTTCGCGCGACAGGCCGGCGGCGGGCTCGTCCATCAGCAGAATGTCGGCGTCGGTGGCCAGCGCGCGCGCAATCTCCACCAGCCGGCGGTCCACATGGGGCAGGTCGGCGGCGGGCGTGTCCAGCGCGCCTTCATAGCCGCAGAACGCCAGCAGGGCGCGCGCGCGTTCGCGTACGTCCGGCGCCAGAAAGCGGCGCGACGCCAGCAGCCCGCCCAGCCGGCCGCGCACCATGCCCAGCGCCACGTTGTCTTCCACGCTTAGCGTGTCGAACAGTTGCGACGTTTGATAGGTGCGGGCGATGCCGCTGCGCGCAACCCGGTAAGCGGGCAGTGCGGCCAAGGGCGCGTCGCCCAGCGCCACCGCGCCGCTTGTGGGCTGGTAGTAGCCGCTAAGCATGTTGATGACGGTGGACTTGCCCGCGCCGTTCGGGCCAATCAACGCTGTCACGGCAGCGGGCGGCACGGTGAACGACACCGACTGCACCGCGCGTACGCCGCCAAACGTCATGGTCAAGGCATCGGCGCGCAACACGCCGCGGGGGCGTGCGCCCATGGCCATGCCGCCTTGGCGTGGCGCCAGCGCATGCGTGTCCGAGTTGCGCCGCCACCGCGACAACAAGCCGGCCACGCCATCCGGCGCAGCCCACAGCACCACCAGCAAAAAAGCGCCGAAAAACAGCAGCCGGTATTCCTCCAGGCTGGACAGCATTTCCGGCAGCAGCCCCACCACCACCGCGCCCAGCAAGGGACCGGCGAGCGATCCCGCGCCGCCCAGCGTCACCGCCAGCACGAACAGGATGGACTGCATGAAGTTGAAGTTGTGCGGCGTGATCATGCCGGCCTGCGGTGCGTAGAGCCCGCCCGCCAAGCCCACCACCGCCGCCGACACCATGAACGCCACGGCCTTGACCGTCAGCGGATTGATGCCGATGGATTCGCTGGCCGTCTCGCTGTCTTTCACGGCGCGCATCGCCGCGCCCCACGTGCCACGCGACAGCAGCGCGTACGCCGCCAGCGCCACGAACACGGCCACGATGGCCAGCATCGCCACGCCGCGATCGCCGCCAATGCCGGCGAATTCTGGCTGCACGATGCCCATCAGCCCGTTCTGTCCGCCGGTGACGTCACCGCCTTCAATCAGCGCGTGCTCGACGATGAAGCCGAACGCGATGGTGATCATCGCCAGGTACGGCCCTTTCACGCGCAGCGCGGGCAGCGCCAGCAGCAAGCCAAACGCGCCCGCCACCAATGCGGCCGCGGGCCAGGCCAGCCAGAAACTCCAGCCCGCCTGCCCCGTCAGAATGGCGACGGTATAGGCGCCGATGGCGTAGAAGCCCGCGTGGCCGAATGACATCTGCCCGGTCAGCCCCAGCAGCACATTCAGCCCGATGCCGGCCAGCGCCAGCAGCGCCACGTTGCCCAGCACGAACACGTAATAGCCGTTGACGGTGGCCGCCAGGGCCAGGCCCGCCACGGCCAGCAGCGCGTAAATCGCCAGCGGCAGCCAGCGTGATGCAAGTCGCTTATTCATCAGACCTTCCTGACATCGGCGCGTCCGAACAGTCCATTCGGACGCACGGCCAACATGACGATCACCAGCGTGAAGCTGATGATCTGGGTGTATCCGGAGCCCAGGGCAACGGTGATCAGCGCTTCGACCACGCCAAACAGCAGGCCCGCGATCATCACGCCCCAGGCGCTGGTGATGCCGCCCAGAATGGCGACCACAAAGGCCTTCAGCCCGAACAGCGTGCCCATGTCCGCCTGCACGTTGAACAGCGGCGCAACCAGCGCGCCCGCCACGCCTGCGAACAGCGTGGACACGGCAAAGGCGGCCATGATGGCGTGGCGCACGGGAATGCCCATCAGCCGCGCCGCGTTCGGGTTCTGCACTACCGCCAGCAGTGCCACGCCCCAGCGCGTGCGGCGCGACAAGGTATGCAGCGCCGCCGCCAGCACCAGGCCTACGATCGGAATCAGCAGTTGCAGCGGGTAGATGCCCAGCCCCAGGCCGCCGATTTCAAGCGGCGCTTGCGCAAGCGGCGACGGCAGGCTGCGCGGTTCCTTGCCGAAGGTGAACATCACGACGTTGTCCAGCACGATGCCAAGCGCCACCGTGGACATCAGCCACGCATTGGAGCCACGGCTGGCGAATGGCCGCACGGCCAGCCGCTCAACCACCAGCCCATACACGCCGCACAGCGCCAGCGCCACCAGCAAGGCGGGCGCAAGCGGCCAGCCCAGCGTCTGCGCGAACGTGTAGGTCAGTACGGCGCCCAGCATCATGGAACTGCCCTGGGCAAAGTTCACCGTGCCTGATACGGCGTAGGTCAGGTAAAAGCCCAGGGCCATCAGTCCGTACATGCTTCCCAGACCCAGGCCGCTGACGATGGCGGACATCAACAACATGCGCGTCTCCCGCGTGATTCAGCTGATTTACTGCGCGCCCTTGACGGGCAGGATGCGGTTGTCGATGAACTGCGTCCACACGTAGTCGTTCTCGCGCAGCGCATCGTGCGAGGCCGGCGTGAAGGGCTGCTCATACGTCTTGATCAGGCCGTCGTACTTGCCGATCTTGTAGAAGCCCTGGCGCACCGCGTCGCCATCGGTCGAGCCGGCCTGCGCGATGGCCAGCGCCGCCAGCTGCATGCCGTCATACGCGTTGGCCACGCCGACGGCGGGCGTGATGTCTTGCGGACCCTTGATGTCGGAATACTTGGTCTTCAGCGCCTGCATCACCTTGTCGCCCACCGGCCCTTGCTTGCCGAAGAAGCTGTAGGTCTGCACGAAGTGCACGTTCTTGGCGTTGGGGCCGGCAAGCTCAGTAAAGCGGCCGCCCGCAGGACCCCAGTGCGACACGATCGGCACCTTCCAGCCCATGCGGTCCAACGACTTCACTACTTGCGCCGACGGGCCCACGTTGCCCACCAGGAACAGCGTGTCCGCACCTGCGGCCTTCAGGCGGCTTAGCTGCGGCACCACGTCCAGGTCGTTGGGCTGGAATTTTTCAACGCCGGCAGGCGTGACCTTGGCGGCTGCAAGCGCGGCGTTCAGGCCTTTCTCGTTGGATTCGCCCCAGGGGTTATTCACCAGAATCATGCCGGGCTTGGCGGTTTGGAACGTCTTTTGCGCGTACTGAACCATGGCGCTGTCGACGATCTCGTCCATGGCCGACACGCGGAACACGAAGTTCGGGTTGCCCTTGTTCTGCGTGATGGCCGTGCCGGCCGCCCACGGACCCATGAACGGCACCTTCTCCTGATTCACGATGGGCACGATGGCCATCGACACCGGCGTGTCCAGGCCGCCAAACAGCACGGCCACTTTTTCCTTGAAGATCAGTTCGCGCGCGGCGGCCATACCCTTGGCGGGGTTGCCTTCGTCGTCGCGCCGCACCAGCACGATCTGGCGGCCACCCAACAGCCCGCCCTTGGCGTTGATTTCGTCGATGGCGATGGTCATGCCGCGCGTCAGCGCTTCGCCCGCGCGGGCCGACTCGCCCGACAGCGCGGTGATCAAGCCGATCTTGATGGGGTCGGCGGCAAGCGCCGGTTGCAGGGCGAGGCCGGCCGTGAAGAGGGCGGCGGCGGTGGCGCGAAGCAGAAAGGAACGGCGGGTCGGGACCATCGGGCACTCCTGGAAAAGTGGAACGGATCTTGCATGGGGTTAAGTGCTGCTTGCCTACCCCATGCAAGATCCATGCCACCTGATCCGGCCCGGCCGCAGGTTGCGGCGATCACGGCGTTACCAGGGGGATGCGGCGTGTTTTGCCTGCACTTTGTGTGCGTCAACGCCAAATTTTGTTTTCAAAGCAGCAGGAATTTTGTTAACAATCATGCATCAGGATTTGCACCAAAATGAATCCATCCTTGCTTTCAAGCACTAATCCGGGGCGTGCCGATGCGTCCGGGTCGATGTCCACCTCGATGGCTGGGTCTATGCCCGGGTCTATGCCCGGGTCGATTTCCGAGTCGATTCCCGGGGCAATGTCCGCACCGGGCTCCGCCTGGACGCCCGAACCCCTGGCCTGCCATGGCCGCTTCGCCTACCAGCCCATCTCTGGCCGGTCCGACTACACCTGGCCGAACGGCGCGCGTCTGGCCGTGTACCTGGGGTTCAACATCGAACACTTCGCGTTTGGCGAAGGGCTGGGCGCCGAACTGGGGCCGGCATCCCCGCATCCCGACGTGCTGAACTACGCCTGGCGCGAATACGGCAACCGCGTGGGCGCGTGGCGCTGCGTGGAACTGTTCGACGAATTGCGCCTGCCCGCGGGCGTGCTGATCAACACCGCTTTGTATGACCACTGCCCCGACCTGATGGACGCCTTCCTCGCGCGCGGTGATGAATTGATCGGCCACGGCTACAGCAACGCGCACCGGCAGGGCGGCCTGCCCGAGGCCGAGGAAAGCGCGCTGCTTGCGCATTGCCGCGACCGCATCCGTCAGCACACGGGTGACGCCCCTGCGGGCTGGCTGTCGCCATGGATTTCGGAGTCCCGCGCCACGCCTGATCTCTTGGCCGAAGCCGGCTACCGCTACACGCTGAATTGGTGCCATGACGACCAGCCGATGCGCATGCGCACCCGCGCGGGCGACCTCTGGGCCATTCCGTATCCGCAAGAGCTCAACGACATCCCGATGATCATGGGGCGCAAGATGGACGCGCGCGACTTTGCCGATATGATTCTTGACCAGTTCGAAGAGATGCGCGTGCAGGCCACCCGCCAGCCGCTGGTCATGGGCATTGCGCTGCATCCGTATATCGTCGGGCAGCCGTACCGCTTGCGGCACCTGCGCCGCGCGCTGGCGCCACTGGCCGCCGCGCGCGACCGGGGCGAGATCTGGTTCACCACGCCGGGTGAGATCTGCCGTCATGTCGATAGCCTGCCAGCGGGCGTGATTGCTGCGCTATGAGGCCTGGCCGCTACCGGCCCGGCTCCGAGCGATCCCGCCGCCGTAGCCGGTTAACTGTCTTACCCGTTCAACTGCCTTACCCGTTTAACCGCCGTACCCGTCTCACTGCCGCACCCGTTTAACAGCCGCACCCGTTTAACCTTTTCGAGTTCAGCATGCCCAGCCGAAGCCCCGCCAAACCCCGCGCCAAGCCTGCCCCCCGCAGCAAGATCGCCGTGGAGTCTGCTGTTATGGAACGCGCCAGCGTCGCGTCCGCTGCCCCGCGCGACGCCGGCTCCGCCGACGGCACGCCCGACAGCGACATGGAGCGCCGCATCTGCGAGGCCGTCTACGAAAGCGTGATGAGCCAGCGGCTGACCCCCGGCACAAAGCTGCCCGAGGCCGCCATCTGCGACTTGTTCGGCGTATCGCGATCCGTGGCGCGCAAGGCCTTGCAACGTCTGGCGCACGAGCACGTGGTTGACCTGCATCACAACCGTGGCGCCGTGGTGGCCGAGCCCACGCCCGAAGACACGCGCCAGATCTTCCAGGCGCGCCGCGCGCTGGAAGCGGCGCTGCTGCCGCTGGCCGTGGCGCGCGCCACCAAGGCCGACTACGCGTCGCTGCGCAAACAGTTGCGCGACGAACATGCCTTGCTGCATCGCGCCGGCCAACCCGCATGGGCGCGTCAGGCCAGCGCCTTTCATGTGCGGCTGGGCGAGCTGTCGGGCAACGCCATTCTGCACGGCTATCTGGCCGAACTGGTGTCGCGCTGCTCGCTCATCGTGGCGCTGTACGAGCCGCCCGGCAACGCCGCCTGCGAACACGGCGAGCACGTGCTGATCGTCGACCTGATGGAACGCGGCGACGTGGCCGAAGCCGTGAAAATCAATGACAACCACCTTGCGGACCTGGAGCGGCGTATCAGCCTTGAACGCCCGCAACCCGCGCAAACCCTTGCCCAGATGCTGGGACTGGCCTGATATGGAAATCGACTTCGACGCAATCACCGAATACCAGCGCTACAAGCTGATGGCCAGCCTGATCGTGCCCCGCCCGATCGCGCTGATCACCACCTTGTCGGAAACCGGCGTGGTCAACGCGGCGCCCTTCAGCATGTTCAACATGCTGGGCGAAGACCCGCCGATTGTCATGGTCAGCATCAACCGGCTGGAAGACGGCGGCCTGAAAGACACGGCGCGCAACATCGCCCGCGACAAGGAATTCGTGGTGCACCTGACCGACGAAGCCATGGCGGAAAAAATGCACCGCTGCGGCGACCGCCTGCCGGCGGACGTCAGCGAACTGGCCCACGCTGGCCTGGACGCCGCGCCCAGCCACCACGTCAAGCCGCCGCGCATCGTGCAAGCGCCCGTGGCATTCGAATGCACGCTCTACGAAACCATGGAAACCGCCAGCCGCCAGATCTTCATCGGCCAGGTGCGCTGGCTGCACGCGCGCGACGGCCTGATCGACACGGAAACCTGGCGCGTGCGTCTACAGGATTACTTTCCGGTGGGCCGCTTCGGCGCCAGCTTCTACGTCACCACGCGCGACCGCTACGCGATCGGCGCAGGGGACGCGCCGGCGGGCGCGACGGCGAGTACGGCGATTGATGAGATTTGAGCGTCCCTCACCAAACTCTCCCCGTCCCGCCCGGCGCCCTGAGATGCCGCGCGAAGCGTTGGGACAGGAACTCCACGAACGCCACGGTCTTGGCGGGCAGGTTCAATCGTTCGGGATAGAGCGCGTGGATGTCGGCGGGGGGTGTGCGCCAATCGGTCAGCACTTCACGCAGCCGGCCCTCGCGCAAATAGGCGGCGGTTTCCCATTCGGATCGCATGACGATGCCGTGGCCGTCCAGCGCCCATTCCAGTGCGCTTTGGCCGTCGTTGGAACTGACGGGGCCGCGCACCTTGACCGTCTCGGCGCGTTGGCCGGATTCCAGCCGCCAGGTGCCGTAGGCGACGTCGTTCTCGCGCACGACGATGCAGCGATGGCGTTGCAGATCACTGGGCGTGCGTGGTTCGCCATAGGTGTCCAGGTAGCGGGGGGATGCGCACAGCAGCCGCCGGTTGGAGGCGATTTTGCGGGCGGTCAGGCGGGCGTCGGGCAGGTCGCCGAAACGCACGGCCACGTCGAAGCCTTCTTCGATCAGGTTCAGCGGCCGGTCGGTTAAGCGCATCAGCACTTCCACGTCAGGATATTGGCGCGCGAAATCCGAGACGGCCGGCACGATGTGCGCACGGCCGAAGCCGAAAGTGGCGTTCAGCCGCAGCAGCCCCTGGGGTTGGGCACGGGCGCTTGAGACCGACCGTTCCAGCGCTTCCAGATCCGCCAGGATGCGTCCGCCTTCCGCCAGATACAGCTCGCCTTCCTGGGTGACGCTGACGCGGCGCGTGGTGCGGTTCAAGAGGCGCACGCCCAGGCGCTGCTCCAACCGGGCCAGCCGCGCGCTGATGGCGGGCGGCGTCAGGCCGAGTTCGCGCGCGGTGGCCGACAGGTTGCCGTGTTTGACCACGAGCGCGAAGAAGGCGAGATCGGAAAGGGCATCCATGGCGCAAGCCTGATTGATAAATCTAATTTAATAAAGATTTAGTTTGAACGGGAATTATAAGAATTAAACCCGCTTATACACTGGGTTCACCGATATAGAGCCACATCCACGTGGCCAACCGAGGAGACCCGAAACATGAAGATCAAACCCTTGGCCCGCGCGTTCTGCGCGGCCGTCGCCGCATCCTGTTGGGCCGTACCGGCAGCCGCCGCGAACAATTTTCCCGAACGTGCAGTCACGCTCGTCGTGCCTTTTGCGCCCGGCGGTAGCGTGGACATTGCCGCGCGGCTGATCTCGGAAGCGTGGGGCCGTGCGTTGGGCCAAAGCGTGATCGTCGAGAACCGCGCGGGCGCGTCCGGCAACATCGGCATGGCCGCCGTGGCGCGCGCCCAGCCCAATGGCTACACGCTGGCGATCAACACGATGTCATTGGCGATCAACCCGGCGCTGTTCAAGGACATGCCGTTCGACACGACGAAGGATCTGCGTTCGGTGGGCACGGTCGGCACGTCGCAACACGTGCTGACGGTGACGAACGCGTTGCCCGTCGCCAATGTGAGCGAACTGCTTTCCTATGTGCGCGCGCGGCCCGCCAATGATTTGAGCTTCGGTTCCGCTGGCACGGGCAGCACGTTCCACATGGCTGCGGAATTGTTCAAGTCGGTCTCGAAGACGCAGATTCTGCACGTGCCGTACAAGGGCGGCGGCCCCGCCATGGTCGACACCATCAGCGGGCAAGTGCAGATGAGCTTTCCGGTGCTGTCCGCCGCCAAGCCGCAGGTGGATGGCAAGAAGCTGCGCGCGCTGGGCGTAACGGGCACGACGCGTTCGCCCTTGCTGCCGGACGTGCCGACCATCGCGGAGTCCGGCTTGCCGGGCTACGAGTTCAACACCTGGTTCGTCGTCAGCGCGCCTGCCGGTACGCCGCAAGCGGTGATCGACACGTTGAACACGAAGCTGGCCGAAGCGTTGCAGTCGCCTGCGCTGAAGGCGCGCATGCAGCAGGAAGGTTTCGATCCGCTGATCTCCACCCCCGCCAAAACGGACGACATGGTGGCCGCTGAAATGACGCGCTGGGCGGGCGTCGTGAAGGATGCTGGCATCCAGGCGAACTAAGCGGAGCGGCGGCGCAACCGCAACCAGCAACCGCAACCAGCAACCGAAAGACCGCCCGCCGCCGCCGCGGGCGCCCCATTCAAGGAAGCAAGACATGCCCGGCATGACGCTGTACGACAAACTGGTGGCCAGCCATGAGGTGGCCCGCATCGATGACGAGCACATTCTGCTGTACGTCGATCTGCACATCATGAATGAATACACCAGCCCGCAAGCCTTCAGCGGCCTGGCTGCGCGCGGCAGGAGCGTGCTGCGCCCAGGCCAGCAGATGGCGGTGGTGGACCACATCATTCCCACGCATCCGGTGGCGCCGGCGCTACGCGTGATTGCGGACGATGCCTCATCGCGCCAGGCCGTGAACCTGAAACGCAATTGCGACGCGCAGCACATCGCGCTGTTCGACACGACCGACCCGCTGCAAGGCATCGAGCATGTGATCGCGCCCGAGCACGGCATGATCTTGCCCGGCATGGTGGTGCTGTGTGGCGACAGCCATACGACGACGTATGGCGCGTTGGGCGCGCTGGGTTTCGGCATCGGTACGTCCGAGGTGGAGCACATCCTGGCCACGCAGACGCTCGTGTATCGCGTGGCGCGCAACATGCGCATCCGCGTGGACGGCGCGTTGGGGGCGGGCATGTCGGCCAAAGACCTCGTCATTTATGTTGTGCATCGAATCGGCGCGCAGGGCGCGCGCGGGCATGCGGTGGAGTTCTGTGGGGACGCCATCGACGCCTTGTCCGCTGAAGGCCGCATGACCCTGTGCAACATGACGGTGGAAGCGGGCGCGCGCGCCGCGCTGATCGCGCCGGACGCGACGACCGACGCCTACGTCACCGCGCACGCGCCGCAGCTTCATGGCGAACTGCTGGCCCAGGCGCGCGCGTATTGGGCCACGCTGCGCACCGATGCGAATGCATCCTTTGATGTGGAACACGTGTTCAACGCCACGGACATCGCGCCGTTCGTCACCTGGGGCACCAGCCCCGATCAGGCCATGCCGGTGACGGGCCACGTGCCGGACCCGCAGGCCGAGCCCGATCAACTGGCCCGGCTGGCGTTGGAAAAGGCGATGGACTATATCGGCCTTGCGCCCGGCGCGCCAATTGCCGGCGTGCCGATTGACCGCGTGTTCATTGGCTCTTGCACCAATGGCCGCATTGAAGACTTGCGCGTGGTGGCGGGGCTGGCGCGCGGCAGGAAGGTGGCGGCGGGCGTGCGCGCGATGATCGTGCCGGGCTCGGGCGCGGTGCGGGCGCAGGCCGAAGCGGAAGGGCTGGCGGCCGTGTTGATGGAAGCGGGCTTCGAATGGCGCCAGCCGGGCTGTTCGATGTGCCTGGCCATGAACGACGACGTGCTGCGCCCCGGCGAACGCTGCGCGTCCACCACCAACCGCAATTTCGAAGGCCGTCAGGGGCGGGCAGGGCGCACGCATTTGATGAGCCCGGCGATGGCCGCCGCCGCCGCGTTGGCCGGCCGCATCGTCGATGTCCGTGAATGGGAGCAAGCCAAATGAATCCGTTGATCGAAGGCATCGCCGCGCCGCTGCCATTTTCCAATCTGGACACCGACCAGATCATGCCCAAGCAGTTTCTGCGCATCATCGACAAGGCGGGGCTGGACCGTGGCCTGCTGTACGACTTGCGCTTTGACGAGCACGGCGCGCAGCGCCCCGGCTTCGTACTGAATCAGGCTGCGTATGCAGGCACGTCCGTGCTGGTGGCGGGGCCTAACTTCGGCTGCGGCTCCAGCCGCGAGCACGCGGTGTGGGGCTTGCAGCAGTTCGGCATCCGCGCCGTGATCGCGCCCAGCTTCGGCGAGATCTTCTACTTCAATGCGGTGAATAATGGCCTGCTGCTGGTGAGCCTGCCCGCCGCCGAGGTCGACGCCTTGCTCGAGCGGGTGTCCAATGTCGGGGCGTCTGATTTTCAACAACCGGCTGGCAACCGCGTGGCCATCGACGTGATGGCAGGGCAGATTCGTGCGGCGGATGGCTGGACGGCAAGCTTTGCGTTGCCCGAGCGCCATCGCCGCATGTTCGCCCAAGGGCAGGACATGGTGGGCGCGTCGCTGCTGCAACTGCCCGAAGTGGAACGCTTCGAAGCCGCCCACTGGGCGCGCCACCCGTGGATGAAGGATGTGGCGCGCACGGTGCGCGACCGCCTGAATGCCGCATGACCGTAACGCACAAGGAGACTTCCCCCATGACTGCATTCTTCGACTTGCCCGTGCGCCGCATTCCGGCCAATGGCATGGACATCGCCGCGCGCATCGACGGGTCGGGGCCGCCGCTGCTGTTGTTGCACGGCCATCCGCAAACGCATGCCATCTGGCACCGCGTGTGGCCCGAACTGACGCGGCATCGCACGTGCATCGCGGCGGATCTGCGCGGCTATGGCGACAGCACCAAGCCCGCTGCCTCGCCGGACCACGCGGCGCATTCCAAGCGCGAGATGGCGGCCGACATGGTCGGGCTGATGCGTGCGCTGGGCCACGAACGCTTCGACGTGCTGGCGCATGATCGCGGTGCGCGCGTGGCGCATCGGATGGCGCTGGACCATGCCAGCGCCGTGTCGCGCATGATGCTGCTGGACATCGCGCCCACGCTGGACATGTACGAAGGCACGACGCGCGCATTCGCGCAGGCGTACTTCCATTGGTTCTGGCTGATCCAGCCCGCGCCCGGCCCGGAAACGATGATCGAGCATGATCCGGTGTTCTACCTGCGTTCGGTAATGGGCGGCCGGCCCGGCGGCCTGGCGCATTTTTCCGCCGAGGCGATGGCGGAATATGAACGCGCGGCGCAACTGCCCGGCTGGGCAACCGGCATCTGCGAAGACTACCGCGCGTCCGCCACGCTGGATCTGGAGCATGATCGCGCCGGCCGCGCCGCGGGCGAGCGCCTGCGCATGCCGGTGCGGGTGCTGTGGGGCGAACGGGGCGCCGTGGGCAAGAATTTCGATGTGCTGGATTTGTGGCGCGCGGTCGCCGATGACGTCTCGGGCGGGCCGCTGCCGGGGGCGCATTACCTGGCCGAAGAGACGCCGGAGGCGCTGTTGGCGGACGCAGGTGCGTTCTTTGGATGGCGGTAGCGCGGGCTGTCAATCAAGCCAGGGCGGGCGATAGGGCTATCCAAAAAGGGACACAGCCCGGGTGGTAATCTTCGGCCCATGAATCGTTACTTCGCCGACCTGTCCGAATTGCCTGACCCTGACGACGCGCAACGCGTCTTCAAAGCGACCGACTCCCCCTGCGTGGCCGTTTGCTCGACCCTGTTCGACGATATCTGCCGCGGTTGCGGCCGCACGGCCATGGAAGTCGCCAATTGGGTGTTCATGACGGATGAGGAAAAGCGCGAAGTCTGGGTGCGCATCAAGGCGCAAGGCTATCCCCGCCGCAACAACTAAGCCGCAACAATTCAGTCGCAGCAATTCAGTCGCAGCAATTCAGTCGCAACAACTAAGCCGCAGCAACTCAGTCGCAGCAACAGAGACTCAGCAGGCTAGCGCGCAACAACTCAGGCGCGCGGCCGGCCAGAAATTTCCGGCCGAATTTTCCAGGCGTCTTGGGCATGTCATATCGGCCGGGCTAAATCGCGGTATCGCCCACTTCCGGCCCCCCTCATGCGCATCGTTCTGGTTACGGATGCCTGGCATCCGCAAGTCAACGGCGTCGTCCGCACCTGGACGACCATGCAGCAGATTCTGTCTGAATGGGGCCATGAGCTGATCGTGGTGAACCCGCAGGGCAGCCGGACCATACCGGCGCCGTCCGAGCCAGACCTGCGGTTGTGCCTGCAACCCGGCCGGCAATTGCGCCGCATCCTGGGCGACACCATTCCCGACGCGCTGCACATCGCCACTGAAGGCCCGCTGGGCCTGGCGGCGCGGCGCATGGCGCTCGCACGCGGCTGGCAGTTCACGACCTCGTTTCACACGATGTTCCCCGACTACCTGCAAGCGCGCATGGGCATCCCCGCAGCCTTGCCGTGGCGTTATCTGCGCTGGTTCCATCGGCCGTCGCAATGCGTGCTGGTGCCTACGCCCACGGTGCGCGACGTTCTCGTGCGGCGCGGTCTGGTGAACCTGCGGGTCTGGTCGCGCGGCGTGGACCCCCGAAAATTCCAGCCGGCCGACAGCCAGGCGTTTGCGCATCTGCCGCGCCCGGTTTACTTGAGCGTGGGCCGCGTGGCGCGTGAAAAGAACCTGGATGCGTTTTTGTCGCTGGACCTGCCGGGCAGCAAGGTGGTGGTGGGGGCGGGGCCGGACGAGGCGCGGTTGAAGAAGCGGTTTCCAGATGCGGTGTTTCTGGGCATGCAGCAAGACGACGCGCTGCCCGGCTTCTATGCTGCGGCCGACGTGTTCGTGTTTCCCAGCCTGACCGATACGTTCGGTCTGGTGATGCTGGAGGCCATGGCAAGCGGCACCCCCGTGGCGGCGTTTCGCAGCGAGGCGCCGCTGGCGGTGGTGACGCCGGGTGTGACGGGCTGCCTGGATGATGACCTTGCCCACGCGTGCCGCGCGGCGCTGCCGCTGGATCGCCACGCCGTGCGCGCGCATGCGCTGACGCGCAGCTGGGATTCGGTGGCCTCCGATCTGCTGGCCTCGCTGGTTCCCTTGGTGCCGGATGCCTCTTCGCGGACAACGTTGGCCGGGGCGGGGTGACCGGAAGAAATCCTGTGGGTTTTATTTCGGGGACGGATTTCCGCGCAGGCGGTCAAACCGGTACAATGCCCGGCAATCCTGAGGAGCGTTGCGACGACCCTGCGGTTTCCGTCTTGCCAAGGCAAGGCGCGCGAACCCCGGCTCGCCAGGCTCAGGAATCCTTGTTCAAGCGCCGCGCCCCGCGCGTCGCTACAGCAACGGCGCTCACCTTTGTCGCATATGGCGGGAAAGGCGAGCACTCGACTGTCGTGGTGTATTCGCGTTGTCCGGCCATATCGTGCGCCGTTCGAAATTCACGTGGAGCCTACACACCATGAACGCTGTGACTGATAAATCCTTCTCCGATTACCTGGTTGCCGACCTGTCGCTGGCAGGCTGGGGCCGTCGCGAACTGGCTATTGCCGAAACCGAAATGCCCGGCCTGATGGCCATCCGCGACGAATTCGCCGCCGCGCAGCCGTTGAAGGGCGCGCGCATTGCCGGCAGCCTGCACATGACCATCCAGACTGGCGTGCTGATCGAAACGCTGGTGGCCCTTGGCGCCGAAGTGCGCTGGGCCTCGTGCAACATCTTCTCGACCCAAGACCACGCCGCCGCCGCCATCGCGGCATCGGGCACGCCGGTCTTCGCCGTCAAGGGCGAAACGCTGGAAGAGTACTGGCAGTACACCCACAAGATCTTCGAATGGCCCAATGGCCAGAACGCCAACATGATCCTCGACGACGGCGGCGATGCCACGTTGATGCTGCACCTGGGCACCAAGGCTGAGAAAGATCTCTCGGTGCTGGCCAACCCGGGCAGCGACGAAGAGCGCATCCTGTTTGCCGCCATCAAGGAAACCTTGAAGCGTGATCCGAAGTGGTACTCGACCCGCCTGGCGCTGATCAAAGGCGTGACGGAAGAAACCACCACCGGCGTGCATCGCCTGTACCAGATGTCGCAAAAGGGCGAGCTGGCCTTTGCCGCCATCAACGTCAATGACTCGGTCACCAAGTCCAAGTTCGACAACCTGTACGGCTGCCGCGAATCGCTGGTGGACGGCATCAAGCGCGCCACCGACGTGATGGTTGCCGGCAAGATCGCCGTCGTGGCCGGTTACGGCGACGTGGGCAAGGGCTGCGCCCAGGCGCTGGTCGCCCTGCGCGCGCAAGTCTGGGTCACGGAAATTGATCCGATCTGCGCCCTGCAAGCCGCGATGGAAGGCTTCAAGGTCGTGACGATGGAAGAAGCCGCCGTCCATGGCGACATCTTCGTCACCGCCACCGGCAACTACCACGTCATCACGCGTGAGCACATGAACGCCATGAAGGACCAGGCGATCGTCTGCAACATCGGCCACTTCGACAACGAAATCGACGTCGCCGGTCTGGCCGATTGCCAGTGGGAAGAGATCAAGCCGCAAGTCGACCACGTGATCTTCCCGGACGGCAAGCGCATCATCCTGCTGGCGCAAGGCCGTCTGGTGAACCTGGGCTGCGCCACGGGCCACCCGTCGTTCGTGATGTCGTCGTCGTTCGCCAACCAGACCATCGCTCAGATCGAGCTGTTCACGCGTAACGAAGCCTACAAGTCGGGCGAAGTCTACGTGCTGCCCAAGCACCTGGACGAGAAGGTTGCCCGCCTGCATCTGAAGAAGCTGGGCGTGAAGCTGACCACGCTGCGCAAGGATCAGGCCGACTACATCAACGTGCCGGTCGAAGGCCCCTTCAAGCCCGAGCACTACCGTTATTGATGGGTTGAAAGCACAATAGGAAACTACCGCGCCATGTTGGCGCGGGTTTTCCGAACCGCGGGTTCCCCTGTTTTTGTCTGTTGAAGGCAGGGCCGCGGAGCGTCAATACAGGAGTTCGAACATGGTGACATTGATACTCGTCTGGATTCTGAACGCGGTGGCCCTGCTGGCTGTTGCTTACCTCTTGCCCGGCATTGCCGTGGCCAGTTTCGGTTCGGCGCTGATCGCCGCGCTGGTGCTGGGTCTGGTGAACATGCTGGTCAAGCCCGTGCTTGTGCTGCTGACCTTGCCCATCACGATCGTCACCCTCGGGCTCTTCCTCATTGTCATTAACGCCTTGTTGTTCTGGTTCGTCGGCTCCGTGCTGAAGGGCTTCCAGGTCAACGGGTTCTGGTGGGCCGTGGGCGGTGCCATTCTGTACAGCATCATCTCTGGCCTGCTTACCAAACTGATTCCCTAATGTCTGACTCGACTTCCCCCGCTTTCAGTCTGGAGTTCTTTCCCCCGCGCGACCTGGCCGGCCAAGAGCGGCTGGTCCGCGCGGCCAAGCAGATGCTGGCCATCCAGCCCAAGTACGTCAGCGTGACGTTCGGCGCGGGCGGTTCCACGCGCGCCGGCACGGCGGACGCCGTGCGCACGCTGGGCAACCTGGGCTGCGATGCGGCGCCTCACTTGTCGTGCGTGGGCGCCACGCGCCAGGAATTGCGGGACATCCTCCAGACCTACAAGAACGAAGGCGTGCGGCGCGTGGTTGCTTTGCGCGGCGACCTGCCTTCGGGCATGGGCGGTGATGCGGGCGAACTGCGCTACGCCAATGAGCTGGTCTCGTTCATCCGCGAGGAAACGGGCGACTGGTTTCACATCGAAGTCGCGGCCTATCCCGAAATGCATCCGCAAGCCACGAACCCGTCGGCCGACCTGGACCATTTCGTGGCCAAGGTGAACGCCGGCGCCGATGCGGCCATCACGCAGTATTTCTTCAACGCCGACGCCTACTTCGACTTTGTCGACCGGGCCCAGGCCAAGGGCGTGCGCGTGCCGATCGTGCCGGGCATCATGCCCATCACGAACCACACGCAGCTGCTGCGTTTTTCGGAAATGTGCGGCGCGGAAGTGCCGCGCTGGATTCGCCTGCGGCTGGCGGAGTTTGGCGACGACAAGGCTTCCATCCGCGCGTTCGGCGTGGATGTCGTGACCGAGCTGTGCCAGACCCTGCTGGACAACGGCGCGCCGGGTCTGCACTTCTACACCTTGAACCACGCGGAAGCCCCGCTTGCGGTGTGGAAGGAACTGGCGAAGTAATCGCTGCTTCCAGTGACGACAAAGGCCGGCATCGAAAGATGCCGGCCTTTTTTTTGCGTTGTTGCAGCGGCGGTTTTGCAGCGGCAGTTATCGTTGACCTCAGTCCGCGTACACGCCCGCCTTGCGGATCACGCCGCCCCACTTGTCCACCTCGGATTGCAACCAGGTCTGCAAGCCTTCCGGCGTCTGCTTCGCTTCCGGCACGATTTCTGCGCCCAGCTCGGCCATCTTCTGCGTGAATGCCGGGTCTTTCAGCGCCGCGCGCAACGCCGCATTGAACTTGGCAACGGCTTCCGGCGGCGTGCCCTTGGGCGCGTAGACGCCGTGCCACACCTTGACCTCAAAGCCCTTCAACCCGCCTTCCTGCAAGGTCGGCGCATCGGGCAGCGCCTTGATGCGCTCCAGCGTGGTGACGCCAAACAGCTTCACGCGATCGCCCTTGATCTGCGGAATGGTCTGCGTGGTCTGGTCGCACAACACGTCCACCTGACCGCCCAGCAGCGCCGTCATCGCCGGGGCCGTGCCGGCATATGGCACGGTCGTGAACTGCACGCCCAGCGACTCTTGCAGCAACATGCCGCACAGTTGCGACACCGCGCCCAGCCCGGCGTTGGCCAGGTTGATCTTGTTGCCGTTTTCCTTGGCGTACTTGACGAAGCCCGCCATGCCATCGGCCGGCAGGTCCTTGCGGCCCAGCAACGTCATGGGCACATCCGCCACCTGGCCAACGTAGGCAAAGTCCGTCAGCGGGTTGAACGACAGCTTGCGGTACAGCGCAGGCGCCGTCGCCATGCCGTTGTGATGGATCAGAAAGGTGTAGCCATCCGGCGCCGAACGCGCCACATGCTGCGAGGCCAGCGTGCCGCCCGCGCCCGTGCGGTTTTCAATGATGACGCTTTGCCCCAGCGTCTTGGCCATGGACGCCCCAAGGCTGCGCGCCACCACATCGGTTGGCCCGCCCGCCGCAAACGGCACGACGAGCGAAATGGGATGGTTGGGATAAGCGCCTTGCGCACTGGCGGAACCCCAGGCCAGGCAGGACAAGGCCAACATGGGCCAGGCAGCACGCGTGGCCGCGCGCGCGAAAAAAGAGGGCATGTCTCGCTCCTTGTGGTTGTTCTGGTGGCCCGCGAACAGCACGCGGGCAGATACCAGTGTGGCCCGAGGGCCCAAGGATGAGAATTCGCCGTTTCACAAGCCGGGTTTCGGCAAGGGGAAAGGGGCAAGAACACGAAAGCCCGCAGCAATGCATTGCGGCGGGCCTCGGAGGGTGGGCATGTGACTGGCACATGCGTTGAAAGTCTTAACTCGCCTGATCCTTCCCCGGATCTTCGGCCAGCACTTGCGGGGTGGGGTAGTTCGGCTGTGGCGCATTGACCGGTTCGATGCGCAGCGGCTGGTGCACGCGGGACAGCGGCACCAGTGAGCCGGGGTCATCGGGGTTGGTCCACAGCGGGTCGGGGATTTCGGCGAAGACCTGGCGCAGGCGTTCGCCCCAGGTGCCGCGGATCATGCGGAAGTACTCGTTGTTTTCGTCGATGCAGGCGAAGTGCGTGACGCGCAGCGCGTCGGTGTCGTAGACCAGCAGGTCCAGCGGCAGCCCTACCGAGATGTTCGAGCGCAGCGTGGAGTCCATTGATATCAGCGCGCACTTGGCGGCTTCGTCCAGAGACGTGTCGGGGCGCAGCACGCGGTCCAGGATGGGCTTGCCGTATTTGGCTTCGCCGATCTGGAAGTATGGGCATTCCTGGCTGGCTTCGATGAAGTTGCCCGCGGAATACACCTGGAACAGGCGGCAGCGTTCGCCGCCAATCTGTCCCCCGAAAATGATGCTGACGTTGAAGTCCACGCCTTGCTCGTGCAGCGCGGGGGCTTCGCGGTGGTAGACCTCGCGCACGGCGGCGCCGACGCAGCGGGTGGCTTCGAAGAGATCGGCGGCGTTCCAGATGGTGTCGCCACCGTCGTCGTGCTGGCGGGCCAGTGCGTGCAGCACGGCCTGGCTGACGGCCAGGTTGCCTGAAGTCATCAGGACCATGACGCGGTCGCCCGGGCGCTCGAAGACGGTCATTTTTCGGAAAACGCTGATCTGGTCGACGCCCGCGTTCGTGCGGGAGTCAGAGAGGAAAACCAGGCCGGCGTCGAGGCGGGCGGCTACACAATAGGTCATGATTGAAAATTCGGAAAAACCACGCCGCATTGTATTGCGGCGCGGGCACCGGCGTGCTGACCGGTGCGGGCAGGGCGTTTACTGCTGGCCGGACGTCTGCACCTGCACGCTGATCTCCATGGATTCTTCGCCGCCGCCGCTGCGCACGCCGCGTATTGGGGACGCCGAGTCGTAGTCGCGCGCCACGGCCAGCCGGCAATGGCTGTCAGAGGCGAATTGGCGGTTGGTGATGTCGACGCTGGTCCAGCCGATGTCGGCCAGCCAGACGTCGGCCCAGGCGTGGCTGGCCGAGTGTTCGGTGGTGGTGTGGACGTAGCCGCTGACGTAGCGGGCCGGCACGCCCAGGCCGCGCACGCAGGCCAGGAACAGGTGGGCGTGGTCTTGGCAGACGCCATGGCCCATCGCCAGCACCTGGTTGGCGGCAGTGGTGACGTCGGTGGTGCCGGGCTCGTAGGCCACCCGGTCGCTGATGGCGTTGGCCAGCGCCAGGATGTCGTCCGGGGTGGTCAGTCCGTTGGGCAACACGTTTCGAACGAAGGCCATGATGGTGTCGTCGGCCTGCGTCAGCGGCGTCTGCACGCAATAGGCGTGTACCGGCAGGCGGCTGTCTTCACTGCCCAGCACCCCGCGCATCAGCGGCGCAACCTGCACCTGGCCCGTCACGCGCAGTTCGATGTCGGTGTGCGGGTGGTTCAGCGTCAGCGTGTGCGTGATGTTGCCGTACGCATCCACCTGTTTTTCCAGCGCGCCAGGCGCTTCGATGTTCCAGCGCAGCACGCGCTGGTGTTCGTCGTCGCGCGGCGTCAGGCGCAAGGTCTGGATGCTGTAGGTGACCGGCGCGGTGTAGCGGTAATGCGTGACGTGCGTGATGAACTGTTTCATTGCTGTCTCCGTGTTATGCCGACAGCGGGACCAGGAAGTCCTGGCTGATCCGGTTGCCCAGGTCGTTGATGCGGTCCAGGAAGTGGTCCAGGTACTGATGCAGTCCACTGTCCAGGATGTCTTCGACGCGGCCGTATTGCAGTTCGGCGCACAGCATGCCCGCGCGGCGCTCCGTTTCGGTCGAACGCTGGTTGGACACGCGCGCCAGGTCCTCGGCCACCGCGCGCATCGAGGCCAGCAGCGAACGCGGCATGTCGCCATGCAAAATCAAGAGTTCGGCGACGCGGTCGGGCGTGATGACGTCGCGATACACCTTGCGGTAGATCTCCAGCCCCGACACGGAACTCAGCAGCGCCGACCAGCGATAGAACTCACTTTGCAGCGCGGCGTTGCCGGTGGGTTCGGCGCGCGCTTCGTGCGACCCGTTGCTGCCGCGTTCATGAAATTTCACGTCCAGCATGCGCGCGGTACTGTCCGCGCGTTCAAGGTGCATGCCGATGCGCAGGAAGTACAGCGCTTCGTCTTCAAGCATCGTGCCGATGGTGACGCCACGCGCCAGATGCGAACGGAACTTCACCCATTCGAAAAACTCGCCCGGGTTGCGTTCAAGCAGCCCGGTGTGCAGGTGCTTCAGCAGTTCCAGCCACGTTGTGTTGTAGGTCTCCCAGACTTCGGTGGTCAGGCTGCCGCGCACGGCGCGCGCGTTCTCGCGGGCGGCGCGCATGCAGGAATAGATGGACGACGGGTTCTCCGGGTCGCGCACCATGTATTGCAGGACATCGTTGGGCGAGATGGATGCGTACTTGCTTTGGTACAGGCCCTGCAGCTCGGAAATGCGCAGCACACCCAGCCACGAGCCTTCGCGCGTTTGCGGGTCTTGCGGCAAGAGCGACATCTGCAGATTCACGTCCAGCATGCGCGCGGTGTTCTCGGCGCGTTCGGTGTATCGGCACATCCAGAACAGGTTGTCGGCGGTACGGCTCAGCATGTTCAGTCCTCCAGAACCCAGGTGTCTTTGGTGCCGCCGCCCTGGCTGCTGTTGACGACCAGCGAGCCTTCGGTCAGCGCCACGCGGCACAGTCCGCCTGGCACCGTGCGGATGTCTTTGCCGCACAGCACGTAGGGGCGCAGATCAACGTGGCGGGGCGCCACGCCGGATTCCACATAGGTGGGGATGGTGGACAGCGCCAGCGTGGGCTGCGCGATGTAGTTGGCCGGGTTGGCGCGCACGCGGTCCTTGAACGCATCGACTTCGGCGCGCGTGGACGAGGGGCCCACCAGCATGCCGTAGCCGCCCGCGCCGTGTACTTCCTTCACGACCAGGTCGTGCATGTTGGCCAGCACGTGGGACAGCTCGTCAGGCCGGCCGCAGCGCCAGGTCGGCACGTTCGACAGGATGGGTTCTTCGCTGAGGTAAAACCGGATCATGTCCGGCACGTACAGATAGGTGGACTTGTCGTCGGCGATGCCGGTGCCGATGGCGTTGGCCAGCGTGACGCGGCCGGCGCGATACACCGACAAGAGACCCGGCACGCCCAGCGCGGAGTCGGCGCGAAAGGACAGCGGGTCAAGAAAGTCGTCGTCCAGGCGGCGATAGATGACGTCCACCTTGCGCGGGCCTTGCGTGGTGCGCATGTAGACGGTGTTCTGTTCCACGAACAGATCCTGCCCCTCAACAAGCTCCACGCCCATCTGCTGCGCCAGGAACGCGTGTTCGAAGTAGGCCGAGTTATACATGCCCGGCGTCAGCACGACGACGGTCGGGTCGTCGCCACCGTGCGGCGCGACTTCACGCAGGTTGTCCAGCAGCAGATCGGGGTAGTGCGCCACCGGTTCGACCTTGATGCGGCTGAACGCATCGGGCATCAGCCGCATCGACATCTTGCGGTTTTCCAGCATGTAGGACACGCCTGAGGGCACGCGCAGATTGTCTTCCAGCACGTAGAACTCGCCTGCGCCTGCGCGCACGATGTCGACCCCGGCGATGTGGCAGTAGATGTCTTCCGCCACGTCCACGTCCTGCATTTCGGGGCGGTACTGGGCGTTCAGGAACACCTGTTCGGCCGGCACGATGCCGGCGCGCACGATGTCGTGGCCGTGATAGATGTCGTGGATGAACATGTTCAGCGCGCGTACGCGCTGCTTCAAGCCGGCTTCCAGATGCCGCCATTCGTCGGCGGGAATGACCCGGGGAATCAGGTCGAAGGGAATCAGGCGTTCGGTGCCGGCGGCGTCGCCCGCCACCGAAAAGGTGATGCCGACGCGGCGAAAGCTCAGGTCTGCTTCAAGCCGCCGTACGGCCATGGCCTCGGCCGATTGCTCTTGATGCCAGCGCTCGAAGGCCTGGTACTGGGAGCGTATGCCGCCTGCGCTGTCGCGCATTTCGTCAAAAGCGGCTGGACGGGATGGTCTGTCCTTCATGGCTCCTCCGATGCTAGTGCTGGCGGCCGGCTTGCAGGCGGCAGCCTTGCACACGGTCATAACCCGGCCGATGTGTGGCCGGTCCCAAACAATAAGCAACCCGCATGCCAGCTTTCAGGGCAGGCGGCGGCCCTGGGCACAATATCCTCTCAAGCGCGCGGAAACGCCATCCCCGCAGTGGCCGAGGGGCTCGGCAAGCCCGCGGGGGAAACGCTGGAAATCTTATTGCACCAGATTGGTGCAAACCGCCGGGGCGGTTCTGGTGCGTCAGTTCATGCGGTAGGTATGCAGCGTGGTGCCGCTGCCCGTCGCGCCTTGCTCAAGTGGGGCGTGCGGCACCCAGCCGTCCTGAGTCAGCACGGCGTCCAGCGGGAAGTCGTGCGGGGCGGGTTCGTAGTCAGCGTCGAGCTCGCCGCAGCTCCAGGCGATGCCGATGGTGATGAACGGGTGGCCGCGTTCGCGCAAGGCGGCCAGCGTGCGGTCGTAGTAGCCGCCGCCGTAGCCCAGGCGGTCGCCTTGCTCGGTATAGCCCAGCGTGGGCACCAGGATCACGTCGGGCAGCACCTCGTCGCCAGCGGCGGGTTCCTGGATGCCGTAGGGGCCGGCGCGCAGTTCGGCCTCGGGCGTCCAGGGCAGGAAGGCCAGCGGGGCGTTACGCGTGCGGACCACCGGCAGCGCCACGGCCACCCCGTTTTCCACCCATTGCGACAGCAGCGGGCGCAGGTCGGGTTCATCCGCCATGGGCCAGAAGGCCGCGACGGTGGCCGGCGCGGCACGGCCGGCGCGCACCGCTTCGTCACGCGCCACATTCAGCCACGTGAAGAGCCGCGCGCGCATCAGCAAACCGCCACGGCTGCGCTGGTCTTCGGGCAATTCGGCACGCAGTTTCCGCAATCGCGTGCGGTGCTGGACTGCGGTATCCTCTGGAGTATTTTGCGTAGTCATGCAGTGGCTGTGATGGGGGATGGACAATGAAGGCGAACGTGCTGGAATCGGGCATGCAGGAAGTCGGCATGCTGGCGGGCAAGGCCGGTGCGTGCATGGCCGGTGTAGGTTGCAGTGTAGGTCGGCAAATGAGGGACACCGCATGACACAGACCCTGCAATCGCGACGGTATCAGAAAACCGCCCGGAAATCCCCGCGCACCCCCTTCACCTCGGACCCTCGCGCCGGCTTGCGCCGCTGGTTGCCGCTGCTGGCATTGTTCACCGCCGCCTGTGCACCGGTCGACGCGCAACAACGCAGCGCCGCCGTCAATACCCAGCCCCAACCCCAGGCCGCTGCCCAAGCGGCTCAGCCCGTCATTTCGGTGCCGCCCGCCGTGCTGGCCGGCCTGCCTCCCACAGCCGACACGCCCGCGCTTGCCGCCGTGGTTGCCGCGCGCGAAGCCATGAACCGCAAGCAGTGGTCGGTGCTGGGCGCGCTGGTGCCCCAGGCTAAATCCGACACGCTGGGCATGTACCCCGAATACTGGCTGCTGCGCTATCAGCTGTGGACGCCGCCCGCCACGGGCCGGCCCACCGCTGACCTGCAACGCTTCATCAGCAGCAATAACGACGCCTACCTGGCTGACCGATTGCGTGGCGACTGGCTGCTGGCCGCCGCCCGCAGCGGCGACTTCGAAACCGTGCGCAAGCTGGCGCCCGTGAAGAACAGCAACGCCCAGATCGAATGCGCCATCCTGGACGCCAAGCACATGACCGGCCAGCGCGCCACGGCCGCGCAGGCGCAGGCGGTGTTTGCACCGGGGGGCTCCTGCTGGGCGCTGTATGACCAGCTGGTCGCCGACAACATTCTGGGCTGGGATCAGCTGGAACCGCAGTTGCGCGACGCCATCGAGGCCGACAAGACCACAGACGCCCGCAAGCTCGTGCAGTACATGTTCGAGGCGCGCGACCTGAAGACGTACGACGCCATGATGAAGGACCCCATGAAGTGGCTGACGCGGCAAGACCGCATGCCCGTGGGCCGCAACGAGAAAGAACTGGTGAACATCGCGCTGGCCCGGCTGGCGCGGTCGGATGTCAGCGTGGCGGATTCGTATATGCGCCGCGAATGGGCCAAGTCCATGTCCAAGCCGAATCTGGCCTGGGTGCGCGGCCAGTACGCGCTGATGGCTGCGCTGAAACTGGATAGCCGCGCCGACGACTGGTACCACGAGGCCGGCCACATCCGCATGACGGAATACAACGCGGGCTGGAAGGTGCGCGCCGCGTTGCGCCAACCCAAGATCGACTGGAAGTGGGTCATCGAGTCCATCGACGAGATGCCCGCCTCGCAGCGCGACGATACGTCGTGGGTGTACTGGAAGGCACGCGGCCTGGCCGCAACCGGCCGCAAGGAACAAGCCAATGCGCTGTACGCCGGCATTGCCGACCGCTTCGATTTCTACGGCCAGCTGTCGGCCGAAGAACTGGGCCGCCGCATCAACGTGCCGCCGCGCCCCGCGCCCGTAAGCGACCGCGAAATCGCCGAAGCCCGCGCCAACCCGGGCCTGCAACGCGCCGTGCAATTGTTCCGCCTGGGCTGGCGGGCCGAAGCCGTGCCGGAATGGAACTACACGCTGCGCGGCATGAGCGACCGCCAACTGATGGCCGCTGCCGAACTGGCGCGCGCCGAAAATATCTTTGATCGCGTGGTCAATACGTCTGACCGCACCGAAAAGGAATTCGACTTCAGCCAGCGCTTCATCGCGCCGTTTGAAGGGCGCGTCACCGCCAAGGCCAACGCCATCGCACTGGACCCGGCCTGGGTCTACGGCCTGATCCGCCAGGAATCGCGCTTCATCATGGATGCGCGTTCGCACGTGGGCGCCTCCGGCCTGATGCAGCTGATGCCGGCCACCGCCAAGTGGGTTGCGGGCAAGATCGGCATGACCGATTTCACGCCCGCCAGCGTGAATGATTTCGACACCAACACCGAGCTCGGCACCAACTACCTGAACATGGTGCTGCGCGATTTGAACGGCTCGCAAATGTTGGCCAGCGCAGGCTACAACGCCGGGCCGCGCCGCCCGCACAACTGGCGCTCGACGTTTACGCATCCCGTTGAAGGCGCGATCTTCGCCGAGACCATCCCGTTTAACGAAACGCGCACCTACGTGAAGAACGTGATGTCTAACGCCGTCTACTACGCGGCGATGTTCAGCGGGCAGTCGCAGTCCTTGAAGGAACGGCTGGGCAACATCGTGCCGCTGGGCGCCGAAAGCACGTCGATTCCATGACGCCAGATCCGGCCATCGACGGCTTGCAGGTGTATATCGTGGGCGGGGCGGTGCGTGATGCCCTGCTTGGCCTGCGCCCCGGCGATCACGACTGGGTCGTGGTGGGCGCCACGCCCGAAGACATGGCCCGCCGTGGCTTCATCCCGGTGGGCGGTGACTTCCCCGTTTTCCTGCACCCGCGCACCAAAGAGGAATACGCGCTGGCGCGCACCGAGCGCAAGTCCGGCCGCGGCTACAAGGGCTTTACGTTCTACACCGGCAGCGATGTCACGCTGGAAGAAGACCTGCGCCGCCGCGACCTGACCGTCAACGCCATCGCCCAGACGCAAGACGGCGAACTCGTCGACCCCTTGGGCGGCGCGGCCGATGTGCGCGCGCGCGTCTTCCGGCATGTGGGCGATGCGTTCCAGGAAGACCCGGTGCGCATCTTGCGGCTGGGCCGTTTCGCCGCGCGCTTTGACGATTTCACCATCGCGCCGGAAACGATGGCGCTGTGCCGCCACATGGTGGACGCCGGCGAGGCCGATGCGCTGGTGGCCGAACGGGTCTGGAAGGAATTGTCGCGCGGGCTGATGGCGAAAAAGCCGTCGCGCATGTTGGGCGTGTTGCAGGATTCCGGCGCGCTCGCGCGCGTGATGCCCGAGCTGCAAGGCGTGGAGGAAGCCGGCGCGGATGTCGATCGTGCGGCGCAGTCGGGCTTGTCGATGGCGGGGCGCTACGCCTTGCTGTGCCGGCTGACGCCTGAACGCGAGGCGCTGGGGCGGCGCATGCGCGTGCCGACCGAATGCAATGATTACGCGCGATTGCTGCCCGAGGTCTTGGCAGGCTTGAACGCCACCGAGCAAGGCGGCCCCGACGCGCAGCTGGCGCTGATGGAACGCGCCGACGCCTTGCGCAAGCCGGAACGCTTTTTTGATCTCTTGAAAACGGCTGCCATCTTGCAGTCCGTGGATTCCGACGCGTGGCAATCACGCGTGGATGCTGTGCGCGGTGTGGATGCGGGGGCTATTGCCAAGGCCTGCGCAGGCGACCCAGCCCGCATCAAGGTCAGCGTGCGCCAGGCGCGGCTGGAACAACTGGAACGCTTGCAGGCGGGCTGACGCTTGCAGGAACGGGGCGGCGCGGCCAACGTGCCGCGCCATTCGCCTGACGTCCTTACAGCTTGCCCAGACGGTCGCCGCGCGCAAAGCCAGCCAGCGGTTCCTTCATGCCCCGGCCCACGGCCAGCACCTTGAAGAGTTCGCCCATCTCGGCTTCGGACAGCAGCTTCTGCACGGGCGCGACGGCCTGCGCGTACTGTTGCGCGTCCGACGGGTCCAACTGCGCCAGCAGATCCATCAGCCCCGCATTCATCAGAAAGCGCGCCTGCGACGTATAGCCCAGCACCTGCAAGCCGGCTTCCAGTGCCGCGTCCGCCATGGCCGTGAAATCCACGTGCGCGGTGATGTCCTGCAACCCGGGGGCGGTGAAGGGGTCGCCATGCGCGTGATGGCGCAGATGGCACATCAGCGTGCCGCCCGCGCGCTGCGGATGGTAGTACTCACTGCGCGGAAAACCGTAGTCGATCAGCAGCGCCGCGCCGCGTTCCAGCCAGGCGCCCATTGCGGCAATCCACGCTTCGCCTTGCAGATTGATTTCCGACACATAGCCCGGCAGGGCTGGCATGCGCGCCGCGACGGCGGCGGCAAGCGCGGGCGCGGCAGGGCGGTCGGCCCACGCGAAATGCTGATCGGCATCCAGCGACACGCCGCGCTCCAGCACGGCGCCATCTTCGCCCCAGCAAAACAGCGATACCGGCATCGCGTCCAGCACTTCATTGGCCAGCACGCAACCGGCAAAGGTATTGGGCAGCGCGTCCAGCCATTGCACACGGCTGCCGAACGGCGCCAGCCGCTCGGCCTGGCGCGCGCGCAAGTCGGCTGAAACTTCCAGGATGAAGTACTGCGTTTGGTTCAGCCCCAGCGCATCCAGCTCTCGCAGCACGCCTTCGGCCAGCGCGCCGGTGCCGGCGCCAAACTCCAGCACGGCTTGCGTTTGTGTGTGGCGCAGCACCTGCGCCGCCTGACGGGCGATGGTGCGTGCGAAGAGCGGGGTCAATTGCGGGGCGGTGACGAAATCGCCCGCAGGCGTCTTGGCGTCGTCATCCCCATCCGCCAGCTTGACGTTGCCTGCGGCGTAATAGCCCAGCCCGGGCGCGTACAGCGCTTCGGCCATCCAGTGATCAAACGGCAGCCAGCCGCCATTGGCGATGATCGCGGCGCGCAGGTGTGCGGCGGTGGCGTCGCTATGTTGCTGGGCGGCGGGCGACAGCGGGGGCAGGTTGGCGGGCGCGGGGCGTTGCATGGTCGAGGAAGGCGTGGTCATGGGCGCATTTTCCCAAAAAAAGAACGGCCCCGCTGGGGGCGTGGCCGCATCTGTTGGTGACCCCAAAAAAACAAACCCCGCGACGGGCGCGGGGTTTGTTAGGGGATCAAGCGGGCGAATTAGCCGCGGCGATCAGCCGGCTTGGCGAAGCGCTTGGCGGGGCCGCCGGGGCGCTTGTCGAACGAGGGCTTGGCGCCACGGAAACCGCCTTCCGGACGGTCACCGCCGCGGAAGCCGCCTTCGCGCTGGGGACGGTCGCCGAAGCTGGGGCGATCGCCGAAGCTCGGACGGGCGTCACGGTCACCACCGCGGAAACCGCCTTCGCGGGGAGCACGCTCGCTGAACGGGCGGGCATCGCGCTGGGGACGATCACCAAAGCTGGGGCGGTCGCCGCCGAAGCTGGGACGCGCATCGCGGTCACCGCCACGGAAGCCGCCTTCACGCTGGGGGCGGTCGCCGAAGGGACGATTGCCCTGGTAGCCGCCTTCGCGCTGGGGACGATCACCGAAGCTGGGACGATCGCTGAACGAACGGGCCGGGCGGTCGCCGAAAGGACGATTGCCTTGGTAGCCGCCTTCACGCGGGGCGCCGTCGCGGTTGCCTTGGTAACCACCTTCACGCGGCTTGAACTCGCCACGGGGAGCGCCGCCTTCACGCGGGCCGGCAAAGGAACGGCCTTCGCGGTTGCCTTGGTAGCCGCCTTCATGACGCGAACCACCGAAACCACCGGGGCGCTTGCCAAACGGCTTGCCGCCACGCGGGGCGCCGCTGCCACCGGCCGACGGACGGGGCGTGCGCTTGGGTTCCAGACCGGCGATGGTTTCCGCCGTAATCGTTTGACCGATGTAGTGCTCGATACGGCGAACCTTGTGGCGCTCGGAGTGCGTCGCCAGCGTGAACGCCAGGCCGCTGCGGCCGGCGCGGCCGGTACGGCCGATACGGTGCACGTAGTCTTCGGCTTGCATCGGCAGGTCGAAGTTCACAGCGTGGCTGATGCCTTGCACGTCGATGCCGCGGGCGGCAACGTCGGTGGCAACCAGAATACGCAGCTGGCCGCGTTGCAGTTGCGACAGGGTACGGGTGCGCTGGCGCTGGTTCATGTCGCCGTGCAGGGCAGCGGCGGCAAAGCCTTGGTCAGCCAGGCGGTCGGCCAGGTCATCGGCGCCACGCTTGGTGGACGTGAAGACAATGGCTTGATCCAGCTTGGCGTCACGCAGCACGTGATCCAGCAATTGCATCTTGTGGCCAGCGTCGTCTGCGTACAGCAGGCTTTGCGTGATGTTGGTGTGCTTTTCCTTGGCGCCAGCCAGCTCGATACGCTGCGGGTCGCGCATCATTTTCGAAGCCAGCTTGGCGATCGTGCCGTCCAGCGTGGCCGAGAACAGCAGCGTTTGGCGATCTTCCGGCAGGCGGCTGACGATGGTTTCGATGTCTTCAATGAAGCCCATGTCCAGCATGCGGTCGGCTTCGTCGAGCACCAGCGTGTGCACGGTGTTCAGCTTGACGCGGCCCGATTGCAGGTGGTCGATCAGGCGGCCGGGGGTGGCGACCAGCACGTCAACGCGGCGCGACAGCGCCTTCAGTTGCGCGCCGTAGGGCATGCCGCCAACGACGGTGGCGGTGCGCAGGTCAGCCAGCTTGCGGCCGTAGGTGGCGGTGGCTTCGGTAACTTGCAGAGCCAGTTCGCGGGTCGGGGTCAGCACCAGCACTTGCACGCCGACGCCCTTGTTGGCGGGCATCTGGGCAATACGGTGCAGGGCCGGCAGCATGAAGGCGGCGGTCTTGCCGCTGCCCGTCTGCGAGGACACCATCAGGTCGTGACCGGCCAGCGCTTGCGGAATGGCAGCAGCTTGGACGGCGGTGGGGGTGTTGAAGCCAGCTTCTTGGACGGCCGACAACAGAGCGGGTGCAAGACCCAGGTTTTCGAAAGACATTACTTTCCCTTGCCGCAATCAATGCGACGCAGTGCTTGGTCGGGCCAGGGGATTAGGCGGCCGGATCCAGGCGACGGTTGATGGAGCATCGTGCCGACCGAATCAACCGTGCGCATGGCGCGTTCTCGTATACAGATTGGAACGCAGGGCGAAAGGAAAGGAGGTCAGGAATCGATGATAGTTCGGCATGGGGCCGGGGCTAGATTGCCCGGCAGACTGCAAAAAATTCCGCTAAATCAAGGCGGTAAATGCCGAACTCGTTTTGTGCAGTGCGGCGATCATAACCCGAATTCGCCCTGCAAGGAAATTATTTTTTTGTCCAGTCCCCAATCAATAGGGTTTTTCCCTTGGTTTACCAGCCACTGGTTTGTGGTCAGGAAGTGGCCGCAGCCCAGAAACGGAACGGGCGGCCTGCGGGCGGACAGCGGGGAGGGGTGGTTGGACATCAGGATCAGATGGCCGCTGTTGTCGGGCAGCAACAAGCGCTTGGCCTGCGCATGCGCGCCCCACAGCATGAAGACCTTGGGCGAGGGGTCGCGGGCCACCAGCGAAATCAATGCATCCGTCACCGTTTCCCACCCGCGTTTGGCGTGCGAGGCGGGCTGGCCGTCTTCCACGGTAAGCGCGGTGTTCAACAGCAGCACACCCTGATCGGCCCAGGGGCTCAGGTCGTTGCCCGCGGGTACGGCCGTGCCGGGAAACTCTGCGGCGATTTCATTGAAGATGTTGCGCAGGCTGGGCGGGCGCTTGCAGTCGTCCGGGACCGAGAACGCCATGCCTTGGGCCTGGCCCGCGCCGTGGTACGGGTCCTGGCCCAGAATCACCACGCGCACGTCTGACGGCGCCATGCCGTGCAGCGCGCGAAACGGCGTAGCGGGATACACGACCGCGCCTTCGGCAAGCCGCTTTTCCACATGCGCGGTGGCGGCGGCCAAGGCGTCGGCCACGGCGCGCGGCGCAAAAGCGGCCGCCCAGGCGGCGGGAAGTTGCGCCGTCTGGGCGGCGAGGGTGTTGGGTAGCAGGCGGTTATCGAGCGGCATGGGCGCAATTTTGGCATAGCGGCGCTGATTGTCCGGCGTGCCGCACGCGGACCGATCAGCTACTGCAATCCGCTACTGCATCTACCCGCCCCGCACATGCCAGCCGCGGCTGACCCCAAACCCGCCTACTGCATGTCCCAGCCGTGGCAGACCCCAAACTCACCTACTGCATATACCAGCCGTGGCTGACCACGAACGACTGGCCGGTGAACGCCGCGCTGGGGAAGGTGCACAGGAACAGCGCGGTCTGCGCCACGTCTTCAACGGTGGTGAACACGCCGTCCACCGTATCGCCCAGCATCACCTTTTTCACAACGTCTTCTTCGCTGATGCCCAGCTCTTTGGCTTGCTCGGGAATCTGCTTTTCAACCAGCGGCGTGCGCACAAAGCCCGGGCAGATCACATGCGAGCGCACGTTATGCGCGGCACCTTCCTTGGCCAGCACGCGCGCCAGGCCCAGCAGCGCGTGCTTGGCGGCCACATAGGCCGACTTCAACGGCGAAGCTTCGTGGGAATGCACCGAGCCCATGTAGATGACCACGCCGCCGCGATCGCCCTGATACATGTGCTTGAGCGCCGCCTTGGTGGTGAGGAAGGCTCCGTCCACGTGGATGGCCTGCATCTTCTTCCAGTCCGAGAAGGCGAACTTGTCGATCGGGTTGACGATCTGGATGCCGGCGTTCGAGATCAGGATGTCGATGCTGCCGTAGGCGGCCGCCACCTTGTCGATGCCTTGATTCACGGCGTCTTCGCTGGTGACGTCCATGGCCACGCCCATCGCCTTGCCGCCGGCCTGTTCAATTTCTTTGGCCACTGCGTCCGCGCCCGCCTGATTCAGGTCGGCAATCGCGATGGTGGCGCCTGCGCGGGCGAGCGTCAGTGCAATTTCCTTGCCGATACCGCTGGCCGCGCCGGTGACGACGGCGACTTTTCCATTCAACGAGTTCATGCTGCAACCTCCTGGTGGGGAATGCCAAGTCTTGATCGTAGTCCTTCAGCTTGAGCGCAGGCTGAATGCCCGTGTCGTTTTTGTCCCGGAATCGAATCGGATCATTGCGTCCGCCGGGGCGCTGCGCGAGAATCCGCCCCAACCGGCGGCGGGAGCCCTTCCCACGACGCCCTACATTCCTCTAGGCGGTCAGCCGCGTGGCATTTCCATTTATCACTCGCCTTCTCCGGCTGGCGCGCCGCACGGCGCTGTGCATCGCCGCGATGTTTGCCGCACTGCCCGCGCACGCGGCGCATATCGTGGTGGACACCGGCCACACGCCCGCTCGCCCCGGCGCTACCGGCGCGAGCGGGCGGGTTGAGTATCTGTACAACCTGGACATCAGCAACCGCGTGGCGATGGCGTTGCGCGTCATGGGCGACCGTGTGACGCAAGTGGCCGCCGATGGCGCCGAGATAGATCTGGGCAAGCGCTCAAGGATCGCGCCGCGCGCGGATTTTTTTGTCTCGATTCACCACGATTCCATGCAGCAGTGGCTGATCGATGCGGGCCGTCAGCGCGAGTTCTCGGGCTACGCCGTCTTCGTGTCATCGCGCAATCCCCGATACGAGCAGAGCGTGCGATGCGCCCGGGCAATTGGCGAACAGCTGCTGGCCGCGGGCGAGAAGCCGTCGCTGTATCACGCGGACCCGATCGTGGGCGAAAGCCGGCCCGTGATTGACGCCCGGCTTGGCGTGCAGCGCTTCGATAACCTGGCGGTGCTGAAGACCGCGCCGATGGCCGGTGTGCTGGTCGAGGTGGGGGTGATTGTGAACCCGGACGAAGAGCGCCGCCTGGCCTGGCCCGAGGTCATTGACCGGCTGGCGCGTGCGATTGCCGATGGCGCGCACGCTTGCCAGCAGCCGTAGGCAGTCAGGAGGCGGCTTGGTGCGCCACGTCTTCCGAGGGCGCTGCGGGCTTGATACGCAGCAACAGGAAGCCGATCAAGCCAGAGGCCAGTGAACCCGCCAGCACGCCGATCTTCGTGGCGTCAACGCTCGCGGCATCGGTAAAGGCCAGCGCACCGATGAACAGACTCATCGTGAAGCCGATACCGCACAGCAAGGCGATGCCGTACAGCTGCGTGAACGTGGCATGGCGTGGCAGGCTGGCGACTCCGGCTTTGATGGCCAGCCACGCGAAACCGAACACGCCCAGCTGCTTGCCCAGGAACAGGCCCAACGCCACACCCATCGGCACAGGCTGCGCCAGGCTGGCCAGGCCCATCCCGGCAAACGACACGCCCGCGTTGGCGAAGCCGAAGATCGGCACGATCAGCAAGGCGACCGGCTTGTGCAACGCGTGCTCCAGATCATGCAAGGGGGAGTGGGCGCCGGGCTTGCCGGCATTGCGGGGACTCAGCGGGATGGTCAGCGCCAGCGCCACGCCGGCAAGCGTTGCATGCACGCCGGATTTCAGTACGAAATACCACAGCACAGCGCCGATCAGCAGATACGGGGTCAGGCGTGTGACGCCCGCGCGGTTCAGGCAGAACAGGCAGACCAGCAGCGCGCCCGCCATCGCCAGCGCCACCACCTTGAGCTGCGCGGTATAGAACAGCGCGATGATGATGATGGCGCCCAGGTCATCCAGGATGGCCAGCGCGGTCAGGAAGATTTTCAGCGATGTCGGCACGCGGCTGCCCAGCAGCGCCAGGATGCCAAGCGCGAACGCGATATCGGTGGCGGCGGGAATGGCCCAGCCGCGCAGCGTTTCCGGGCTGCCGATGTTGATCAGCACGTAGATCAAGGCGGGCGCGACCATGCCGCCCAGCGCGGCGATACCGGGCAAGACGATGCGCGAGACGCCACGCAACTGGCCGTCCAGCACTTCGCGCTTGATTTCCAACCCGACCAGCAGAAAGAACACGGCCATCAGGCCATCATTGATCCAGTGCAGCACCGTCTCGCGCAGCACGATGGGGCCCGCCTGGAAACCCAGTTTGCTACCCAGCACATCAAAGTAGAGCGGCGCTGCCGGACTGTTGGCGATGATCAACGCGGCCAGCGCGGCCGCCATGAGCACGTAGCCGCCGAGCGCCTCGGAGCGCAGAAAGGCCTGTAGAAATGAGGGGCGAGGGTGCGGGGTTGCCACGTGGGTCAAAGGAAATTCCTGGATTCGGGTTGCGGAAAATAGAGCTGAATTTTACCTGAACGATAGGAAAATTCCGGGCTTTGTCGGCGAAATGCGTGCCATTTTGCTGTCATCCTGAGGCCCGCTGATGGAGAGCCGGCTGTGGCCGGAAGCGGGTTTTCTAGCAGGGTGTTGCTGCGTCGGGTGGTCTGAGCAGCCGGCCATCACGAGATGTATGGCGACGGGGAATATTACCGACCCGCAATGCCTCCAAGAATAAGAAAGTTCTCGAACATTTTGCACCTCGGGCGGAATGCAATAACGCCTTGTTATGAGTGCAATGCCATGCCCTTCCTGCCTTCCCTTTCCGTTTTAACTCACACGCTTTCTACCGCAAGCGCCATACCTCGCTTGGTGGACATCGGGTTGTCCTTGACTCCACCCGCTGACGCCGCGTCAAACGGGGCCTATCAACTCACGCGCTTGGTACCCAGCGCGCGGGTGCAGACGTGGCGCCGCGACGGCGCAGAGTTTTCGATGTCGCCGATGGGCGCTATCCGCGTCTGGCAAAAGCAACGCCTGGTTGCGTCGGAATGCGTCCATGATCGTCAGGCGCACGGCGCGGCGCCGCTGAACCCGGAAGACTACGCCTACCTTGAAGCCTTCCTGCTCCTTGAAGGGCGCGCGTGGAATGATCTCCATCCGGTGCAGGCCAGGGGGCATGACGATGCATAGTTCCCCTGCGCCGCGCGGCGCCCGGGCCACCGGCGGCCTGCGCATCCTGCACACCGAGGCCGCCACGTCGTTTGGGGGTCAGGAGTTCTGCATCTACAAAGAGATGATCGCCATGCGCAAGCGCGGCCATCATCTGGAACTGGTCTGCCAGCCGGGGGCGGAATTGGGCGATCGTCTGGCGCAAGCCGGTTTCACCGTGCACCACACCGTGATGGACGGCCCCTTCAATTTCTTGCGCAGCGTCGCGGTTATCCACCGCCTGCTGCGGCGCGAACGCTTTGATGTGCTCAACACCCACAGCCGTCGCGATACCGTGCTGGCGGCATTGGCCGCCCGGCTGGCCGGCACGCCGCTGATCGTGCGCACGCGCCATTTGGCCAAGCCCATCCGTTCCCTTTATGCCTATACGTGGCTGGCGCATCGGGTCATTGCCGTCAGCCGGTTCGTGCGCAAGCAGCTGCTGGATGGCGGTGCGCGGCCCGGGGCCGTCGCCACCATTCATTCCCCGGTTGAGTTGCCGCAGCTGCGCGAAGGCGCCTGCGTGCGGCGCGAATTGGGTTTGCCGGACGACGCTCTCGTGGTGGGTTGCGTCGCCGTGATGCGGGCCGACAAGGGCCATGCTGATCTTATCGACGCCTTCCTGCATGTATCCGCTCGCTTCCCGTCGGCGCACCTCGTGTTGGTGGGCGACGGCATGCCGGTGCTGAGCCAATTGCACGCGCTGGTGGCAACCCTGGGCCTGGCGTCGCGGGTGCATTTCCTGGGGCGGCGGGACGATATCGCCAATGTGCTGAAGGCCTTTGACGTGTTCGCGTTGCCGACTCACCGCGAGGCCCTGGGCACCGTGTTCATCGAAGCCGCGGCAATGGGCGTGCCGGTGGTGGGTACGGCCGTGGGCGGCGTGCCTGAAACCATGGTGGAAGGGGTGACCGGCCTGCTGGTGCCGCCACACAATCCCGCCGCCCTGGCCAGCGCATTGGACAGGCTGCTGGCCGACCCCGATCTGCGCCGCCGCATGGGGGATGCCGGCCGTCACCTGATCTGTGGCCTGGGGCTGTTCACCGCCGAACGCGCGGCGGATCAGGTCGAGCGTGCATACACGCACTGGCTAGCCGAACGGGGGCGGCCCCGTCGCGCCGCGCTCAGTGCATGAGCAGCGCGTTCATCGCCTCAACGACCCGGTTGCGATAGCGCGGCAGTAGCGCTTGCGTGCGCGCCTGGCGTTCCGCCCAATCCGCCGGTTCCGCGCCGGCTGCCACGCGCGGCGCGGCCCAGATCGGATCAGGAAAGTGGCGGTCGCCGCGCCAGCGCGGGATCACGTGCCAGTGCAGATGCGGCACCATGTTTCCCAACGACGCCAGGTTGATCTTGTCCGGCGTCAAGATGGATTGCTGCGCCTCTTCGACGGCGTACACGGCCCGCATCAGCAGGTCTCGCCCATGCGTGGACAGGCTTGTCATCTCGGCCAGATGGCCGTTCCATATCACGCGGGTGAAGCCGGGATAGTCGGCGTCGTCTACCTCGATCACGCGCAGATGCGGCCCGCGCCACAGCACGGTGCCGCCGTCTTCCTGGCACAGCGGACAGTTCGGGTCGCGAGCGCTCACGCCATCACCTTGCGGTATTGGAGGAAGCCTGAGCGGTCTGCAATGCGGTCGTAAAGCTGCATGGCCGCGGCGTTGGTTTCATGGGTCAGCCAATACACGCGCGCGGCGTTGGCGGCGGCGGCTTCGGCGTACACGTGTTCGATCAGCTTGCGGCCTGCGCCCGTGCCGCGCACGTCGGGGTCCACGTACAGGTCTTGCAGGTAGCAGTAATCGCCCGCGGTCCAGGTAGAACGGTGGAAGATCCAGTGCACCATGCCGATGGCGCGTCCGCTTTCATACGCCAGCGCTGCATGCATGGGTTCGGCGGGGTCCAGGAAGCGGGCCCAGGTGTTGCGGGTTACGGCGTCATCGATGTTGACGCGGTAGAACTCCTGGTAGCCCTTCCACAGCGGCAGCCAGACGTCGAAGTCGGCGGCGACGATGGGGCGGATTTCAGCGGTACTCATGGCGCAAAGCCTCCTGGCGGATGCGGATCAGGGGAGAGGAATTCAGAGCTTTTCTTCCATGGCTTCGACGATGTGTCGCAGCACTTGCAGACGAGCGTAACGCTTGTCGTTGGCGGACACCAGATGCCAGGGCGCGTGGCCCACATCCGTGCGCGTCAGCATCTCGTTGGCCGCCGCCGCATAGTCTTTCCATTTCTCGCGGTTGCGCCAATCGTCAGGCGTGATCTTGAAATTCTTGAAGGGCGATTTTTCGCGCTCTTGAAAGCGTTCGAGCTGCACGTCCGCCGTCACCGCCAGCCAGAACTTCAGCACCAGCGCGCCGCTTGCGGCCAGCTGTTGTTCGAAGTCATTGATCTCGGCATAGGCGCGGCGCCAATGGGCCGGCGTGATCAGCTTTTCCACCCGTTCGACCAGCACGCGGCCATACCAGGAGCGGTCAAAGATAGCGACGCGTCCATGGCGCGGCAGGTGCCGCCAGAAGCGCCACAGATAGGGCCGCGACAGTTCGTAGCTATTCGGTGCGGCAACCGGCGTGATGTCGTACTGGCGGGCGTCCAAGGCGTGCGTCACGCGGCGGATCGCGCCACCCTTGCCAGCGGCGTCCTGGCCTTCGAACACCAGAATCAGCGAACGCTCTTGAAATGCCTTTGACCGCGCCGCGCGCGCCAGCCGGCCTTGGAGCAGGCCCAGCTCGGATTCGTAATCGTCCTTGTCGATCTTGGCGTCGTAATCCAGCTTGCCCAGGCGGTCGACGATACGGGCCGGGCGGGAATGCGCCAGGAACGATTGAGGAATGCGCGGCACGCCACGCTGGCGCAGCGCGGTGAGCACCGCTTCGGCCGTGCGAACCGAACGCATGTTCTCGTCGGCGCTGGGAATCACCACCCAGGGCGCGTGGCCGCTGTCGGTATGGTTCACGACGATCTGCCCGCCGTTGCGAATGCGGTCGTATTTCTTGTAGACCTTCAGGTCCACCGGGCTGACCTGCCATGAGGTCTCCGGGCTGGCCAGCAGACGCTGGGCGCGGTCCTTTTGCGCCTTGGCCGACAGGTGAAACCACAGCTTCACAATCTGCACGCCTTCGGCGGCCAGCATCGCTTCAAAGTGCCGGATGGCGGCGGAGTGCGCTTCGATATATTCCTGGTTGGGCTTCTTGCGCGCGGACTCGATGATCAACGGCGCGTACCACGAGCCGAACACGATGCCCGTGCTGCCCTTGGGCGGCAGATCTTTCCAGTAGCGCCAGAACGGGGGGCGTTCCTGCTCTTCGCCTTCGGGCGGCCCGTAGGCCAGCGTCTTGATGTGGCGCGGGTCCATCCATTCGTTCAGCAGATTGACGGTGGCTCCTTTGCCGGCGCCGTCTATCCCCGCCACCACCACCAACAGGGTTTTTTCCCGCTTCTCAAGGCGTTCGTATTGCGCGTTGAGCAGGGCGACGCGCAGCCGCTCCTCCAGCGGTTTGAATTCGTCCTTGGACAGGCTGGGGTCGGCTTCGGCTTCTGCGAACATGGGCAATCCGTCTGATCGGCAATCGGTTGATCGGGCGATCTTGCGGGATAAGTTTCAGGCGCGCAAGTCCGTTGCGAGCCTATTGCGGCCCTAGAGTCCGTCGACGGGAATCTTCAGATAACGCACGCCGTTGTCTTCGGGCGGCGGAAAGTGGCCCGCGCGGATGTTGACCTGGATGGCGGGCAGGATCAGCGTGGGCATGGAGAGCGTGGCGTCGCGCTTGGTGCGCATGGCGACGAATTCCGCTTCGGTGATGCCGTCGCGCACGTGGATGTTGGCGTGGCGCTGCTCGGCCACTGTGGTTTGCCAATGCGCGTCGCGGCCATTGGGCGGGTAGTCGTGGCACATGAAGAGACGCGTGCCGCCGGGCAGGCCAAGCAGGCGTTGGATCGACCGGTACAGCTGGTGCGCATCGCCGCCGGGGAAGTCGCAGCGCGCCGTGCCGACATCCGGCATGAACATCGTGTCGCCCACGAAGGCGGCGTCGCCAATCAGGTAGGCCATGTCGGCAGGCGTATGGCCCGGCACGTGGAGGGCCGTGGCGGTAAGCGTGCCGATCTTGAAGGTCTCGCCATCGGTGAACAGGCGGCCGAACTGTGAGCCGTCCAGTTGGAATTCGGGCTCCAGGTTAAAGACGCGTTTGAACACGCCTTGCACGGTGCGGATGCTCTGGCCGATGGCGATGACGCCGCCCAGCTGGCGCTGCAAGTACGGCGCGGCGGACAGGTGGTCGGCATGGGCGTGGGTTTCCAGCAGCCACTGAAGCGTCAGCCCTTGTGCGCGGACATACTCGGCCACCTGGTCGGCGCTGCCCGTGTGAGTGCGCCCGGACTTGGGGTCGTAGTCCAGCACCGAATCGATGATGGCGCAGGCGCTGCCGTCGTGCACCACATAGGTGACGGTGGCGGTGACCGGATCAAAAAACGCTTGGATGTGGGGATTCATTGTGGCCGCTGGGAACAATATATATTTTTAAATAATATTGTTTGATAGTTTATCCGTCAATATAATGAAAAATTACTAGCCCGCCGAACCTGCTTGCCATGAATGCCGCCCTGACCGATTGCGAACTTGCCGCCTTGCGTGAATCTGCTGCCCAAGCGTGCACGCTGTTGAAGGCGCTGGCCAACGAAGACCGCCTGCTGCTGCTCTGCCAACTGGTGCAGGGGGAACGCAACGTGGGCGAACTGGAATCGCTGACCGGCATCCGCCAACCGACCTTGTCCCAGCAACTGGGCGTGCTGCGCGACGAAGGCCTGGTCACGACGCGCCGCGAGGGCAAGTACGTCTACTACCAGATGGCCAGCTTCGAAGTCAGCCAGGTCATGAAAACGCTTTCCAGTTTGTACTGCGGCCGCGCGATGGAGTCACTCTCATGAATATGGACTGGCCCGCTTTCACGCCAGCGGCAGCGACCGCGGGCGGTTTGCTCATCGGGGCCGCCGCCGTGATGCTGATGGCGGGCGCGGGCCGCATCGCCGGTATCAGCGGCATTCTGGGCGGCTTGCTGCCGATGCAACGCGACAGCGTGTGGCGGTTGGCGTTTTTGCTGGGGCTGTGCGCGGCGCCCTGGCTATACCAATTGGGGGCGGCGCTGCCCGCCATGGTGGTCCAGGCCAGCACCCCGCGTCTGATCGTGGCGGGCTTGCTGGTGGGCATCGGCACGCGCTACGCGTCGGGCTGCACCAGCGGACATGGCGTGTGTGGCTTGTCGCGCGGATCGCGCCGGTCGTTTGTTGCGACCGCGTTGTTCATGGCCGCGGGCTTCGCCATGGTCTACGCGACGCGGCATATGGTGGGAGGCTGACATGGCCTACGCAATGCAATTTCGGGCGGGGGGCTGACATGGTGGCGCTGATCGCTTTCGCATCGGGCCTGGTCTTCGGGCTGGGGTTGATCGTGTCCGGCATGGCCAACCCGGCCAAGGTGCTGGGCTTTCTGGATATCGCGGGCCAGTGGGACCCGTCGCTGGCGTTTGTGATGGGCGGCGCGGTGGTGATTACGGCAGCAGGCTTCGCCCTGCTGCGCCGCCGCCGGGTGAGTCTGTCGGGGGAACCGATGCGCTGGCCCAGCGCCACCGGCATCGACTTGCGCTTGGCGCTGGGTAGCGTGGCGTTTGGCGCAGGTTGGGGGTTGGCAGGCTTTTGCCCTGGGCCCGCGCTGGTGGCTGCCGCGGCCGGCGTGCAGGAAGCGCTGATCTTCGTGGCCGCGATGGTCGCCGGCATGGCGATCTACTCGGCGCTTGAATTCCTCAGGCGCAAGTAGCGCCGCGCGCGCGCCGACGTTACCGTGGGCGCCCGTCAAGGCCCGTCAAGGCCCGTCAAGGGGCGGCAGGGGGCGGCAGGGGGCGGCAGGGCGCGCGGCGCCTTGGCTCCGCCCGTCCCCGCCCTTTACTACTCTGCCCTTTCCTCTTCCCTTTCCTCTGCCCTTTATTCCGACGTCACTCGTACGTGCGCACGTCGTCGATGACCTTGCCGTCGTTCGGCAGGCCGTCGGCGTCCACCCATTCCACGTCAGCGCGCAGCTTCGTCACATCACGCACGGAATCGGCGATGCGCTTGGACAGCTCTTCGCCGCGCACGCGTGATTCCACTTTCAGCACCATGCGGTCCGATCCCGTGCTGCCGCTGATGACCAGCCGCGCGCGCAAAATTTCCGGATGCCGTCGCACCACGTCCGCCACTTGCGACGGGTGCACGAACATACCGCGCACCTTGGTGGTTTGATCTGCGCGGCCCATCCACCCCTTGATGCGCGTGTTGGTGCGGCCGCAAGGCGAGATGCCGGGCATCACCGCCGACAAGTCGCCCGTGCCGAAGCGCACCAGCGGATAGTCGGGGTTCAGCGTGGTGACGACAACTTCGCCGACTTCACCATCTGGCACCGGTTCGCCTGTGCCCGGGCGCACGATCTCGACGATGATGTCTTCGCCCAGCACCAGCCCTTGGCGCGCGGGGGTTTCGAACGCAATCATGCCCAGGTCGGCGCTGCCATACGCCTGATAGCCTTCGATGCCGCGCGCGGCCAGCCAGTCGCGCAGCGACGGCGGGAATGCTTCGCCCGACACCAGCGCGCGCCGCAGCGAATCCAGCTTCACGCCAAGCTCATCGGATTTCTCCAGGATGATCTTCAGGAAACTGGGCGTGCCGGTGTAGCCGCTGGGCGCCAGGTCTTGAATTGCGCGCACCTGTTGTTCGGTCTGGCCAGTGCCGCCCGGAAACACCGTGCAGCCCACCGCGTGCGCCGCCGTTTCCATCATGGAACCGGCGGGCGTAAAGTGATAGGAAAAGCAGTTGTAGGCGAGCTCGCCCGCGCGAAAACCCGCCGCGTACAAGGCGCGGGCAAAGCGCCAGTAATCGGCGCGCGCGCTTTCCGGTTCGTAGATGGGGCCGGGCGACGCAAACACCCGCATCGCTTCGCCCCAGCCGATGGCGGAAAATCCGCCGAACGTTTTGCCTGGCCCGGCGGGGGCGGCGGCATCGTCGCGGCTGTGCTGCTGGCGTTCCAGCAATTCGTGCTTGCGCAAAACGGGCAGGCGGGCTAGCGCCGCCCGCGACGTAATCGTGGCGGGATCGACGCCGCGCAACTGCTCGGCAATCGCCGGGGCGCGGGCCATCGCCCGGGTGATCGCGGCAGGCAAGGCGGCCATCAGCTCGCGCTCACGTTGCTCGGGCGCTCGCGTTTCCAGGACATCGAAAAACTCGGACATGGGATCGCACCCTCTCTCAAGCCAGCCAGCGTTTGCGGCGGCGATAGAACTTGTTGTCGCGGAAGCTCTTGCGCTCGCCGCTGGAAATACCCAGGTAGAACTCTTTCACGTCCTCGTTCTGAGCCAAGTCCGACGCCGCGCCGTCCATCATCACGCGCCCGTTCTCCAGGATGTAGCCGTAGTCGGCATAGCGCAGCGCGATGTTGGTGTTCTGTTCGGCCAGCAGGAAGCTCACGCGTTCGCGCTGGTTCAGGTCGCGCACGATTTCAAAAATTTCTTCCACGATCTGCGGGGCCAGGCCCATCGACGGTTCGTCCAGCAGGATCATGTTGGGGTTGGCCATCAGCGCGCGGCCGATCGCCGTCATCTGCTGCTCACCGCCCGACGTGTAGCCGGACTGACTGCCGCGGCGCTGTTTCAAGCGCGGGAAATATTGGTAGACGCGTTCCAGTGCGGCCGCGGTATCGCCCCGGCTGATGTTGCGCGTGTAGGCGCCGGTCAGCAGGTTTTCTTCGATGGTCAGGTGCGCAAAACAATGCCGGCCTTCCATCACCTGCACGACGCCGCGCTTGACCAGTTCGGCCGGCGACAGCCGTTCGATGCGTTGGCCACGGTATTGGATGTGGCCTTTGGTGACGTCGCCGCGCTCGCCCTTGAGCAGGTTCGAGATGGCGCGCAGCGTCGTGGTCTTGCCCGCGCCGTTGGCGCCCAGCAAGGCCACGATCTTGCCTTCCGGCACCTGCAGGGACACGCCCTTGAGCACCAGGATCACGTGGTTGTAGATCACCTCGATGCCATTCACGTCGAGCAGCACGTTCGGCGTGTCGACGGGAGAGGCAGCGAGGGTTGCAGCGGAAGATGCAGCGGTCATGACGATTCCTGCGGCGTGGTGGCGGCGGGCGCCCCGAAGGACGCCCGCCGCCGGTTCACATCAGTTCTCGCAAGTGCGGGGCGTGATGTTCTTTTCCTTGGCGTACTTGGCCGCGGCGTCCTTGACCATCGGGTCCAGGATGGTCTTGTCGGCCTGATACCAGTCGGATGCCACCTTGAACTTGGCGCCGTCCCACTGCACGATGCGAGCCCAGTCGTCGCCCTTGTGGTTGCTGCACGAGGTCTTGACTGGACGCATGATCTGGCCGAAGCCCAGCTTGTCCAGCTTTTCCTGCGTCAGGTTCAGGTTCTCGAAGCCCCAGCGCACTTGCTCAGGCGTCAACGCCTTGCCCTTGCCGAACTTCTCTTGCGCCGTGCGGATCGCTTCCACTTGCAGCATCGAAATCATCATGCCGCGCGTGTGGGCGATGGTGCCCAGCGTGTTCTTGGCCGTCTTGTCCGAACCCTGGCCCTTGTCGTAGACGAACTTCTTCAGGTCGTCATAGACCTTGTCGTGCTCGGCGCCGCTGTTGTGCACGGTGATGGCGTTGTAGCCCTTGGCGACATCGCCCAGGTCTTTGACGTCGCCTTCGGAGCCGGCCCACCAGATGGCGTACATCTTGTCGCGCGGGTAGCCGCTGGCCTGCGCTTCGCGGATGGCGGTGGGCGTCATGATGCCCGCGCTCCACAGCAGCACGTAGTTCGGGCGTGCCTGGCGGATTTGCAGCCAGGTGGATTTTTGCTCAACGCCCGGCGCGGTCACCGGATACAGCACCAGCTCGAAGCCTTCTTTGGCGGCGCGCTTTTGCAGCAGCGGAATCGGTTCCTTGCCGTACGGCGAGTCGTGATAGACAAGCGCAATCTTCTTGCCCTTCAACTTGTCCATCCCGCCTTCTTTCTTGGCGATGTCCTGGATCATCACGTCAGCGGCGGTCCAGTACGTGCCCAGCAGCGGGAAGTTCCACTCGAACACGCTGCCATCCACCGATTGCGACAGGCCGTAGCCCATCGTTTCGACGGGCACCTTGTCGACCATGGCCTTGTCGCTGACGGCGAACGTGATGCCGGTGGACTGGGTGTCAAAGCCCGACGCGCCCGTGCCCTTGCCCTTTAGGCGTTCATAGCATTCCACGCCGCGGTCGGTGGCGTAGGCGGTTTCACATTCTTCGTACGTGATCTTCACGCCGTTCACGCCGCCATCGCGCTCATTGACGAGCTTCAGATAGTCCAGCTTGCCATCGGCCCAGGGAATGCCCAGCGGCGCGAACGACCCGGTGCGATACACCAGCAACGGAACGAACTGCTCTTCGGCCGCCATTGCCGGCGTGGCCACGGCGCCGATGGCGCCGGCTGCGGCCACCAGGGCTGCCGCCAACTTCAGGTTAAGACGCTTCATCTCCATTTACCTCCTGCGTGGTGCTTGGGTCAGTAAACCCTGGGACACCGGGATTGGCCCGGTCTTGAGCCGGGTATTCAGGATGTGGATCACGGCACTTTTGCCGCCGCGGTCCGCAGAAATCAATGCGAAATCAGTACGAAATCAATCAGTGCGGGAACGGCCAGATGCGCAGCTTTTCCTTGCCGATGCTCCACAAGCGCGCCAGCCCGTGCGGCTCGGCGATCAGGAAGAACACGATCAGCGCGCCGAACACCATGTGCTCGATGTGCGCGGCCGTATCCACCGACAGCGGAATGCCCAGCGCATGCGGAATGTTCGACAGCGCCACCGGCACCAGCACGATGAAAGCCGCGCCGAAGAAGCTGCCGATAATCGACCCCAGCCCGCCGATGATCACCATGAACAGCAGCTGGAACGAACGCGTCAGGTCAAAGGCCAGCGGCTCCCACGAGCCCAGGTGGATGTAGCCCCACAAGGCGCCGGCCACACCAACGATGAACGAGCTGACCGCAAACGCTGTGAGCTTGGCGTACATCGGGCGAATGCCGATGACGGAAGCCGCCACGTCCATGTCGCGAATCGCCATCCATTGCCGGCCGATGGCGCCGCGCACCAGGTTCTTGGCCAGCAGGCTGAAGACCACCACCAGGATCAGCACGAACAGGTACTTTTCCAGCGCGGTCTGCACCGGCAAGCCGAAGGCGGTCAGCGGCGGCACCGACACGTTGCCCGACGACGAGTAGTTGGTGAAGAAGGGGATGCGCAGGAATGCCCAGTCCACAAAGAACTGCGCGGCCAGGGTCGCCACCGCCAGATACAGGCCACGGATGCGCAAGCTGGGAATGCCGAAGATCACGCCCACCAGCGTGGCGAAGCAGCCGCCCAGCAAAATCTGGATGATCAGCGGCATGCCCGGAAAGCGCACGCCGAAGTTCCACGCCGCATACGCGCCCACCGCCATGAAGGCGCCGGTGCCCAGCGAGATCTGGCCGCAGTAGCCCACCAGAATATTCAGGCCGACTGCCGCCAGCGACAGGATCAGGAACGGAATCAGGATGGCGCGCAGCAGGTAGTCGGACGACAGCGCCGGCACCGCAATGAACGCCACCGCCATCAGCAGCCAGATGAAGATGCGGTCCTGGCGGATCGGGAAGATCTGCTGGTCGGCCCGGTACGTGGTCTTGAACTGGCCGTTTTCGCGATAGAACATGTTTTTATCCTAGAGGCCTGGTGGTTTACACGCGGTCGATGATCTTCTCGCCGAACAGCCCTTGCGGACGGAACAGCAGGAACACCAGCGCCAGCACATAGGCAAACCAGATTTCGATACCGCCGCCCACGAGCGACCCCAGGTAGACCTCGGACAGCTTTTCCCCCACGCCGATGATCAGGCCGCCCAGAATGGCGCCCGGCACCGACGTCAAGCCGCCCAGAATCACCACCGGCAACGCGCGCAGCGCTGCGGTGGACAGCGTGAATTGCACGCCAAACTTCGAGCCCCAGATAATGCCGGCCACCAGCGCCACCAGCCCCGCCACGCACCACACGATCACCCAGATGCGGTTCAGCGGGATGCCGATGGACTGCGCGGCCTGGTGGTCATCGGCCACCGCGCGCAGCGCGCGGCCCGTGGACGTGTACTGGAAGAACAGCGCCAGCGTGGCCACCAGCAGCGCCGCAATGACAGCGGCTGTCAGGTCTTCCAGGTTGATCAGCAACCCGCCTTCGAAGACCGTGTCCAGAATCATCAACGGGTCTTTCGGCATGCCCACGTTGATGGAATACACCGAACTGCCGAACGTGATTTGCCCCAAGCCATCCAGGAAGTAGCTGATGCCCAGCGTTGCCATCAACAGCGTCGTGGCTTCCTGGTTGACTAGGTGGCGCAGCACAAAGCGTTCAATGGCCACCGCCAGCAGGAACATCACCATGGCGCTGACAATGAACGCCAGCACGTTGGCCAGGATCATGTTGTCAAAGCCAAGCCAGCGCGGAATCCACTCCGAGAAGCGCGCCATCGACAAGGCGGCCACCAGCACCATCGCGCCCTGCGCAAAGTTGAAGACGCCGGATGCCTTGAAGATCAGCACAAAGCCCAGGCCGATCAGCGCATACATCATGCCGCTCATCAAGCCGCCGAATAAGGTCTCTAGAAAAAATCCCATGTCTGTCCGCCTTAGTGCGACACGCCGAGGTAGGCTTTGATGACGTCTTCATTCGCGCGGACTTCGTCCGGGCGGCCGTCGCCGATCTTCTTGCCGTAGTCCAGCACCACCACGCGGTCGGAAATATCCATGACCACGCCCATGTCGTGCTCGATCAGCACGATGGTGGTGCCGAATTCATCATTCACATCCAGGATGAAGCGGCTCATGTCCTGCTTCTCCTCGATATTCATGCCGGCCATGGGTTCGTCCAGCAACAGCAGGCGCGGCTCCATGGCCAGCGCGCGGCCCAGGTCCACGCGCTTTTGCAGGCCGTAGGGCAGGCGGCCCACGGGCGTTTTGCGATAGGCCTGAATTTCCAGGAAGTCGACGATGTTCTCGACGAATTCGCGGTGCTGCGTCTCTTCGCGCTCGGCCGGCCCCAGGCGAAACGCCTGCGACAGCAGCCCGCACTTCATGCGCAGGTTGCGGCCCGTCATGATGTTGTCCAGCACGCTCATGCCTTTGAACAAGGCCAGGTTCTGGAACGTGCGCGCGATGCCCATTTCGGCGGCGCGGCGCGGGTTCATCTTCGAGAAGCGTTCGCCGCGGAATTCGATGCCGCCTTTCTGCGGCGTGTAGACGCCGTTGATGACGTTGAGCATCGAGCTCTTGCCGGCGCCGTTGGGGCCGATGATGGCGCGAATCTCATGCTCGCGCACATTGAAGGAAATGTCCGTCAGCGCCTTCACGCCGCCAAAGGACAAGGAGATGTTCTGCATGTCCAGCATGACGTCGCCGATACGCTGGTCGCGGTCGTTGTTGCTCATGATCTCTACGCGGCTCGGGCTGTGATGGCGGGGAACGTCTTGACGGGGCGGATCTTCAGGTCGGCCGAGATCTTGCCGGTGCGTCCGTCTTCGAACTTCACTTCGGTCTCGATGAACTGCGATTGCTTGCCGCCAAACAACGCGTCGATCAGCACGCCATACTTCTGCGCGATGAACGCGCGGCGCACCTTGCGCGTGCGGGTCAGCTCGTCGTCATCGGGGTCCAGTTCTTTGTGCAGGATCAGGAAGCGGCTGATCTGCGATGCGCACAGCTTGGGGTCCGTGGCCAAGTCGGCATTCACCTGTTCGACGCATTCGGCGATCAGTTGATAGACCTCTTCTTTGGCGGCCAGGTCGGTGTAGCCCGCGTACGCCAGGCCACGGCGTTCGGCCCAGTTGCCCACGGCTTCGAGATCAATATTGATGAAGGCGCAGACGTCATCGCGGTCGGCGCCAAACGCCACGGCTTCCTTGATGTGCTGGAAGAACTTGAGCTTGTTCTCGATGTACTTCGGCGCGAACAGGCTGCCATTGGCCAACTTGCCCACGTCTTTCGCGCGATCAATGATCTTCAACTGGCCATCGGTGTCCAGGTAGCCCGCATCGCCCGTGTGGAACCAGCCGTCGGCGCTGCGTGCTTCGGCGGTGGCGGCCGGGTTGCGGTAGTACTCCTTGAACAGCCCCGGGCTCTTCACCAGAATTTCACCGTTGTCCGCGACGCGGATTTCCACGCCGGCCACCGGCGGGCCGACGGTGTCATCGCGCACCTTGCCGTCGGGCTGCACGCAGACGAACACGGACGTTTCAGTGGAACCGTACAACTGCTTCAGGTTGATGCCGATCGACCGGTAGAACACGAACAGGTCGGGGCCAATGGCCTCGCCCGCGGTGTACGCCACGCGCACGCGGCTCATGCCCAGCGCGTTGCGCAAGGGGCCGTAAATCAGCGCGTTGCCCAGCGCGTAACGCAGGCGGTCCCAGGCGTTGACGGATTCGCCGTCCAGAATGCGCGTGCCCACGCGGCGCGCCAGCTTCATGCAGGCGCCGAACAATTTGCGCTTGATGTAGCCTGCGTCTTCCATGCGGATCATCACGTGCGTCAGCAGGCCTTCCAGCACGCGCGGCGGCGCGAAGTAATAGGTGGGGCCGATGTCGCGCATGTCGATCGACACGGTGTCGGGCGATTCGGGATGGTTCACGGTAAAGCCCGTGACCAGCAGCTGCGTGTACGAGAACATGTTCTGGCCGATCCACGCGGGCGGCAGGTACGCCAGCACGTCTTCCTGGTCGGTCAGCTTTTCCATTTCAGACACGGCGCGCGCGCGGTCGATCAGCGCATGGTGCGTAAGCACCACGCCCTTGGGCTTGCCTGTCGTGCCCGACGTATAGAACATGGCGGCCGGGTCTTGCGGCTGCACGGCGGCGATGGCGCGGTCCAGATAATCGGGATGCTGCGCGGCGTATTGCTGGCCCAGCGTTTCCAGCTGCTCGTACGATTGCAGCATCGCGTCGGTGTAATGGCGCAGGCCGCGCGGGTCATCGAACACCACCGCTTTGAGCGCAGGGCATTGCTCGCGCACTTCCAGCATCTTGTCGACCTGTTCCTGGTCTTCCACCACGGCCACGCTGATCTCGGCGTCTTGCAGCACATAGACCATTTCTTGCGCAACCGCGTCTTGATAAAGCGGCACGGGAATCGCGCCCAGCGATTGCGTGGCCATCATGGCCATATACAGGCGGGGACGGTTTTCGCCGATGACGGCGACGTGCATGCCGGGGCGGATGCCCAGCGCCGCCAGGCCATTGGCCACATGGCGCACATGCGTCGCCACATCGGACCACGTCAGGGTTTGCCAGATCCCCAGATCTTTCTCTCGTATCGCGGGCCGCGACCCACGAACCTTGGCATGCGCGAACAGCAGCGCTGGAAAGGTATCCAGCGCCGCCGGCACCTGTGCAGATGCGGGCGATGAATGTGCCACGTTGTCTCCTCCGGTTTGGGCACATCGCGCCAGGGCCCGCGGGAGCGGTGATGGCGATGAGGGGCTTGACCAGTTGGTTTTAGATTTACGGCAGGAGTTAAGGTATAAGGTTGGGTTGCTACCAACTGTCACCATCGCGACATTCAAGGAACTTTTAGGGTATTCCCGATGCAGCTATCCGACTCCCTGCAACTTGCCGCGGCCTGGTTTCGCGTGCTTAACGCCGAGCAGCAATCGCGCGTCGAGCGGGACCTGTCCGTGCAGCAAGTCGTTGCCGGATCGATCATAGAGCGCAAAGGTGAACTCGCACAGGCTTGGATTGGCGTATTGGCCGGATTGGTGAAGGTGTCGGTCGGCAACGCGGAAGGCAAGGTCGCATCGTTGACGGGCGTACCCGCCGGCGGCTGGATCGGCGAGGGCTCGCTCTTGAAACGCGAAGTCCGCAAATATGACATCGTCGCCTTGCGAGATTCGGTCGTGGCGCGCCTGCCGGCTCCTGCTTTTGATTGGCTGCTGGACAACAGCATTCCGTTCAACCGCTACCTGCTCCACCAACTGAATGAGCGCGTGGCGCAGTTCATCGGCAAAGCGGAGTACGACCGTCTGCTGGACCCGGACGCGCGCGTGGCCCGTTGTCTGGCTGAGCTCTTCAACCCCTTGCTGTATCCCGGCATGGGGATGCGCCTGACGATTACACAAGAAGAAGTCGGCTATCTGGCCCGGGTGTCGCGCCAGCGCGCAAACCAGGCGCTGCGCAAGCTGGAAGAGGCGGGCTTGCTGAATGTGGAATACGGCGCGGTGCGTGTGCTGGACCTGGATGGCCTGAAACAATACGGGTCGGATCGCAGCACGGTGGAAGGCGAACACGCGGCCTGACGGGACAAGTGGCCAGGCGGATGAAAAGTAAAAAAACCGCTTGACGTTAAATAGTGCGCTATTTAATATTGCGCAATGAAATCCAGATCCAAACCCAAAGGCGCGTTCAATCCGCTGCTGCTGGACAGCCAGCTGTGCTTCGCCTTGTATTCAACGTCACTGGCGATGAACAAGGTGTACCGCAAGCTCTTGCGCGGTCTGGATCTGACGTATCCGCAGTATCTGGTGATGCTGGTGCTGTGGGAGCGCGATGAAATTACGGTAACGGATATCGGCGACCGCCTGTTCCTGGATTCCGCCACGCTGACGCCGCTGTTAAAGCGCCTGGAAGCGGCAGGTCTGGTGACGCGCAAGCGGGCGGTGGACGACGAGCGCCAAGTGATTGTGACGCTAACCAAGCAAGGCCGCGACTTGCGAGAGCAAGCGGAAAACGTGCCTCACGCGATTGCCGGCGCCGCGCAATGCACGCTGGACGAAGCGCAAGGCATGATGAAGACGCTGCACGCGCTGCGGGAAAAGCTGGTCGATAGTGTTTGAAAGATGGGTGATCAGTGTCATCATCCGGTCTAGTAAGTAGCGCACGATTTAATTGTGTGCGATATTTATCGCTGACGCGGGAGGTCCCGCCCGGCAGGCAGTTCAACTTTTCATTCCAACAAGGAAACGCATCATGTCTATCGAAAAAGTCCTCTATCGCGCCAATGCCACCGCCACCGGCGGCCGTGAAGGCCGTGGCGTCAGCGACGACGGCAACCTGGACGTCAAGCTGACGACCCCGCGCGAACTGGGCGGCGCAGGCGCTGCTGGCACGAACCCGGAACAACTGTTCGCAGTGGGTTACTCGGCCTGCTTCCTGGGCGCAATGAAGTTCGTCGGCGGCCGCGACAAAATCGCGATTCCGGCAGACGTATCGGTGAACGGCATCGTGGGTATCGGCGCGATCCCCACCGGTTTCGGCATCGAAGTCGAACTGAAGATCTCGCTGCCGGGCATGGACCGTGAACTGGCGGAAAAGCTGGTCGCCGCCGCCCACATCGTCTGCCCGTACTCGAACGCCACGCGCGGCAACATCGATGTGACGTTGACGATTGTCTGATCGTTAGTCGAAGGTTGTGAATCGATTCAGACTGCATTTTTCCATGGACGGCTCCGTGGAAAATGCAGTCTGACTCCGCTGTTTAAAAATGCAGTCTGATTGCGTTTGTCGAGCGACCAACATCGCCCAAAAAGCACCCAAACAAATCAGCCACACGCGAAGCGAAAAGAGCGACGACGCAGCACGATGCGTAAGCTCCAAAAGGCCGCCCGCGCGGCCGGCCTGGAGCGGGCCCCGCAAGATCTTCCACCACCCAAAACCCGTGGTGAGAACCCTAAGAAAACTATTCGCCCCAGCTGACGTCAAATTTCAACTACTCGAGCTCGTGTCGCCGGGGGCCTGCGGTGCGTGGCGCGTCGATAAGCCCGAGGGAATCTGAAGGAACCCGCCAACGGCGGGTGACGAAGATGACGACGGGGCAGTCCGGAGCGAAGGCTCCGGACCGCAATCGTTGCCCCGCGCACCGCAGGCCCCCGGCGTCACGGGCGGCATTAGAAAACGAACCAACGCCAACCCCCCCTCAATGCCCCCCACCCAAATAAGCCGCCACCACCGCCGGATCCCCCCGTAACTTCTCTGCACTTCCGTGCACAGAAATCCGCCCGTTCTCCAGCACATACCCGTAATCCGCCACCTGCAACGCCGCAGCCGCGAACTGCTCAACCAGCAGCATCGTCACCCCTTCATCCTTCAGCCGCGCAATAATCCTGAACACCTCTTCCACCAGAATCGGCGCCAACCCCATCGACGGTTCGTCCAGCAGCACCAGCTCCGGGTTCAGCATCACGGCGCGCGCCATGGCCAGCATCTGCTGTTCACCGCCCGACAACGTGCCGGCCAGTTGATCGCGGCGTTCCTTCAGGCGCGGAAACAGATCCATCGCACGTCCCAGATCCGCCTGCACATCGCCCTTCGGCCGGCTTCCCGTCAAGCGCGGAAACGCGCCCAGCAGCAGGTTGTCCGTCACCGACAGCGTCGGAAACACACGCCGCCCCTCCGGCGAATGCGCCAGCCCCAGCCGCGCGATGCGATGAGACTCCAGGCCATCAATGCGCTTGCCGCCCAACGTGATTTCGCCCGCCGTCGGGCGGATCATGCCGGACACGGCACGCATCGTTGTCGTCTTGCCCGCCCCGTTTGAGCCAATCAGCGTCACGACTTTCGCCTTCGGCACCTCCATGCTGATGCCGTGCAGCACCTTCACCTTGCCGTAACCCGCTTCCAGATTCTTGATCGATAGCATCTTGTTGTCCTCTTGGCGTCAGGCGGGCGCGCCGCCCAGATACGCCTCGATAACCTTGGCGTTGCTTTGCACTTCGTTCGGCAGGCCCTCGGCGATCTTCTGGCCGAAGTCCAACACCGACACCGTGTCGCACACCCCCATCACCACATCCATGTGGTGCTCGATGAGGATCAGCGTGATGCCGTGATCGCGCACCTTGCGGATAATGGCCAGCAGCTCGACGATGTCGGGCGCGGTCAGGCCGGCCGCGGGCTCGTCCAGCAGCAGCAGTTGCGGGTCCAGCGCCAGCGCGCGGGCGATTTCAAGCAGGCGTTGCTTGCCATAGGGCAGGTTGCGCGCTTCTTCGGTGGCCAGGGATTCCAGGCCCACGAACTCCAGCAGCGCCATCGCGCGGGCCCGTGCGCCTTGCTCTTCGCCCTTCCACTTCGGCGTGCGCAGCGCAATGCCGGCCAAGCCCGTGGTGAACGTGTGATGCAGACCCACCAGCACGTTCTCCAGCGCCGTCATCTCGCCAAACAGCTGGACGTTCTGGAAGGTGCGCGCAATGCCTGCGGCCGCGATGTCCGCGGGCGCCAGGCCGACCAGCGACTTCCCCGAGAACTCCACCGCGCCAGCCGTTGGCACATAGATGCCCGTCAGCACGTTCATCATGGTGCTCTTGCCCGAACCGTTCGGGCCAATCAGGCCGTGGATGGTGCCGCGCTTGATGGTCAGGTCGACTTCGTTCAACGCCTTCAGGCCGCCGAACTGCATCAGCACGCTCTTGGCCGTCAGCAAGGTCTCGCCCTTGCCGGCCACCACGGCGTCCGGCACCGCGTCCTGCTCTTTGACCAGGTCCTTCTTCACCGATAGCGCCGCACGGCGATTCGAGAAGAACAGGTTGCGCACAAAGCCCACGATGCCGTCAGGCAGGTAGTACACAACGAACAGAATCATCGCGCCGAAGATGGTCAGGCGCCAGTCGGTCACGGCTTCCAGCCAGTACGAGAAGATCGCCAGCACGATGGTGCCGACTACCGGCACCACCACGCGGCGCGGTTCGGCGCGGCCCTTGGACACGGCGATGATGCTGCCCACCGTCACCAGGATGGCCACCGCCAGCGCGATCAGCCGGAAGGTGCCGATGTCGTCCAGCATCTTGGGCAGCAGCACGATGATGGACGCGCCCAGCAGCGCGCCCGTGCGGCTCTTGCGCCCGCCCATGATGATGGCCAGCAGGAACAGGATGGTCAGTTCGAAGTTGTACGTGTTGGGCGAAATGTACTGCTCGGAATACGAATACAGCGCACCCGCCAGGCCGGCGAAACCGGCGCTGATCACGAACGCGAACACCTTGTGCCGGTAGACCGACACGCCCATGCAGTCTGACGCAATCGGGCTGTCGCGCAACGCTTCGAACGAACGGCCCAGATGCGACTTCAGGATGCGGTGCACGACGATCAGCGAGATCACCAGCAGCGCGCCCACCAGCCAGAAGTACTCGCTTTTGGTCAGGATGTGCCCGCCGATGGACGGCTTGGGAATCTTGATGCCCAACGGGCCTTCGGTCATGAAGGTCATCTCGTTGATCAGGATCTGGATGATGGTGCCAAACGCCAGCGTCACCATCGCCAGGTACGGCCCCGTGACCCGTAGCGCCGGCAACGCCAGCACCGCGCCAAACGCCGCCGCAATCAGGATGGCGGCGGGAAGAATCACCCAGATGGGCATCTGCAAGTGAAAGAACAGCACGCCCGCCACATACGAGCCGATGCCGAAGAGCCCGGCGTGGCCCAGCGAGACCTGGCCCGTGTAGCCCACCACGATATCGAGCCCGAACAGCAGGATCGAATAGATCATGATCGTTTCGATCAAGTGCAGGTAATACGTGTTGGTCACGCCCAGCGGCACGGCCGCCAGGCAGGCGATAGCCACGATGGATAGCAACAGGTGCAAGGGTTTCATCGCTTACACCTTCTTGATCGCGGTCTTGCCGAACAGGCCGGCGGGCTTGAAGGTCAGTACGAGCAGCAGCAACACCAATCCCGGCACGTCTTTGTACCCCGTCGAAAGATAGAAACCGGTGGTCGTTTCGGCGATCCCCAGGATCAGCCCGCCCACCACAACACCCATCCCGCTGGACAGGCCGCCGATAATCGCCACGGCGAACGCCTTCAAGCCCAGCACCGCGCCCATCGTGGCGCCGGTGAGCGTCAGCGGCGCGACCAGCACGCCCGCAAACGCGGCGGTCAGCGATGACAGCGCGTACGAGAACGTGATCACCATGCCGGTGTTGATACCCATCAGGCCAGCCGCGTCGCGGTCGTTGGACGTGGCGACAAACGCTTTGCCGTAGATGGATTTGCGGTTGAAGATTTCCACCAGAATCATCATGCCCAGCGCGCCGAAGACAACCAGCAGCTCCATCGGCAAGACGTTCGCGCCCAGCACCTGGATGGGCGCTTCGGGCAGCGGCGAGGGGAAGCGCAGATCGTCGCGGCCCCAGATGTTTTCGGCCACGTTCTTGAAGATGATCCCCAGGGCGATGGTGGCCATGATCCAGCCGAATTCCGATCGCGTCTTGATGGCCGGCCGCACGCCAACCCGCTCGACCAGCGCGCCTTGCGCGAAGCCGAAGATGCAGACGATGGGAATCATGACCCAGTAGTTCACGCCCAGGCCGACGAGCGTCAGCCCGACCAGTGCGCCCAGCATCAAGGCTTCGCCTTGACCGAAGTTGAGTGTGCCGGATGTGGCGAAGGTGAGCTGGTACCCGAACGCAATCACGGCATAGATCATGCCTAGCGCGATACCGCTATAGATGAGCTGTAGAAGAATCATGGTGTGTGTCTTGAGGCGCTGTGTTCCGTCCCAACCCCCTTGGGCAGAACGCTGTTTTCAGACGGCTGCATGCCCCGCACCCGATCATCGGGGCGCGGGCGGCGGCGGCCGGGAAGCCGCCGCCTTCCTGCTTGTTTCAGGCTTAGTTGGCCTTGATGACGCGGCCGCCCTTGACCTCGCCGATCACCACTTCCTTCGCGGAGATGGCGTCGTGGTTGTCGTGGGTGAACGGCTTGTTGTAGGTCATCACCACGCCTTCGACGGGCGTTTGCAGGTTCTCAAGCGCCTCGCGGACCTTGGGGCCGTCGGTGGAGTTGGCCTGCTTGATGGCCGCGGCCAGCAAGAAGATCGAGTCATAGCCCTGGGCCGCCGACACCGGGGAGTCGATGCGGTTGTTCTTGGGCTTGAACTTGGCCAGGTAGGCGTCGATGAAGGCCTTGCGCTTGGGCGTGTCGGGGTCCTGGATGAAGGTTTGCGGCATGCGCGCGCCTTCGCCGTTGGCGCCGGAGTTGTCGATGTAGTTGGCCATCGACAAGGTCCAGCTGCCGATGATCGGCACCTTCCAGCCCAGCTTGGTCATGCCGTTGGCGATCTGGGCCAGCTCGGGGCCGATGCCGTAGGTCAGCACGGCTTCGGCGCCGGCGGACTTGGCCTTCAACAGCTGGGCCGTCATGTCGACGTCCTTGATGTTGAATTTTTCAACGGCCACGGGCTTGATGCCCTTGGCGTCCAGGGCCTTTTCCAGATCCTCGCGGCCAAGCTGGCCGTAGTTGGTGGAGTCGGCCAGGATGGCGACCTTCTTGAAACCGCGGCGCGTGATCGCTTCTTCCACGATCATCGGGGCCTGGATGCTGTCATGCGCCGCATTGCGGAACACGTAGTTGTCGGGGTATTCCGGCGCCTTGAACTGGTGCGTGATCACGCTGCCTGTTGCCACGTTGTTGAAGACGGGGATCTTGGCGTCCTGGTAGAACCGTTGCGAGGCCAGCGCCACGCCGGTGTTGATGTAGCCGACGGTGGCGGCCACTTGTTCCTTGTTGATCAGTTCCTGGGCGATCTGCACGCCGCGCTCGTTCTTGGCTTCGTCGTCGCGTTCGACGGCAACCAGCTGGCGGCCGAGGACGCCACCGTTCTTATTGATTTCTTCAATGGCCAGACGCACGCCGTCGCGCATGCTGACGCCCATGGATGAGGAGCCGCCGGTGTACGGGCCGGCCACGCCGATCTTGATGGGGTCGGCGGCGTAAGACGCGGCCGATGCGGCAAATGCAAGGGTTCCTGCTAGCAGCTTCAAACGAAAATCCATGGATGTCTCCGTTGTAATTAGATTGACTGCGTGGAAAACCGGTTGCCGGCGCCAGGCGGCGAGAAATCAATGTTGCGGCGCGCTCCTGTGTTGCGTGTTGTGACTGTCTGCTTAATCGCTTACGCGAATCTGACCCGGCGGGGTTTTTGCGCGTAAATACCTAGTACGAGCGCAAGGGGCGCCAAGGATGGGCGACGGGCAGACACCCGCGTTGGCCGCATGCTAGCCAGCGGCTTACGCCCGCGCGCGGAAATTCATTCCGCATCCGACTGGAAATTTATTCCTGGCTGGCCGCCAGGCCGCGTGGCCATTGGGAGGCTTGTTCGCAGACGTCTTCGAGCCATAGGGAAAACGCTTGGACCGCGCTGCCGGGCGGCCGCGAGGTTTCGGTGCAAAGGTAGTACTGGGATTCGCCAGGAATGTCGATGCCGAGCACCCGCACGAGCTTGCCCTCGTCCAGCCATTCCGCCGCCAGCGAACGGCGGGTCAGCGCCAGGCCCTGGCCCGCGCGCGCCGCCGCCAGCATCATGCCCAGGTCCACCAGCCAGACCCCGCGTGACGGCTCGGGCCAGTCCAGGCCGGCTTCGGCCAGCCACGGGCGCCACGGCTCCATCGGGCAACGCAGCAAGTCAGCGCGGAGCAGATCTTCCGGCCGGTCAAAGGGGCCATGATCGGCCAGGTAGGCGGGCGAGCACACTGCGAATACACGGTCAGACGTTAATTGGCGTGCGGTCAGGCCGGGATACTTGCCGCTGCCAAAGCGCACCCAGACATCGGCGTTGGGCGGCATGATGTCCAGATAGGGAATGGACAGCATGATCTCCAGCTCGACCTCGGGGTGCGCGGCGGTGAAGCCGGGCAGGTAGGGGATCAGCACCTGCCGGGCGAAGGTGGGCGTGGAGACGACGCGCAGCGGTTCGGGCTTGGGCTCACCCCGTTTGTGCAGCGAGGCGTCCGACAGCAGGTCCAGCGCGGTGCGGACCTGGTTCAGGTAGTCGCGCCCGGCGGCGCTGAGCGTGGCGCCACGGCTGCTGCGGATGAACAGGGAAACGTCCAGCAAGGCTTCCAGCGCGGCAATGCGTTTGCCGATGGCGCTGGCGGTCACGAAGAGTTCTTCGCTGGCGCGTTCGAAAGAGCCCAGCCGCGCCGCCGCTTCGAATGCCTGGATGGCGGCGAGCGGAGGCAGGCGCACGTCTTTGGAGAGTGAGGCACTGCGAAGTGAGGAACCGCGCATGATCGTCTGGCGGGCCGGCCGTGCGCCCGACGAAGAGTGGCAACGGGGGGGATTATAAAAGTGATGGCGAAGCGCCGCCCCGGCCATCAGGCGGGGGCGGCGCGGAACCGTCTGCCGAAGGACGGCTGCGAGATGGGGCTTAGACGCCCTTGACTGCCAGGCTGATCGCCAGCCCGATCATGACAACCGCGATAACGCCGTCCAGCACGCGCCACGCTGATGCGCGGGCAAAGAACGGTGCGAACAGGCGCGAACCGATGCCCAGCACGGCCAGCCACAACAAGCTGGCGGTGAACGCGCCGCCGGCAAATGCCATGCGGGCATCATCAAAGCCGTGCGCCAGCGAGCCAACTACCACCATGTCCAGCCAGAAATGGGGGTTCAGCAGCGAAAAGCCCAGCGCGCCCAACATGGCGGCGCGGCGCGACGGCACTACCTCGCGGGCGGCGGCCAGGCCGCCGGTGGCGGTCCAGGCGCGGCGCGCGGATTGCAGGCCGTACCAGGACAGGAACGCCACGCCGAACCACAGCACGGCAGTCGTCAGCCAAGGGAACCAGGCGGTCAGCGCTTGCAGGCCGGACACGCTGGCAAAGATGAAGACGGCGTCGATCAGCGCGCAGATGGCGACCACGCTGAGCAGATGCGCGCGCATCAGGCCCTGGCGCAGGATGAAGGCGCTTTGCGCGCCGACGACGGCGAACAAGCCCAGGCCCGTGGCGGTGCCGCTGGCCCAGGCGGTCAGGAAGAGGGGGGACGAAAGGGTGGCGAACATGATGCGAATACCTGTAACTGCAACGCCTGTGGCGGCGCTTTGATGTTGGTGCCGGACGCATTGCGCGCTCCGGTGATAACGAATTGTCCCTTGCGCACCCTATGAAATACAGCTAATTTTCCTTCACTATATTAAGCAAAACTAATTTATGAAAATCGATCATGGCAACCTGCGGGCGCTGGCCGCCGTGGTGCGCGAAGGCAGTTTCGAGCGGGCCGCTTTGTCGCTTAGCGTGACGCCGTCGGCCGTGTCGCAGCGGATCAAGGCGCTGGAAGACCGCATGGGCCGCTTGCTGGTGCAGCGCACGGTGCCGGCGGCGGCCACGGCGGATGGGCGGGTGCTGGTGCAACTGGCCGAACAGACGGCGCTGCTGGAGCACGACGCGCTGAACCGCTTGGGCGTGACGGACGACGATGTGCCCCACGCCAGCATCCCCATCGCGGTCAATCACGACAGCCTGGAAACCTGGTTCGTCGATGCGGCCCTGGCGTTCTCGGCCCGCACCCGCGCCACGCTGGACATGCTGTCCGAAGACCAGGACCACACCGCCGCGCTGCTGCGCAACGGTTCGGTGCTGGGGGCGGTGACGACGCTGGCGGACCCGGTGCAGGGCTGCCGCATCCACGCGCTGGGCAGCATGCGCTACGTGGCGACCTGCACGCCCGATTTCCACAAGCGCTATTTCGCAAGCGGCGTGAACGCGCAAACCCTGGCGCAGGCCCCGGTGCTGGTGTTCAACCGCAAGGACGCCTTGCAGGCGCGCTTTGCACACAAGATCTCGGACCCCGCGCCGTGGCAGCCGCCGGTCTGGTGGGTGCCGTCCACGCGCGCGTTCGTGCAGGCGACGCTGGGCGGGCTGGGCTGGACGATGAATCCGCTGCCGCTGGTGCAGGAACACCTTGATGCCGGTCATCTGATGCTGCTTCGGGGGCGCGCCTGGGAGGATGTGCCCCTTTATTGGCAGCATTGGCGGGTAAACTCCGAGGCGATGGAAGCCTTGACCGATTCGGTTCTGTCAGCCGCCCGCAGCTTGGTCCGGCGGCGTTAACCCACTAGGAGGACACCCCATGAACATCCGCAAGTTCGCAGTCATTGCCGCATTGGGCTTGTGTACGGCCGGCTCGGCTTGGGCGAAGGACTATAAGGTCGGCCAGATTGAAGTTGACGACCTGTGGGTCCGGGCGTCGGCGCCGGGGCAGTCGAACGGGGCGGGTTATATGGATATCGACAACGACGCCAAGACCGAAGACCGCTTGCTGTCGGTGTCGTCCGACGCCGCCGAGCGTGTCGAGCTGCACACGGTGCAGACCGAGAACGGCGTGTCGAAGATGCGCCAGGTCGAAGGCGGCATCGTCTTGCCCGCAGACAAAGAGGTCAAGCTCAGCCCGGGCGGCTATCACGTCATGTTCATCAAGCTGAAGGCGCCGTTCACCGATGGCGCAACCGTGCCCGCCACGCTGAAGTTCGAAAAGGCGGGTGAAGTGGCGGTGCAGTTCAAGGTCAAGCCGGCCTCGCACAACCCCGGCATGAGCCACGACCACGGCGCGATGAAGCACTGAATCTGATTCCGCCGTTGGCGGAGGAATAAAAAATGGCGGCCCATGAAACATGGGGCCGCCATTTTTTTGTGACGCGTTAGGGTTTTGTGACGCGTCAGGGCTTTGTGACCTGCTTTGGATTTGCAACGCGCGAAGGGGCGCAATGCCCCGCGCGCATCGGCAGAATCAATACAGGCCTTGCTGGCGCATGGCGTCGGCAACCTTGACGAAGCCGGCGATGTTGGCGCCGTCCAGGTAGTTGACGTATTCGCGTTCGCTGTGGCCGTGGCGCACGCAGTTCTCGTGGATGTCGCGCATGATGGCGTGCAGGCGCGCGTCGACTTCTTCGCGCGTCCAGGCCAGACGGGCCGAGTTCTGGGCCATTTCCAGGCCCGACACGGCCACGCCGCCGGCGTTGGTAGCCTTGCCCGGGGCGTACAGCACGCGGGCGGCGATGAATGCCTTGGCGGCATCCAGCGTGGCCGGCATGTTGGCGCCTTCCGCCACGCACAGCACGCCGTTCTTGATCAGCGTCTGGGCGTCGGCCAATTCCAGTTCGTTCTGGGTTGCGCACGGCAGCGCCACGTCAACCGGCACGTGCCACGGACGCTTGCCCGCTTCGTACTTCACACCGAATTGCTGGGCATACGTGTCCAGACGGCCGCGCAGGTCGTTCTTGATGTGCATCAGCGCAACCAGCTTTTCATGCGTGAAGCCGGCTTCGTCAACGACCGTGCCGTTCGAATCCGACACCGTCACCACCTTGGCGCCCAGCGACATGGCTTTTTCGATGGCGTATTGCGCCACGTTGCCCGACCCCGAGACCGAGACACGCAGGCCGTCAAACGACTTGCCCACGCGCTTGAGCATTTCTTCCGCGAAGTAGACGGTGCCGTAGCCGGTGGCTTCGGGGCGGATCAGGCTGCCGCCGAACGTCAGGCCCTTGCCGGTGAAGACGCTGGCCGTGGAGTTCGACAGCTTTTTCATCATGCCGGCCATGAAGCCGACTTCGCGCGCGCCCACGCCGATATCGCCGGCGGGGACGTCGGTGTCCGGACCCAGGTGGCGATACAGCTCGATCATCAGCGCCTGGCAGAAGCGCATGACTTCGGCGTCGGACTTGCCCTTGGGGTCAAAGTCCGAACCGCCCTTGCCGCCGCCCATGGGCAGCGTCGTCAGCGAGTTCTTCAGCGTTTGCTCGAACGCCAGGAACTTCAGGATGGACAGGTTCACCGACGGGTGAAAGCGCATGCCGCCCTTGAACGGGCCAATGGCCGAGCTGTGCTGAATGCGGAAAGCGCGGTTGACCTGGGCGCGGCCCAGGTCATCGGTCCAGCACACGCGGAACTGGATCACGCGTTCCGGCTCCACCAGGCGCTCAAGCAGGGCGTGCTCGGCGTAGTGGGGGTGCTTTTCGATGAACGGCCACAAGCTCAGCATCACCTCCTGGACGGCTTGCATGAATTCAGGCTGCTGCGGGTCGCGCGCGGCGACGCCACGCAGGAAGTCGTCCAGACTCTGCACTTTCAACATGATCTCCTCGGGGGTGCTTCGAATAGGTGCGGATTGCGCCATTGTGGGGCGCTGAATATTTATTCTGGTGCATGAACTGCACCGGCTTGGTGCGCAAGTGTAGGGAAAATTGCTGCCCTGCGCAAAGCTGGAAAATGCCGCCAGGCGCTTGATATCAAAAGACTTTTTTCTGATTATTAATGGGGACGCATTGCTGTGTGGCGGAGTTGAAAACAAGCTGAAATTTGGCGTGAAAAACACAGGATGCTTGAATTTGCAGGGAAATTTAATATGTCCCCGTTTTAATGGGTCTGGACTGTCGAGCAGAACCGGGGCGTGTACCCCGTAAACAAAGGCTGGTGCAGGGGGTGGTCTTCTTGGTGGCTGTCCAAATTTCTTTCAATACGTCCCCAATATTTATTTGATCTAGGGCAGCTCGGGCATCACACCTGAACGACCGCCAATGCGGCGCCCAGCAGCATCAAGACGACGCCCACCACGCGGTCGACCCCCCGCTGGTGCCCCAGCAACAGGCGGCGCAAGCCGTCTGATGAGATCGACCACGCCACCACGCTGAACCACAGCCAATGTGCGAACGACATGAACAGCCCATAGCCGAACTGCTGCGCCAGCGGCGTGCCGGGCGACACCACCTGGGTATAGGTGCTGATCACGAATAGCGTGGTCTTGGGGTTGAGCGCATTCGTCAGAAAACCGCTGGCCACCGCTTGCCAGGCCGTGATGGCGGGCGGCGCAGACAGGTCCTGGCTGACCGGGGTGCGGTTGAAGAAGGTCTTCCACCCCATGTAGACGAGATAGCAGGCGCCAGCCAGTTTGATGCCCTGCAACACCGGCTGCGCATAGTGAGCCAATAGGCTCACGCCGAACATCGTATAGAACACATGGACTTGCACGCCCAGCCCGATGCCCAGCGCGCAGACCAGCCCGGTGCGCCGGCCGAACTGATAGCTGTAACGCGTCACCATGGCAAAGTCCGGCCCCGGGCTGATGACCGCGAGCAGGGTGATGAGGGCAACGGCAATGAGTTCGGTCATGGCGGGCAGAGGCAGGGATATCGGGAAAGGGCGCCCATTGTGTGACCCTGGCGTGGCGGTGAAAAACGATTTTTAATGCCGGATATCCGTCAGAAAAACTCAACAATTGCCATGAAACTGCCCCCGCTCAATTCGCTGCGCGTCTTCGATGCCGCCGCCCGCCATGAAGCGTTTGGCCGTGCCGCTGAAGAGCTGCATGTCACCCATGGCGCAGTCAGCCGTCAGATCAAGCTGCTGGAAGAGGCGCTGGGATTGACGCTGTTCGAACGCCGGAATCGAGCTGTTTTTCTAACCGATGCAGGGCGCCAGCTGCTTGCCGTGACGCAAGGTCTGTTCGAGCAGTTGAGGGCGGGGTTGGCGCAGTTGCAGCAGCCGGACACGGCCGCGCCTCTCGTTGTGTCCTGTGAACCCACGATCGCCATGATGTGGCTGATTCCCCGCCTGCCCGATTTTCAGCGCACCCATCCTGGCGTGCAGGTGCATCTTTACGCGGCGGGTGGCGCGGTCGATTTCGCGGCGCAGGGGGTGGATGTGGCGTTCAGACGCAATGATTTTGAATGGGACGCGGCGCTGCATGCGGAGCGGGTGTGCGATGAATGGACGGGGCCGGTGTGCCGGCCGGGCCGGGAGCGGGCAGCGGATTGGAACGACGGCGTGGCGTTGGGCAGCGCCACGCGCCCGCGCGCGTGGCGGCAATGGGCGCAGGCGGCAGGACGCAAGCCGCCGCGCCGCGCCGGCCTGGTCTATGAGCATTTCTATCTGAGCCTTCAGGCGGCTGCGGCGGGCCTGGGCGTCGCCATCGGTTCGGCGCTGATGGCGCGGGATGCGCTGCGGGATCACCGGTTGGAAGCGCCGTACGGCTTTGTCCGCGATGGGTCCGCGTACTTCCTGCTATCGCCCCGGCCGTTCGTCAATGATCCACGCGCGGCGGCGTTTCTGGCATGGCTGCGGCAAGAGGCCGAACGGTCGCTGCGTGAGGCGGTGGGCGCCGATACGTCGGCCGGTGCTGCGTCGGGCGTTGCTGCGTCGGGCGTTGCTGCGCCGGGCGTCGCTACGTCGGACGTCCCCACGCCGGACGCAACCCCGCCCGGCGTAGCTTAGAGCGTGGTGTCGTAGTCGATCGTCAACGGTGCGTGGTCCGAGAAGCGCTCGTCTTTGTAGATGGCGACGTTGCGGGCGCGCGCGGCGATGCCGGGCGTGGCGATCTGGTAATCGATACGCCACCCCACGTTCTTCGCCCAGGCCTGGCCGCGGTTGCTCCACCACGTGTACTGGTCGGGCCGGTCGTCGATGGTGCGGAAAACGTCCACGAAGCCGCGCTTGTCGAACACGTCGGTCAGCCACGCGCGCTCTTCGGGCAGGAAGCCCGAATTCTTCAGGTTGCCCTTCCAGTTCTTCAGGTCGATTTCCTTGTGCGCGATGTTCCAATCGCCACAGATAACGAACTCGCGGCCGGTGGTTTTGTGTTCGTGCATCAAGGCGTCGATCCACGGGCCGAAGCGGTCCAGGAAGCGGTACTTGGCTTGCTGGCGTTCGTCGCCGCTGGAGCCCGAGGGCAGGTAGGCGCTGATCACCGACAGGTTCTTCCAGTCGGCACGGATGATGCGGCCTTCGGGGTCGAATTCATCGCAGCCCAGGCCGATGTTCACGCGTTCGGCCGCGTCGCGCAGGTAGATGCCCACGCCGCTGTAGCCCTTCTTCACCGCGTGATGGAAGTGGCCGGTGTAGCCAGGCGGGTGACGCAGATCGTCAGTCAGATCGGCGTCGGCGATCTTGATTTCCTGAAGGCAAAGGACGTCTGCGGCATGCTTTTCCATCCAGGGTTGCAGGCCCTTGCGAAAGGCGGACCGGATGCCGTTGAGATTGATCGACGTGATGCGCAGCAAAGCGAAACTCCTGTAGAGCGGCCGCCAGGGGCCGGAACAATGCCAGGAATTTAACCGACTCGGCGCGACCGCTCGGGAATAGCCCTGACAACGGATAAAATGCGGGCGTTTGCCATCTTCTACCGGACCTCTCGCATGCCCGCCGCCACCTCTACTGCCACTTCCCTGGATTTTGTCCGCTTTGCCCTGAACGAAGGCGTGCTGCGCTTTGGCAGCTTCAAGGTCAAGTCGGGCCGGATCAGCCCCTATTTCTTCAACGCTGGCCTGTTCAACAGCGGCCGCTCGGTCGGCAAGCTGGCGCAGTTCTACGCCCAGGCGCTGCTGGATTCGGGTGTGGAATTCGACATGTTGTTCGGCCCGGCGTACAAGGGCATCCCGCTGGCCACCGCCACGGCTGTGGCACTGGCCGCGCACCCCGGCATGGACGGCCGTGGCGACGTGCCCTTTGCCTACAACCGCAAGGAAGCCAAGGACCACGGCGAAGGCGGCACGCTGGTCGGCGCACCGCTCAAGGGCAAGGTTGTCATCATTGACGACGTGATCACGGCAGGCACGTCGGTGCGTGAATCGGTGGAAATCATCCGCAACGCGGGTGCAGAACCGGCCGCCGTGCTGATCGCCATGGACCGCATGGAACGCGCCGGCCCCGACGACGCCCTGTCGGCGCACTCGGCCGTGCAGGACGTGGCCAAGACCTACGGCATTCCCGTGGTGGCCATTGCATCCCTGTCGGACATCATGGCGCTGCTGCAAGACGACACGTCGTTCGCGGAAAACCGCGATGCAGTGCAGGCGTACCGGACGAAGTACGGGGTGAAGTAAGGCCGTGAACGACCTGTAGCGGGAGCTTCGAGTAGTCAGACATCGGGGGACTCCGATCAAAAATTGGCCATCCCCATTCTTCGCAAAAGAAAAAGCCGCGGCAATGTGTGCCGCGGCCTTTTATCAGACTGATCCCCGTTGGGGCTGTCAGTTGTCGAGCTTCTGCTTGAGCAGGTCGTTCACTTGCTGCGGGTTGGCCTTGCCGCGAGCGGCCTTCATGATCTGGCCTACCAGCGAATTGAACGCCTTTTGCTTGCCGGCCCGGTACTCTTCCACGATCGCCGGGTTGGCGGCTAGCACCTCATCGATCATGGCGCCGATGGCGCCCGTGTCGCTGATCTGCTTCAAGCCGCGCGCGTCGATGATGGCGTCGGCATCCCCGCCGTTTTCACCCGCCCACATCGCACCGAAAACTTCGCGGGCGATCTTGTTGGAGATCGTGCCGTCGATGATGCGGCCAATCAGGGCAGCCAATGCCGGTGCTTGCACGGGCGAATCGGCGATGCTCTTTTCGTCCTTGTTCAAGGCGGCGGCGACTTCACCCATGACCCAGTTCGCGGCCAGCTTGGCTTGGCCCGCCGGCAGCGCGTGCGCCACGGCTTCGAAGTAAGCGGCCAGATCGCGGCTGACGGTCAGTTGCGCGGCGTCGTAGGCGGGCAGGCCGTATTGCGTTTCGAAGCGGGCGCGCTGGGCGGCCGGCAGTTCGGGCATCGCGGCGCGGACTTCGTCCACCCACGCGCTGGAAATCACCAGCGTGGGCAGGTCGGGGTCCGGGAAGTAGCGGTAGTCGTGCGCGTCTTCCTTGCTGCGCATGCTGCGCGTTTCGTCGCGGTCGGCGTCGTACAGGCGCGTTTCCTGCACAACCGTGCCGCCGTCTTCGATCAGCTCGATCTGGCGGCGCGCTTCGTAGACGATGGCGCGTTCCAGGAAGCGGAACGAGTTGACGTTCTTGATCTCGGTGCGGGTGCCGAATTCCTTCTGGCCCACCGGGCGCACGGAGACGTTGGCGTCACAGCGGAACGAGCCTTCCTGCATGTTGCCGTCGCAGATGCCCAGCCAGACGACCAGACTGTGCAGCGCGCGGGCGTAGGACACGGCTTCGGCGGCCGAGCGCATTTCGGGCTCGGTCACGATTTCCAGCAGCGGGGTGCCGGCGCGGTTCAGGTCGATGCCGCTGGCTGGCGACCCGTTGGCCAGCGTGAAGTCGTCGTGCAGCGATTTGCCGGCGTCTTCTTCCAGGTGGGCGCGCGTCAGGTTGATGGTCTTTTCTTCTTCGCCGACGAAGAACGACAGCGTGCCGCCGACAACCACCGGCAGCTCGTATTGGCTGATCTGGTAGCCCTTGGGCAGATCAGGGTAGAAGTAGTTCTTGCGCGCAAAGACCGAGCGCGGCGCGATGGTCGCACCCACGGCCAGACCGAAGCGGATGGCGCGTTCCGCCGCACCGCGGTTCATGACCGGCAGGCTGCCCGGCAAGGCCAGGTCAACCACGTTGGCATGCGTGTTGGGCGCGGCGCCGAATTGCGTGCTGCTACCCGAAAAAATCTTGGAGTCGGTGGAAAGCTGGGTGTGCGTTTCCAGGCCGATGACGATTTCCCAGTTCATTATCTGTAGTTCCAATCAGTAGTGCCGCAGCGCTGCGGCGCCGGGCCGCCCCAAACGCAGGCAGCCCCCTTTGGGGGCAGCGAGCGAAGTGAGCGTGGGGGCATCATCAGAGCGGAGACCGCTTGTGCCAGTCGGTGACTTGTTGGTAGCGGTCGGCGATGGCCAACAGGCGGCCTTCGTCGAAGTAGTTGCCAATGATCTGCAAACCGACCGGGCGCTTGCCGTTGTCGCCGCCGAAGCCGCACGGGATCGACATCGCGGGCAGGCCGGCCAGGCTCACGCCCAGCGTGTAGATGTCGGCCAGCCAGTCGGCCGTGGGGTCGTCGCGGTTGTCGCCGATGTTCTTGGCGACCGTCGGCGTGACCGGGCCCATGATCACGTCGCACTGGCCGGCGTAGGCGCGCTGGAAATCTTGCGCGATCAGGCGGCGCAGGCGTTGCGCTTGCAAGTAGTAGGCGTCGTAGTAGCCGTGCGACAGCACGTAGGTGCCGATCAGGATGCGGCGCTTGACCTCGTCGCCGAAGCCTTCGGCGCGCGAGCGGCTGATCATCTCGTTCAGGTCGCCGTACTGCTCGGTGCGGTGGCCGTAGCGCACGCCGTCGTAGCGGGCCAGGTTGCTGGACGCTTCGGCCGGGGCGATGACGTAGTAGGCCGGGATGGCGAGTTCCGTGCGCGGCAGCGACACGGGCACGCGCACGGCGCCCAGCGCTTCGAATTGGGCCAGCGCGGCTTCCACCGCGGCGGCCACATCGGCGGCCAGACCGGCGCCGAAATATTCTTCCGGCACGCCGATGCGCAGGCCCTTCAGGGGCTGGCTGCCAGCGGCGTCAAACGAGGCCTGAACCGAGTCGAAATCGCGGCGGACGCGGCCCGGTTCATTCACGGCGGCGTCGCACTTTTCCAGGCTGGTGGCGTCACGCGGATCAAAGCCGCTGACGACGTCCAGCAGTTCGAGCAGGTCGCGGCTGCTTTGCGCCAGGGGGCCGGCCTGATCCAGGCTGGAACCGAAGGCGACCATGCCAAAGCGCGACACCGTGCCGTAAGTCGGTTTGATGCCGCTGACGCCGCACAGCGCGGCGGGCTGACGCACCGAGCCGCCGGTGTCGGTGCCGGTGGCGGCGGCGACCAGGCGGGCGGCCACGGCTGCTGCCGAACCACCCGACGATCCGCCCGGAACCGCGGCGTGATCCCAGGGGTTCTTCACGACGCCGTAGGCCGAATTCTCGTTGCCGGAACCCATGGCGAATTCGTCGCAGTTCAGCTTGCCGATGGACACGGCGCCGGCCGCGCTCAGGCGCTCGACGACGGTGGCGTCAAACGGGCTGACGTAGCCGTCCAGCATCTTGCTGCCAGCGGTGGTGCGCCAGCCGCGCGTCACGAACGCGTCTTTGTGGGCAATGGGCACACCGGCCAACGGGCCGGCCGAGCCATCGGCCAGCGCGGCGTCGGCGGCGCGGGCCTGGGCCAGCGTCAATTCAGCGTCAATATGTAAAAAGCAATTCAGGCCGCTGGCCGCGTCGGCGGCGGCGAGCGCGCTTTGCGCAAGCTCGACGGCGCTGACCTGGCGTTGGGCGAGGGCCGCGCGCAAGGCGGCGATCCCCTCGAATTGGGTATGCAAGGCGGGTTTGGTCATGGCTTAATCCAGCACTTTCGGGACCAGGAATAAGCCTTCCTGGGCGTCGGGGGCGTTGGCCAGAAGTTCCTGGCGGCGGGCTTCCGAGCTGGTCTCGGTCACGGCGTCTTCACGCAGGCGCAGCACAATGTCCTCATGGGCGGACAGGGGGTGAGCCAGGGGTTCGACGCCTTGGGTGTCGACGGACTGAAGCCGTTCGATCAGGTGGAGGATGCCGTTAAGTTCGGCCTGCGCAAGCGTGCGCTGGTCGGGGGTCAGTTCGATTCTGGCCAGCCGGGCAATGCGGGCCACATCTGTGTCATTGAGCGCCATAGGGATTGCAAAATCGATAAGCGAAGGCCGAAGGGCGGGACTGGGCAGTATGTACGCACCAATACCGTTACAAAGCTTGAATAGCCTGCATTTATGCGCTATTTCCGGTGAAATTATAAGTTATGATTCACGGTTTAATCGCCGTGATGACAGGCGGACCCGACCTTTTTCGGGCCAAACGCCCCGCGGCATGAACCCAATTCCCCCCAGAATTTAGCTGAGCTCCCATGTTCGGATTCCTGCGCAGTTATTTTTCCAGCGATATGGCGATTGACCTCGGTACCGCCAATACGCTGATTTACGTCCGCGGCAAGGGCATCGTGCTCGATGAGCCCTCCGTGGTCGCAATCCGTCATGAAGGCGGGCCTCACGGCAAAAAGATCATCCAGGCCGTCGGCCACGAAGCCAAGCAAATGCTTGGCCGAGTTCCCGGCAATATCGAGGCCATTCGGCCCATGAAGGATGGCGTTATCGCCGACTTCACGGTCACCGAACAGATGCTCAAACAGTTCATTCGCATGGTGCACCCCCGCAACATGCTGGCGCCCAGTCCGCGCATTATCGTCTGCGTGCCCTGCGGCTCGACCCAGGTTGAACGCCGCGCCATTCGCGAATCCGCGTTGGGCGCGGGCGCGTCCCACGTCTTCCTGATCGAAGAACCCATGGCCGCGGCCATCGGCGCCGGCCTGGCCGTGTCCGATGCCAGCGGCTCCATGGTCGTCGACATCGGCGGCGGCACCACGGAAGTGGCGGTCATTTCGCTGGGCGGCATGGTCTACAAGGGCTCGGTGCGCGTGGGCGGTGACAAGTTCGACGAGGCCATCGTCAACTACATCCGCCGCAACTACGGCATGCTGATCGGCGAACCCACCGCCGAACTGATCAAGAAGGAAATCGGTTCCGCATTCCCGGGTTCCGAAGTCCGCGAAATCGAAGTCAAGGGCCGCAATCTGGCCGAAGGCGTGCCGCGCAGCTTCACGGTCTCTTCCAATGAGATCCTGGAATCGCTGACCGATCCGCTGAACCAGATCGTATCCGCTGTGAAGATCGCCCTTGAGCAAACTCCGCCCGAACTCGGCGCCGACATCACCGACAAGGGCATCGCCCTGACCGGTGGCGGCGCGCTGCTGCGCGATCTCGATCGCCTGCTTCAGGAAGAAACCGGTCTGCCCGTCGTGGTGGCCGATGATCCCCTGACCTGCGTCGTGCGCGGTTGCGGCGAGGCGCTGGAACACCTTGAGAAACTGGGCGCCATCTTCATCAACGACTAATACCGCCCGCCAGCCCGGAGCCCCGCTTTTTTCCGGCTCCGGCCGCTGCGGTGGCTACGGACGCGGGCGTCCGGGCTGAGATTCATGCAACGACAAGGGACTCCTCCCCTATTCAGGCGCGGCCCACCTGCGGAGGTGCGGCTGGTCGTTCTGGTCGTCCTTGCTTTGGCCCTGATCATCATTGATTCGCAATTTCGCATGCTGGAACCAGCACGCCGTGCGATGTCCGTGGCGATTTACCCCTTCCAGCGCGCCGTCATGGCGCCGCGTGACCTTGTGCAACAGGTCAACGAATGGGTCAACGCGGCCAACCTTATCCGCAGTGAAAACGAAGCCTTGCAGCGCCAGCGTATCGAGCTGGCCCAGGTGGCGTCGCATGCTGCCCAATTGGCCGCCGAAAACGCGCAATTGCGCCGTCTGCTGGGTGTGACCGATACCGTGGCGCAATCGGCGGTGGTGGTCGAAGTGATGTACGAACCCACCAACGCGTTCACGCAGCGGCTGGTGTTCAACAAGGGCAGCAAAGCTGGCCTGGCGCCGGGCATGCCCGTCATCGACGAAGGCGGGGTGGTCGGCCAGATCGTCCGCGTGACGCCGATGACGGCCGAAGCCGCGCTGGTCACCGATGAGCAAGTGTCCATCCCTGTGCAACTGCTGCGCAACGGCCTGCGCCTGATTGCCTTTGGCGGCAACTCGCCCGGCAAGATGGAAGTCCGTTACCTTGCCGCCAATGCGGACATCAAGGAAGGGGATACTATCGTTACCAGCGGCGTCGGCGGTTTGTTCCCTGCCGGCCTGCCCGTGGCCAAAGTGACCTCGGTCGAACGCGATACCGCTTCTGGTTTCGCCCGCGCCGTGTGTGAACCGCTGGCCCATCCCGAACGCTATCGCCACTTCCTGGTGCTCCAGGTAGATGTGGCCCGCGCCGAGTCCAACCGTCAGGAGGTCGATTCCGGTGGATCGGACTAATCAATCGCAACCCAGGCGCCGCCTGGGTACGCCCAGCAATGTGCACCCCGACCGCCTGTCTGGTCCGGCGCACGGCGTGTTCGTCTGGGGCACGCTGCTGCTGGTGTGGCTGGTGTCGTTGCTGCCGTGGCGCTTGTGGCAAGGCGCGCCCGATGTGCTGCTGCTGATCATCGCCTTCTGGTGCGTGCACGAGCCGCGCCGCGTGGGCTTGTTCACTGCCTTCTTCTTCGGCTTGCTGATGGATGTGCACGATGCGGGCTTGCTCGGCGAGCACGCGTTGTCCTACACCCTGGTCGCCTACGGCGCCGTGGTGCTGCATCGCCGGCTGCAACGGTTCGACCTCTGGAGCCAGGCGATGCACATGCTGCCTGTCTTCTTCATCGCCCGTTTCCTGACCCAGATCATTCACGCCTGGCTGGCCGGCAAATGGCCGGGCTGGGACTGGACGATCAGCGTGGCCATCACCGCCGCCCTGTGGCCGTTGGCGGGTTGGGTCCTGCACTTGCCGCAGCGCGGTGCCGACGACGCCGAATCTTCCTCCGCCTGATGGCGGCGTCGCCTCATGTTTGAATTCAAGAAAACCGGCCAGCAGCAAAAGCAGCGCTTCCGCCTGCGTGCCTGGGTGGGCGGCGTGTTCGCCCTGGCGTGTTTCGGCGTGCTGGTGGGCCGGTTCTGGTACTTGCAGGTGGACCGCTACGAAGGCCTGTCTGAACGCGCCGACCGCAACCGCATCGCGGTGGTGCCAATTCCGCCGCGCCGCGGCGAGATCCTGGACCGCAATGGCGAAGTGCTGGCGCGCAACTACCGCACCTATACGCTGGAAGTGGTGCCCGCCCACGCCGGCAACATGAACGAGTTGTTCGAACGCCTGACCGAAGTGGTCTATATCAGCCCGTCCGATCAGCGGCGCTTCAAGCGGCGCGCGGCGGAGTCCAGCCGCTACGCCAGCCTGCAACTGCGCAACAACCTGAACGAGACCGAGGCCGCCTGGTTCGCCGCGCACGCGTTCCAGTTTCCGGGCGTTGAGCTGCGCGCGCGCTGGGTGCGCGAATATCCGCAGGGCGTATCTGCCGCGCACGTGGTGGGCTATATCGGCCGCATCGCCGAAGGCGACAACGAAGAGCTGGAACGCGCCGGCCAGCTGGGCAACTATCGCGGCACCGATGTCATCGGCAAGAAGGGCATCGAGAAAACCTGGGAAGAACAACTGCACGGCCGCACCGGCTTGGAAGAAGTCGAAGTCACCGCAGGCGGCCGCCCCATGCGCACGTTGCGCCGCATCGACCCGGTGCCCGGGTCGGACATCATGCTGTCCATCGACCTGGGCTTGCAGAAGGTGGCGGAAGAAGCCTTCGAAGGCCAGCGTGGCGCGCTTGTCGCCATCGACCCGGACACGGGTGAAGTGCTGGCCTTTGTGTCGCAACCGTCGTTTGACCCCAATCTGTTCGTGGACGGCATCGACGTGGACAACTGGCGCATGCTGAATGAATCGCCCGACCACCCGCTGATCAACCGGCCCCTGTACGGCACGTACCCCATCGGCTCCACCTACAAGCCCTTCGTCGGCCTGGCCGCGCTGGAACTGGGCAAGCGCCGCGCGACGGATCGCATTTCGGACCCGGGCTACTACGAATTCGGCGGACAGAAATTCCGCAACGCGGGTGGCGCGGCCTACGGCATGACCGACATGCACAAGGCCATCGTGGTGTCGTCCGACACGTATTTCTATTCGCTCGGCCCCGAGATCGGCGTGAACGCGCTGCACGATTTCACCAAGCAATTCGGCTTTGGCCAGATCACCGGCATCGACCTGGAAGGCGAGAAGCGTGGCGTGCTGCCGTCCACCGACTGGAAGCGTTCGGCTTACAAGGACAAGGACCGCCAGCGCTGGTATGCCGGCGAAACCATTTCGGTTGCCGTGGGCCAGGGCTACAACGCGTTCACGCTGTTGCAGCTGGCGCAAGGCACGTCGACGCTGGCCAACAACGGCCTGTTTCGCCGTCCGCATCTGGTGCACGCGGTGCGCGACCCGCGCTCCGGCGTGGCCAAGCCCACCGAGTCCACCCCTGATTACCGTATTCCGTTGAAGCAGGCGAACGTGGACGTCATCAAGAACGCGATGGCGGACGTGGTGCGTGCGGGCACGGCGCGCCGCGCCTTCGCCAACGCACCATACCAAGCCGCCGGCAAGACCGGCACCGCGCAGGTGTTCAGCCTGCGCGGCGGCCACTACCGCGCCAGCGCCATCGACGAACGCCTGCGCGACCACGCCTTGTTCATGGGCTTCGCACCGCTTGAGCACCCGCGCATCGCGGTGTCGTTGATTGTCGAAAACGCGGGCTGGGGCGCCAGCGTGGCCGCCCCTGTGGCGCGCAAGGTATTCGACTATTGGCTGGCCAAAGACCGGCAGGACAAGATCGTGCGCCCCGACCGCAGTGACCCCCTGGCGTCGGTCGAAACGATTACCTCCGACGTGGTGCGCCAATAATGAAGCGCTTGGGCCTTATCCTGTTACGCGTGTTCACGGCATTTGATTGGCCGCTCCTGGCCATCTTGCTGATGTTCGCCGCGCTGGGCCTGACCGTGATGCATTCCGCCGTGGGCGGCACGGACTGGCGTTTCGCCGAGCAGTCGCGCAATTTCATCATCGCGTTTTTCGCGATGTGGACGATGGCGCTGATCCCGCCAAAGTGGCTGATGAAGCTGGCCTTGCCGTTTTACGTGGTGGGCGTGGTGCTGCTGCTGGGCGTGGAGTTCTTCGGCGAAACCAGCAAGGGCGCGACCCGCTGGCTGAACCTGGGCGTAACGCGCATCCAGCCATCCGAGATGATGAAGATCGCCGTGCCGATGATGCTGGCCTGGTACTTCCAGCGCCACGAGGGCGCGGTGCGCATCCGCGACTTCCTGGCCGCCGCCGCGATGCTGGCCGCCCCGTTCGGCCTGATCGTGCTGCAACCCGACCTGGGCACGGCGTTGCTGGTGTTCGGCGCCGGTTTCTTCGTGATCTACTTCGCCGGCCTGTCGTTCAAGCTGCTGGTGCCGGTGATGCTGGCCGGCATCATCGCGATTGGCACGCTGGTTTACTACGAAGACCAGTTGTGCGAACCGGACGTGAATTGGGTGGTGCTGCACGACTACCAAAAGCACCGGGTCTGCACGCTGCTGAATCCTAGTTCTGACCCGCTGGGCAAGGGCTTCCATACGATCCAATCAATGATCGCGGTGGGTTCGGGCGGCGTGTACGGCAAGGGCTACATGAAGGGCACGCAGACACACCTGGACTTCATCCCCGAGCGCACGACAGACTTCATTTTCGCGGTGTACGCCGAGGAATTCGGCCTGTACGGCGGCATTGCCATCCTGGTGCTGTACGGTCTGATGATGGCCCGCGGCTTGACCATCGCGTCGCGCGCAGCGTCGCAGTTCGGACGGCTGCTGTCGGGGGCGCTGACGATGATGCTATTCATCTACGTATTCGTAAACGTCGGCATGGTGACGGGGATTTTGCCTGTCGTCGGTGTGCCGTTGCCGTTCATGAGTTATGGGGGGACGGCGTTGTTTACGATGGGGATCGCGTTCGGAATCATGATGAGTATTAGCCGGCATCGGTCAGTTAAAGCTTGATTGTTTGGCGGCGGTCGTTGATCTTCGTGGGTCGGTTGTAGGCCTTTCGTAGATTGGCTGGAGAGCTTCGTGGGTCAGTCGTCGAGCTTCGTAGGTCAGTCGTAGAGCTTCGTAGGTCGCCCGTCGTCGCGGTGGCCCTGCCTGCGCGCGCCCACGATTGCGGTCCGGAGCCTTCGCTCCGGACGTCCCCCTCGTCATCTTCGTCCAGGCCTTTGGCCTTCCCTTCAGATTCCCTCGGGCGCATCGAGGTTGCGCGCAGGCAGGGCCACCGCGCCGACGGGCTGCCGCCGTCTTGGTTCGGGGCGCTGCTACGGTGTGCCTCAGTGACGAATGCTGCGGGGCCCGCCGAGTGGCGGCCGCGCGGGCGGCCTTACTCGGCTTACGCATCTGTGGGCGTTTGGGCGGTGTTCGCTTTCGCGAATGCGGGGAGTCGTTTTCTAATGGTCCCGCCGCAGATTTTTGGGGGGTAAAGGGTGGCGCGCAGCGCACACCGTCTTGCGCGTGTTGACCCATTGCGCGCCACGCACCGGGGTTCAAGTGGGGGCATCATTCTTAGGATGGGTGAAGCGCTGCATGTCGCGAATGCGGATTCAATCGCGCGTAACCCATCGGGCATCCGTTAGTAGTCCGAGACGCATTACATGCGCTCGCATACACGCTATCCATCCCACGAAGACAATTAACATCGTCACGCCGTAGCACACCGCGATAGCGTCAAAAGGCCGCCTGCGCGGCCGACAAGGGACGACCCCGCAAAATCTTCCGAGCGACCAGCATCGCCAAAAAAGATCCCGAACAAAGCAGCCACACGCGAAGCGCAAAGAGCGGCGACGCCCCACCGCGCGTAAGCTCCAAAAGGCCGCCCGCGCGGCCGGCCTGGAGCGGGCCCCGCAAGATCTTCCACCACCCAAAACCCGTGGTGAGAACCCTAAGAAAACGACTCGCCCCAGCTGACGTCAGATTGCAACTACCCGAGCCCGTGGCGGCGGTGGCCTGCGGGGCGCGGGGCGTCGATAAGCCCGAGGGAATCTGAAGGGAGCCGAAGGCGGACGAAGATGACGAGGGGGAAGTCCGGAGCGAAGGCTCCGGACCGCAATCGTTGCCCCGCGCCCCGCAGGCCACCGCCGTCACGGGCGTCTTAAGAACCCAACCGACAGCCCATAAAAAAAACCCCGATCCATCAAGGCAACGCCTCAGGCACCCCCAGTTCGACAGCCAACTTACTCAACCCATCCCAGATGCGGCTGTCGAACTCTACCGAGTCCGCATTCACCGCCCGGTTCCGAGCTTCGTACTCCCCCGGATACTGCACCGCTTCCACGCCGGGTTGCGGCTTGCACGCGTGCAGGTAGTCAATGAACGCACCCACTTCCATCGACCGCCAATCCGTATTGAAGTCCACTTGCGGGTCCAGCAGCAGCGCGAACATATTGTTCGTTGCCACGCCGATGCGCGGGTGCTCGGGTTGGATCGTGCCGCCGCCAGACAGCACGCCGGCCAGCAGTTCGGCCACCAAACCCAGTGCATAACCCTTGTGGCCACCGAACGGCAGCAACGCGCCGGGCGGGTCTGCGAACAGCGCGCCTGGGTCCGTCGTCGGATTGCCTTCGGCATCGATCAGCGATCCCGGCGGTGCTTGTTCGCCCTTGGCGGCCAACACGCGCGCCTTGTTCACGGCGATCGAACTCGTTGCCATGTCCACAATAAAGGGCGGACGGCCGCCGGGCAGGGGGCCGGCAAAGCACAGCGGGTTCGTGGTCAGGCACGCTTGCGCGCCGCCGAACGGCGCCACGGTGGGCGCGCGGTTGATCACGTTGGTGAAGGCCAGCAGGATCAGGCCCTTGGCCGCCACCATTTCGCCAAAGTGGCCCATGCGGCCCAGGTGATGGCTGTGGCGCAAAGTCAGGATGCACTGGCCATGTTCCTGCGTGCGCTCGATCGCTTTTTCGATCACGACCTTGCCCACGTATTGACCCAGACCGTGGTGGCCGTCATAGGCCAGCATCGCGCCACGGTCGTTCACCAGTTCGGGGCGGCCGTCGGGCTTGGCCAGCCCTTCGGACAGCACACGCCGATAGTTCGTCAGGATCGACAGCCCGTGGCTGGTGTAGCCCACCCGGTCGGACTCGACCAAGTGTTCAGCCACGTCGCGGGCGATGTCTTCCGGCACGCCTTGCGCCATCAGCACCAGGCGGCCGTATTCATTGGCTTGAGCTAAAGAGAGTTTCATGATGCGTGCTCCTTAGATCCAGCCGAGCCAGCGCCAGTAGGTCGCGCCCATCACCAGCATCAGCAGGTAGCCCACGATGGTGACGATGATGCCGACCTTTGCGAACTGCTTGGCGTTAAACGTTTCCGTACCCAGGCACACCATGTTCTGCGGCGCGTTGATCGGCAGGATGAAGCCGTAGCTGACCACGAAGCCCAGCAACATCGTCATGCCCAGGCGGCTGAAGTCGCCCGGCAGCGTGGCCAGCACCGAAATCAGAATGGGCAGCATGGCCGACGTCAGTGCCGTTGCGCTGGCGAAACCCAGGTGAATGACAATCAGGAAGGCGGCAAGGATGGCGAAGATGGCCAGCGGCCCCAGGTGATCCAGCCCGGTGTGCGCCACGACCTGGTTGCCCAGCCATTGGCCCGCTTGCGTCGTCAACAGGGCGGTGCCCAGGCTGATACCCACGCCGAACACAATCACCGTGCCCCATGGGATACGCGATTGCACGTCTTTCCACGTCATCACGCCAAAGCGCGGCAGCATCAGCAGGACCAGACCGAAGTAGGTGGTCGAGGTGGTGTCGAACTTGTGCAGCTTGCCTTCGGTTGACCAGAACAGCAGCAGCATGATCGACACGGCCATCAGGCGCTTTTGCGCGCCCGTCATCGGGCCCAGTTCAAGCAGCGACTTTTCGACCGCTTCCTTGCCCCCGGCGATGCTGTCGCTTTCCGGCGGCAGCAGCTTCAGAACGACGACAATCAGCACGGCCGACATGATCAGCGACCAGGGGGCGCCGGCAATCAGCCAGTCCGACCACGCCACGCGTTCGCCCAACATCTTTTCCATGAAGCCGACCGTCAGCAGGTTCTGCGCGGCGGCGGTTTGGATGCCCACGTTCCAGATGCTGGTGGCTTGCGCCACGATGATCATGATGCCGGCGGCGATATTCGAACGCTTGTCCACGCCGAAGGCCGCGATAACGCCCATCATGATCGGCACGACGGCGGCGCTGCGCGCGGTGGCGCTGGGCACGACCAGGCTCAGCACGATCGTCACGGCGATACATCCGATCAGGATGCGGCGCGTGCTGGTGCCCACCCGGGACAGCGTGACCAGCGCGATGCGACGGTCCAGCCCGGTGAAGGTCATGGCGGCCGCAATGAACAAGGCGCCGGTCACCAGCGCCAGCGCCGAGTTCGCAAAGCCTGTCAGCGCCATGCTGATGGCGGCCGACGTGCCGTACAGCACGTTGGGGTCTTTGATTGTCGGAGCCGTGCCCAACAGGAAAGCCATCAGCGTCGTGATCATGATCGCGCTGGCTTCGTAAGACACGGCTTCGGTAATCCAGACCACCACCGCAAAGGCCAGGATCGCCAACATGCGGTGTCCCGCGACCGGCAGGTCGGCGGGCAAGGGCATCATCAGCACCCCGATCATCACCACGATGCCGGCGACGAGTCCGATTGGAATTTTTGCTTTCTGGGGTGCCTGTGAGGCAGGGACAGCGGCTGGCGCGGTCATATCCATCTCCGGTTGAGGTCAAACTGACGACACACGCCCCGCGAGCACGGGTTTATCTAATTCGATGTGTCGACGCTACAGGACGATCGTGACGGCATTGAGGAAAACCCGCATTGATGTGGATCAAGCTGATGAAAATCTGGGCTTGAGCAAACCCATCCGGGGCATTATGCTCGTCCGCCCTTGATGGTCGCAAGCCGGGACTGTTGCATGAATGCACACGAATTGTGCCAGCGCCCTACGCAGTTGGCACCTGATTTTTACTTGAATTCGTTCGTGTTATGCCGCTAATGCGTGGGGCGTACTTAACCCAGCGCCAGGCGCAGTTGCTCATCCAGATGCAGCGTCGGCGCCACGCGCCAGCCGCTTTGCGCATAACGCAGCCAGCGGCCCAGCACCAGATGCGTCAGCAGGCTGGCGTGCGCGGCCACATTGGCGTCCGAGGGCAAGCCGCCATCCGTGATGGCGATGCGCAGCGATTGCTTCAGCGACGTTTCGATGCGGTCGTTGATATGGTTGATGCGTTCTTGCAGCCGGTTGTCTTCCGTGACCAGCGCGTCGCCCGTCAGCACGCGCGTCATGCCCTTGTTGCGTTCGGAAAACGTCAACAGCATGGCCACGGTCTTGTGGGCTTGCGGCACGCCGTAGGGTTCGGCGGCGGCGATCTGGTTCACCAATGTGAAGATGCTGGTTTCGATGAATTCGATCAGCCCTTCGAACATCTGCGCCTTGCTGGCAAAGTGCCGGTACAGCGCGGCTTCGGACACTTCAAGGCGCGCGGCCAGCGCGGCCGTGGTGATGCGAGCCGCATGCGGCTGCTCCAGCATCTCGGCCAGGGTTTGCAGAATTTGGGTCTTGCGCTCGCCGGGTTTGCTCGCCATGGAAGGAACTGCTCTCGCGCAGGCTTGACGGTGTAGGGGGAGGGAGACGCGCGCCGTTATCCCCGCAGGGGACGCCGGCGTAACAACAAATCACTGACGGAGTTTACTCGCAAGTCGACGTAGCCCGGACGGTGGGATTGGCCGCGCGAAAAGGGGGTGCCAGGGTGATAAACGTGCACCGTGCGCACGCCGACGCGCCGCGCGCCGCGCAGGTTGGCCAGCGTGTCTTCCACCAGCACCGCGCGATGAGCCGGCACGCCTTCGCGGGCCAGCACGTAACGCAGCAGCGCGGGCGACGGCTTGGGGCGGAACTCGCCGTGCAGGCGCATGTGTTCAATGGCCCACAGGCTGTCGAACTGGCGCAGGATGCCCAGCCGCGCCAGCACGGATCGCGCATAGTGCAGCGGCGCATTCGTCAGCAGCACCTTGCGGCCCGGCAGTTGCCGCAGCTTGTAGGCCAGCGCCTTTTCGGCGCGCACCAGCGGGTTGACGTCGAAGTCGTGGCTGCGATGCAGGAACTCGTGCGGGTTCACGCCGTGATGCCGCACCATGCCGATCATCGTGGCCCCGTAGCGCTGCCAGTATTGGCGGCGCAAGTCGTTGGCGGTATCGATATCGACATTCAACGCCTCGGCGACGGCCATGGTCATGCCGTGGTCGATCTTCGGAAAGATGGCGTGAGAGGTGTCGTGGAGCGTGTTGTCCAGGTCAAACAGCCACAGGCGTTCGGAAACGCCCGTGGCCTCGCGGCGCGAGCGGCGCATGCGCACCGCCGGCCGCAACAGCAGACGCTGTGCTCGCATCAATGCGAGCTGATCATCGTGCCAACGCCTTGATCGGTCAGGATTTCAAGCAGCAGGCAGTGCGGCACGCGGCCGTCGACGATGTGGACAGAGTTCACGCCGTTCTTGGCGGCGTCCAGCGCCGACGAGATCTTGGGCAGCATGCCGCCCGAGATGGTGCCATCAGCGAACAGTTCGTCGATGGTCTGCGCCGACAGGCTGCGCAGCAACTTGCCGGCCTTGTCCAGCACGCCCGGGGTGTTGGTCAGCATCAGCAACTTTTCAGCGCCCAGCACTTCAGCCATCTTGCCGGCGACAACGTCGGCGTTGATGTTGTAGGCCGTGCCGTCTTCGCCGTAACCAATAGGCGAGATGACCGGGATGAACTGGTCGTCTTGCAAGGCCTTCACCACGGCCGGCTCAACCAGCGTGATGTCGCCCACGAAGCCGATGTCGATCGGTTCATTGGGGTTGTCCTTGTTGGCCATCAGCTTTTTCTGGGCCTGGATCAGACCACCGTCTTTGCCGGTCAGGCCCACGGCCTTGCCGCCGACTTCGTTGATCATCATGACGATGTCTTGCTGGACCTGGCCGCCCAGCACCCATTCGACCACTTCCATGGTCTCGGCATCGGTCACGCGCATGCCCTGGATGAAGGTGCCTTGCTTGCCGATGCGGCGCAGCGCGTCGTCGATCTGCGGACCGCCGCCGTGCACCACCACCGGGTTCAGACCCACCAGCTTGAGCAGCACGACATCGTGCGCGAAGCTACGCTGCAAGCGCTCTTCCGTCATGGCGTTGCCGCCGTACTTGACCACGATGGTCTTGCCGTGGAATCGTCGGATATACGGCAGTGCTTCAGACAGCACAGCGGCTTTGACAGCGGGGGACGAAACGGCAGCAGGGTCGGGGGTGTCGGTCATGGCAGCTAAGTCGGCAGTATATGTGTAAGTGGTTAGAAAAAATGCCTGCACAAAAACGCGTTTGGCACGCGGTAGCGCAAGCATACGACGGATTGTAGTACCACACGTTTCATATACCCAAAACCCATGTTCATATGCCCGACAAATAACCGTCATTCAGGTAAATTGGGGGCGTTTTCGAGGACGCGGGGCCCCGCAAAAGGGGGCCGATCCGCACTGGTTGGGCATCGGCCCCCAATTTTTATCCTATAAAAGAGGCGACACATGCGTTTGAACTTCGTCCGCTCTGCCCTGATGGCATCGGCCTTCCTGGTGGCAGCCAATGCCGCTCATGCTGAAAAAGTCGTAGTGGGCGCAACCCAGGTGCCGCATGCCGAAATTCTGGAAGTGGTGAAGCCGCAGTTGGCCAAGCAAGGCGTCGAGCTCGACATCAAGGTGTTCAGCGATTACGTGCAGCCCAACCTGCAACTGGTCGACAAGCAGCTGGACGCCAACTTCTTCCAGCACAAGCCCTATCTGGATTCGTTCAACAAAGACCGCAAGGCCACGCTGGTGCCGGTGGCGCTGGTTCACGTCGAGCCGTTTGGCGGTTATTCCAAGAAGATCAAGAGCTTGTCCGAGCTCAAGGACGGCGCCACGGTCGCCATCCCGAACGACCCGTCCAACGGCGGCCGCGCGCTGGCGCTGCTGCAAAAGCAGGGCGTGATCAAGCTGAAGGACCCGTCCAACATCCTGGCTACCGCCGCTGATGTGGTCGAGAACCCCAAGAAGCTGAAGTTCCGCGAACTTGAAGCCGCGATGTTGCCGCGTTCGCTGGACGACGTGGATCTGGCGCTGATCAACACCAATTACGCGCTGGAAGCCGGCCTGGTGCCGACCAAAGACGCGCTGTTCATCGAAGGCGCCGATTCGCCCTACGCCAACATCCTGGTCACCCGCACGGACAACAAAGACGCGCCGGGCATCAAGAAGCTGGTCGACGCGCTGCACTCGCCGGACGTGAAGAAATTCATCCAGGAAAAGTACAAGGGCGCCGTAGTTCCGGCGTTCTAAGTTTCAGCCCGCTGCGGTCTCCTGCATGAACCGCCCGCTTGCCGGGCGGTTTTACTTGGGCGAAACAAAAGGCGGAAACAGTGCGGAAAAACAAAAAACCGCCCAAGCGGGCGGTCTTTGGAGGCGGTGGCGATGACCCGGGCATCAGCCCGCCGCCAGCGCCTTTTCCACGGTGGCGTGGAATTCGGCCACATCGTATTCGCCCAGATAGCGCTTGATGATGTGCCCCTGCTTGTCGATCAAAAAGGCCGTGGGCGTGAGCCGGATGTCGCCAAAGGCGCGGGCGATGTCGCCCTTGGTATCCAGCGCCACGGGGAACGGCAGCTTGCGCTGGTCGGCGAAGTTCAAGACGAAGTTGGGCGGATCGTAATTCATGGCGACCGCCACGGCCTCGTAACCCTTGCCGGCGTATTCCTTATAGGCGGCGATGGTTTCCGGCATCTGCTTCACGCACGTCACGCAGCTGGTTGCCCAGAATTTGACCAGCACGACCTTGCCGCGCAGATCCTGCATTGAGAAGGTTTTGCCTTCCAGGGTGGTGAAGGTGACGTCGGGTGCGGTCTGGGCGGGGCGCCAGACGAACCAGGCGCCGATACCAACCGCCACCAGGACGGCCAGGGCTACGATGGCTTTTTTCATTTGATGGGCATCGCTTCAACGCCATTGCTCGTGCCGGCCGCGTTGTTGTCGCTGGGTGCTGTGCCGGTGCCGCTTTGAATGGGCGCTTTGGTTTCGGTGGAGGCGTCTCGGGTGCTGCTGTTGGACAGCCGGATCGCTTCTTCGCGGCTGATGGTCTCGAACAGTTTAACCACCTTGGCCACGCCGCCCACGTCCGCGGTGGCGTTGGCGGCATACTCGCCTTCAGCCTGCGTGACCTTGCCCATCAGGTAGACGACGCTGTGATCGGTCGTCAGGGCGATGGTGCCGGACGGCACGTACTTGGTGTTGATCAGCGCGGTCTTGACCTTGGACGTGAGCCAGGTGTCGTTCGAACGCGTGCCGAACGAGGCGATGGGGCCCACGTTCAACTGGTTGATGACCTGTTTGACGTTCTCGATGCTTTGCGCGATGGCGGTCGCCTGGGACTTGGCTTCCTCGGTGGGCACGTCGCCCGTCAGCAGCAGGTGGCCGCCGTAAGCCATGGCGTTGACCCGGGCGGTGTCGCCCAGCTTTTGCGAAATCTGGCTTTGCGCCTTGAAGGCCATGTTCTGGTCTTCAAGCTGGATACCGGAGGTGCGGCGGTCGGTGACGACAACCGCCGTGGTGGCGGCGGCGCCGCCTACGATCAGCGGCGCGCAGGCCGACAGCGACAACGCGGCCGTGGACAAGGCCGCGGCAAGCATCAGCGGGCGGACGGCGGTTCTGACGTCAGACATCATTCGGTATCTCCAAGCAGAAGAGCGTCGATGCCGTCGCACAGTGCGTGCAGCAGCAGAATATGGACTTCCTGGATACGCATCGTGCGATCGCTGGGAACACATAGATGGACGTCCATGGGCGTAATGAGTTCCCCCATGACGCCGCCGCCTTTGCCCGTGAGGGCCAGTACGTGCATTTCGCGCGCGCTGGCGGCTTCCATGGCGCGGACCACGTTGGGCGAATTGCCGCTGGTGGAAATGGCCACCAGCACGTCGCCCGCCTGGCCAAATGCATTGACCTGGCGTTCGTAGATCTCGTCAAAGCCATAGTCGTTGCCGACGGCGGTGAGGATCGAGGTATCGGTATTGAGCGCGATGCCCGCCAGCGGCAGGCGCTCGCGTTCGAAGCGGCCCACCAGTTCGGCGATGAAATGCTGCGCATCGGCGGCCGAGCCACCGTTGCCGCAAGCCAGAATCTTGCCGTTGTTCGCCAGGGCGCCGAATAGCACGTCCACCGCCACTGCCAGCGGTTCGGCCAGGACGTTCATACTTTGTTCGCACGCAGCCATGGCGTCGCGAAAGTGCGACGTCATACGAGAGGTCATATCCATGGGCGCGATTATCTCACGGGGCCGCCTCGCTGTTCTGTCCATGCGTAACGACTGTGCGGATGGTCGTTACGGAGGGGCCGCGTGAGAGGCAACGGCGAGCCGGGCCGGCGCGTCGGGGCAGAGAGAGGTGGGTAGCGAGCTGGGCCGGCGCGTCGGGGCAGAGGGAGGCGGGCGGCGAGCCGGGCCGGCGCGTCATGGCAGCGAGAAGGCGTCGCGCAGCCATTGTGGCTGGCCGGCCTCGAAGACGACGGCGTCGAACCGGGCGGCGGGCTGGGAGCCCGCCCAGTGCCGCCGGGCAAGCTCCGGCAGCCATTGCGCCGCAGCGCGGGCCAGCCGGGTCTGCTTGTCGTGGCCGATGCTGGCCGCGGCACCCCCGAAGCGCGTGCGCGCGCGGGCGCGGACTTCGATGAAGACCAAGGTCTCGCCATCACGCATGACAAGGTCGATCTCGCCCATCCGGGTCCATAGATTGCGCGCCAGCAGCACCAGGCCCTGCGCTTCTAGCAGACGCAGCGCGGCGTCTTCATGCCCGTCGCCCCGGCGCTGCATGGGCGAGCGGTGCACCGGCGTGTCGTCGGGTATGGCGTCCGGCGCGATGCGCGGCCGGGCGCGCCGGCGGCGTTTGTTTGCGCGCACGCGTGCGGCCAGCGCCAGTTCGCAGGCCAGTCGCAAAGCGTCATCCGTCATGAAGGCTCCAAGGGGTTGCGGCCGGAAGGCGGCGGGCATTGGCGGCTACACTGACATGGTTTTCCGTGTCAGTAGGCTGCAATGAATCAAAATGTCTCACCCCCGCCTGCCGGCGATGCCTGGAGCCGCGTCGCTGAACGCGTTGCAGGGCAGCATTGGCCCGCGTCGACCTTGTACGTCGTGGCCACGCCGATCGGCAACCTGGGCGACTTGGGGCTGCGTGCCTGGCATGCCCTGCAACGCGCCGACGTGATCGCGGCTGAAGACACGCGCGCCAGCCGCACCTTGCTGGACGCCTGGGGGGTCAATACGCCGTTGATGGCGGCCCACCGCCATAACGAAGCGGCCGCCGCCCAAGCCATCTGTGAACGCCTGGCCCAAGGCCAGCGCGTGGCGCTGGTGTCAGACGCGGGCGCACCCGCCGTCAGCGACCCCGGCGCCCGTGTCGTGCGCGCGGTGCGCGACGCCGGTTTTGCGGTGGTGCCCATCCCCGGCCCCAGCGCCGTTATCGCCGCGTTGATGGGCAGCGGCGTCACCACCGACGAAAATCCCGCCTATGCGTTTGCCGGTTTCCCGCCGCCCAAGGCCGTGGCCCGCCAGCGTTGGCTGCGGTCGTGGTGCGCCTTGCCCGCGCCCGTGGTGATGTTCGAATCACCGCATCGGCTGGCGGCAACGCTTGCCGATTTGCTGGAAGTCTGTGGCCCTGACCGCCAATTGACCGTGGCCCGCGAACTCACCAAGCGCTTCGAGGAAATCGCAACCATCACGATGGGCGAAGCTGCCGCGTGGCTGGCCGCGGACTCGCATCGCGAGCAGGGCGAATTTGTGCTGATCGCGCACGCCAAGGTCGAACAAGAGATTGATGAAGACGCCGACCCGCGCACAGACGTGCTGCTGGACGCGTTGCTGGAATCCATGTCCGTGCGCGACGCCGCGCGCGTCGCCGCCAAGGTCACGGGGCAGCCGCGTGACGTGTTGTACAACCGCGCGCTATCGCGCAAGAAGTCGGCGGAGTCGGAGTAAAGCATGGCGTACGCAACCCTCGTATCGAACAAGCCTGCCGATCCGCTGGAACCCATTAGCTATTGCGACATGGCCACGCCCTTGGGCGAATTGCGCCTGGTCGCCAGCCCCAAGGGCCTGCGCGGCGCCTGGTTCACCGACCAGGAAGGGCTGCCGTCCACCGAGGGCTGGACGCTGTCGCAAACCGATCCCATCCTGGAGCAGGCGCGCCGCGAGCTCGACGATTGGTTCGCGGGCAAGCGCCGGCATTTCGACGTGGCGCTGGACCCTGTCGGCACCACGTTCCAGCACAAGGTCTGGCATGCGTTGTGCGATCTGGGTTTCGGCAAGCTGGCCAGTTATGGCGATCTGGCGCGCACCGTCGGACGGCCCAAGGGCGCGCAGGCGGTAGGCGGCGCGGTGGGTCGCAATCCGATCATCATCATCATTCCGTGCCACCGCGTGATCGGCGCCGATACGTCGTTGACGGGGTTTGGCGGCGGCTTGCCGCGCAAGCAGGCATTGCTGGCGCACGAAGGCAACCGCTACCTGAGCCGCAACGCCCGCGCGCGTCGCGTTTGTGACGGTCAGGCGGAATTGCCCTGGTAATGGGAAGACCCGGGAAGACAGACCCGCGAAGACAGACCCGGGAAGACGGACCCCGCGAATTCGGGCTGAGCGAAAGCTGGCCGGGTTTGCGGAATCGCACTGATCAGGGCGCTTACCCGACAGGGTTTCCGAGGTGACTGCCGCGCTTATTGCGTGGCGATGCTTGGCAGAATGCCGATCTTGTCCGACACCAGCGGCACGGCGTTCAACGCGCTTTGCCGGTCGGGGTAGGGCCCGATCTTCACGCGGTACAGGTTGTTCGACTGCTCAACCTGCGCGGGCGGCGCGCCTGCCGTACTCAATTGCGAGTTGATGCGGGCAACCAATGATTGCGCGTTGCCCGGCTGGCTGAACGCGCCCACCTGCAAATAGACATTGCCGATGCCACCCGCAGCAGGCGCCTGACGGACCGGTGCCGAGCCGGAAGCGGGCCCAGCGGCCGCACCCGAAAGCGGTTCGGCCGCCAATGCCACCGGCACGGCGGCAACCGGCGCCATGACTGGCAAGGAACCCGTGGCCGATGCGGGCTCGGGGGAGGGCGCGGCGGGGGCGCCTTGCGAAGCCAGCCGGCGGATCTCGTCTTGCGGAATGCTTTCCACCACGACTTGCCCGCTACCCGGCCCGATGATGCCAAGCTTGTACGCGGCCACGTAGGACAAGTCCATGATGCGGTCGCTATGGAACGGCCCGCGGTCGTTCACCCGCACGACGATCGTCTTGCCGTTGACCAGGCTGGTGACGCGCGCATAGCTGGGAATCGGCAAGGTCGTATGGGCGGCCGTCATGGCGTACATGTCGTAGGACTCGCCGATGGACGTGGAATTGCCATGGAATTTCTTGCCGTACCAAGACGCCGTGCCGCGCTGCTTGTACGGCTGGCCGGTCGTGTCGGGCACATAGCGCTGGCCGAACACCACGTAGGGCCGGTTGGCGCCGCTGGCGTAGGGCTCGATACGCGGCACCGCATCCGGCACCTGGTCCAGGTTCGATGGCGGGTTCGCGTCCGGCCCGTCGTCCTTGTAATACCCGCCGCCCTTCTTGCGACCCCCGGTGGAAGAACAGCCGGCCACGGCAATGGCCAGCAACAGCATCAGGATCAGGTGGAGCGGGCGGGACAGGGTCATGCGGATTCGGCGGGCAGTTGGTTTCGGTGGCGCACCAGCAAGGGGTCGTGGTCAGCGAAGCGCAGCGCCAGCTGTTCGACGACATAGACGGAACGGTGCTGGCCGCCCGTGCAGCCGATCGCCACGGTCAGGTAGTTGCGGGTGTCTTGCGTGTATTGCGGCAGCCAGCGGTTCAGGAAGCCGGCGATGTCGTCGATCATCTGGCCGACCTGTTCGTATCCGGCCAGCCAGGTTGCGACGGGCTCGTCGCGCCCGGTCAGCGGCCGCAGGTTGCGGTCGTAGTGCGGGTTGGGCAGGCAGCGCACATCGAACACCAAGTCGGCGTCGCCCGGCACGCCACGCTTGTAGGCGAAGGATTCGAAGGTCAGCACGAGCGGGGCGCGGTCGGCTTTGATCAGGTCGCGAATCCAGGCGCGCAATTGACCCGGCGTCAGGTCAGAGGTGTCGATCACATGTTCTTGCTCGCGCAGCGGTGCCAGCAGTTCGCGCTCAAGCGCGATGCAGTCCGTGAGCGACGGCGTGGACCCGCCATGCTGCAGGCGGTCGGTCAGCGGATGACGGCGGCGGGATTCCGAATAGCGCTGCACCAGCGTGGCGGTGCTGGCGTCCAGGAAGACCACGCGCAGGCTTGTGCCCATGGCGCGCAACGCCGTGACGACATCCGGCAGCTCGGCCAGTTCGCCAGGGGAGCGGACGTCGATGGCCACCGCAACGCGCTCCATGCCGTCGTCGCGCGCGTTGGCGATGAACTCGGTCAGGAAGCGCACGGGCAGGTTGTCGACGCAGGTGTAGCTGGAATCCTCGAGCATGCGCAGGGCAACGGATTTGCCTGAGCCTGAGATGCCGGTGACAAGGACGACTTTCAACATGGTCATGATTGTGGCACGCTTTTCCAGGACGATGCCGGCGGGATAGCATCTGATATGGCCGTAAACTCAGAATCTGCGCCTGTACCCTGGTTCGTCCCGTGGCGTAAGCTGTGGGCCGGATACTCGATCGATTCACTTACGCGCCCCGCCGTCATGCGATTCGGGGGATTGGAATTCGACCTAGATGTTAGCCCTCATTTCCATTAGTAGTGTTTCACTGCCGCGGTTTGGGGCGATTTCTCGCGTGTTGGCGACGGCTGCTGTTGTCTTTATGACAAGTGCCGCGCACGCGCAACAGCCCTCCCAAGACACGCTGCGCCCAGACACCATGGCAGCGCGCGTTGCTGCCTGTACGGCCTGTCATGGCGCGCAGGGCCGGGCCGGCGCCGACGGCTACTACCCCCGCCTGGCCGGCAAGCCGCAGGAATACCTGTATCACCAACTGCTGAACTTCCGCGACGACCGCCGCCAGTACCGGCCCATGTCGCATCTGCTGGCTGGCCTGCCCGACGATTACCTCCGTGAAATGGCGGCGTATTTTTCCGAGCAGCATGTACCGTATCCGCCGCCGTTGCGTGCCGACGTGTCCAGCGCCACGCTGCAAGCCGGCCGCACGCTGGCCATGCAGGGTGACGCGGCGCGCGGCTTGCCCGCCTGTGCGTCCTGTCATGGCGCCGCGCTCAGCGGCGTGATGCCGGCCATCCCCGGCTTGCTTGGCTTGCCGCGCGACTACATCGGTTCGCAGATCGGCAGCTGGAAAAACGGCCTGCGCCGCGCCGCCGAGCCTGACTGCATGGCGGACATCGCCGACAAACTCACCCCCACCGACATCGGCGCCCTGGCGGCGTGGCTGTCGTCTCAACCTGTCGTCGAGCCTTACGCGCCCGAAGCGGCGGGTTCGCTGAAACTGCCCGCAGAATGCGGCAGCCAGGCGCAACGCTGACCGGGGGCCACGATGACACTGCTCAAACGAATTATGTCTGTGGTGCTGTTGGCCTTGGTCATTGTCGTGGGCGGCCTGTATTGGCTGGGCACGCGTGATGACGCCAGCACGGGGCCTGCTGCGGTGGCGGCCGACGCGTCCACGCTTGTCGAGCGCGGCCGCTACCTGGCGCTGGCCGGCAACTGCATGGCTTGCCACACCAGCCGGGGCGGCAAGGCCTTGGCGGGGGGCACGCCGATTCCCACGCCGTTCGGTACCGTGTACGGCCCGAACATCACGCCTGACGACAAGACCGGCATCGGCACCTGGAGCGCCGACGACTTCTGGCAGGCGCTGCACAACGGCAAATCCAAAGACGGTTCGCTGCTGTATCCGGCGTTCCCGTACACGGAGTACACGCGGGTTACGCGTGCCGACGCCGATGCCTTGTACGCCTACCTGCGCAGCGTGGCACCGGTCAGCCAGCCCAACCGGCCGCCCGAGCTGGACTTCCCTTACGATCAGCGCCCCTTGCTGGCCGCTTGGCGCGCGCTGTATTTCAAGCCGGGCGTGCAAGAGGCTGACGCGAGTCAGTCCGTGCAATGGAACCGGGGGCGTTACCTGGTGGAAGGGCTGGGGCATTGCGCCGCTTGCCACACACCGCGCAACCGCCTGGGCGCGACGCGTTCGTCCGAGCCGCTGACAGGCGGCGTCATCCCGGTGCTGGACTGGTACGCGCCGCCGCTCACCAACGACATGCAGACGGGCATGGGCCGCTGGACGGCGGCCGACATCGCCGCGCTGCTCAAGACCGGCATCTCGGCGCATTCAAGCGCCAGCGGCCCAATGGCCGAAGTGGTGCTGGGCAGCACGCAGCACCTGACCGATGACGACGCGCTGGCGATTGGCGTCTACATCAAGTCGCTGCCCGCGACGCCGGCCTCGCTGCCTCGGCAGAGCGTGGCGGTGGCGCCCGCCGCAATGGAGTTGGGCAGCAAGATCTACAGCCAGCAATGCGCGCAATGCCATCAACCGAAGGGCGAGGGCAGCGGCACCGCGTGGCCTGCGTTGGCGGGCAACCCCACGGTGACGGCGCCGTCGCCGGTCAACGCGATCCGCATGGTGCTTGATGGCGGCTACGCGCCCGCCACGGCAGCGAACCCGCGGCCGCACGGCATGCCGCCGTTTGGGCAGATACTGAATGACAGCGATATCGCCATGCTGGTGTCCTACATCCGGAACAGCTGGGGCAACGAGGCCGGTGGCGTGACGGCGCTTGAGGTCAAACGTGCGCGGGCGGCGTCTACGTTGAATTGATGCGCCGTTAGCGCGCGGGCCTTACGGCGCGCGCGCATGCCTCGCGCGCCAGTTCGCCCAGCACGCGGATGGCGGCGTCGTGCGATGCGTCCCAGGGGTGGCCGTAGTTCAGGCGCAGCGCGCTTGCGAACTGGCCGCTGGCCGAGAAGATCGGGCCGGGCGCCACGCTGATGCCGCGCGCCAGCGCCTCGCGATGCAAGGCCAACGCGTCCACGGCAGCGGGCAATTCCACCCACAGGAAGAAACCGCCTTGCGGACGCGTCACGCGTGTGCCGGCGGGAAATTCATGCGCAATCGCATCGGCCATGCGCTCTTGCTGCGTTTGCAGCGTGTCACGCAAACGGCGCAAATGACGGTCGTAGCCGCCTTGCTCCAGGTATTCGGCGATTGCGCCTTGCGCGGGGCCCGATGCCGACAGCGTGGACGACAGCTTCAGCCGTTGCACGCGCTGCGTGTACCGGCCGGCAGACGCCCAGCCGATGCGGTAACCCGGCGCCAGACATTTTGAAAACGACGAGCAATGCAGCACCAGCCCCTGCTTGTCGTAGGCCTTGGCAGGCACCGGCCGCGCCGCGCCGAAATACAGTTCGCCGTAGACGTCGTCTTCGATCAGCGGAATGTCATGGCGGGCCAGCAATTCCACCAACTGCCGCTTTCTGTCGTCCGGCATCAGGCTGCCCAGCGGGTTCTGGAATTGCGTCATCAGCCAGCACGCTTTGGGGGCATGCCGCTTGATGGCCGCTTCCATCGCCGCAAGGTCCATGCCAGTGCGCGGATGCGTCGGCACTTCTAGCGCTTTCAGCCCTTGGCGCTCCAACGCCTGCAACGCGCCGTAGAACGTGGGCGCTTCGACGATGACGGTGTCGCCCGGTTGGGTCACGGCTTGCAGGCACAGGTTCAGCGCTTCCAGCGCGCCATTCGTGATGACGATATCGTTCGCGGGCACGTTCATGCCGCCGATCAGATAGCGCAGCGCGATCTGCCGCCGCAGGTTCGGATTGCCGGGGCTCAGGTCTTCGACGGTGTCCAGCGGGTCCTGACGTTTCAGATGCGTGGCCATGGCTTGCGCCAGGCGGGGCAACGGAAACAGCAAGGGTGAAGGGAAGGCGGACCCCAACGGCGTCACGTCGCGATTGCGCACGGAGCCCAGGATGTCGAAGATGCGTTCGCTGATGGCGAGTTCGGTGGATTCGCCGTCAGGGCAAGACGCGCCCGGTTCAGGCGGCAGGGATTCGGCGGGGGCGTGGACGTAATAGCCCGAGCGTGGCTGGGCGCGGATCAGGCCGCGCGCTTCAAGCAGGTAATAGGCCTGGAACACCGTCGACGGGCTGACCCCGCGCGCGGCGCAGGCGTCGCGCACCGAGGGCAGCTTGTCGCCCACGCGCATCACGCCGTCGCGGATCGACTTGGCGATCTCGTCGGCCAGGGTTTCGTACAGGCTCACGGTGCCGCAAAGCGACGCGCGTTCATTTGCTGCTTTGCAGGATCGCCATGGCCTGGCGTTCCATGAACTCGCCCAGCGTATCGATGCCGCGCAACTTCAGTATCGTGTTGCGCACGGCGGCTTCCACCAGCACCGCCAAGTTGCGGCCAGCGGCCACTTGCAGCATCACCTTGCGCACGGGCAGGCCCAGCATGTCTTGCGTGATGTCTTGCAGCGGCAGGCGTTCGAACTTGTCCTGCGCGGTGGCGCGCACCAGATGCACGATGAGCTTCAAGCGCATCTTCCGGCGCACCGAGGTTTCGCCGAAGATGGTGCGGATGTCGAGCAGACCCAGGCCACGCACTTCCAGCAGATTTTGCAGCAGCTGGGGGCAGTGGCCTTCGATCATGTTGGGCGCGGTGCGCGAGAATTCCACGGCGTCATCGGCCACCAGACCGTGTCCGCGCGAAATCAGTTCCAGCGCCAGTTCGCTTTTGCCCAGGCCCGATTCACCGGTGATCAGCACGCCCAAACCCAGCACGTCCAGAAACACGCCGTGCACGGTGGTGGTGGGTGCGAGCTTCTTGCCCAGATAGATGCGCAGCAGATCAATCAGCTGCGCCGCAGCCACCGGGGTGGACAACAGCGGCACCTGATGCTGATCGCATTGATCCACCAGATCTTGCGGGGGCGTCAGGCCGTCGGCCAGCAAAATGGCGGGTACGCCGCCAATCAGCAGCTCGTCCATGTGGTGCATGCGGCGGCGCAGGTCGAAGCGCGTGTAATACGCCAGCTCTTCCTGCCCGAACACCTGGATGCGCGAGGGGTGGATCAGGTTCAAGTGGCCGACAAGGTCGGCGGCCGCCATGCCGTCATCGGGAATGGCGCGGTCTGCCGCGCCTTGGCCCGAAATCCAGTTAAAGGGGATTTTGTCGGCGTTGTCGTCGACGAGTTCCTGCACCGTGAGCATGGCAGCGTTTCCGCGTGGTCAGAGTTGGCCGGTCGTGAGCATCTTGTGGACGATGGCCGGATCGGCCTCCGTGGCCAGGGCTTCACGCAATGCCTTGTTCGACATGAGCTGCGCGAGTTCGGCCAGGATGTCCAAGTGCTGCTGCGTGGCCGTTTCCGGCACCAGCAGACAGAGCAGCATCGACACGGGTTGCCCGTCGGGCGCGTCAAAGGAAATGGGCTGCGCCAGGCGGATGAACGCCGCCAGCGCCTGCTCAAGTCCCTTTACTCGGCCGTGAGGAACGGCCACGCCCTGCCCAAGAGCAGTGGAGCCAAGACGTTCCCGGGCAAACAGGCTGTCGAACACGAGCGCTCGTGCCAAGCCATGGTTGTTTTCAAAAAGAAGGCCAGCTTGTTCGAACGCCCGTTTCTTGCTCGTTGCGAGCATATCGAGCACGACGTTGCCGGCGGGTAGGATGCGCGACAAATGATTCATCGGATCATTATATGGTTATATGACGCAGTGCAATAAATTGGCCTCGTGCGGCGCCCATTGCGTGGGCGGCCGACGGCATGGCAAGAGCGACAGCATAGACTGATCACGATGGATTGTGGGCATTCCGGTGCGCAGATACCCCTCAAAACGCGGGATTTGGCCGGAATCAGCGCATAAGTGGGAAAACGAGGACGCAACGCGAATTCGCCGGCAAGACCGGGAATGGAGGGACACAGCTGGGGGGATGGGGTAATACAGGACGGGTAGTGCAGGAGGGGAGTCTTGCCGATGCCCCGGCTGGACTGACGTCTAGCGGGACACCGGGACTTAGGCAGGATTTTTCAATCGCTGTTTAACTCAATCGCTCAGGGCGAGTGATCATGAAGCGCGGTTACTGCTGGGGTGGCGAAAGAATCGCCGCTTGCCGCTTCACGGACTCCGCTGAGTGACTACGTACCTTGTCCTTGTGCTTGATGACCTGACGGTCGACTTTGTCAGCAAGAAGGTCTATGGCTGCATAGAGGTTTTCATCGGTTGCTTCACAATGAATGTCCTTACCGCTTAGACGCATGGTGATTTCGGCTCTATGCCGCAGGGGCTCTACTGAGAGCATGACCTGGGTATCGATGACGTGATCGAAATGCCGCAGCACTCGCGCCAATTTGTTCATGACATATTCCCGGATTGCCGGGGTGACGTCGAGGTGACGACCGCAGATGCTCAGGTTCATAGTGTGCTCTCCTTCTAAAAGAGAAAAAATGGTTGCGCAAAATGCGCGGTGATGTCTTTAGGCGTTCTCCTTGATTGGGTGGGTGCGTTTAGTACTAGTGTATAGACTCGGGCCGATAAAACAAGCTGACCTAGCGCAAGAACATGGCATTTTTATGGCGCAAGCCCTAGGGAGTATTCGCCTTGGCCCGAGAGGGGCCTAGGGGTCTTCCCCAGGGCCTGTTACATGCGGAAGTGCTCGCCCAGATAGACGCGGCGAACGGCCGGATCGCCCACGATTTCGTCGGGGTGGCCATCAGTCAGCACCTTGCCTTCGCTGATGATGTAGGCGCGGTCGCAGATGCCCAGCGTTTCGCGCACGTTGTGGTCGGTGATCAGCACGCCGATGCCGCGGCCCTTCAGGAACCGCACGATGCGCTGGATTTCAATCACGGCGATAGGGTCCACGCCGGCAAACGGTTCATCCAACAGAATGAAGCGCGGGCTGGTGGCCAACGCCCGCGCGATTTCCACGCGGCGGCGTTCACCGCCCGACAGCGAAATAGCGGCGTTGCTGCGGATGTGGCCAATCTGAAGCTCTTCCAGCAGCGATTCCATCTGCTCGTTGATCTTCGGCGTGGACAGCGGCCGGCCATCAGGACCCAGCTGCAATTCGAGCACGGCGCGGATGTTCTGTTCGACCGTCAGCCGGCGGAACACGGACGCATCCTGCGGCAGGTACGACAGGCCCATGCGCGCGCGCTTGTGAATCGGCATCGCGGTGATGACGGAACCGTCGATCTCGATGCGGCCGGCGTCTGCCGGCACCAGGCCCACGATCATGTAGAAGCTGGTGGTCTTGCCGGCGCCGTTGGGGCCCAAAAGGCCGACGACTTCGCCGCTGACCACGGACAGGGACACATCCTGCACCACGGTCCGGCCGTTATAGGTCTTGCGCAAACCGGTTGCGCGCAGGCTGCCCTGCTTGACCCCCGAGGGGGAGGAGGTCACGGGTGTCGGCACAGAAGGTTGATTCATCGTGGGTGCGTATGGTGTTGCATGGGGGGCGCTTTAGCGCCCTTTCTTTGCGGCTTGCTGCTTGCGGCATTCAGCCACGGCGGCATCCGACTTGGCGCGCGGTTCGGCCACCGAGCGCACCCGGCCACCCGCCGCAGCGGAGTTGGGGCCGCCTTGGGCTTCGTAGGTGCCGGTTTTTTCGTTGTAGCGTACCCGTTCGCCGCGAATCGTGTCGAACGGTTTGCCACAGACGTAACGGATGACAACGGCCTGGCCGATCAGGTCGAACGTGCTTTTCGTGCCGTCGTATTCGGCGCGCAGGCCCTTGCCTTCGATGAGTTCGAAGGTGTCGGGGCGTTCCTGGCGGATCGTCACGACTTTGCCCTTGTTGGCGGTGGCGGTGCCGTACTGGCCGCCTTGCGCGTCTTCGTGCATTTCCAGCGTGTCGGACGTCAGCGTCATCAAGCCGCGCGTCATGTTCACGTTGCCAGTGAACACGCTTTGTTTCTTCACGTCGTCGTAGTGCAGCGTGTCCGACAGGATCAGCGTGCTGGGCTCTTCAGCGGGGGCCGCCTTGCTGGAGCCGGCGGCGGGCTTCGCAGCCGCGTCCTGCGCGTGCGCCGGCGCAAACACCGAAGCCGTCAGCAGAACGGCGCCAAGCAGGCGAGTCGTCGGGGCAAGGAGAGTCCGAAGGTCGGTCATGGTTTCTTCTGGTCAGAGTTGTTGGCGGGTATCTCGGTCCGGCGTTGTTGCTTGCCTTCGGAACCGGCAATTTCAACATCCGTCGACGCCGACACCTGCAATTGGCGTGTTTTGTTGTTGTAGTGCATGCCCTTGCCGTTCATCCGCGAACGGCCCTTGATCACCTCGGCGGGCAGGTCGGTAAAGACCACGTCGTCGTCGGGCAGGATGATCAGTTGCTGGCTGCGCACGTCCAGCACATCATTGTTGGCGTCGGGCTGGCGGTGCACGTGGGCGTCGCCGTTCATGACGATGCGCTTGCCGCCTTGCTCCATCACCGCAGTCTTCGAAACACCTACCGTGATCGGGTTGGCTTCGCGTTGGCCCACCGCGCGCGGCGCGGTGATGTGATACGAGTCATCGTCCGGGAAATGTTCCGCGTAGTCGCCTTCCAGCCGGTTGATGGGGCGTCCGGTGGGGTCGGTGCGCAACATCACGAAGTTGCGCGACCAGGCGTCCATTTCATGCGTGATGCGGCGGGGCGGGTCCACCTGGATGGCGCGCTGCGCGTAATCGGCCGCCCACCACGAGCTGGTGACCAGCACCAGCAGCAGGAACAGCGCGATCAGGGAAGGAAAACGTTCTTTCATCGGGTTCGCCACAAGGGCGGTTGGGGGGTCAGAGCGGTCATTGGATGGCGCCAGGGCCGAGCAGGCCCGGCGCCGCCAGGAACGCGCCCAGGCGTCCCTGCGAAGCCAGCAGCAGATCGCAGCATTCGCGCACCGCGCCGCTGCCGCCCGGTTGCGTGGAAACCCAGTGCGCAGCCTGGCTGACATAGCCCGGCGCGTTTGGCACGCTGGCGGCAAAGCCCGCGCGCTGCATGGCCGGCAGGTCGATGATGTCATCGCCCATATAGCCGGTTTGGTTCAGTTGGACACCCGAGCGCTGCGCAAGTTCGGCCAGCGCCGCACCCTTGTCGCGCACACCCTGCATGACTTCCGCAATGCCCAGTTCGGCGGCGCGGCGCGCCACGATGGGGCCGGATCGGCCTGTCATCAGCGCCACCGTCAGCCCGCCTTCCATCAGCAGGCGCAGGCCGTGGCCGTCCAGGGCGTTGAAGCGCTTTTGCAGTTCGCCGTTTTCGCCGTAGTACAGGCTGCCGTCGGTCAGCACGCCGTCGACATCGAACACCATCAAGCGAACCGTCGCGGCGCGGTCGCGCACGGTGGCGGGAATACGGGCAAGCACCAGCGCTTCGGCCGGGTGAGTCACGGAAGCAGGAAGAGTCATTGTCATACCACTTTAGCGGCCATCAGATCATGCATATGCAAGGCGCCCAGCAGCGCGCCGTCGGAGTCCAGCACCAGCATCTGGTTGAGCCGCAGCTCGTCCATCTGTTGGGCGGCCTCGACGGCCAGCGCGTCGGGGTTGATGCTGCGTGGCGAACGGGTCATGCCCGCCTCCACGGTCAGACTGCGGATATCGCCGTGCCGGGCGATCAGACGGCGCAAGTCGCCGTCGGTGAAGATGCCCAGCGGGCGGTGCTGCGCGTCGGTCACCACCGTCATGCCCATGCCCTTGGCGGACATGACTTCCAGCGCTTGCGACACGGGGGTGCCGGCCAGCACGATCGGCAAGGCGTTGCCCTGGCGCATGACGTCGCGCACGTGCGTCAGCAGGCGGCGGCCGAGCGCGCCACCCGGATGCGACCGGGCGAAGTCCTGCGGGCCGAAGCCGCGCGCTTCCAGGCAGGCCACGGCCAGGGCGTCGCCCAAGGCCAGCGCGGCGGTGGTGCTGGCCGTGGGCGCCAGATTCAGCGGGCAGGCTTCCTGCGCCACGCTGCCGTCCAGGTGCACGTCGGCCAGCAGGGCCAGTTCGGATTGCGGGTTGCCGGTGATCGCCACCAGCTTGGCGCCCATGCGGCGGGCTACGGGCAGGATGGTCAGCAGCTCTTGCCCCGCGCCCGAGTACGACACGGCGATCACCACGTCGTCCTGCGTGATCATGCCCAGGTCGCCATGCACGGCTTCGGCGGCGTGCACGAAAAAGGCGGGCGTGCCGGTCGAGGCGAACGTCGCCGCGATCTTGCGGGCAATATGGCCGGTCTTGCCGATGCCCGTGACCACCACGCGGCCACGGCACGCGAGCAACAGCGCGACCACTTGGGTAAAGGAGTCGTCCAGTCGTGCGGATAGGTCCAACAGACCCTGGCTTTCGATTTGCAGCGTGCGGCGAGCAGATGCCAGCGCGGTATCGGACGATGTAGAGGGATGATCAGTCATTCAGAGATTTTAATATCAGTGGGCGCGTTTGCCCCCGGCAGGGGGGTATGGCATTCTGGCGGCTCATTTCAACGGCTTTCAATCCTTCACTCCAGGCCCGCTCCATGTCCAGCATTTCCAGCCCCGTCCTTGGCACGCCCTTGTCCCCCTTGGCCACCCGAGTCATGTTGCTCGGATCGGGCGAATTGGGCAAAGAGGTCATCATTGCCCTGCAAAGGCTGGGCGTGGAAGTCATTGCCGTGGATCGGTATGCCGACGCCCCGGGCCATCAGGTGGCGCACCGGGCGCATGTGGTCTCCATGACCGACGCGGACGCCCTGAAGAAGATCATCGAGCAAGAGCGGCCGCACGTTATTGTCCCCGAAATCGAAGCCATTGCCACCAGTTTGCTGGTAGAGCTGGAAGCCGCCGGCGTGGCGCGCGTGACGCCGACCGCCCGCGCAGCCCAACTGACCATGAACCGCGAGGGCATCCGCCGCCTGGCCGCCGAGACGCTTGGCCTGCCGACGTCCCCGTACCGCTTTGTCGACACCGAAGAAGAATTGCGCGCCGCCATCGACGGCGGCATCGGCTACCCCTGCGTCATCAAGCCCGTCATGTCCTCGTCGGGCAAGGGCCAATCGGTCATCAAGAGCGCCGACGACGTTGCGGCCTCCTGGCGCTATGCCCAGGAAGGCGGCCGGGTGGGCGGCGGCCGCGCCATTGTTGAAGGCTTTATCCGCTTTGACTACGAAATTACCTTGCTGACCGTGCGCGCCCGTGGCGCCGACGGCAAGGTCGAAACCCGGTACTGCGAGCCCATTGGCCACAAGCAGGTCGACGGCGATTACGTCGAAAGCTGGCAGCCGCACCCGATGTCGCCCGCCGCGCTTGAACGCGCACGGGAAATCGCGCTGGCCGTTACGTCCGACCTGGGCGGGCTGGGCATCTTCGGCGTGGAACTCTTTGTGGCGGGCGACCAGGTGTGGTTCTCGGAAGTCAGCCCGCGTCCGCACGACACCGGCATGGTCACCATGATCACCCAGGCCCAGAACGAGTTCGAGCTGCACGCCCGCGCGCTGCTGGGCTTGCCGGTGGACACCAGCCTGCGCCAGCCGGGGGCCAGCAGCGTCATCTACGGCGGGGTGGATGCCGCCGCCGTGTCGTTCCACAACGTCGCCGAGGCCCTGACCGAGTCCGGCACTGACATCCGCCTGTTCGGCAAGCCTGAGTCCTTCGTCAAGCGCCGCATGGGCGTGGGCCTGGCCGTGGCCGACGACGTCGCCGCCGCCCGCGCCAAGGCCAAGCGCGTGTCCGCCGCCGTGTCCGTCAAGGCGGGCTGATTCCCCGGGGCAATCGCTGCCCCGTTTGTGGACCCCGCATTAGCCCCTGGCCCTGCATAGCCACCGGCCCCCCATAGCCCCCGGGCCCTCACAGCCGTCGGCCCTGCATAGCCACCGGCCCCTCACAGCCACCCGCCTCACGGCCGGTGGCTGTTTACATGCCCCGCCCGCCTGATCGTCCCCATTTTCCATGGCCTGTCACATTCTCAGGCTACGTTGACGCATTCCCATTCGCCCGCCAAGGCTTGCGGCAATACCCCTGCCGGCGATATGGTTTGCGCTTTCGCACAGTTTGTTCGATAATTTCAGGAATTACTGAAAGCGGTGTAACGGTATCTAACAGCCAAACCGCACTCTTGACCCTGGCGCTGAACACTCATGGAACTCACCCCTCAAAACGAACGTTTCGTCCTGCACTTTGGCGAAATGGGCAGCCGCTGGGGGGTCAACCGCACCGTCGGGCAAATCTACGCCCTGCTGTTTCTTCACCCTGAACCCCTGAACGCTGACGACATCGCCGAGACCCTCGGCTTTTCCCGTTCGAACGTCAGCCTGGGGTTGAAAGAGCTGCAATCGTGGCGCCTGGTCAAGCTGATCCACCAAGTGGGCGACCGCCGCGACTATTTCGAGACGCCCAAAGACGTCTGGGAAATCTTCCGCATCCTGATGGAAGAAAAGCGTAAGCGCGAAATCGAACCCACGCTCACCCTGCTGCGCGACACGCTTCTTGAAGGGCCGTCCGGTCCTGAAGACGCCTACGCCCAGCAGCGCATGACCGAAATGCTGGAGCTCATCGAACTGTCCACGGGATGGTTCGATGAGGTTCAACGCCTGCCGCCAGAGACCCTTCAAACCCTGATGAAAATGGGTTCGAAAGTGCAAAAAGTACTGGGCTTCGCCGGCAAATTGCGGGGCAAGGGCTGAGTCCCATCCGCCTCGATTTTTCAGGAAACCTCTATGAAGTTGTATCCAACGCTCGTAACATGGCGCGAGAGACGGCCTGGGAACCATGCCGGTTGCCGCGGCACCTCAACAGCTTGGGAGCGCCCCAATGATTGATCTCGACGTCGTAAATCTGTCGCGATTCCAGTTTGCCGCGACCGCGCTTTACCACTTCCTGTTTGTCCCCCTCACGCTTGGCCTGTCGTTCATTCTGGCCATTATGGAAAGCGTGTACGTCATGACCGGCCGCCCCATCTGGAAGCGGATGACCATGTTCTGGGGCACGCTCTTCGGCATCAACTTTGCACTCGGCGTCGCCACCGGCGTGGTGATGGAATTCCAGTTCGGGATGAACTGGTCCTACTACAGCCACTATGTAGGCGACATCTTCGGCGCCCCGCTCGCGCTTGAAGGGCTGATGGCCTTCTTCCTGGAAGCCACCTTCGTCGGCCTGTTCTTCTTCGGCTGGAACCGCATGTCGAAGGTCAGTCACCTGATCGTGACCTGGCTGGTGGCGTTCGGCACGAACTTCTCGGCGCTGTGGATTCTGATCGCCAACGGCTGGATGCAGAACCCGGTGGGCGCGATCTTCAACCCCGACACCATGCGCATGGAGATGACCGACTTTGCCGCGGTGATCTTCAACCCTGTCGCGCAAGCCAAGTTCGTGCACACGGTCAGCGCCGGTTATGTGGCGGGCGCGATGTTCGTGATGTCGATCAGCGCCTGGTATCTGCTGAAGGGCCGTCACACCGATCTGGCCAAGCGTTCGATGGCGGTGGCCGCAAGCTTCGGCTTGGCGGGCGCGTTGTCCGTCGTGGTGCTGGGCGACGAAAGCGGCTACCTGACCACCGAACATCAAAAGATGAAGATCGCGGCCATGGAATCCATGTGGCACACGGAACCCGCGCCCGCGTCCTTCAACCTGATCGCGATTCCCAACCAGGCCGAACGCAAGAACGACTTCGCCATCGAGATTCCCTACGTCATGGGCATCATCGGCACGCGTTCGTTGACCACGCCGCTGCTGGGTATCGATGACCTGATCCTGCGCGCCGAAAACCGCATCCGCGATGGCATGGTGGCGTACGACGCCTTGCAGAAGATCCGCGCCAATCCCAAGGACGTGGATGCGCGTATGGTCTTCGACAAGACCTGGCCTGACCTGGGCTACGCCTTGCTGGTCAAGCGCTATCAGGAAGACATGACCAAGGTCACCGAGGCCGACATCAAGCAGGCCGCGATCGACACCGTGCCCAACGTGGCGCCGCTGTTCTGGGCGTTCCGCATCATGGTGGCGGTGGGCATGTACCTGATCCTGTTCTTCGGCGTGGCCTTCTGGCTGGCGTCGCGCGGCCGTCTGGACAGCCGCCGTGGCCTGCTCAAGGTGGCGCTGTGGAGCTTGCCGCTGCCGTGGGTCGCCATTGAAAGCGGCTGGTTCGTGGCCGAATACGGCCGCCAGCCCTGGGTGATTGAAGGCGTGCTGCCGACGTACTACGCCGCATCCGGCCTGACGATCGCCGACCTGGCCATCAGTCTTGCCATCTTCCTGGTGCTGTACACGGTTCTGCTGATCATCGGCGTGAAGGTCATGCTGCACGCGATCAAGGCGGGTCCGAAATCCGATGGGCCGGTGGCGGGCGCCGCCGCCGATCCTGTGCGCGCCGCCGTGCGCGCCTAAGGGGAGAGAAGCAGATGGATACCCTTATTCCTTTTGACTATGGCACCTTGCGCGTGATCTGGTGGGTGCTGCTGGGCGCCTTGCTGATCGGCTTCGCCGTCATGGACGGCTTTGACCTGGGCGTGGCGGCGCTGCTGCCCGTGGTGGCCAAGACGGACGCCGAACGCCGCGTGGTGATCAACGTTGTCGGCCCCGTGTGGGAAGGCAACCAGGTCTGGCTGATCACGGCGGGCGGCGCCATCTTTGCCGCCTGGCCGCTGTTGTATGCCGCGTCGTTCTCCGGGTTCTACCTGGCGATGATGCTGGTGCTGATCGCGCTGATCCTGCGTCCCGTGGGCTTCAAGTACCGCAGCAAGATGGAAGGCACGCGCTGGCGCAACAGCTGGGACGGCGTGCTGTGCTTCTCGGGCGTGGTGGCTTCCCTGGTGTTTGGCGTGGCGATGGGCAACATCGTCCTGGGCGTGCCGTTCACGTTCGACGCCGTGACGCTGCGGCCCATCTACGAAGGCCACTTCTATCAGCTGTTTGCGCCCTTCGCCTTGCTGGCCGGCGTGCTCAGCGTGGTGATGCTGGCCATGCACGGCGCGGTGCTGCTGGCGTGGCGCACGGAAGATCCGATTGCTTCGCGGGCTCGCAACTGGGGCCGGCTCGCCGCCTTGCTGACGGCGGCGCTGTTTGCGGCCGGCGGCTTCTGGGTGGCAGGCGGCATCGGTGGCCACACCATCACCAGCGCGGTCAACATGGCGGGTCCGTCCGATCCGATGCTGAAGACCGTTTCCGTACAGACCGGCGCGTGGATGGCCAACTATGCCAAGTGGCCGTTGATGTGGATCGCGCCCGTGCTGGGTGTGGCGGGGGCGTTGCTGGTGGTGCTGCTGCTGACCGTACGCGCCAACGTGCTGGCGTTCCTGGCGTCTGCGGTGTCGATCGCCGGTGTGATCCTGACGGTGGGCTTTTCGCTCTTCCCGTTCATCATGCCGTCCTCGACCAAGCCGCAGGCCGGCCTGACCATCTGGGACGGCTCGTCCAGCCATCTGACGCTGTGGATCATGGTGATCGCCGTGGCCGTGTTCCTGCCCATCGTCACGCTCTACACCGCCTGGGTGTATCGCGTAATGCGCGGCAAGGTCACGAATGAATCTGTGGGCGACACGCCCAACTCATACTAAAAGGAGCCTCCACCATGTGGTATTTCTCGTGGATACTCGGTCTGGGTTTGGCGTGCGCGTTCGCCATTCTCAATGCAATGTGGTTCGAGCTGCGCGAAGGTCATTCGCATGACCCGCGCGCCAGCCGCGACGACGAGTGAGCGGCGGCGCTAGCAGCCTCGAGCACGACCCTTCGGCCAGTTTGCAGAAACCGCCGCGCGAGCAGTCGCGGTGGTTGATGGCGCTTGCCAAGGCGGCCAGGCTTCCGTTGATGTTGGCAGGCGCCGCACCGCTCGTAAGCGGCGCCTTGCTGGTGGTGCAGGCCTGGCTGTTGGCCAGCGTGCTGGACGCGGCCATCATGCGCGATGTGCCGCGCCAGGAATTGCTGGCCCCCATTCTGGGCATTGCCGCGCTGATGCTGGTGCGTGCCTGTATTACATGGGCCGGCGAACGTGCGGGCGCGGATGCCGCCGAACGCATCAAGCGCCATGTGCGCCAAGCGCTGTTTTCGCGGATGGTTGCCAAGGGGCCGTACTGGAGCCGGGGCAAGGCGTCCGGCGAATTGGCCAGCGCGGTGGTGGAGCAGGTCGAGGCGCTGGATGGTTTCTTCGCCAAGTACCTGCCCGCCATGGCTGCGGCCGCGATGTTGCCGGTGGCGTTTTCGGTCTTGCTGTTGCCGGTGGATGTGGTCGCCGGCCTGGTGCTGCTGATCACCGCGCCGCTCATTCCCTTGTTCATGGCCTTGGTAGGGTGGGGCGCGCAAGGCGCCAGCCGCCGCCATCTGCGCGCGTTTGCCCGCTTGTCTGGCTTCTTCGCCGACCGGTTGCGCGGCTTGTCGACGCTGAAACTGTATGGCCGCGCGGACGCCGAAGCGGCGTCCGTCGTGGCCGCCAGCGATGCCCTGCGCCAGCGCACGATGTCGGTGTTGCGCATTGCATTTCTGTCGTCGGCCGTGCTGGAATTTTTTGCCGCTCTTGGCGTGGCGGGCGTGGCCGTTTACATCGGTCTGACGTATCTGGGCTTTCTGGATGTGCGCTGGTCGCCGCTGACGTTGCAGGCGGGCTTGTTCTGCCTGCTGATGGCGCCGGAGGTCTATGCGCCGCTGCGCCAGTTCGCCGCGCATTATCACGACCGCGCCACGGCACTTGCCGCCGTAACGCAAATCGCCGTGTTGTTCGATGGCCTGCCGCAAGACGAAGCCGTGGCGCAAACGCGTATCGGCCGCGCGGCGGCATCGGCATCATCGGGCGCCGCGTTGGCGCTTACCGGGCTGACGGTAACGGCGCCCGGCCGGGGGCTGGCGGTGCTGTCAGACGCCGCGCTGACGCTTGCGCCCGGTGAACATGCGGCGTTGATGGGGCCCAGCGGCATCGGCAAATCCACCCTGATCGAAGCCATTGCGCGGCTGCGCCCCAGCCAGGGTGATATCCGCATCGATGGAATACCGCTGGCCGATTGGGATGAAGCCGACCTGCGCGGCCGCGTGGCGCTGATCGGACAGAAGCCGCAATTGCTGGCCGGTTCCATCGCCGACAACATCCGCCTGGGGTGCCCGGACGCCGCCGATAGCGATGTGCACGAAGCTGCCCGCCGCGCCTGCGTGCTGGAGTTTGCACAAGCGTTGCCGGAAGGGCTGAACACGCCGTTGGGTAGCCGAGGCCACGGCCTGTCGGGCGGGCAGGCGCAGCGCGTGGCGCTGGCCCGTTTGTTCCTGCGCGACCCCGGGCTGATCCTGCTGGACGAACCCACCGCGCATCTGGACGACGCCACGCAGTCGCGCGTGCTGGATGAAATTCTTGCGTTTGCAGCCGGGCGCACCTTGCTGCTGGCAACGCACTCGCCCGCCGTGGCGGCCCGCTTTGGCCGGGTGCTGCGGGTGGCGGACGGAAACGTGGAAGACGCATGAAGAATCTGCTGTTGCTATTGCCGTTATATGCGCGTCGAAAAGGCGGGCTTTTACTCGCATTGTTCTGTGCGCTGGCCACCGTTGCGGCGGGCGTGGGCTTGCTGGGCGTCTCTGGCTGGTTTTTGACGGGTGCTGCGCTGGCGGGCGCAGGCGGCATGTTCAACCTGTTTGCGCCGTCGGCGCTGGTGCGCGGTTTGTCTTTCCTGCGCATCGTGTCGCGTTACGCCGACCGGGTGGTGGGGCATTCCGCCACCTTGCGCCTGCTGGCCGATTTGCGCGCCACCGTGTTCGGCGCCTTGATCCGGCTGACGCCGCGCCAGTTGGCGCGCTATCGCAGCGGCGATCTGGTGGCGCGCATGACGGGCGACGTCGATGCGCTGGATACCGTCTTTCTATTTGTGCTGGCGCCGTTGGCCACGGCCATCCTGGGTGGCGCCGTGCTCACCGCAGTGCTGGGCATGTGGGTGCCGGCCGCCGCACTGGCGTTTGCGCTGGCGCTCATGACCGCCTGCGTGCTGGTGCCGTGGTGGTTGCTGCGCGCAGCGCGCAAGCCGGGTGTGGCCGCGCAGGAAAGTGCTGCCGGCTTGCGTGCGGCCGCGTTGGATGCGGTGGACGGCCATGCGGACATGGTGGCGCTGCACGCGCAGGCGCAGACCGCCGCGCATTTTGAACGCCTGTGCGAAGCCAGTGCGCAAGCGCGCCGTACCCAGGCGCGCGTAGCGGCGCGCGGGCAGTGGTTTCTGCAAGCCGCAGCGGGCATTTCGGTATTGGCGCTGCTGTGGTTCGGGCTGGCCACGCACGAAGCGGGCGGCATTGAAGGGCCGGTGCTGGTGGGCCTGTTGCTGGCAGTCATCGGTATTTTTGAAGTCGCGGGCCCAATCATGCGCGGGGCGTCCCGCATGGGCTCGGCGATGTCGGCGGCGGCGCGTATCCGCGATGTGACGCAAAGCCAACCCGACATGCAAGACCCCGTCGCGCCGCTCACCTTGCCGCTCCATGGCGCACTGGAACTGAACGATGTCAGTTTTCGCTACCCGGCGCGTGGGGCGGAACTGGCTGCGGCGGTATTGGATGGCATCGACTTGCGCGTGGAACCCGGCGAGCGCATCGCGATTGTCGGCGCCAGCGGCGCGGGCAAGTCCACGCTGCTGCACCTGATCCTGCGCCTGGAAGACCCGCTAGCCGGGCAAGTGCGATTCGGCGGTTGCGATGCGCGCGACGCGGCGCAAGCCGATTGGCACCGGCGCATCGCGTTGCTATCGCAAGATGCGCCGCTATTCCTGGGCACCTTGCGCACGAATCTGCTGATCGGCGACCCCGATGCCGACGACGCCACCTTGTGGCGCGCGCTGGACGCCGCCCGGCTGGGGGATTTTGTGCGCGGTTTGCCAGACGGGCTGGACACCTGGGCGGGAGAAACCGGCTCGCAATTGTCGGCAGGGCAGGCGCGGCGCCTGTGTCTGGCGCGGGCATTGTTGTCGCCTGCGGCGGTCATCGTGCTGGATGAGCCCACCGCCGGGCTGGATGCTGCAGCCCAAGCCGACTTCTTCAACGACCTGGAAGGCGCGGTGCGGGGACGCACCGTCATCTTGGCCACGCACGCCGATTTGCCCCCGGGCGCCGTCCACCGTTGCCTGGAACTGCGCAACGGACAATTACATGACTTGTCACAGCAGGCGGCAATCCTGGCTTAAGCGCGGTGGCAAGGTTATAGTTCGCCTTGCTTCAATTCTTCAGGGCCGCCTTCCATGCAGACCGACAACGCCGAGTACATCCGGCGCACCATCCGAAGCGTTCCGGACTGGCCCCAACCCGGCGTCATCTTCCGCGATATCACGCCGGTATTGCAGGACCCGCGTGCCTTCCGGGTGCTGATCGATCTCTTCGTCTACCGCTATATGCGCCAGCGCCTGGATTTGGTGGCGGGCGTGGATGCGCGCGGCTTCATCGTGGGCAGCGTATTGGCCTATGAACTCAACCTTGGGTTCGTGCCCGTGCGCAAGAAGGGCAAGCTGCCGTTTCGCACGGTGGCCGAGGAATATTCGCTGGAATACGGCAATGCCGCGGTCGAGATGCACACGGATTCCGTGCGCACCGGTCAACGCGTACTGCTGGTAGATGACCTGATCGCAACCGGCGGCACCATGCTGGCCGCCATCAAGCTGCTGCAACGCCTGGGCGCCAATGTGGTCGAGGCCGCGGCGATTATCGATCTGCCCGATCTGGGCGGGTCGGCCAAGGTGGCCGAGACGGGCACGCCGCTCTACACGGTCTGTCAGTACGACGCGGGCACGCCGTAATTCACGCCGTTGTTCACGCCGTCGTACACACGTTAGGTCGCGCCTTCATTCGCGCCTTCATTCACGCCTTAAGTCACGCGGTCGGGCGGGCCGTAAGTTCCGCCCCGCCTCGCGCTTCTCTCTTCAAGAATCCGACAACCTGGGCTGAATGAAGTCCAGGAAAGCCTTGGTTTTTGCGGGCAGCATGCGCGAGGGCAGCAGGGCAAAGAGGGGCAGGGGCGTCAAGCTCCAGTCCGGCAGCACGCGCACCAGGCCCGATTGCTCGATGGCGCGTTCCATCGCATCGAACACCAGCAAGGGCGTGATGCCAAGCCCCTGGCTCGCCAGCCGGCCCAGCATGCCCACGTTGTTCGCCGACAGACGGCCCGACACCTGCACGCGTTCCACCTTATCGCCCGAATGCAGCATCCAGAACGAGGACTCTTCACGCATCGTGGGGCGCAGGCATTCGTGGTGCGTCAGGTCGGCAGGCACGCGCGGTTCGCCATGGCGCGCCAGATAATCGGGTGACGCGTACAACTGATGCGCCATCAGCACGATCTTGCGCGAGATCAGGCTGGAATCCGGCTGCTGGCCGAAGCGCAGAATCAGGTCGAACGGGTTGCTGATGGGGTCGATCGGACGCATGCTCAGATCGAAATCGCATTCGATTTCGGGATGCTGTTCGCGGAATTCGCTGATGACGGCGGGCAGAAACAGCTGCGCCAGACTGGTGGGCAGCGAGATGCGCAGGCGGCCTTTGGGCTGCACCGCCATGTCCAGCAACTGGTCGTGCGCAATGCGCGCTTCTTCCACTATGTGCCGGCAACGTTCGAAGTAGATGGCGCCAGCTTCGGTCAGGTCGATCTTGCGCGTGCTGCGGTTCAAGAGCCGCATGCCAACGCTGCGTTCCAATTCACTGACGCGGCGCGAGAGCGTGGATGTTGGAATATTCAAGGCTTCCGCAGCGTGGCTGAAGTTCTTGCGCTTGGCGACTTCGACAAAGAGCGCGATGTCGTTAAGCTGGATATCCATGGGGCCCTCGAGACTCAAAATTCCATTTCTGGCAGGTTTGTATGATAAATGGATTTATTGTCCCGCCAGCAGAAATGTCTATTTCCTTGCCGGGGATAACGCGTTGCGCGAATGGTGAGCTCACGTTCCGTTACTCAACTGGCGGGCAGCTGAACGCTGGCAAGGCTTGTGCTGCCTGCGTCTGCGAGGGGATTGCGCAATAAACGCGCAGATTGCACCGGATACAACGTGCAATTGTCCCATCCTTGCAAATATGTTCACCAAAATAAGGGTTTTTACTAGGCGCGATTCCCCAGATACTTCGTCCCAGCAATCAAACAGTCACATCGCACCTGCCAGCCTGGCAGAAGACGCTGTGCAAGGTTTAGGATGGAGTCATCACAATGAAAGCCCTAGCAACCGCACTCATGGTCACCGCAACCCTAGTGGGTATGTCCGCCGCTCACGCCGATGGCAAGACGCGTGAACAGGTCCAACAAGAACTGCAAGCCGCCAAGGCCGCCGGCCAGGTCACGTTTGGTGAACTGGACTACCCGCCCGCCACCGTGCAACAAACCGGCCTGACGCGCGACCAGGTTCAGCAAGAGCTGCAAAGCGCCAAGGCCGCTGGCCAGGTCACCACTGCTGAACTGGATTACCCGCCCCGCGCCGCCGTGTCGCAATCCGCCGGCAAGACCCGCGAACAAGTCCGCCAGGAATTGGCTGAAGCCAAGGCTCGCGGCGAATACACCTTCGGTGAACTGGACTATCCGCCCAAGGGCAAGTAAGTGCCGGGGCGCACGCCCTGACCCGAGGTCACGAGAAACCCCTTGAGACGCCGAGGGGTTTTTTATTGCCGGCGCATTGTGCCGCGTGGGGAGCAGTGTGGCGTTTTTGCTGCATCACTGTTCGCGCCGGGCAACAAGTTCTGTCGGTGAAAGGGGGGTGGCGATCATGCTTTCGCAGGCTTGGCGCCCAATTGCGAGCAAAGATTCATATTTGTTTTCAACGCGTTAACGGCGCATTCCCATTGGTTTTCAGACCGGTGCGCGTGTCAGCAGTTCGTCATTATCCCAACCATGGAAAGTAGTTCGTCGAAATCCGTGTTACTTCGGATCGCCGCGCGCCGGACACTAGATTTAGTGCAGACGCCGCTTGCTTGTTCGCAGCGGCACGCCAAGGCGCCGTCAACAGGACGGCGCTTTGGCGGATGCCTTTCATCTCGCCATTTTGGGGACTTATATGAAGAAGACGCTATTGGCCGTCGCGTTGCTGGCAGGCTTTGCCGGCGCCGCGCAAGCCGCCGACTCCGTGACGCTGTACGGCTTGATCGACGCCGGTGTCGGCTACGAGCAAGTGAAGTTCAACGGCGTGTCGCAAAGCCGCGTGGGCGGCGTTCAGGGCGTGAGCAGCGGCTCGCGCTTTGGTCTGCGTGGCACGGAAGATCTGGGCGACGGCCTGCGTGCCGTGTTCACCTTGGAAGGCGGCTTCGGCCCCATGAACGGCAAGTCGGCCCAGAACGGCCGTCTGTTCGGCCGTCAAGCCACTGTGGGCCTGGATAGCGATTCCTGGGGCCGTCTGGAATTCGGCCGTCAAACGAACCTGGCGTCGAAGTACTTCGGTTCGATCGACCCGTTCTCGATCAGCTACAACACCGCCAACATGGGTACGACGTTCGGTAGCGCCAACACGATGCGCCTGGACAACATGGTGCTGTATCAAACCCCGAGCCTGGGCGGCTTCAAGGTGGGCGTGGGCTATTCGTTCAGCGCGGATGACACCGTCAGCGACACGACGCAGACGGGCTTTGCCACCGGCAACAACAACCGCGTGCTGACCGCCGGCGTGCAATACGTCAACGGCCCGCTGAACCTGGCCGCCGCTTACGACCGCTTCGACCCGACGAACAATCGTGTCGGCGGCAAGGATTCGGCGCGCATCCAGGAATACATCATCGGTGGTTCGTACGACTTTGAAGTCGTGAAGCTGGCGGCCGCTTTCGGTCAGACGCGTGACGGCTGGTTCGTTGGCCAGAACATGGGCACGACGCCGGAAGGCATGAACAACCTGGGTTCGTTCAAGCTGGCTGATGGCTTTCGCGCCAACTCGTACATGATCGGCGCGACCGTGCCGCTGGGCCGCCACGCCATCTTCGGTTCGTGGCAGCGCGCCACCCCGGGCAACGACAAGCTGACGGGCGACGACGCCACGTTCAACGTGTACAGCCTGGGCTACACCTACGACTTCACCAAGCGCACCAACCTGTACGCGTACGCCTCCTATGGCGACAACTACGCGTTCCAGCACGACGCCCGCGACACCGCGGTTGCCGTGGGTGTGCGTCACCGGTTCTAAGCGACGGCGCGCCTGACTGGACCTTGCTGAATGCGCGGTTTATCTCCGTAAGCCGCCGAGTGACAGCGAACCCCCCCCTACTTGGGTCCAGGCAGGCGCCGCTGATAGTTAGAAGGGAAGGGCCTCCGCAAGGAGGCCCTCTCGCATTGGGGCGGCGCCTGCGCGGTGGGCGGCGCTAATGGAAAAGAACTACAGAAACAGCTTGTAGGCCGGGTTCTCGGTCTCGTTCCAATGCGGATAACCCAGCTCGGCCACAAACGTGCGGAACTGCTTCTTGTCCGCCGGCGGCACCTGGATGCCGATCAGGATGCGGCCATAGTCCGCGCCCTGGTTGCGGTAATGAAACAGGCTGATGTTCCAGTCCGGATTCATCGCATTCAAAAAGCGCATCAGCGCGCCCGGACGCTCGGGGAATTCAAAGCGGTACAGCAGTTCATTTCGCGCCAGCGCCGAATGCCCGCCGACCATGTGGCGCAAGTGCGTCTTGGCCATTTCATCGTGAGTCAGGTCCAGCGTGTCAAAGCCATGACGCCGGAAATTCGCGGCGATCTTGTCGGGCTCAGCGGCGGACGATACCTGGATGCCGACGAACACATGCGCGCGGTCCGCGTCCGAAATGCGGTAGTTGAATTCCGTCACGCTACGTTCCCCGACCAATTCGCAGAAGCGGCGGAAGCTGCCGCGTTGCTCGGGCATGGTGACGGCGAAGACGGCTTCGCGCATTTCGCCGACCTCGGCGCGTTCGGCCACGAAGCGCAGGCGGTCAAAATTCATGTTGGCGCCGCAGGCAATCGCAACCAGCGTCTTGCCTTTCAGATGGTGTTCGGCCGCGTATTGCTTGGCGCCGGCCACCGCCATGGCGCCCGCGGGCTCCAGCACGCTGCGCGTGTCCTGGAACACATCCTTGATGGCGGCGCAGATGGAATCGGTGTTGACGACGACGAAGTCATCCACGTACTGGCGCGTGAGCTTGAAGGTTTCCGCGCCCACCATCTTGACGGCGGTGCCGTCTGAAAACAGCCCGACATCATTCAACTGCACGCGGCGGCCCGCGCGCACGCTGCGCAGCATGGCGTCGGAATCTTCGGTCTGCACGCCAATGATCTTGATATCGGGGCGCAATTGCTTGATATAGACGGCCACGCCCGAGATCAGGCCGCCGCCGCCAATCGCCACGAAGATGGCGTCGATGGGACCCGGGTGCTGGCGCAAGATCTCCATGCCCACAGTGCCTTGGCCGGCGATCACGTCGGGGTCATCGAACGGGTGGACGAAGGTCAGCTTCTCTTTCTTTTCCAGCACTTGCGCGTGCGCAAAGGCGTCGGTGAAGCTCTCGCCCGCCAGCACCACTTCGCCGCCCAGCCGGCGCACGGCGTCAACCTTCACCTGCGGGCTGGTCGTGGGCATGACGATCACGGCGCGGCAGCCCAAGCGGCTGGCCGCCAGCGCCACGCCTTGCGCGTGGTTGCCGGCGGATGCCGCTATCACGCCGCGGTTCAGCGCGGCTTGCGGCAGGTTGGCCATCTTGTTGTACGCCCCGCGCAGCTTGAAGCTGAACACCGCCTGCGTATCTTCGCGCTTAAGCAGGACCGTGTTCCCGATGCGCGCGGATAGCTGGGGCGCCGCTTCCAGCGGCGATTCAACCGCGACGTCGTAAACCTTCGAGGTCAGGATGCGTTTCAGATAATCAGTGGACATGGACCGCGCAGAGAGCAAGAGTGAGGACGTGGGCACGATTATTGCAGGGAAAGCCGCAACGCCTGACAGGTTTATGCCCGCGATGACGCGGCATGGACGCGAACGGCCGGATCAATTCCTGATCGTCATTCTCTTTCGCGCGGCTACACTCGCTCATCATGGAAGAAAGCCTCTTATCCGCTGTTCACTGGCTCCTGGGGATGCTGGCGCTGCCCTCGGTGGGCTTGTCGGCCATCTTTACGGTGTCGCTCGTATCCGCCACTTTGCTGCCGCTGGGCTCAGAACCCGCGGTGTTCGGCTACATCAAGCTGTCGCCCGATATGTTCTGGCCGGCTGTGCTGGTGGCGACGGCCGGGAACACGATCGGTGGCGCAATCAGCTACTGGATGGGCCTGGGCGCCGAAAAGGCCTTTCAGCGCTGGAAAGAAGGAAAGGCCCCCACGCCGCACCCGCCAGGCGGGCTTGCTGCCCCCCAAGGGGGCGCTCTCCCCTTGGGGCGGCCCGGCGGGGAGAGTCACCCCCACCCCCATCCGAATGCGACGGAAGGCGGCCGCATGCGCGGCCGCTGGAACGAACGCGCCCACGACTGGCTGCACCGCATGGGCCCGCCGGCCTTGCTGCTGTCCTGGTTGCCCGCCGTGGGCGACCCGCTGTGCGCCGTGGCCGGCTGGCTGCGCCTGTCGTTCTGGCCTTGCGTGCTCTATATGGCCATCGGCAAATTCCTGCGCTACCTGGTGATGACCGCCGGCCTGCTTTGGGCCTTTCCCGGGCAAATCTAGCGCTGACTTCGAACTTAAAACGGGGACGGTTCATGCCGGTTTCCCGCCGCTTTTGGCCGGCTTCCTAAGGGTATTAGGGGTCAAGTCCGGCCAATGGCATAAAATAATTTTTTATGGGCCCCTCTTGCCGCCATGAACGCCCCACTCGCTAGCCACATTTTGAACGGGGCGATGCCGCCCGCCGCTCCCGCGCGATTGCGCGAAATCCCCTACAACTACACGTCGTTTTCCGACCGCGAAATTGTCGGCCGGCTGTTGGGCGATGACGCCTGGAGCCTGCTCACCGATTTGCGCGGCGAACGCCGTACGGGCCGCTCCGCGCGGATGCTGTACGAAGTGCTGGGCGATATCTGGGTGGTGCGCCGCAACCCGTACCTGCAGGACGACCTGCTCGACAACCCCAAGCGCCGCAAGCAGCTCATCGACGCCTTGCACCATCGCCTGGGCGAGATCGACCGCCGCCGCGAACCGGGTTCGCCCACGGAAGAAGGCCATGATCCGCATCGCGACGAAAAGGTCGTCGGCCTGCTGGCCCGCGCCCGTTCCGCCATTGCCGCGTTCGAAGGGGAGTTCGACCAGACGACCATGATGCGCAAGCAGGCGCAGAAGGTGCTGGGCCGCATCACCGCCCGCGACAACATCAAGTTCGATGGCCTGTCGCGCGTGTCCCACGTGACGGACGCCACCGACTGGCGCGTGGAATATCCCTTCGTGGTGCTGACGCCGGACTCGGAAGACGAGATCGCCGCGCTGGTCACCGCCTGTATTGAGCTGGGCCTGACCATCGTCCCGCGTGGCGGCGGCACCGGCTACACGGGCGGCGCCATTCCGCTGACGTGGAAATCGGCCGTCATCAACACCGAAAAATTCGACAAGCTGGGCAAGGTCGAGTCCTGTATTTTGCCGGGGCTCACCGAGCCCGTGGCCGTCATCCATGCCGGCGCCGGTGTCGTCACCAAGCGCGTGTCAGAAGCGGCCGAGGCCGCGGGCTTCGTGTTCGCCGTGGACCCCACATCCGCCGAAGCGTCGTGCGTGGGCGGCAACATCGCCATGAACGCGGGCGGCAAGAAGGCCGTGTTGTGGGGCACCGCGCTCGACAACCTGGCCTGGTGGCGCATGGTGGACCCGGATGGCAACTGGCTTGAAGTCAGCCGCCTGGAACACAACATGGGCAAGATCCATGACGTGGATACGGCGCGCTTCGAACTCAAGTGGTTCGACGGCAAGGGCAAGCCCGGCGAGCGTCTGCTGAAGACCGAACTGCTGGAAATCAAGGGCCGCGTGTTCCGCAAGGAAGGCCTGGGCAAGGACGTTACCGACAAGTTCCTGGCGGGCCTGCCCGGCATTCAGAAGGAAGGTTGCGACGGCCTGATCACGTCGGCGCGCTGGGTGCTGCACCGCATGCCGCGCCATACGCGCACGGTCTGTATGGAATTCTTCGGGCAGGCGCGCGACGCCATCCCGTCGATTGTCGAGGTCAAGGGCTATCTGGACGGCGAGGGCAAAGCCCGCGGCGCCATCCTGGCTGGCCTGGAACACCTGGACGAACGCTATCTGCGCGCGGTGGGCTACGCCACCAAGAGCAAGCGCGGCGTGCTGCCCAAGATGGTGCTGATTGGCGATATCGTCGGCGACGATGATGACGCCGTGGCCGCCGCCGCCAGCGAAGTCGTGCGCCTGGCCAACACGCGCCATGGCGAAGGCTTTGTGGCCGTGAGCCCCGAAGCGCGCAAGAAATTCTGGCTGGATCGCTCGCGCACCGCCGCGATCGCGCGCCACACCAACGCCTTCAAGATCAACGAAGACGTCGTGATTCCGCTGCCCCGCATGGGCGAATACACGGATCACATTGAACGCATCAACATCGAACTGTCGACCAGCAACAAGTTGAAGCTGCTGGGCGCGCTGGACGCGTACCTTTGTACGCCGCTGCCGGTGGGCAAGGCCGATGATGCCGACATCGAGAACACCCGCGCCGAAGTGCTGGCGGATCGCACCCGCCAGGCGCTTGAGCTGCTGGGCGGCGTGCGCCAGCGCTGGCAATGGCTGCTGGACAACCTGGACCTGCCGCTGGCGCAAGCGCTGCCGGAATTGCAGGCGCTGGGGCTGGGCGACGTGTACAACGCGCTGTCCGACCGCCTGGCCGCACAGTCCACCGCGCGCGTGTTCGACGTGGTGCAAGACCGTACCATTCGCGTGTCCTGGAAGACCGAAGTGCTGGCGGGCTTGCAGCGCACGTTCTCGGGCGCGGCGTACAAGAAGATTGTCGACGAGCTCATCGCCATTCACGGCCGCGTGCTGAAAAGCCGCGTGTTCGTGGCGCTGCACATGCACGCGGGCGACGGCAACGTGCACACGAACATCCCGGTCAACTCGGACGACTACGAGATGCTGCGCGAGGCCCATCAGGCTGTTGACCGCATCATGCAGATTGCCCGCGACCTGGACGGCGTGATTTCCGGTGAGCACGGCATCGGCCTGACCAAGTACGAATTCCTGACCGAAGCCGAACTGGCGCCGTTCCAGGACTACAAGCGCCGCGTTGATCCCAACGGCCACTTCAACGCCGGCAAGCTGATGCCGGGCGCGGACCTGCGCCATGCCTGGACGCCCAGCTTCAACCTGATGGGCCACGAGTCGCTCATCATGCAGCAAAGCGACATCGGCGCCATTTCGGAATCCATCAAGGACTGCCTGCGTTGCGGCAAGTGCAAGCCCGTGTGCGCCACCCACGTGCCGCGCGCGAACCTGCTGTATTCGCCCCGCAACAAGATTCTGGCGACGTCGCTGCTGGTCGAAGCCTTCCTGTATGAAGAGCAGACGCGTCGCGGCGTCAGCCTGAAGCACTGGGAAGAATTCGAAGACGTGGCCGACCACTGCACGGTCTGCCACAAGTGCTACAACCCCTGTCCCGTGGATATCGATTTTGGCGACGTGTCGATGAACATGCGCGCCGTGTTGCGCCGCATGGGCCGCAAGTCGTTCAACCCGGGCACGGCCAGCGCCATGTTCTTCCTGAACGCGAAAGACCCGGCCACCATCAACGCCACGCGTAAAGCGATGGTGGGCGTGGGCTACAAGGTGCAGCGCGCGGCGCATGACCTGTTCTCGGGCCTGGTGAAGAAGCAGACGGCCAAGCCGCCGGCCACGGTTGGCAAACCGCCGCTGCGCGAGCAGATCATTCACTTCGTGAACAAGAAGATGCCGGGCGGGCTGCCCAAGCAGGCCGCACGCAAGCTGCTGGATATCGAAGACGCGAACTACGTGCCGATCATTCGTGACCCCAAGGCCACGACCGCCGACACCGAAGCCGTGTTCTATTTCCCGGGCTGCGGTTCGGAACGTTTGTTCTCGCAAGTGGGTCTGGCGACCCAGGCCATGCTGTGGCATGCGGGCGTGCAGACGGTGCTGCCGCCGGGCTACTTGTGCTGCGGCTATCCCCAGCGCGGCAACGGCATGACGGACAAGGCCGAGCAGATCATTACCGACAACCGGGTGCTGTTCCACCGGGTCGCCAACACGCTGAACTACCTGGACATCAAGACGGTCGTGGTCAGCTGCGGCACGTGCTATGACCAGCTGTCAGGCTATGAGTTCGACAAGATCTTCCCGGGTTGCCGCCTGATCGACATCCACGAATACCTGCTGGAAAAGGGCATCAAGCTGGAAGGCGCCAAGGGCGTGCGCTACATGTACCACGACCCCTGCCACACGCCGATGAAGCTGCAAGAGCCGATGAAGACCGTGCGCGCCCTGGTGGGCGACGAGGCCATCAAGAGCGACCGCTGCTGCGGTGAGTCGGGCACGTTGGCGGTCAGCCGTCCGGACATCTCCACGCAGGTGCGTTTCCGCAAGCAGGAAGAGCTGTTGAAGGGCGACGCCGACTTGCGCAGCGACGGCTTCACAGGCGACGTCAAGGTGCTGACGTCGTGCCCGTCGTGCTTGCAAGGGCTGTCGCGCTATGAAGGCGATACGAAGATGGAAGCGGACTATATCGTCGTCGAAATGGCTCGCCACATCTTGGGCGAAGGCTGGATGGAAGACTACGTGAAACGCGCCAACGCAGGCGGCATCGAACGCGTGCTGGTGTAAGGCTGCGCGCGCGTCGGCTGGCGCTTATCTGACGGCGTCGCGCGCCTGTCGCCATCGTCCCAAAAAAACCCGCGTTCATCGCTGAACGCGGGTTTTTTATCGTCTTGCCGGATCACTCCAGCTTGATGTTCGCCTTCTTGATCACGTCCGCCCAAGCGGCGCGTTCTTGTTCGGCGTAGGCCTTGAAGTCTTGCGCCGACATCGGCATCGGCACGACGCCCATGTCCAGCAGCTTCTGCGATACGGCCGGGGTCTTGAGTGTGGCGTCCAGGTCGGCCGACAGCTTCTTCACCACCGCTTCCGGCACGCCGGCCGGGCCGACCAGGCCTTGCCACGCGTAGGCCGTGAAATTGGCCACGCCTTGCTCGGCCATCGTGGGGGTGTCAGGCAGCACCGACACGCGCTCCGGCGTGGCGGCGGCCAGCACGCGCAGCTTGCCGGCCTTGACGTTCGGCAGGCCCGAGGCCAGGTCGATGAACATCACGTCCACTTGTCCGCCCAGCAGGTCCTGGATGGCGGGGGCGGCGCCCTTGTACGGCACGTGCAGCAGGTTGGCGCCCGTGCGCTGCTTGAAGAGTTCCAGCGCCAGATGGTGCGGCGAACCGGCGCCGGCCGAGGCTGCGGTCAGCTTGCCCGGTTCCTTCTTGGCGGCCGCCAGCACGTCGTCCACCGTCTTGTACGGCGAATTGACGTTCACGGCCAACAGCAGCGGGAACTTGGCGATGCCGCCGATGTAGGTGAACTTGGCCGGGTCGTAAGACAGCTTGGCGTACAACGACGAGTTGAACGCCAGCGTGCCGGAGTCGGCCGTGCCGATCATGTAGCCGGTGGGATCGGCTTGCGCAATGGCGGTGGCGCCGATGATGGTGGCGGCGCCGGGGCGGTTTTCGACCACGATGGTCTGGCCCAGCGGCTTTTCCAGGCCGCTGGCGACGGTGCGCGCAACGACGTCGGTGCCGCCGCCGGCCGGGTAGGGCACGATCCAGCGGATCGGTTGCGTGGGCCAGGATTGGGCGGAAGCCGTGGCGGCGGCCAGCGACAGAGCGGCCAGCGCCAACAGGCGCCGTGCGGGGGTATGCATGAAGTGTCTCCTCGTGCGGGGTCAAGTTCGAGCGCGGTGCGCGCTGCGTCTTGCTGTGCGTTGTCAGGGTGCGCGGCTATTTTTGCGCCGCATTTTTGCGCCGCTATTATGCTCGCCTTCGACGCGAAAAGGGGCCGGTGCGGCCCCCTGTTTTCCCGCATCGGTCAGGCGGATTACTGCGGGTCGGGATACGTGCGCGCGCCGAAGATTGCCGTGCCGATCCGCACTTCGGTCGAGCCTTCCTCAATGGCGAGTTCGAAGTCGCCGCTCATGCCCATCGACAAGCGGTCCAGCGAGACGCCCGCGATGTGCTCACCTTGCAGGCGGTCGCGCAGCTCGCGCAGCGCGCGAAAGCATGCGCGCACGGCCTCGGGGTCAGGCGAGTTCACGGCCAGCGTCATCAAGCCTTTCACGTGCAGCGTGGGGAAGTCCGCGGCAATCAAGCGCAGGAAGGCGGGCACGTCGTCGGGCGCCATGCCGAATTTGCTGGGTTCGGATGACGTCTTCACCTGGATCAGCACGTCCAGCGTCCGGCCCTCGTTAACGAGCCGGCGGTGCAGGGCTTCGGCCAGGTCGGCGCGGTCCAGTGACTGCACTTCCGTTGCATCGCGGGCGGCATCGCGGGCTTTATTCGTTTGCAGGTGGCCGATCAGCACCCATTGCAAGCCCTGGCCGGCCAGCGCGGCAGACTTCTGCCGGATCTCCTGCGTCTTGTTTTCGCCAAAGCGCGTCAGGCCCAGCGCCATGGCTTCCCGGATGGCGTCCACGTCGAAGGTCTTGCTGACGGGCAGCAGGACCACGCTGTCAGGTGCGCGGCCGGCACGCGCGCAGGCGTCGGCAATGCGTTGCTGGATCTGGGCGATACGCCCGGCCATGGTGTCGACAGAGGTCATGCAGCTCTCTTGCAGGAACAGGATGTCCCATAGTGTAGGACTCTGGATGATCGTTTCGCCACACTGCCCGCGTGCGTCGTTGACCCTGTGTAATTGGCAGGCTTAGAATTTGCGGAGATTTGTTTATATTTCAATGTTCTAAGCCCTCCGGCGCCGCCCCAGGGTCGTCCATCTTCCTCCAGTCCCCCGCCATGTCCAGCGCAGCGCCAGAATACGCCTTTGCCACGCCTTTCCTGAATCCCCCCGCGTCCCCCATCCGCTCGCTCATGCCCTACGCCATGCGTCCGGGCACGATTTCGCTGGCCGGTGGCTATCCCGCGCAAGCGCTGTTCGATGTCGAGGGCCTGTCGATTGCGTCGACGCAAGTCATGGCCCGACTGGGCGCGTGCCTGCAGTATTCCAACATCGACGGCCAGGCCAGCCTGCGCCACGAACTGGCCCGCTTGTCGGCCGCGCGCGGCCTGAACTGCAACGCTGATACTGAACTGGTTGTGACGGGTGGCTCGCAGCAGGCGCTGGCGCTGTTGACCCGCGTCATGCTGCAACCGGGTGACCACGCCATCATAGAATCGCCCGCCTTCCCGAATTCCGTGCAAGCGCTGCGCTACACGGGCGCAACCGTACACACGGTGCCTTCGGGCCCGGACGGCATTGATGTGGATGCGCTGGATGAATTGGCTGCCCGCATCAAGCCCAAGATGGTGTGCGTGGTGGCGTCGTTCTCGAACCCCTGCGGCGCGACCATCACGCGCCAGCGCCGCCTGCGCTTGCTGGAACTGGCGGTCAAGCACCGCTTCCTGATCGTTGAAGACGACCCCTACAGCGAACTGCGCTTTGCGGGCGAAGCCGTGCCGCCGATTGCGGCGCTGGCCGAAGGCGAAGCGCGCCATTGGGCCGTGTACCTGGCCAGCATGTCCAAGACCATGGCGCCCGCGCTGCGCATCGGCTGGCTGGTGGCCCCGCCCGAAATCCGCCGCCGTTGCGTCAGCGCAAAAGCGGCCGATGACATGGCGTCTTCGGCCTGGATTCAAGAAGTGGTGGCGCAGTACCTGGCTAATGGCCGCTACGAAGAGCACGTGCCGCGCATCCGCGCCGCCTACGGCCTGCGCTGCGACGCCATGGCCGACGCGCTGGCCCGCGAACTGAACGGCCGCGTCACGTTCCGCAAGCCCGAAGGCGGCATGTTCTTCTGGGCGCGCCTGACGGGCGACATCGACGCCACGCGTCTCTTGCCCTACGCCATCGAACACGAAGTGGTCTATGTGCCGGGCAAGGCCTTCTACGCCAACGCGGAAGAGGCGGATCTCTTCGCCATGCGCATGTCGTTCGCCACCATGAACGAAGCCGAAATCGCGCAGGGCATGGTGCGCCTGGGCCGCGCGCTGGATGCTTGCCAAGCCAACGAGCCGGTGTCGATTTCGCTGGCGGCTTGACGGCCTGACATACCTAAATAAGCGCTGGTTATTTGGCGCGGGCGCTTCATGTCTATAAGCTTCTCGCCTCGGCGCGTCCCCGCGCCCGGCTTAACAGGAATCCAGGTCATGAACATTGCAAAAGGGTTGGTGGGTGCGGCGCTCTTGATGGCGGCGGCGCAAGGCGCGCAGGCGGCAACGGTAGACGTCGTGCGCCAGCGCGGCGCCGTGGCTTGCGGCACGACCACGGGCTTCGCCGGTTTCTCGGCGCCCGATGCGCAAGGTAAGTGGCAGGGTCTGGATGTGGACCTGTGCCGCGCCATTGCGGCGGCGGTGTTCGGTGACGCCAATAAGATCAAGGTGGTGCCGCTGAATTCGCAGCAGCGCTTCACCGCGCTGCAATCGGGCGAAGTGGACGTGCTCACGCGCAACACCACCGTCACCCAGCAGCGCGACACCGCGCTGGGCATCATTCACGCGGGCATCAACTTCTACGACGGCCAGGGCTTCCTGGTGCCGAAGTCGCTGGGGGTGAAAAGCGCCAAGGACATCAACGGCGCCACGATCTGCCTGCAAACCGGCACGTCCAACGAGAACACGCTGGCCGATTGGGCGCGCGCCAACAACGTGACGTACAAGCCGGTGGTGATCGAGACCTTCAACGAAGTGGTCAACGCGTTTGCTGCGGGCCGCTGCGATGTGTTCTCGACCGACGCATCGGGCTTGGCCTCGATCCGCATTTCCAAGCTGCAAAACCCGGACGATTACGTCGTGCTGCCGGAAATCATCTCGAAGGAACCGCTGGGCCCCTTCGTGCGTCAGGGCGACGATACGTGGCTGAACATCGTGCGCTGGTCGTTGTCGGCAATGATTGAAGCCGAAGAATACGGCGTCACGTCCAAGAACGTGGACGAGCAACTTAAAAGCGCCAACCCCAACATCAAGCGCATTCTGGGCGTCACGCCGGGCAGCGGCGCGAACCTGGGGCTGGACGAAAAGTGGGCCTACAACATCGTCAAGCAGGTGGGCAACTACGGCGAAAGCTTTGACCGCAATGTGGGCGAGGGCAGCCCGCTGAAGATCAAGCGCGGATTGAATGCGCAGTGGACCCAAGGCGGTTTGATGTACGCGTTGCCGATTCGTTGATGGTCAGGATGGGTTGTGCGCGATGGACTCCCACCGCGCGCAATCCATCATCCCCGCCGGTACAACTCTGCAATCTTCACAAACGCGGTACGCAGTTCCCGCGTGCCGCCTTGAATGATCACGGGCTTGCCCCGATGCGTGAAGATCACCAGCCGCTTTGAAAACAGCATCGGTACGAAGCGCGCGGCGCGCACGTCTTCCCATGCCACTTCGCGACGCGTGAACCAGGTCTGGCGCAGGCCCTTTTCATCGATCGTGGTGATCGACGTCTGCATGTGCCACGACACAAACAGCAGCCCCACGAAACACAGCACCACCACCACGGCCAGCACGGTATCGAACGGCTGCGCGGGCGCGCGGATGGCGGTGGTGACGACCTGCACGCCCAGCACGGCCAGAATCACCCAGGCCAGGATGCGCACCCAGTCGGGCCAAGCCTGGCCCGACAGCGGCAGCGGGCCGATCTCGCGCAGCAGCGCCGCGCGGTCTTCGGTGGACGGGGCAGGGGCAGGCGTCGTCATGCGGCCCGTTTACGCGGCGCGTTTGGCGGCGATGGCGTTGCCCGCGCGGCTGGAACCCTTGCGGTTCAGATGCGCTGACATCCATTGGCCGATATCAACCACGGCGTCAAAGTCCACGCCCGTGTCGATGTCCAGCCCACGCAGCATGTACAGCACGTCTTCGGTGGCGACGTTGCCCGTGGCGCCCTTGGCGTAGGGGCAACCGCCCAGACCCGCGACCGAGGTGTGGAAAATCGAAATACCCGTTTCCAGCGCGGCCAGGATGTTGGCCAGCGCCTGGCCGTAGGTGTCATGGAAGTGGCCGGACACGTGGGCGGGGTTCACCACGCGCGTCACCGCCGTCATGACGTCGCGCACGCGCTGCGGGGTGCCGACGCCGATGGTGTCGGCAACGTCGATCTCATCAACCTGCATGGCCAGATAGCGCTGCGCCACATCGACCACGGCTTCAACGGGGACTTCGCCTTGGTAGGGACAGCCCAGCGCGCAGCTGATGCTGCCGCGCACGCGCATGCCGGCTTCGCGCGCGGCTTGCACCACGGGTTCGAAGCGGGCGATGGATTCGGCGATGGAGCAGTTGATGTTCTTTTGCGAAAACGCTTCGCTGGCGGCGCCGAAGATCACGATTTCGTCAGCGCCTGCGGCCAGCGCGCCTTCAAACCCCTTCATGTTGGGCGTCAGTACCGAGTAGATCGTGCCGGGGCGGCGCTCGATGCGCGCCATCACGTCGGCGCCGTCGGCCATTTGCGGCACCCACTTGGGTGACACGAACGACGCGGCTTCCACGTTGGGGAAGCCCGCGGCGGACAGCCGGTTGATCAGTTCCACCTTGATGTCGGTGGGCACGAATTCCTTTTCATTCTGCAGACCGTCGCGAGGCGACACCTCGACGATCTTCACGCGGGAGGGCAAAGCCATGTCTCTTCCTGGTTCGGTATTGGATGGCGCCGCGGGCAACGCGGCGGCGCTATCGGCAATAGTAGCGCCATCGCATGACGGGCTGCTTGGTCCATCGGACGGAGGCTTCGGATGGATGCCGGCGCAAAAAGTCCCTACTTCAGACGCTGGTATCGGCCGTCGTCCAGGCGGGCGATGCGGCCCTGCAATTCCAGCTCGACCAGCTGCGCCTGCAAGTCGCCGATATCCAGCCCCGTGCGCGCCTGGATGGCGTCCAGGTGCAGCGGGTCGTAGCCCAGGGCGTCCAGCACGGGATGATCCGGTAACGCGGCCTCGGCCTCGCGCGTGCGGCGCACGGCAGGGGTGGGGCCGCCACCCAGTTCGTCGGTAATGTCCGCAGCGGTTTCGACAAGCTTGGCGCCCTGGCGGATCAGCGCATGGCAGCCGCGCGACAGCGGCGAATGAATGGAGCCGGGGATGGCGAACACCTCGCGCCCGCTTTCGCCGGCCAGCCGGGCCGTGATGAGCGAGCCGCTTTGCTTGGCGGCTTCGACCACCAGCACGCCGCGCGCCAAACCCGCCACGATGCGATTGCGCTTGGGGAAGTGAGGCGGCAGCGCGCCCGTGCCCAACGGAAATTCAGAGACCAGCGCGCCGTGCGCCGCGATGCGGTGCGCCAGGTCGCGATGGCGGGCGGGGTAGATGCGGTCAATGCCGGTACCCATGACGGCGACCGTGCCCGCGCCATCGCGGCCGGCGTCCAGCGCGCCTTCGTGCGCGGCGGCGTCAATACCCAGCGCCAAGCCGCTGATGACCCGCCAGCCGTGTGCGGCCAGATGGCGGGCGAAGGCGCGGGCGTTTTCCTGGCCGCCGGGCGTGGCGTTGCGGGCGCCCACCACCGCCAGCGACGGGCCTTGCAGAAACGCCGGGTCGCCTGCCACATACAGCAGGATGGGCGGGTCGGCGATGGTCAGCAGGCTTTGCGGATAGGTCGGGTCAGCCAGCGTCACGATGTGGCGGCCGGGGCCGCTGACCCATTCCAGCGCGCTCTCCACCAGCGCCGCCATCTCGGCCGGCATCGGGGCGGCCAGTTGCCGCGCCAGCGCTTCCGGAATGTGGCGGGAGAGCGCCGTGGCGCGTTGCGCGTAAATCTGCTCGGGCAGGCCCAGCGCGCTCAACAGCGTACAGGCGCTGGCAGAGCCGATGTTGGGCTCGAGCGATAAGCGCAACCAGGCGGACAGTTCGTCGGAAGAATGCGTAAGCGGCATGAGCAGGGACGGCGGGGTAAGGCGAGTCAGGCGTTAAGGGTCTGGCAGTGTCGCATGCGGGGGCAGCGGGGTGCGGGCCAGGCCGGGACAAAACCGTCACCGCAGCGTCGTTGTAAACGCGTCTGAAAAGCAGGGACACAACCGTGTCGACATCAACGGCGCAATGCCTGACTTAGCCGAAAACTATTAGAAATCAAGACTCTAATGAATTAAACTCTTACCCAAACCTTATTTTGGCGATTCCCCTTCAATGGCTTTACTTCCTATCCTTCGCTACCCGGACCCGCGCTTGCACAAAAAGGCCAAGCCGGTAGCCGAAGTCGACGACCGCATCCGCCAACTGGTGCGCGACATGGCCGAGACCATGTACGACGCGCCCGGCGTGGGCCTGGCCGCAACCCAGGTCGACGTGCATGAGCGCGTGGTCGTGATCGACGTGTCCGAAGACAGCAACGATCTGCTGACGCTGATCAACCCCGAGATCACCTGGCACAGCGACGACTACAAGATCTACGAAGAAGGCTGTCTGTCGGTGCCGGGCATCTACGACGAGGTCGAACGCGCCTCGCGTATCCGCTGCAAGGCGCTGGACATCGACGGCAAGCCCTTCGAGTTCGAAGCCGACGGCCTGCTGGCCGTGTGCGTGCAGCACGAACTGGATCACCTGGAAGGCAAGGTCTTCGTCGAATACCTGTCCAACCTGAAGCAGAACCGCATCAAGACCAAGCTGAAGAAGGCCGAGCGCGAAGCGCTGCGCGACTGATTCCCGGGTTGCTTCCCGCGCGTTGCTTCCCAATTTTCCACTCTTTGGTCCGACACCCCATGCGCCTAGTTTTTGCCGGCACGCCGGAATTCGCCCGTATCGCTTTCGACGCTTTGCGGGCCGCAGGTCACGAGATTCCGCTCGTCATGACTCAGCCTGACCGGCCGGCTGGCCGTGGCTTGAAGCTGACGCCCAGCCCGGTCAAACAGGCGGCTTTGGACGCCGGCATTCCCGTCGCCCAGCCACGCAGCCTGCGTCTGGACGGCCGCTATCCCGACGAGGCCGCCGAGGCTCGCGCGTTGTTGGAGCAGATTGCGCCGGACGTTATGGTGGTGGCGGCCTATGGCCTGATCCTGCCGCAATGGGTGCTGGACCTGCCGCGCCTGGGTTGCCTGAACATCCACGCCAGCCTGTTGCCGCGCTGGCGCGGCGCGGCGCCCATCCAGCGCGCCATTGAAGCGGGCGATGCGCAGACGGGCGTGACCATCATGCAGATGGATCAAGGCCTGGACACGGGCGACATGCTGCTGGAACGCGTGGTACCCATCAACGCTGACACCAACGCCGCGCAACTGCACGACGCGCTGGCCCTGGCCGGTGGCGAAGCCATTGTGCAAGCCCTGAACGCCTTGGCCCAGGGCGGTTTGACGCCAGTGAAGCAACCCGAAGACGGCGTGACGTACGCGGCCAAGCTGGACAAGGCCGAAGCCGCGCTGGACTGCACGCAACCGGCCGACTTGCTGGAGCGCCGCGTGCGCGCCTTCAACCCCGTGCCGGGCGCCAGCATTCGTTTGCCCGGCCTGGCCGACCCGGTGAAGGTGTGGCGCGCGCAGGTGGTTGCGTCTGACGCCACCGGCGAACCCGGCAGCGTGTTGCGTGCCGACGCATCAGGCATCGATATCGCCACGGGCAGCGGCGTGTTGCGCTTGCTGGAGTTGCAGAAAGCCGGTGGCAAGCGCCAGCCGGTGGATGTGTTCGTGCGCGGCTGGCAGCCGGGTTGAACGCTGACGTCTGGCAGCGCGGACCGCTCTGACGGACCCCGACGCTGCCAGCGTGTCTTACGGCTGGCGGCTGGCCAGCAAGTCCAGGTAGGCGCCCGACAGCAGTTGCTTCGCCGACACCCCCAGCCCCTCCATCAAGGTGCGGGCCTCTTCCATGCCATCGCTGGCGCTTTCGCCGTCGCGCAGCACCACTTCCAATTCCAGGAATTCTCCCAGGCCCTCGACGCGGTCCAGGTGGATGCGCGTGCGTCCGGCCATGAACACGACGCGCTGCTTCTTCACGCGGCCGATTGCGCCGTACGCCAGCGTCAGCGCTTCGCGCAAGGTGTCGGGCGAGTCGGTGGGCGAGATCACGTAGAAGCTTTCTTTCGGCCCCTTGTCGTCGGCGCGCTGATAGAAGATAAGCTCGCCCGTGCCATCCGCAAACGCGCGCAGTTTCAGCCGGCCGTGGGTGCAGGCGAAGAAGGTGTCGTCTTGCGCGATGGCAACCGGTTCTTGGCCGGACAAGGCGGCAGCCAAGGGTTCGATGGCGTCCAGGCTATCCACCTGGGCCTTGATTTCCACATTGCGGGCCATGAGCGACACCTCTACGTTGCGATCAGTACAGCGTGCTGGCTACGCGGGCGGGCAAGTCGCGGTCGTAAGTCACGCCATCAAACGTGCCGGCCGTCAGATCCGACAGCACGCGGCCGACGCTGGGCAAAGCGCTGCGCGGCACTTGGGTGGACGCATCCCACAGCCGCGAACGCAGCAGCGCGCGCGAACACTGGAAGTACACGGTTTGCACATCCACGATCAGCACGGAACGCGGCAGCTTGCCATCCATTTCAAAACGCGCCAGCAAGGCCGGGTCAACGCTGATGCGGGCCGTGCCGTTCACGCGCAGGGTCTCGCCCACGCCGGGTATCAGAAACAACAGCGCCACACGCGGATCGGCCAGCACGTTTTGCAGGCTGTCGACGCGGTTGTTGCCGCGGCGGTCGGGCAGCAGCAACGTCTTTTCGTCTTCGACCACCACGAAGCCTGCGGGGTCGCCACGGGGTGACGCATCCAATCCGCCGGGGCCTGATGTCGCCAGCACGGCAAACGGCGCGGCCTCGATGAAGGCGCGATAGTGCGGGTGCACGTGATCCACTTCTTTCTTCAGCGAGGCTTCGCCGGGCGCGCCGTAGAGCGCCTGCAAGGCATCGGCGTCGGTGATGAGGTGCGCGGGATCAGTGTGCATGGCAAGGTTCCGGTTCAGGCCAGGATGGCGGAAAGGTCGTCGACAGCAAGGAATTGTTCGTCCGGGCCGCGTTCACGCAGCGCGTCCATGTGGTTATAGCCCCAAGCGACGGAACCGACACGCACGCCGGCCTTGCGGGCGGCGTCGATGTCGCGCATCTCATCGCCTACCAGCAAGAAACGTTCCGGCGCGATGGTGTGGCGGCGCATCAGGCGGTCGATCTTGGCGGCCTTGCCGAACAGGTCGGTGCCGCATTCATAGTCGTCAAACAGCGCGGCCGTTTCCGCGCCCAGCACGCGCTGCACATTTTCGATGGAGTTCGAGCTCACCACCGCCAGCCGCATGCCGCTGGCCTTCAACTGTGCGAGCGCGGCAGGAATGCCGTCGAACAGGTGCACGCTGGGGTCGATGTCCTGCATCAGCGTGCGCACGTGCGTCATGATCGACGGCAGCTTCCACAGCGGGATGCCCAGATACTTCAGGATCTCGGAGGCTTCGCGGTGGCGCAGCTGGTCGCGTTCCGACAAGTCGATTTTGCGAAAACCATACTTGTCAGCCACCGTGTTGAGGATGGAATTGAACCAGGGCATGGTGTCCGCCAGGGTTCCGTCGAAATCAAAAGCAGCAAGGTCGTATTTCAAGTAATCAATCCGATAGCCGGCTGGCGGCAAGGCCTACTAGCCGTTGGGGTGAAGCAGATAATGGACGACCGGCGCCAGGCCTTCCAGCGGCGGCGCGCTGGCCACGACGCGGGCAGCGTTGGTCCACGGGTAGTCCAGGCCCAGCAGCCAGCCAAAGACGGCGGGCATGTCGCCGGGCGGCAGCGTCACCATGGTTTCGATGGTGATGGTCAGGTCGGTCGCGCGATACGGTTCGGGCTGGAATTTCCAGTCATAGCGGCCACAGCCCACGCGCACGTTGCCGGTGGCCTTTTCCGTCATGCCGACGATCCAGTCGCATTGGTAATCAGGCAGCCGCTCGCCGGACTCGGGGCGCGACAGGTAGAACGTGTACACGTTCTCGTAGGTTTGGCCGAATTTGCGCACCAACGTGTCGGCAATTGCGGCTGCGCCATGCGATTCGGGCGGGAAGGCAATGGCCTGCGTGCGCAGCGCCATTTTCAGCACGGCGTCGGGGGCGAACGCACGCATCATGAAGTGCGGGCGGTTTTCGTCCTTCGCGTGAAAGTAGTCGCGCAGCACAGATTCGGTGCTGGAAGGGGACAACGAATCAGAGGACATTACGTGGGTTTCCGTCATGGTCTTGATATGGGTGTCAGGCGGCCTTGATGGGATCGAACCATTTCGAGACATTGGGCGGCTCGTAAATGGCGTAGCGGTCAAGCAGCACGGCCGGGTCTTCTTCCACCACCAGCATGTCGCGATGCTGCGGACGGATGAAGGCTTCGTCGACGGCATGATCCACAAACTGGACCAGCGCATCGTAGTACCCCGCAATGTTCAGCAAGCCGCAGGGCTTTTGATGCATGTTCAATTGCGCCCAGGTCCAGACTTCGAAGAATTCCTCAAGCGTGCCGGCGCCGCCGGGCAGAGCGATGAAGCCGTCGGCCTTGTCGATCATCATGGCCTTGCGTTCGTGCATGTTCTGCACCAGGTGCAGCTCGGTCAGGCCGCGATGCGCCTGTTCCTTCTTTTGCAGCAACTCGGGAATCACGCCAATCACGCGGCCGCCGCCCGCCAGCACTTCATTGGCGATCACGCCCATGATGCCGACGACCGATCCGCCGTACACCAGGCCCAGATCCCGTTTGACCAGTTCGCGGGCCAGTACGCGGGCTTGCTCGATGTAGTCGGGGCGCGTGCCCGGATTCGAGCCGCAATACACGCAGATGTTCTTCAGAGTCATAAAAGGGTTGCAGATTGCCGGGCCAGTTACAGATTGCGTCACCGGCTTTTCGGGAAGCCGATAGTTTACGCAAGGTTTGACCGAGGGGTTTTCGCCCCTTGGGGGTGGCGCAAAACGGGGGCGGGAGCAATGTTTGGACACAGCAAGATCCGCCATGATCGGTAGACTCAATCATTCGGTACGACTGGATATCCAGCGTCGTCGTGCTTTCACTAACCTAGAGGAGCTAACGATATGGAACAAGCAACCCGAAACCCCCGCCCCTTCGACATGGACGTGAAGGCGATACGCGCCAAGGCGCGTCAGGATATTGAATCTGGCGCCGTCACGGACAGCTACCGTGCAGACCGGCAGACCGTGTTGAAACTGCTGAACGAGGCGCTGGCCACCGAGATCGTCTGTGTGCTGCGCTACAAGCGCCACTACTTCATGGCCCGTGGATTGAACGCCGAACCGGTGGCCGCGGAATTCGCCGAACACGCGGCGCAGGAACAGCAGCACGCGGACCAACTGGCCGAACGCATCGTGCAGCTGGGCGGCGAACCGAACCTGTCGCCCAAGGGCATTCTGGACCGCAGTCACTCCGAGTATGTCGAAGGCAATACGCTGGAAGACATGATCAAGGAAAACCTGATCGCTGAGCGCATCGCCATCGACAGCTATCGCCAGATGATCGAATACATCGGCGAACAGGACTCCACCACGCGCCGCATGCTGGAAGAAATCCTGGCGGTGGAAGAGGAGCATGCCGACGATATGTCGGACTTTCTGGCCAAGACGTAAGCGAAAGCAGCAATAGGAAGACGGATGCGCGACCGCGCAGACGTAAAAAAACCCGGCCTTGCGAGGCCGGGTTTTGTTTTGGGGTGAAGGCGTTTTTCGCTTTTCGCCTTGCCCGCCACGATCAGATCACGTCGCCCCACAGGTCGTATTCGTCGGAGTCCGTGACGCGCACGCGCACCATGTCGCCCGCCTTCAAGGGCTTGTCCGAACTGACGTAGACACAGCCGTCGATCTCGGGCGCGTCGGCGCTGCTGCGGCCCACGGCGCCGTCTTCGTCGACCTCATCAATCAGCACATCGATCTCGCGGCCGACCTTGCGGGCCAGGCGCGCGGTCGAGATGCCTTGCTGCAATTCCATGAAGCGTTCCCAGCGGTCTTGCTTCACGTCGTCCGGCACGGGGTTGTCCAGCAGATTCGCGGGCGCGCCTTCCACCGGCGAATACTGGAAACAGCCCACGCGGTCCAGCTGCGCTTCCTGCATCCAGTCGAGCAGGTACTGGAAGTCTTCCTCGGTTTCGCCGGGAAAACCCACGATGAAGGTCGAACGAATGGTCAGGTCGGGGCAGATCTCGCGCCAGCGCTTGATGCGCGCCAGCGTCTTGTCTTCAAACGCCGGGCGCTTCATGGCCTTCAGGATGCGCGGGCTGGCGTGCTGGAAGGGAATGTCCAGGTACGGCAGGATCTTGCCTTCCGCCATCAGCGGAATCACTTCGTCCACGTGCGGATACGGGTACACGTAGTGCAGGCGCGTCCAGATGCCCATTTCGGACAAGGCCAGACAGAGCTCGGTCATGCGCGTCTTGACCGGGCGGCCGTTCCAGAACCCGCTGCGGTACTTCACATCCACGCCGTAGGCGCTGGTGTCTTGCGAGATCACCAGCATTTCCTTCACGCCGGCTTTGACCAGGCGCTCGGCTTCGCTCAAGACATCGCCCACCGGACGGCTGACGAGGTCGCCGCGCATCGACGGAATAATGCAGAAGCTGCAACGGTGATTACAGCCTTCCGAGATCTTCAGATACGCGTAGTGGCGCGGCGTGAGCTTCACGCCTTGCGGCGGCACCAGATCCAGATAGGGGTTGTGGTCCTGCTTGGGCGGCGCGGCCTCATGCACGGCGCGCACCACCTCTTCATATTGCTGAGGGCCAGTCACCGCGAGCACGCTGGGGTGCACCTTGCGAATCACCGATTCCTCAACGCCCATACAGCCGGTGACGATCACCTTGCCGTTTTCGGCCAGCGCTTCGCCAATGGCTTCCAGCGACTCCGCCTTGGCGCTGTCGATGAATCCACAGGTGTTGACGACGACGACGTCCGCGTCGTTGTACTCGGGCGTGACTTCGTACCCTTCGGTGCGCAGTTGGGTCAGGATGCGTTCGGAGTCGACCAGGGCTTTAGGACAGCCCAGGCTGACGAAGCCGACTTTGGGGGAAGACATGGAATACCTCGGTGGGCGCGAGCCGGCGCCAATGATCAAAAGCTGCGCAATTTTAGCGCGGGCAGAGCGGGGGCCGTTATTTTAGGGGAAACCGCCGAAAATCAAAGGGTTACTTGCATGGGGCCGGGCGCAATGTGTCCCAGGCGCTGCGGCGCCGTTCCCTGGCAGGGACGGAAAAGTGAAAATCTGAAAATTACTAAAATCCATCAACGTCGCCGAATAGCATTAAAACGTCGTTCAAATATTAGTAAAAATCAGATTTTGACCCATTGCGGCGATTTCTTGTGGTTATTGGCTATCTTGTATCGCAAACTACATCCACATTTAGTTTCATCGAGATAGATGGCGCCCGCGGCTCGCTGCGGCGCCGAACCGTTATGAATTCCCTTTGGTGCCGGCGTGTCGCCGCAAGTATTTTGATCGCGGCGGGCGCTTTTCCCACCGAGCCCATCGCGCAGACTCCGCCGGAAGCGGTGCTGCGACCCGTGGAGGTTGAACGCAGACAAGAGCAAGAACTGGACGCCCAGCGCGCCCGCGCGGCCGAGCGTCCGGACGTCATGTCCTCGGGCGGCGATAGCGATCCGGCCGGGCTGGAGCTGCCCGTTGAGACGCCTTGCTTCGTGATTCGCGATCTGTCCTGGGAGCAAGCCGCGCCGCCCACGGCCATGGCTGAGGCCGCAAGCGGCGTCATCGTCGGCCACTGCGTCGGCGGGCAAGGCTTGCGCCGCTTGCAAGACCATCTGAATGGTTTGCTGATTCAAGGCGGGCAGGTCACCGCGAGGGTCGTCGTGCCTGAACAGTCCCTGGCCGCCGGGGTGCTGACCTTGCGCTACTTGCCGGGCCGCATTTCCGGCGTGCAAGACGAAGGCGCCATCGGCTGGTGGCGCACCGCGATGCCGACTGGCCCCGGCGGCAATTTGAATCAGCGCGATCTGGACCAGGCGTTGGAGAACATTCGCCGGCTTCGCGGCCAGTCCGACGCCGCCATCGATGTCGCTCCGGGCCCGGAACTGGGCGACTCCGACATCATCCTGCGCCCAGGCACCGGCAAACGCTGGCATGGCTATGTGGGCGGCGACAACGGCGGGCTGGATGCCATCGGCAAGTATCAGGTCAACGCCGGGCTGACCCTGGATTCCCCTTTGTTCCTGTACGACCAGCTGTCCGTCGCGTGGAACAGCAACGCGCGCTGGCGCGACGCGGATTCAAACACGCGGGCGGCGTCCATCCACTACAACATTCCGTTTGGCTACTGGGCCGTGTTCGCCAGCGCCAGCAAATCCACCTATCGCCAAGCCGTGGCCGGCTTCGATGAGCCCATCGTCTACGGGGGCACGACCAAGCAGCTGCAAGCGGGCGTGTCGCTGGTGCCTTATCGCGGCGCCGATTACAAGGGCACGGCGACGTTGGCCCTGCTGCGCAAACGCGTTGGCAGCACGTTGAACGATGAGCCCATCGATGTTCAACGGCGCGACGTCACGGGCTACGACTTGAACGTTGCGCACCGCCACTATCTGGGCCGCGCGGTGCTGGACATGGGCGCAGGCGTGCGCGGCACGTTGACCGGCTTGTCCGACCAGCCCGGCTACGTCTACGGCAAGCCCGACTGGAACGGCCGCAGCACCATCGTTGCCGCCAATGCCGGCCTGTACCTGCCGTTCCAGATGGCGGACCAACCCTGGGCCTACCACGTGAACTGGCAAATCCAGCATGCCAAGACGGCTGTGGTGCCCTCGGACTATTTCACCATCGGCAACCGCTATGCGGTGCGTGGTTTCGACGGACAGATGACCTTGGCGGCCGAAGACGGCTGGACGCTGCGCAACGACTTGTCGCTGGGGCTGGACAACATGCTGGGAGCGCCCGGCCATCAACTGTATGCGGGCGTGGACGTGGGGCGCGTGGGCGGCGAATCGGCGCAATGGTTATCGGGGCGCACGTTGGCAGGAGCGGTCACCGGACTGCGCGGGCGCTTATCGGTTCCGTACGTTCAAGCCAGCTACGACCTGTCTGCCGGTTGGCCGCTGAAAAAACCTGAGTCGTTAAAAACCGCCTCTACCGTTTTCGCCGCCGCCTTGATGTTCGAGTTCTGATGCCGCGGCCTTGTGCCGCCGGCTTTCCTGATTGATCTGGTCGACATCGCCCGGGGCTTGTGCCCGGGGCGCGACGGCTTACGCCGATGTCGACCCTTACGTTACCCGGGTTCGCATGATGTCCAAGCTTCGTTCGATGATTGTCTGGTCCGTCGTTTTCTTGCAGGTCTGGTCGCCAGTGCTGGCGCAGACCCTGCCGATCACGGTCGACCGAAGCGTGGCGGGCGCCAAGCCTGCCGTGGGCGTGACCAATGGGGTGCCGGTGATCAACATCGCGCCGCCCAGCGCCGGTGGCGTGTCGAACAACCGCTACACACAGTTCAACGTGGGTCCGTCCGGCGCGGTGCTCAACAACAGCGGCGGCGCCAGCCAGACGGAGCTGGCGGGGCAGGTGGCAGGCAACACCATGCTGGGCAACCAGCGCGCAACCACCATCCTGAACCAGGTCACCGCGCCGAACCCCTCGCAATTGCTGGGCACGTTGGAAGTGGCCGGCAACCGCGCCAACGTCATCGTCGCCAACCCCGCCGGTATCACCTGCAACGGCTGCGGCTTCTTGAACGCCGACCGCGCCACATTGACGACTGGGCGGCCGCAGATCGGTACGGATGGACGTATCGGCTTTGACATTGCATCGGGCAACATCCGCGTCGATGGCGCCGGGCTGAACGGCGCGAACCTTGGCCAGGTGGATTTGCTGGCCCGCACGTTGGAAATCAACGCAGGCGTGTGGGCCGACAGGCTCAACGTCACGGCCGGCGCTGCGCGGGTCGATTACGAAACGGGCGTTGTGTCCGCACGAGCCGGGCAAGGCGTCACGCCCGAGGTGGCGCTGGACACGGCCGCGCTGGGCGGCATGTACGCCAACAGCATCCGGCTGATCGGCACCGAGGCCGGCGTAGGCGTGAACATCGGCGGCAACCTGGTGGCGCTGACGGGCGACCTGCACGTCAACGCGGCGGGAGACGTGCGCATTGCGTCCAGTGGCACCGTACAGGCGGCGGGCGCGCTTCAGGTCGACAGCGGCCGGGACCTTGCCGTGCAGGGAATCGCGCAGGCCGCGGGCGCGGCCACGTTGACCGCGCGCCGCGATGCAACCATCTTGGGCGCGGTCGGGGCTGGCGGACCGTTAAGCGTGCAGGCTGGCAAGAATGTGATTGTCGGCGCGCAAGGCAGTTTGCGGACGCAGGATGCATTGAGCGTGGTCGCCGCCAGGGATCTGGTGCTGTCGGGTCACTTGCTGACGGCGGATCAGAACATCCGCGCGGTGGCCTCACGCAATCTGAGGATGACTGGCGCGCAGGTTCCCGCAGTTCAGCCCGACGCGGGCGTGGCGAATGGCAGCGGCAACGGCAACGGCAATAACCCCGGCAACGGCGGTACCGGCAACGACAACGGCGGCAACGGGGATGCGGACAAGCCTGGAAAGGGCGCATCGGCCAGCATTGCGGCATCCGGCAAGCAGGCAAGCGGGGCGTCGGAAACTCCCGGCGTCGTTTCCGCCAAGGCAGGCGTCTCGCTGCAAGCCGGGCGCGACCTGGTACTGCCGCGACAGGTATACACGTCTGGCACGTTGTTGGCCCAGGCAGGCGCCAACATGGTTTCCGAAGCGGGCGCGCAGGCACAGTCGGCAAACGGCATGACGATGCGCGCGGGCGCAGACGCCAATCTGGCGGGCGCGGCCTTGACGGATGGCGCACTGTCGATCGACGCGGCGCGAAATCTGCGCATGGAAGGCAGCGCGCTGGCCTACGGCGGCGGCCTTGATCTTAAGAGTGGAAACGATCTGCGGCTTGGCCAGGCCAGCCGCGCGCAGGGCAAACGCATCGTGGTGGACGCCGATGGCGATGTCCGCACGGGCGGTGAAATGGCGTCCGAGGGAACCGTCGACCTGAAGGCGGGCGGCAATGGCCTGCTGACAGGCGCGCTGAGCGGCAATCAAGGCGTGGCCGCGCGGGCGGCTGGCACGATGGGTATCACCGGCGCGGCCGGCGCCGCACAAGGCGCACTGACGCTGACGTCGGGCGGTGACCTGTCCATTGGCGGCAGCGGCAGCGTACGGGCCAGCGGTCCGGTCACATTGCGTTCCAAGGGCGCCTTGAATGCGGCCGGCACGGTGTCATCCATGGCGGCGCTGACGGCGCAGGCCGCGCATGACGCCAAGGTCGACGGCAAGCTGTTGGCAGGCGGCTCGTTGCAGCTTCAGGCTGCGGGCCAGATGGCGGCAGGCGCGAATGCACGGCTGCAATCCGAAGGGGCGATGACGCTGCTTGCCGGTCAGGACTTGTCCTTGGCGGGCGAAGCGGAAACCAATGCGGGCCTGAAGTTGGATGCCGGGCGCGACTTGCGCATCGATGGTGCGGCGCGCGCTTACTCCGGCGCGCTCTCGATGAACGCGGGCAATGCAGTGCAGCTGGGCAAGACCAGCCGTGCGCAAGGCGACGGCGTATCCGTGCGAGCGGGCGGCGATCTTATCGCTGATGGCTCGGTGGGTGCGCGCGGCGACATGGCATTGACGGCGGGCGGGGACGCGCGGGTCGGCGGTCAGGCGCAGACCACGGGCAAACTGAACCTGCAAGGCGCGGGCAATGTCACGGTCGGCCAGGGCGCAAGCATCGACGCTGAACGCAGCGCGGTCGTCAAGGCGGGGCAAAACATCCTGATCGCTGGCGCGCTGCGCAGCAATGACGGCAATCGCGTTGAAGCCAAGGGCGCGTTGCGTCTGGATGGCGAAACGTCTGCCGCACAAGGCGGGCTGGAGATGCTGGCGGGCGGTGACCTGTTGGTCGGCAAGCAGGGTAAGGCCGTGGCGGGCGCGACGTTGCGTGGCGAAAGCGGCGGCGTCCTGAGGATGGATGGTGCGCTGTCCAGCAAGGGCGCGCAGACACTGGCGGCGGTGCGCGACATCGCCGTGGGCGGGCAACTGCTATCCGGCGACACGCTGTCATTACGCGCGGGCCAGGACTTGGGCATCCGCGCGGCCGCACAGCTGCAATCGGCCACGAACATGGCCTTGAACGCAGGGCGGAACGCAGATCTGTCGGGCACGGCTACCAGCGACGGCGCGATTGTGATCAACACGGTGCGCGACCTGAACTTTGACGGCGCGGCGCAGGCGTACGGTGGCTCGCTTGACTTGAATAGCGGCAACGATCTGCGTTTGGGTGAAAGGAGCCAAGCTCAGGGCGTAGGCGTTGCCGTGGCCGCCGCGCGCGACCTTTACACAAACGGCGACGTATCCGCCGTGGGCCCGGCGGTGCTGACGGCGGGCAATCGAGCAATGCTCGGCGGCAAGCTTGGCGCCGATGGTGATCTGACGTTGCGGGCGGCGGGTGCGGCCCACGTCACCGGTGCATTCGAAGCCACCGGCAGCGCGGCCTTGGCAGGCGGTGGCGATGTTGGGCTGGCGGGTAGCCTGCGCAGCAACCTGGGCACGCAAGTGAACGCGCTGGGCAAGCTGGATCTCACCGGCACGGTGGATGCGGCGCAGGGCGCAGTGACCCTGGCGTCGGGCGATGACCTGTCCATTGGCACAAGCGGCCGCGTCAATGCGGCAGGGCCAGTGGCCTTGCTTGCCGGGGGCGCGCTGAATGCGGCGGGCACGGTGTCGTCGTTGGCAGCGCTGACGGCGCAGGCGGCACGTGACGCCACCATCGACGGCACACTGCTGGCGGGCGGAAATCTGCTGCTTCAAGCGACCGGCATGGTCGCGGCAGGTGCCCATGCGCGCCTGCAATCGGAAGGGGCCATGAACGTGCGTGCCGGCCAGAATCTGGCCATGGCGGGCGAAGCGCTGGCCAACGCGGGCATCACCCTGGACGCGGGTAACGATCTGCGCGTCGACGGCGCGGCGCGAGCCTACGCGGGCGCGCTGACCCTGAACGCGGGCAAGGCGCTGCAACTGGGCGAGTCCAGCCAGACTCAGGGCCAGGGCATATCGGCGCAGGCGGGCAGCGATCTGTACGCGGCAGGCACGATGGGGTCGCGCGGTGCGATTGAATTGGCTGCGGGCCGCGATGCGCGAGTGGACAGCACTGCGTCGGCCAGTGGCGACGTGTCGCTTGTCGCCAAGCGCGATCTGGACATGGGTCGGGCGGCGCAATGGGAAACCGAGGGCGCGTCGCGCGCGACAGCGGGCAACGATATAACGCTATCTGGCGCATGGCGGGGCAACGGCGACATCAACGTGGCCGCCATCGGCGCACTGACGGTGGATGGCGAAATGGCTGCCAGCATTGGCGGCCTGGACCTCAGTGCGGGGCGCGACCTGTCGGTTGGCGCGTTGGCGCGCATTGCGGCGGCAGGGCCCGCGCGTGCAAAGACCGACGGCAACCTTCATGTGGCGGGCAAGGTCAGCTCATTGAAGGCGTTGACCTTGCAGGCTGCGCGCAACGCAAGCATCAGCAATCAGCTTTATGCGGGTGGCGCGCTGGACGTGCGGGCGGGCCATGCGTTGACCGCGGCGGGCGGATCACACCTTCAGTCCGATAGCGCACTGGCGCTGCAAGCGGGTCAAGATCTGAACATCGCCGGGACCGCGTTGTCCGAAGGCGGCATGGCGCTGTCGGCCGCGCGCGATCTGCGCGTAGAGGGCAATGCGCTGGCCTACGGCGGCACGCTGGCGTTGAAGAGTGGCGACGATCTGCTGCTGGGCTCGGGCAGCCAGCTGCAAGGGCAGGGCGTTCACGCGCAGTCGGGCCGCGACATTGCCGCCAATGGTGTGCTGGTGTCCAAGGGCGATGCGCAATTGCGGGCCGGCCGGGATGTCGGGGTCGACGGCAAGGTGGGCGTGGATGGCTCGCTGAATATGGCTGCAAAGAACGACGTGCGCGTCGGCACGCTGGGGCAGTTGGAAGCCTCCGAGAGCGCGCGAATCCAGGCGACGGGCGCGGCGACAATCGCAGGCGCCGTTCGCGGCGATCAAGGCGCGTTGATACAGAGCGGCGGCGCAATGGCGCTGACGGGCACGGCGGCGTCGGCGAAGGGTTCGTTGCAGCTGATCGCCGCACAAGAGATGGTGCTGTCGTCTGACAGCCGAGCGCTGGCGGGCGGTGCTTTGCTGGCGCGCGCGGGCGCTTCGCTCATGGCGGCTGGCACGATGTCATCACTGACCGATCTGGTTCTGGATGCGGCGTCCAACATCACGCTGGCCGGCCAGAATCTGGCGACGGGTTCGATCAGTGCAAAGGCCGGCGCCGGCCTGACTGCCTTGGCGGGCTCGCGGGTGCAGGCGGATGGAACCGTAGCGATCCACGCGGATAGCGCGGCGTTGTCCGGCGCGCTTGTCGCCGGACAGGCGGCGCAGTTGCGCACGCAGCACGATTTGACGGTGGACGGCACTGTGCTGGCCGATACGGGCACGCTGTCTGTCAGCAGCGGCGGCAACATGACGCTGGGCGGCGCAAGTGAACTGCAAGCAAGCGGAAAACTGATTGCCAAGGCCGACGGGAAGCTGCTTGCAGCGGGTACCGTTTCCAGCGAAACCGACATCGCCCTGACTGCGGGTACGGACGCTGAATTGCATGGCAAGACGGTCGCCAACGGAACTCTTGAAATCGATGCCGCCGGAAATCTGACGGTAGCCGACAAGGCCCTGGCGCAAGGCAGCCGCAAGTTGCTGATGGCTGCGGGCCAAGACTTGCGTATCGCTGGCACGGCAGGCACTGCAAACGGCGCGGTCACCCGGGACGCCATGGGTGGCACGCTGCGCGCGCAGGCCGGTGGCGATCTGGTCATTACGGACACGGGCACGGTCACCGCAGGTTCCCCCGTCGCATTGAAGGCGGGCCGCAACATCCACATTGACGGCATCGCAACGGCGCTGGCCGGCGCGCTGCAAGCAGACGCCGGCGCCAAGCTGCAAGTGGGGGCGGCCGGCAGAATGCAAGCTTCCGACGGCCTTGCCGCAAGCGCGGGCGCCGATCTGGATACCGACGGCGTCATTGCCGCTGGCGGCGGCCTCACGCTGGCTGCGGGTGGTAGCGCCCGATTGGGCGGCGTCGTGGCGGCGTTGGGCGAGCGCGCGGCAGGTGATGCGCTGATCTCTGCACAGCATGATTTGGTCGTGAAGCAAGGCGGACAGGTCCAGGCCGCTGGGGCGCTGAGCGCACGTGCAGGTCAAGACCTGAGCGCCTTGGGCGTATTGAGTTCGGTAGCGGACATGGCGTTGGCCGCCGCGAGCGATGTGCGAGTGGACGGCACCGCGGCTTCCGATGCGAACCTGACACTGACCGGACGTGACGTAACCGTCGCCGCGTCGGGTCTTGCGCAAGCAGGCGGCGCACTGGCCGCCACCGCGCAACGCGCCATGTTTGCCGCCGGCCGCATGTTGGCCGGACATACGCAAACCCTGATCGCGGGTGACCACTTGACGGTAGACGGCACGGTTGCCGCGCTGAATGGTGACCTGACGCTGACTTCGCGGCAAGGCGATCTGGTACTCGGCGCGGCATCGACCGTACAGTCCAGCGGCGCGTTGTCGGCCGATGCCGGCGCTGCGTTGCGCACGCAAGGTTCGCTCGCTGCGGGCCAGGGCATGCGCCTGCAAGCGGGCACGGATGCCGCGCTGGGCGGCATCGCCGCAACCCAGGCGGGCGATCTGAACGCGCGCGCGGCGGGCAACCTGGCGGTTGCCGCAGAGGGCCGCCTTCAAGCGGCCGGCGCACTGGAATTGGTGGCCGGCGGTACGTTGGCCAACGCGGGCGTTGCATCCGCCCAGCAAGACGCTCGCCTGAACGCGGGCGCAGCATTGTTGAATCAGGGTTCGGTCCTGGCGGGGGGTGACGTGCTCGTCACCACGCCGGGCGTGCTGACCAACGCCGGCCGTTTCGTGGCCGGCATGAACGGCGACGGCGTCCTTAACCAGCCCGGCAGCCTGACGCTGACGGCGGGCGACCTCATCCATCACGGCACCAGTCTTGCTGGCAAAGACCTGACGCTTACCGCAGGCCGCCTGGATCTTGCGCACGGCACGCTGTCCGCATTGGGCAACGTCACGCTTGCCACGCCGGGCGATATCGACACGCGCAATGCCGTCGTGCAAGGCGGCGGCCTGGATATCACTGCCGACAATCTACACAACCAGGCAGGCAAACTGACCTCGACCGGCGCCGCGACCCTGACGTTGGGTGGCAAGCTCGACAACACCGACGGGCTGATCGCCGCGGCGGGCGACTTGAACATCGCCGCCGCCACGGTCGTCAACCGCGCGGGCACGTTGGCTGGTGGCAATTTGGTGCTCAAGGCGGATGGCGCGCTCGACAACCGCGCCGGTCTGATCCAGGCCGATAACGCACTGACATTGACGTCGGCCTCGCTGGACAACAGCGCCACGCTGACAGCGGATCGTGCAACGCCAAAGGGCGTGTTGGGCAAGGTGATCGCCATTGTGGCGGACCGCGTCGACAACCAAGGCGGCTCGATCCAGGCAGGCGAGGACCTGACCCTGACCACGCGGGAGCTGGATAACCAGGGCGGCGAGGTCGCCGCGCAGGGCAACGCCCGCATCGTGGCCGACACGTTGAAAAACGGCCAAGGCAAGCTGCTGGCGGGCAACAGCCTGACCGTCATCGCGCAGGTCTTGCACGGCCTGGGCACACTGCAATCGGCGGGCGATCTTACCTTTCAATATGCGGGCGCGTTGAATCAGACGGGCGACCTCTCCAGTGGCCGCGACATGAACTTGTCCTTGGGCGGCGCGCTGCACAACAGCGCCACCATCAGCGCCGGGCGTGACTTGAGCATCAAGGCGGACTCGCTGGTCAACCAGGCCAGCGGTCAGCTTCTGGCCGGAGGCGCCAATACGCTCAACGTCGCGCAGGGCTTGACCAATGCAGGGCTGATCGATGGCGCCGCCACGCACATCAACGCCAGCCGCGTGGATAACCTTGCCCGCATCTACGGCGACAAGGTCGCGATTCAGACCCAAACACTCGTCAACAGTGCAGGCGTGGGCGGCGGCGCCGTCATCGCGTCCCGAGGCGCCATGGACCTGGGCGCCGCAACGCTCGTGAATCGCGAGCACGCGCTGATCTATGCCGGTGCGGATCTTGCCATCGGCGGCGCGCTGGATGCCGGCGGCAACGCGGCAGGCCAGGCGGGATCGCTGTTGAACACGGGTTCCACCATCGAAGCGGCGGGCGATGCCCGCATTTCGGCGGCGTCGCTGTTGAACCAGAACGCCGGCTACACCAGCCAGACCGTGCAGGTTGCGTCGCAGTCAAAGGTGTACTTCACACCGGCCGGCAGTACCGACATGTACGACGCCGAGACGCACTGGTTGTGTGACGAGGTCACGCCCCAGTGCAGCAAGGACCCGGCTTGGCTGGACGACGATCCCGAGCGCATGTTCCTGCTGCCGTCCGACAAGTACCCGGCGGCGCGCTACGGCCCGCCGTTCGACTACACACCCGGCGGAAGGCGCCAGGCGGGTGTCAGCGCGCCGATTGCACTGGCCTTTACCCCGGCCGACGTCGCTTGCAGTGGCGGCGACGCCGGAGGCGGATGCTGGGACGTGCCTGAATGGTTCGGCTATGGCACCGACGCGCGCATCTGGTCGGTGTTCGGCGTCACGCCGCCGACGGGCTCTTTGCCTGTGTGGGTTCCCCCGGAAGCTCCCTGCTTTACCAACAGCCCCGCGTGCCTTGCGGAAGCCGCGCGCCGCAAAGCCTTTGAAGCGGCCTATGCCGCTTACACGGAGCCATACAAAGCGCTGGACGCGCGCATCCGCGCATTCAACGCCGATTTCAACAACCGGCTGGTTGGCACGCTGACCTATTACCAGGTCAACGAAACGGTCACCGAGACGCGCACGCTGTCCTCGGACCCGGGCAAGATCCTGTCCGGCGGCGCAATGACGTTGGCCGGCACGGTCACCAACGACAAGAGCCAGATCGCAGCGGGCGGGGCGCTGCATGTAGCGGGCCCGGCCATCAACAACATCGGCGCGGGCGGACAGCGCACCGTGACGCGCCAAGGCACGGCCACGGTTTCGCAGGCGCGCTCCAAGGACCGCAAGGAATACTCCAGCCCGTACACCGCCACTCTGGCGGGGCAGGCCATTGAACTGCCTGTGGGAACCTCGGGCGGATACACCAGCGTCACGCTTGACGGATCGGCGCCCGGCGCCACGGGCGTCGGTAAGCCTGGGCCCGTACTGGTCGCCAGCCTGGATCTGCCCGGTGGAACGGTGGTGCGCACCGTTTCGAACCCGGCCAGCATCCCCGACAACCAGCTGTTTGCAGTGGACAAGCGCCCCGACGCGCCTTACATCGTCGCCACCGATTCGCGCTTCATCGGCCAACGCCCCACCGTGTCCAGCGACTATCTGTTCGACCTGCTGCGCCAGCCGGACGCGCTGCCGGGAACCACGGTAGCGGGCAGCGCAGGGGCAGGTGCCGGGCTTGCCGGTCAGCACGCTGACAAGCCTGCCGATCCCAGCCACGTCCAGGCCACCATCGGCAAGGGCGCCGTCACGTCGCAGGGGCCGGCAGGCCCCGCAGTAGGCGCTGGTTCGAGCGTAGACGTGCAGCGTCTTGACGCCCCGACGGCGTCCGCGGCCGGTAACACGGTGCTGGCCAACGGCAGCACCGTAACAGGCAACCCCGTGCAAGACGCCAAGACGCTGTCTGGCGCGCGGCTGGCGGGCTGGGACGCTCTGGTTCCGCCCGGCGCCAAGTTCCTGACGCCTTCGGGTCAACCCAAGCGACTGGGTGACGGATTCTACGAGCAAAAGCTCGTATCCGATCAAATACTCGCCACGACCGGTCAGCGCTTCCTGGGCCGCTTCAGCGACAACGACAGCCAGTACAAGGCCTTGATGGCCGAAGGCGCCAAATTCGCCCGCGACCACAACGTCAAGGTGGGTGTTGCGCTGACTGAAGCCCAACAACGCCAGCTAACCAGCGATCTGGTGTGGCTGGTGGCCGAAACGGTCACCCTGCCTGATGGCAGCACAGAAACCGCATTGGTGCCGAAGGTGTACCTGGTCGTGCGAAAAGACGACTTGAAAGGCGACGGCACGCTGATGGCCGGACGCGACGTCAAGCTGGCGGCGGACGGTGATATCAACAACAGCGGCACGATCGGCGCGCGCCATGCCACCGTCATGAGCGCATCGAACATCGTCAACCAGGCAGGCGGCCTGGTCCAGGGCGCCACCGTGGATCTTTCCGCGCGCACCGACCTGACCAACCTGGTGTCGCTGATCAAGGGAAATTCCGTCGCACTGAAGGCGGGGCGCGATATCGCGCTGACCTCCACATCAGCGTCGGAGAATCACGGCGCGACGTGGGGTTCACACATCTCGGGCGTCTCTCGTGTGGACGCCGGCAACCTCAGCATGCAGGCAGGACGCGACGTCACCTTGACGGCGGCGCAGGTGGCCGCCAAGGACGGCGTGCGGGTGCAAGCGGGCCGGGATATCAATCTGGCCACGCTGGAGGAGAGTCATGGCGAATCGCTGGTTCTGAACAGGAAGAATCGGCATGACCTCGCCACCAGCAAGGAAATCGGTTCGAGCATCGATGCGGGCGGCAACGTCACGTTGATCGCGGGGCAGGACGTCAACGCGCGAGTGGCTGATGTTACGGCCGGAAAACAGTTGGGCGTCGCGGCGGGCCGCGATATCAACCTGACGGCCGGTGTGCAGGGCGGTTCGGCTTACGACGAAACGCACTACAAAACCCGTGGTTTCCTGTCGTCGAAGACCACGCATACCAAAACGGCCAGTGATTGGACCGACGCCAAGGGCTCCAACTTCATGGGCGATACCGTTGCGCTCATGGCCGCACGCGACTTGACCGTGCAGGGTTCCAACGTGGTCGGTGACCACGACGTAATGCTGACGGCCAATCGGGACCTCACGATCGAGGCTGCGGCGGAATCGTACAAAGACTATCAGTACGAGAAAGTCACGAAATCGGGATTGGGCGGCGGCGGCGGATTCAACATCGGCTACAGCAAGCAAGCGCGAACCGATTGGATGAAGGGCGAGAGCGGCGGCTATTCCAGCAGCACCGTGGGCAGTGTCGGTGGCAACGTGGTCATCGATGCGGGCCGCAATGTCGGCGTGTTCGCCAGCAACGTGCTGGCGCAGGACGGCGATATTTCGATCGCAGGCCGCGACGTCGCCATCGTGGCTGGCGTGGGTGAAGCCCGTCAACACGAGTATCACGAGCTCAAGCAATCCGGTCTCACGATCGGAATGGCCGGAGGCGTGCTGGGCGCGGCGCAACAGATTCACGGCACGCTCAAGCAAGCAGGTGAAGCCAAGAGCGGCCGCCTGGCGGCCGTCAAGGTCGGGCAGGCCGCGTATCAGGCGGTGCAGGCTGATCGCATGATGGACGCGGCAAAGGGCCCCGAGGCGACCACAGCACAAAAGGAAGCCGCAAGCGCCCAGATCCAGATCAGTCTGAGTTCCAGCAAATCCGCCAGCGAGACTAAGCGCACGCAAGAGACTGCGTTTGAGTCGTCCATCATGGCGGGGGGGAACGTATCCATTGCGGCGCTGGGCGAGAAGGGAGTCGCCGGGTCTGGGAACCTGTCAATTGTCGGAAGCGACGTCACCGGCAAGAACGTCCTGCTGGCATCAACGAATGATCTCTACCTTTTGAGCCAGGCACAGACCTCAACAGAAACCTCGACCAACAAAAACAGCGGCTGGAAGGTCGGTGTTGGCATCGGCGTCTCCGATAGCGGCAGCGGCGGGGGCATCAATATCTTCGCCAGCGGTTACGCGGGCAAAGGCAACGCCCACGGCAACGGCACGACCTACCAGGAAACCCAGATCAGCGCCCGTGACAACCTGACGCTGATCTCGGGCCGGGACACCGTACTGATGGGCGCGCAAGCGCGCGCCGACAGCATTCGCGCCGACATTGGCCGCAACCTGACTATCGCCAGCCAGCAGGACACGGACCGCTACAACGCCAAGCAAAGCCAGGTCAATGCAGGCGGCAGCTTCAGCTTTGGCTCCATGACCGGCAGCGCGTATATCGGCGCCAGCATCGGCAAGACCAAGTCCAACTACGACAGCGTCATCGAGCAATCGGGCCTATATGCAGGGACCGGCGGCTTTGACATTTACGTCGGCAAGCACACGCAACTGGATGGGGCGGTGATCGCCAGCGACGCGGAAGCGGCGAAGAACAAGCTGTCCACGGAGACGTTCGGCTTTACCGATTTGGAGAACAAGGCCGCATACAAGTCCACGACTGCTGGTGTGAACCTTGGTATGTCGGGCGCATTCGACGTTGCCAATAAGGGCGGTGCGAATGGGATCGGTCCCTCGGGATTGAGCTTTGGTCATACCAGCGGCAGCGATTCCGGCACGACCTACGCCGCCATCGCGCCGGGCGCGATCGAAGTGCGCTCGGAAAAGGAAACCGGCCGCGACAGCACGGCGGGCCTAAGCCGGGACACCGCAGGCGCGAATGGCAGCATCGGACAGATCTTCGACAAGGATAAGGTCCGCGAGCAACTGGAGTTCCAACAGGCGTTTGGCCAGTTGGGGATGCAGATTGCGGGGGACGTGCTGAATGATCTGAAGAAGGATGACCCTGACCTTTGGGGAGAGGGCGAGGCGGGCGCGATTGCCATGCACGCAGCTATTGCGGGTATTGGTGCGGCATTGGGGGGAGGGAATGTCGCAGGGGCGATTGCGGGGACGATCGCGGGGGACTTGGCGAGCAACCTTGTGCAGGATCAGATCGCTCTGGCGGTGGCAGATTTGCCTGTCGAACTTCGCAGCCAAGTCTACAAGGTCATTACGAACGTGGTCGCGAGTGCGGCAGGGGGACTTGCAGGCGGCCTAAGCGGAGCAGGAGGTGCAGCCGCATCGAATATGTTCAACCGCCAATTGCATCCCTCTGAGACTGAATGGATTGAAAAGAATGCCAAGCTCTACGCGTCGAGGAAGGGGATACCCGAGGAGGATGCGTTAAAGCAATTGGCCGCCCAAGCCTATCGGCAAGTGCAGACGGGGGCAGAGGGAGCTTGGGATGCAGAAGCGCAGGCGTTTTTAAAGCAGGCGCACGGCATGTTGCCCGACGGCGGGTACATGTTTTACGCGCCTCCGTTTCAGCGGAACGATTCAGCAATGTATGCAGAGAATCTGCCTATGCTCGCTGACTTCTACGTGAAAAACGGGCTTCAGTTTCCTGCCGAAGGCAAAGTGGTGGACGCGGCAACCAGGAATGCGCAAAGCCTGAACTTGATGTCTAATTTGACATTCACTGCGGGCGGTGTTTCTGCCGCTTTGGCGTTGGCGGGGCTTCCACCAACATTAATTTCTTGGGCGTTTGCAAATCCCGCTGATGCCGTAACCATTGGCGTCATATCCGCAGAAACGGCCGCGGCTATTCAAAGTGGCGCTGTTCTGCCAACTTCCGTTTTGGCTGGCCCGCTTAATGCGCCGGGGAAGGTGCTTGGTGCAAAGGGTGTAGGAGAAGTAACTACTACTGCGCCGCGTACTCCGTTAGCAGGTCCGGCGGGTAATTGGAAAAACTACACTCACGCCGAGGCTGTAATTCAGACCCAAGCATCGGGTCGGTTAGTTAATGCAGAAAAAGCGGTTATTGATCCGAATAAAGTTACATCTTATGCATTGAACTCGGAGCATCCAGTTGGAGGCAACAAAGCAAAGGTCTTTGAGTCAGCTTTGGGCTACAACCAATCGAATGCTGGAGGTTTGATAGTAAAAGTGCAGGAAGGTGCTCAGCTGTATCCTGCGAAGTTAGGTGCTGCTGACAAATTTGGTCAGAGGGTAACCATAGATATGCCAATAACCGGGCCAAATGGTAATACGGCAACTGTTCGTACTGGCTGGATATATGATCCTGGCTCGTCCATACCTAGAATGACGACTCTTTATGTCAAGTAAGGAATTCCAGATGATTTACTCGCTTTTTGATGTTGTCGTATTGACTGAGGACATCCCGGGAGAAGGGCTGCGAGCTGGAATGCAGGGTGCGATCATTGAAGTTTATAGTCTGCCAGTTGAAGGGTATGAGGTAGAGTTTTGTGATGCGGAGGGGCGTACTGTTGCTCAACTCGCATTATCTCCCGATCAATTTAAGCTCGAGAGGTAACAAATAAATCCGACAGATTTTTTTGTTTCTCACAACACCGGCCTTAAGCCGGTGTTGTTTTATCTGGTTACTGCAAAACTTCCCTTCCTTCGCTGCTCGCCTTGGTCGTGGCCTGAGCGATCAGGGAATCGAGCATCTGCGCAACAAATTTCTGCTAGCTCTTAGGGAGCTGGTCGATAGCTTCCAGTTACTGTCGCCATTGATAAAACCTAATACTCCGGCTCAATATAATCCGACAGGGGTACAAGCTAATTTCCAAACCTTTGCGAAACTCCGGAAGTTGCTGCCGGGGATCAAACGAGCATTTGGAAAATGTATTGAATTAAATAAATCTAAGCTGCCGTATTTCGTGGGGCTTAGCGTGGAATCAACATTTGCTGGTAGGGGTCGCGCCTCCACTGGTGACTCGTTTCTCATTGGTTCGCGGCTCCCCGTACTCTTAGTGGAGCCTGTGCCCCTAAACATAATGGGCCGGGAGTTCATTGAAACCTCTGATTGTGAATTAAAATTGGAAGCGGTCGGCATTACCATGTTTGGTGAGGTTTCCTAAAAAGTTGGGGGCTTTATAAAAAATGCAAAATAACAAATATATACGATCACGCAAAGTTCTCGTGGTAGCCCTGTTGGCGGCATCTTCCGGTTGCTCGTTCATCATGGGTTCACCACCCAAGGCGTTAATGTCGAATCCGGGGCCGCAGGAGAAAATCAGTCCGGTTCTGATATTTACCTCGGACTGCGATTTCAAAGAGAAAATCGACGGCATTGGAGTTTTGGGTGCGAGAACAGCCTATCCTGCCTCGTACGCCGCCGAAGCGGTATGCAAGGCGTTGAACAGGGAGCTCCCAAACGCTATGGACGCTGCGGGCGTTAAAGCAACTGTTAAAGCCCGCCCTGTGGAGACCCACACAGCCAGACCTCCAACGATGAAAGAGGACGCAGCGTCTATCGGGGCGAGGTACGTGGTGGTCGTCGGTAGAGCCAATGGATTCGCAGGCTATCAACAATATCCTCCCAGCGTGGGCGTCATCATTCGTCTGTATGACGCCGTATCTGGCGAATATCGAGCCATGGCCGAAGAAACGTATCGGATATCTCTGCGCGATTTCTCGAATCGCGGTCCTACAGCAGAAGGGCAGAAAATTGCGGCTAGCATGGCGAATAAGCTCGCGCGTACGATGTTGAAGCGATGCACTGAGAAGTACTCATATCAGTGCGAGAAGTTTGGAGAACTGCGCTTTGCTGAGCCACGAGATTCGTACGGCAAATGATGCAGAACGTGGAGGCTGGCGCTTGTTGAATTCGCCGCGAAGACGTGGATTCGCCCCTGTACTGTCCGTCGGGCGTTCTAGATCTGATGTGAATTCGAAAGGCGGCTCGCAGCTTGAGAGTTACGGGCCGGCCAAGCAACTCCTCGTCAACGGCGTGCAGTTCGCCGTGGACAACGGCGGCAAGCTTGGCGCGGCGCTGACCGAAGCGCAGCCGCGCCAGCTGATCACCCACCTAGTCCGGCCGGTTGTCCATCACGCTGCCCGACGGCACCACCGAGACCGTGCTGGTCCTGCAGGTCTACCTGCTGTTTCGCGAAGGCGACTTGAGGGGCGACGCCACCCTGATGGCAGGCCGCGACATTGTGCTTACTCCCCCATCGGCGTCGCAAAACAACGGCGCGACGTGCAGTTCATACATCTCGGGCGTCTCTCGTGTGGACGCCGGCAGCCTCAACATGCAGGCGGGACGCGACGTCACCTTGACGGCGGCGCAGGTGGCACCGCCAAGGACGGCGTGCGCGTGCAAGCGGGCCGGGGCGAGATACCAAGCGACGTGCAAAAACAGTTGGGGGTGAAACTAAAATGATAGTAGGTGATCCATTCAATTTCTCGCTCCAGTTTGATGTTGTCGATAATTGGAATTTATCTGATGATTCTTGGAGGAATGGGGTTTTTTTCTTATATATAAATGGAGAAAGAGTTTTTAGTGTGGTGGATGTATTTGAGTTAAGAACAATAATTTCTTTCTACTCTAATGCGCCCATTGAAGAGCTGCGTGTTAATGATACGCAGATCGATAGTTCAGAGCTTTATAAAGTTGCGAGCGAGTATTTTTGGGGTGACGGCTCTGAATTGTTGGATGGCTTATTTGACTTAACAGCCACTGCAATGAGTGATAGTGCGTGCTTTCTCTATTTTATAAAGACCAGTGTTGGGGATAGACTTGTTTGGAAGGTGGGTAGTGAGAGGGTAAAAGAGCTATATCTGGAGGTGGGTACTGTGTTGGATGTGATTAAGAGGCTCCGTTCTTATAATTTGTAAGGGCAAAAGGCGGAGTTCGGCAGTGTTCATTGGTGTTCGAAAGAGCCCATGGACTAACGTTTCGGTCAAGGCCAAAGTCCGTTCGGCATATATCATGGCCTGAAGGGTAAGCAGCGAGATGGTCGGCTGGTCTTTCCGGTTGTTGGATTCATAGGCTGGCCTCAGTTTTCGGCTCTCGGCCAATTTGCCGACTAGCCACATCAAGAACGTGGCTAACGCGTGGATCACCAACAAGATCTGCAGACGCGTGGCACCTGCGCTTTGACTATCCTCGAACGCGAACTCGAACTGGTGGGATTTCAAGCTTCGAAAATTTGCCTTTAGGGGAGGCGTCGTCAACGGCGATCGATTCCCTATGTCAGTATTGGAAGTGCTGTAAATTGCAGCGATCAGGTGCGTGCGCACTGATCCATCGGAAGATGCTGCGCTCCGCGCTGGAGATCTGAGTAGGTAATCGCCCAGACGGGCGGCGGCCCGCGTCGGCCACGATTAAGAGCGACTTCAAGTCCGTCATGGAGCAGAAAGGCCTGTGAATCTGCCACGGCGTCTACCAGACCGCCCGGTACTACGCCGCATGCATCGCCTAGTGGCGCCTTCGGCTTTGACAACAGCACTTACAGGGGCAACCGCGGAAGTCGCAAAAGCGTTCCCGTTAACTCCTTGCTAGGATTTAACGGCCTCTAATCAAGCGCCTCGAACAAATTCCAGCGCCATCCAATCCGCTTTCCGCCAGTTCCCCGCCACCCACCCGCCCCTCAAGCCCCCCGCCGATACAGCGCCAACGTCCCCGCCAGCCCAATCATCAACCCCCCACAAACCCGATTCAGCCAGCGCAGTCCCGACCCCTGAAACGCCCGCACCAGTTGCGCGCCCAGCGTCGCATAAACCAGCATCGTCAATATATTGATCGTCGCCAGCACGCCCGCCACGATGGCGTATTGCATTAACAGCGGCGCTTGCGGGTTGATGAATTGCGGCAGAAACGCGGACATAAACAACAGCGCCTTGGGATTGGTCAGCGCCACCAGGAAGCTGCGCATGCCCAGCGCCAACCCGACCGGGCGGGCGTCGGCTGCCGAGGCCGATGATGGCAAGACCAGTGCCGAATCCGATCGCAGCATCTTCCAACCCAGATAAGCCAGATACGCCGCGCCCACCCATTTAATAATCTGAAAGGCGACTTCCGACGCCGCCAGCACCACGCCCAGGCCGGACGCCACCGCGCCGACCAACATCAAATCCGCCAGTACCGCACCCGCCATGCCCCAACTGGCGGCGCGCACGCCGTGGCGCGAGCCGTTGCTCATGGCTAGCAGGGTGGTGGGGCCCGGCGTCACGATGGCGACGGCCGAAGCCAGGATGAACAGCAGCAGCGTGGCGGTGGTCATAAAGGGCTCCCGGGGCAGCGGCAAGTTTGACGCGCGGGCCGCCATTCGTCCAGGTGCGGCTACCATATCGGTCTTATCCTTTGAATACCCACCATGTCCACGCGTTCCGACTCCCCCAATCTTGCCCCCCCGCTTTCCTCCGTTCTTCTTTCCAGCGCGGGGGTGGTCGAGGGCGTGCTGGACGGCCGTTCCTTGACGGACGCGTTGACCGACGTCAGTTCCGCCCTGCGTCCGGCCACCCAGGCCGTGTCTTTCCACGCGATGCGCTATCTGGGTTGGGCTGATGCCGTCGGCCGTGAACTGGTGCAGCGCTATCCCAGCGTGCTGTTTGAATCGCTGTTGCTGGTGTCGCTGACCTTGCTGAAAGAAGAGGGCGAAGCCGCTGCGGCGCTGCCCGGTATGCCGGTGTATGCGGCGCACACGGTGGTGGACCAGGCCGTGACGGCTGCCTCCAATACTCGCAGCCTGTCGTCATTCAAGGGCATGCTGAATGCCTGCCTGCGCCGTTTCCTGCGGGAGCGTGCGGCGCTTGAGGCCGCCGTGGCCGACAGCCCCGAGGCGCAATGGAACCATCCCGGCTGGTGGGTCAAGCAGTTGGGCGTGGCCTATCCCCAGCAATGGCGCGAGATCCTGGAATCTGCCAATGTGCCGGCGCCGTTGACGCTGCGTGTGAACCGCCGCCGCGCGACCCGCGAACAGGTGCTGGCCGCTTTTCAGGCGGCAGGGTTGGCGGCGGAGCCGGTGGGCCAGTCTGGTCTGGTGCTGGGCAGCCCCAAGCCTGTGACCCAGTTGCCGGGTTTTGCGGAAGGGTGGTGGTCGGTGCAGGATGCGGGCGCGCAGTTGGCGGCCGAATTGCTGGCCCCCGCTGACGGCATGCGGGTGCTGGACGCCTGCTCGGCGCCCGGCGGCAAAACGGCGCATCTGCTGGAGCTGGCCGACATTGATCTGGTGGCGTTGGATGCCGACGGTGAACGCCTTGAGCGCGTGGAAGAGAACCTGGGCCGCCTCGGTCTGGCTAGCAACCGTGTGCAGTTGCAAGCCGCCGATGCCGCCGATCTGGACGCCTGGTGGGACGGCAAGCCCTTTGATGCGGTGCTGGCGGACGTGCCCTGCACGGCCTCGGGCATCGTGCGCCGGCATCCCGACATCCGCTGGTTGCGCCGTGAAAATGACGTGCGCCGCACTGCCACGCTGCAAGCCAAGATTCTGGATTCGCTGTGGCAAACCGTCGCGCCCGGCGGCCGGCTGCTGTATGTGACGTGCTCGGTGTTCCCGATCGAGGGCGCCCGCCAGGCGCTGGAATTCATGCAGCGTCATCCGGAAGCCGAGCGGCTGGACGCGCCGGGCCAGTTGCTGCCAGTTGCGCTCAATGCAACACCCGCCGAGCAACATGACGGGTTTTTCTACGCCTTGTTTGCCAAGCAGTCCTGAATCACCAAGAATAGGGGCATGACGGTGTTTCGGTGTCGTATGTCCACTATTTCGCGTTTATTTCTTGGGTTGTTGCTGGTATCTGCCTTGCTTTCGTTAGTGCCGGGCGGCGAAGTTTATGGCGCCGAGCCCAAGGTCACCCGGGTTGAACCGGCCGTGCGTAACGGCAAGCTCGAGATCGACGCGGACATCGAATTTGAATTGAACCAGCAGTTGCGGGACGCGGCCCAGCGCGGCGTCCCGCTTTATTTCACCGCCGACCTCACCATGACGCGCGAGCGCTGGTATTGGTTCGACAAGTCCCTGGTGGACACGTCGCGCACCTGGCGGGTGGTCTACAACGCCCTGACCCGGCAATGGCGCGCGGGCGTGGGCGAGCTGTCTTTCCCCGTGGCCTCGCTGGATGACGCGATGAGCGTCATCCGCCATATCCGCAACTGGCCGGTGGCGGATGCCGCTGATTTTGACCAAGGGGTACTGTATGGCGGGCAATTGCGTTTGCGCCTGGACACCTCGCTCTTGCCCCGGCCGTTCCAGGTCAACGCCTTGAATAGCAGCTCGTGGGCGCAGGGGACTCCCTGGATGGACTTCTCGTTCATGCTGAGCGACAAGGAGAAAGATCCCTCATGAGGCTGTTGCTTCGGCTGGCCCTGATGGTGGGTGCCGTAAGCGGCCTGGCTTTGCTGGGCTTGCTGGCATGGTCCACGGGCAATGCCTCGCGCTTTGCGCGGTATTACGACACGCTGCTGGTGTTGAACGGCATCTTCGCCCTGGCGCTGTTTGTCTGGGTGGTGGCGCTGACGGTGCGGCTGGCCCGGCAGATCCGGCGCCGGCAATTCGGCGCGCGCCTGACCGCGCGCTTTTCACTGGCTTTTGCGCTGATCGGCGTCGTCCCGGGCGCCCTGATCTACACCGTGTCGGTGCAGTTCATGTCGCGATCCATCGAATCCTGGTTCAACGTGCGCGTGGACACGGCGCTGGAAGCCGGCCTGAACCTGGGCCGCGCCGCGCTGGATTCGCTGTTGGCTGACCTGGATGCGCGCGCCCGATCAATGGCGATGGAGCTGAACCGCAGCACCGACAGCGGCATAACCTTGGCCCTGACCCGCTTGCGTGAAGCCAATGGCGTGCAAGAGGCCATGGTGTTCACGGGCAGCGGCCGCATGATCGCGTTTTCGACCAGCCAGTACGGGCAGCTGCTGCCCGCGATGCCGCCGTCGACCGTGATGAACCAGTTGCGTCTGGCGCGCGGCTATTCGGCGGCTGAAGCCGATGACCCCGTCACGCCCGGCGTCGAGGGCGGCCTGCATCTGCGCGTGGTGATTCCGCTGACCGGGCCTGAGCGTTACGACAATCTGTTGGGCGCTGCGTCCGAACCGCGCTGGCTGCAACTGCTGCAACCCGTGCCTGAGCAAATCGCGCACAACGCCAATCTGGTGCAACAAGGTTTCCGTGATTACCAGGAACTTGCGTTGTCGCGGCTGGGCCTGCGCAAGCTCTACGGCATTACGCTGACGCTGGCGCTGCTGCTGGCGGCATTCGGCGCCATCGCCGTGGCGTTGTCGCTGTCCAAGCGGCTGGTGCGTCCGCTGCTCAGCCTGGCGGGCGGTACGCAGGCGGTGGGTGTGGGGGATTACCGGCCGCTGCCGGAACCCCCGGAACGCGACGAAGTCGGCCAGCTGACGCGGTCGTTCAACGCCATGACGCGGCAACTGGATGAGGCGCGGCGGATGGTCGAAAGCAATCGCCAGCAGCTGGAGCGGTCGAACGTTTATCTGGAAAGCGTGCTGTCGAACCTGTCTTCCGGTGTGCTGGTGTTTGACGAGTCGTTCCGCGTGACCACCGTCAACCAGGGCGCCCAGACCATTTTGGGCGCGGACCTGCGTTCGGTGATTGGCCGGCCGCTGGAGACGGTGGACGGCATGCTCGAATTCGCCAACATCGTCCGGCAGGCGTTTTCGACGCACGCGGCGGTGGGTTCCGAGCGTCAGCACTGGCAACAGCAATTTGAAATCGGCCCCGCTCAGGGGGGCGCTCCTACTGCGCCGCATCCGCTGACCTTGCTGGCTCGCGGCACCCATCTGCGTGTGGATGGGCGCGGCAACGGGTATCTGGTGGTGTTCGACGACATCACCGAAGTGATCTCCGCCAACCGGACCGTGGCCTGGGGCGAAGTGGCGCGCCGGCTGGCGCACGAGATCAAGAACCCGCTGACGCCGATCCAACTGTCGGCCGAGCGCCTGGCCATGAAGCTGGAAGGCAAGCTGCAACCGGCCGAGGCCCAGATCGTCACGCGGTCCACGAATACCATCGTGAATCAGGTGGCGTCGCTTAAGCAGATGGTGGACGATTTCCGCGAATATGCCCGCACGCCGCCGGCTGTCATGCAGCGCATTGATTTCAACGCGCTGGTGGCCGACGTGCTGTCTCTATATGGCTGGGAGCCCGATGGCGCGGCGTCTCGCCATGTGGGCAAAGCGCTGAACCTGGACGTGAAGCTGGAGCCGGGCCTGCCCGAAATTGAAGGCGACCCCACCCAGTTGCGCCAGGTCATACACAACCTGCTGTCTAATGCCCGCGACGCGATTGCCGAGCTGGGCGGCGAGGGCCGGGTCAGCGTCACGACCCAGTTAATGCGCAGCGAACAGCCCGACCGGGCCGATCAGCAGGCATTGAGATTTACCGTTGCCGACACCGGCCCGGGCTTTCCGGCGCAGGTGATGCAGCGCGCGTTCGAGCCCTACGTAACCACAAAGTCCCACGGGACTGGGTTAGGATTGGCAATCGTACGCAAGATTGTGGAAGAGCATGGCGGACGTATCGACCTTGCCAACCGCAAGGAAGGAGGCGCGCGGATTTCCATCTTGTTGACCCGGTTGGCTCCCGGGACAGACACTATGGACGCGACCGCGCAAGAAAAGGATAATGCGGCTACGCAATAGGTGGATGCTTTATGGCCAGAATTCTGGTGGTTGACGACGAAGTCGGTATACGCGAGCTTTTGTCGGAGATCCTTTACGACGAAGGACACACGGTCGAACTGGCCGAAAACGCGGCGCAAGCGCGCGCCGCACGCCTTCGCATGCGTCCTGATTTGGTGTTGCTGGACATCTGGATGCCCGACACCGATGGCGTGAGTTTGCTGAAGGAGTGGGGCTCGCAAGGCCTGCTCGACATGCCGGTGATCATGATGAGCGGCCACGCCACCATCGATACGGCAGTCGAAGCGACGCGCATCGGCGCCATGGATTTCCTGGAAAAACCGATCACGCTGCAACGTCTCTTGAAGACCGTTGCGGCGGGTTTGGCGCGCGGCCGCGCGCCGCATCCGGCGCCGGTTGCCGCACATCCTGCCGCCGCCAGCGCCACCGTGGCGCTTGAAGACGAGCTTGATCCCCCCGTGCTGACGACGGCGCCCGCCAATGACGCGCCGGTGGCGTCCAACGGGCTGCTGGGCAGCATTTCGCTGGATCAGCCGCTGCGGGAAGCGCGCGACGAGTTCGAACGCATCTATTTCGAATACCACCTGGTCCGCGAAAGCCACAGCATGACGCGTGTGTCGGAACGCACCGGGCTGGAACGTACTCACCTCTACCGCAAGCTCAAGCAATTGGGCATCGAGTCGGCGCGCAAGCGCAGCACATGAAAATCCTGATCATGGGCGCTGGTCGCGTAGGCACCAGCGTGGCCGAAAACCTGGTGTCCGAGGAAAACGACATCACCGTGGTGGATTCTGATCCCACGCAGTTGCAGTACCTGCAAGAACACTTCGACTTGCGGGTCGTCCATGGCGACGGCTCGCAAGTGTCGGTGCTGGAAGCCGCTGGCGCCGCTGATACCGACCTGTTCATCGCCTGTGCGGCCTCTGACGCCGCCAACATGGTGGCGTGCAAGATCGCCCGCCAGCTGTTCAACATCCCCCGCCGCATTGCCCGCATCCGCTCCGCCGAATTTCCGGAACACCCGGAATTGATGAGCGAAGACGGCTTCTGCATCGACGCCCTGATCAGCCCCGAACGCAGCGTCACGACGTATCTGCACAGCCTGATCGAATTTCCCGAAGCCTTGCAGGTTGTGGAATTCGCCGAAGGCCGCATCAGCGTTGTCACCGTGCGGGTCGGCCACGGCAGCCCGATGGCGCATTCGTCCGTCGACAAGCTGCGTGATGTCTGGCCCGACGTGAAGGCGCGCGTGATCGACGTCTTGCGCGGCGGACGCCCGCTGCGGGCGGGCAGCGGCACCGTGATCGCCCCGGGTGACGAAGTCGTGCTGGTGGTGGATTCGCGGGATGCGCGCCGTGCCGTGCGTCAGTTGCGCGATGCCGAGCGCGCCGTGCGCCGGGTGATGATCGCGGGCGGCGGCAATATCGGCCTGCGTCTGGCGCGCCAGCTGGCCGAAGAAAAGTACAGCGTCCGCATCATCGAGCGCGACCTGAAGCGTTGCGAATACCTGGCGACCCAGTTGCCCGACAGCGTACTGGTGCTGCATGGCAGCGGCACGGACGAGGCCCTGCTGGAACGCGAAAATATCGAAGACATGGATACCTGGCTGGCCCTGACCAGCGACGACGAAGACAACATCATGTCGTCGTTGCTGGCCAAGCGGCTGGGCGCCCGCAAGGTGATCGCACTGATCAACCGGCAGGCGTATGGCGAGCTGATGCAAGGCAGCCATATCGACATCGCCGTGTCGCCGTCGCAGGCGACGATGAGCGAACTGCTGCGCCATGTGCGGCGCGGCGACGTGGCGGCCGTGCACCGGCTGCGCCAAGGCGTGGCGGAAGCGTTGGAGGCCATCGCCCACGGCGACCGCTCCACCTCCAAGGTGGTGGGCCGGCCGGTTGGCCAGATCAGCCTGCCCAAAGGCGCCAGCATCGGCGCCCTGGTCCGGGGTGACGATATCATCATGCCCGACGCCGACACCGTTATCGAAACGGACGACCACGTGATCGTCTTTGTGCCCTCGCGCCGGCAGATGCCGCGCGTGGAAAAGCTGTTCCAAGTCTCGGCGTCCTTCTTCTGATGCGCGCCGTTCCCATGCTCCCTTGCGGGCCACGCGCCGCTGGATAGGCTCCCATGAAGCGCGTCCTGGGCACCCTCTATATCTTGGGTCTGACCATGGTGATGTTCGCCCTCACCATGCTGATCCCGTTGGTGGTCGCGTATGTCGGCGGCGACGCCGCGCGCCAGGCGTTCCTGAACGGGTTCCTGATCTCGGTGGGCATCGGGGGCGGGCTGGCCGCGTTGACCCGGCGCAGCCGCTGTGAACTCCGGGCGCGTGACGGCTTTGTGTTGGTGTCGGCCGTGTGGGCCGGGCTGCCGCTGTTGGCCGCGATTCCGCTGATGCTGTACTTCCACGGCGCGGGGCTGCCACTGTCGTTCACGGGCGCCTATTTCGAGGCCATGTCCGGGCTGACGACCACCGGCGCCACGGTGCTGACCAACCTGGACGCCTTGCCCGCGTCGATCAACCTGTGGCGCGCCACGCTGATCTGGATTGGCGGCATGGGCATCCTGGTGCTGGCCGTGGCGATTTTGCCGCTGCTGGGCGTGGGCGGCCATCAGGTCGTGCGGGCCGAAACGCCCGGGCCCATGAAGGACGAGCGCCTGACGCCGCGCATCGCCAGCACGGCCAAGGCGCTGTACGCGGTGTACTTCGTGTTCTCGATCCTGTGCTTCCTGGCCTACCGGGCCGTGGGGTTGTCCTGGTTTGAAGCCTGGTGCCACATGGCCACCACGATGGGCCTGGGCGGTTTTTCCACCTGGGACGACGGCTTCGCCCACTTCGATTCGGTGGCCGTGGAAATGGTGGCCATGGTGTTCATGCTGATCGCCGGCATCAACTTCGCCACCCACTTCAACGCCTTCCGCCAGCGCAGCCCGCGCGCCTACGTGCGGTGTCCGGAAGCCATTCCCTACCTGGTCATCGTGCTGGGGGTGGGGCTGGTCATTTCGGTATTCCTGTACGTCAAGGGCGTCTACGCCGAGCCGCTGGAAGCGCTGCGCTACGGCATGTTCAACACCATTTCGATGGCCACCACCACCGGTTACGCCAACACGGACTTCGCGCAGTGGCCCCTGTTTGCACCGCTGACGATGCTGCTGCTGTCCGGCTTCGCGACGTCGGCCGGGTCAACCGGGGGCGGCATCAAGATGATTCGCGCGATCCTGCTGGTCAAACAGGCGCGCAACGAGCTTGTAACAATGTTGCACCCGCATGCGGTCAGCCCGGTGCGAATCAACGGCCGGGCCGTTGAGGGCCGCACCATGTCGTCCGTGCTGGCCTTCATGCTGTTCTACGGGCTTTCTATCGCGGTTTTCACAAGCCTGCTGCTGCTCTCTGGGCTGGACCCGATTACGGCGTTCTCGGCCGTTTTCGCCAGCGTCAACAACACCGGCCCGGGCTTGGGCCCGGTGGGCCCCATGGGCAACTTCGCCGTGCTGTCTGATTTCCAGATCTGGGTCTGCACCTTCGCCATGCTGATCGGGCGCTTGGAATTGCTGACCGTGCTGGTGCTGTTCACGCCCATTTTCTGGCGAAAATAAGGGCCACCGGGCTCGAATTTTCACCCGGGATAACCCGATAAAGGGTTATCCCACCCCCTCTCGAAATCCGCTTCCTGACTTGGATTGCCGCCGCCATCGGCCCGCAACCCGCGCCGTTTCTATGTTGTAAGCACTTGCTCACTTATCCTCAGAGGGCAAAACTGGATGCTTCGCGATGTTGCACACAAATGTCACGATTTTCAATCGTTTTGCCACAAACCTGCGGCTATCATGCGTTCACAAGCTGCCGTCTAGTGCCCCCCGGGATGTTGCCGGGCTTCAAGGTCGAACGGCGCATCCCTCATCAAACATTCAAAGGAGTCCGAGATGGAACAGATCCCGTTCATTTCGTCGGCCCCCAACACCTTGGGCATCGAACTCGAGCTGCAACTGATCGACCCCCGTAGTTTTGATTTGACCGCTGCCTCCGATGAACTGTTGGCCCAGATGGCCAACCACCCCATTGCCGATCGCGTTAAACCGGAAATCACGCGGTCAATGATCGAACTGAATTCCTCGGTGCATGAGCACCCCATGGGCCTGCTGGCCGAAATGCGCGAGATGCGCGACGCCTTGGTCGAAGCCGCCGACGCGGTCGGCGTATCGGTCGCAGGCGGCGGGGCGCATCCGTTCATGCGGTGGCAAGAGCGCTCTATCTCGGACACCCCGCGCTTCCAGTACCTGGCCGAAATGTACGGTTACCTGGCGCGTCAATTTACGGTTTTCGGCCAGCACATCCACTTGGGCGTGAAAAGCGGCGACGATTCCATCAAGCTGCTGCGCCGTCTGTCCCCCTATGTGCCGCACTTCATCGCGCTGTCGGCCTCGTCGCCGTACTGCGAGGGCGTGGATACGCTGTTTTCGTGCTCGCGTCTGAACGCGGTGAACAGCTTCCCACTGGCTGGCCACATGCCGCCTGAAGTAAAGGACTGGTATCAGTTCGAGGCCCATCTGGCCCAGCTGCGTGAATACGGCCTGGCGGAAAGCATCAAGGACTTGTACTGGGATATCCGCCCGAAGCCGGAGTTCGGCACGGTCGAGATCCGCGTGTGCGACACCCCGCTGACGGTTGAACGCGCTTGCCAGATCGCGGCATTCGCTCAGGCCTTGGCCGTGCTGCTGATGCGTGAAGAGGACCCCAGCGACAAGGCGTGGCTGTCCTATCGCAGCAACCACTTCCAGGCTTGCCGTTTTGGCTTGCAGGGCAGTTACGTGACGCCGGACGGTCAGCGCCTGCGCCTGATGGACCATCTGCGCGCCTTGTTCCAGCGCCTGATGCCGGTGGCGGAAGAGCTGGGTACGGGCGACATGATCGCCGCGCTGCGCGACGAGGCCATGCGCAGCGGCAACGATGCGCGCTGGCTGCGTAGCCAGTTTCATCGCCTGCGTGACCTGCCGCTGGTGGTTGATGCCATGGCGCATGCCTGGCGTGGCGAGTCGGCGGCTGCCGCTGCCCCGGCGGAACCCACGGCGGTGCTGCGCCGCCGTATCCGGGCGAACTCTGAGCCGATGCAGCCTTTGTCGGCCTCTGAGCCGGGGGTCAGCGTGCCCCTGCCGGAACGCCTGCACTAGGCACGCGTTCCGGGGCGCGGACCCTGTTCAGGGGTTTCCGCGCTGCCGGCCGCCGATGGCGCTGACGGACAGCCGGGTTTCTCCGGCCACCGTTCGATGCGCGGCGGCGCGCCAGGCGTGGCCATAGGCCACTTCAATACTCAATGCGATCAGCCCGTCGGGCCGTCGCTGCGCTTCCAGTGCGGCGACGAGGCGGTCGCGCCAGTCGCGGCCGACCAGCCCGCCACGACGGCCTTCAGCCGGGTTGCCGCCCAGCGCGCGCACGTCCGCCAGCAGCTTTTCGGGGCTGCGGTAGGTCAAGGTCAGGATTTCCTGGTCCATGACCGGGTCGGCAAAGCCGTTTTCCACCAGCAGGTCACCAAAGTCGTGCATGTCCACAAAGGACGGCGTGGCGGTGGCCAGGCCGGCGTCGGTCAACGCCTGGCGCAGCTCGCGCAGCGTGGCCGGCCCCAGACAGGAGAACATCGCCAGCCCGCCCACCTTCAGGATGCGCCGCCATTCGGCCAGCACGGCATGCGGGGCGCGGTGCCAGTGCATGGCCAGGTTCGACCAGACCAGTTCCAGCGATTCCGGGGCCAGCCCCGTCTCCGCCAGATCGGCGTTGACGAAGGCCGGGGCAGACGGGCCGCGGCGGGCCAGCTTGCCGATCCAGGCGCCCAGGCCCGCAGGCGCGTGGCGCTTTCTGGCCAGCTCCAGCAGCGGTTCGCAATTGTCCAGCCCGGTGTAGGCGGCATCTGGATAGCGTTCGCGCAGCAGGGGCAGGTTATCGCCGGCCCCACAGCCCGCATCCAGCATCGCTTGCGGTTGTACGCGTATGTATTGCAGGCGGCCAAGCATGCGGCGGGCCACTTCGCCATACAGAAATTGAGCGTCAGACAAGTCGCCACGGCGGGCAAACTGGCGCGGCACATCGGCGCTGACGATGGGAAGAGTGGGGAGAGGGGCGGATTCTGGCAGGGACATTTCGGTCACGCCCGCGACGTCGCCGCGGGGCGGAACATGATTTCATGGGGGATGGCACCCATTATTGCGCATCCCGGCCGACGTACCCGATTGCCCCTACAGGCCATGGGGCGGTGGTTGGCGTCCCGAATCGGCTGCGACTGCCCGCTGTGCGGCGCGCGTGTGGCGGGGGCGCGGCTATGTGGTGGGTGCCAGGCTGACATCACCTTTGCTCCGCCCGGCAGCCCGCCGCGTTGTACGCGTTGCGCCTTGCGCTTACCCAATACGGCGTCAAGCTGCCCGGCTTGTCTGGGCGCCCCGCGCGCCTACCTGCGCACGATCGTCGCGTTCGACTACTTGCCGCCCGCTGACGCCCTGATTCGCATGCTGAAGACCCAGCTGCGCTTGAGCATGGCGCCGGTGCTGGCGCGCCTGCTGGCTGACGCCGTTCGCAGCGAAGGCGGGCTGCCCGAAGGCATCTTGCTGGCGCCCATTCCCGCCAGCCGCGCGTCGCTGCGCCTGCGCGGCATGAATCCGGCGGCGGAGATCGCGCGCAGTTTGTCGGCGGAATTGAATGTGCCACTTGTCCGCCACGCGCTGCGCCGGCGGCGCGAAACGCCCCGGCAGACCGCGTTGGGCCGGCGCGCCCGGCGTCAGGTGGCGGCGGGCGTGTTTCTGGGCGCGCCATCGGTGCGGGGCCGGCATGTCGCGGTGGTGGACGACGTCATGACCACGGGCAGCACCGTTGAAGCCGCCGCCGTCGCCTTGCTGGCGGCGGGCGCGGCCGGGGTGACCGTGCTGGTGGTCGCCCGTACGCCGTGACCCCGAACGCCTTGCGCCGCAAATCGGCGACAATTCCGCCAGGCGGCGCGTCGCTGCTCCGCATTCCGTCCGCGTTTTCGCCGTCTTGTATTGGGGGCTCGGCTTTCGGCCTAGCCCCTTCGCCCAGACCCGCCGCCCAGACTTTTCCCCTAGCCTTCGCCCCGTAGCCCCGTCATGTTCCACGTCATCCTCGTCTGCCCCGAGATTCCTCCCAACACCGGCAACGCCATCCGGCTGTGCGCCAACACCGGGGCTCAATTGCACCTGGTGCGCCCGCTGGGTTTTGAATTGGACGATGCCCGCATGCGGCGCGCCGGCCTGGATTATCACGAGTGGCAGCCCGTGCGCGTGCATGACACGTTGCAGGAAGCGTTGGACGATACGGGGGCGGACGCCTCCAGCATCTACGCGCTGACGACGCAGGCGCAGCGCAGCGTGGCAGACATCGGATTCAAGCCGGGGGATGTGTTCGTATTCGGCCGCGAGACGGCCGGGCTATCGGATGAACATCAGGCGATGTTCGCGCCCCAGCAGCGCTTGCGCTTGCCGATGCGCGCCGGGCAGCGCAGTTTGAACCTGTCAAACGCCGTCGCGGTGACGGTGTTCGAAGCGTGGCGCCAGCAAGGGTTTGAAGGCGGCGTGTAAGCACGCCGCCTGTTCCTGAACGGCGCGCTTAATCCAGCGACAGGTTCAGCTTTTCAATCACCTGGTCCCAACGCGCCTTCTCATTCTTGATGCGGGCGGTCAGGGCTTCTGGCGTGGACGGCGCGGGCGTGAAGTACTGCAACGCCAGTTGCTTGCGCACGGCGTCGCTGTTGATGATGCGGGCCAGCTCGCTATTGAGCCGTTCAACGATCGGGGTGGGCGTGCCTGCCGGGGCCAGCACCGCGTTCCACGAAATGGCTTCGAAGTCGGGGTAGCCTTGCGAGGCCATCGTCGGCACGCCCGGCAGCGCTTCGCTGGGTTGCAGGCTGGTCACGGCCAGCAGTTTGACCTTGCCGTCGCGCGCTTGCGGCACGGCGATGGCGGGCACCATGAACCCGGCTTGCACATCGCCGCCGATGATGGCGGTAATGACCTGCGGGAAGCCGGAATAGGGAATGTGCGCCAGGTCCACGCCCGCGCGTTCCTTGAACATTTCCATCGCCAGATGCGCCGAACTGCCCGGGCCGACCGAACCGTAGTTCAGCGAGTTGCCGCGGCCTTTGACGAGTTTGACGAAGTCCTGGACGTTGTCGACCTTCAGGCTGCCCGGCACGACCAGCACGTTGGGGCTGGTGCCCACCAGCGAGATCGGCGCCAGATCGTTGATGGGGTCATAGCCCAGCGTCTTCTTGTACAGCGTGGGGGCCGTGACCAGCGGGCCGTTGATCGTGTAGAGCAACGTGTAGCCGTCGGGTTTGGCCTGCGACACGATGCGCGTGCCGATGTTGCCGCCCGCGCCCGGCTTGTTGTCGATGACGATGGGCTGGCCCAGCGCTTGCGACAGCGGCTCGGAAATCGTGCGCGCCAGAATGTCCGGCGACGAGCCGGGCGGGAAGGGCACGACCATATGGATCGGGTGATCGGGCCAGTCGGCATGGGCGGCGGCCGGCAGCACGGCGGCTAGAGCCAGGCACAGGCCGCGCAGAAGCGGGCCGACCCGGAGCTTGCGGGTTTGCGTCATGAAGGATGTCTCCTCGAAAGGGGGCGGGTGTTTTGTTGTTAGGGTGAAATCAGAGGTGGCCGCCCAGCGATTCGTCGTCCAGCGGGCCTCTGGCGTCCGCGCTTTCGTCGCGCGGGTCGCGCGCAAGCAGGGCGGACACCGCGGTCATGGGGGCGACGCCGTCAAACAGCACGGCGCAGACGGCTTCGGTGATGGGCAGTTCGACGTTGATGGCGCGGGCGCGGTCGCGCGCGGCGCGGGCGCAGCGCACGCCTTCGGCGGTGATGCCGCTGGCGAGGATGTCGGCCAGCTTGCGGCCGGCGCCGATTTCCAGGCCCACGCGGCGGTTGCGCGACAGTTCGCCCGTGGCGGTCAGCACCAGGTCGCCCAGGCCCGTCAGGCCGGCGAAGGTGCTGGCGCGTGCGCCCAGCGCAACGCCAAAGCGGGTCATTTCGGCCAAGCCGCGGGTGATCAGCGCGGCGCGGGCGTTGGTGCCCAGCGCCAGCCCGTCGCCGATACCACAGGCGACTGCAATCACGTTTTTCAGCGCGCCGCCCACTTCCACGCCGACCAGATCAGCGCTGGCGTACACGCGCAGCGCCGCGCCGTGAAACGCGGATGTGGTGGCGTCACGCAACGCGGTGCTGGTGCTGGCCACCGTCAGCGCAACCGGCAGGCCTTGAGCGACTTCGCGCGCAAACGACGGGCCCGACAAGGCGCCGCCGATGGCGTCAGGCAGCGCCTGGCGCATGATTTCGTGGGGCAGCCTGGCCGTGTCGGCTTCAAAGCCTTTGCACGTCCAGACGATGGGGGTGTCTTGTAATCCCAACGCGGGCAACCGGCGCGACAGTTCGCTGCAAATGGCGGTCAGCCCGGCCACGGGTACGCCCAGCACGATCAGGCGGCGTGCGCCCTCGTCTTGCAGGCTGCGCAGCGTGGCGTCGAGATCAGAGGAAAAATTCAGGGACTTGGGCAGAGAGATGCCCGGCAGATAGCGCGCGTTTTCATGCGTGGCGGCCATGGCGGCAGCCTGCGCGGCGTCGCGCGCCCAAAGCGTGGTGGCGTGGCGGCGGCTGGAGGCCGCCGCCAGCGCGGTGCCCCAACTTCCCGCACCCAGAACAGCAACGCGCAAGCGCGGCTCGGTGGGATGGTTCATCGGGGCGTGGCGTGCTTACTGGCGGGTGGCGCTGGCGGGCAGGATGATGCCCGAGTCGCTGCCGTTGCCATTGCCGTTGGCGGCGCCTTGCTGCTGCTGTTGCAACTCGGCCAGGCGCTGTTCGTACAGGGCTTGGAAGTTGACTTCGGTCAGGTGCAGCGGCGGCATCGAGGTGCGGGTGATCGCATCGGCGATGTTGGCGCGCAGGTACGGGTACAGCATCGTCGGGCAAACAATGCCCAGCAGCGGATCGAGCTGCTCTTCGGGGATGTTGGCCGCTTCGAAGATGCCGGCTTGCGTGCCTTCAACCAGGTACACGACCTTGTCGTTGATGCGGGTCGTGACGGTGACGGTGACCGTGGTTTCGAACACGGTTTCGGCCAGGCGCTGGCCGCCCACGGTGATGCTCACTTCAACCTGGGGGGCTTCTTGCTCCAGGAAGACGTGGGGCGCGTTCGGCATTTCCAGCGAAAGGTCTTTCAGGTAGACGCGTTGCAGATTGAACGAGGGCGCGTCGTTGCCGCCTTCTTGCTGGGTGTTTTGGTCTTGATCAGCCATGAGTGTTTCCGTTGGTGGGAGGGGGCAAAGGTAAGGGCGATTAGCCGTTCAGCAAGGGGGCAAGGCCGCCCGAGCGATCCAGGGCCATCAGGTCGTCGCAACCGCCGACATGGGTATCGCCAATGAAGATTTGCGGCACGGTGCGTCGGCCGGTACGTTCGATCATGACATCGCGCTGGGACGGGTCCCGGTCGATCTGGATGATTTCCAGGTCGCTTACGCCGCGTTGCTCAAGCAGAGCCTTGGCGCGTGCGCAATAAGGACAATAGTCCTTGCTGTACATGACAACTTTATTCATAGGCGCTCCTGAGGATTCAAGATGAAAAAGGGGGCGAGCCGCGCTCAGCCCTTTTGGGTGACCGGCAGGCTGGCGGCCGACCAGGCGCGCATGCCGCCGTCCAGCGGCACGACGTCCGCGAAACCCTGGGCGCGCAGCTTGGCGGCGGCGCGGGCCGAGTCACGGCCGTTATCGCACACGACAACCAGCGGCTTGTTCTTGGGCAGCGACGCGGCCTTTTGTTCGAGATCGGCGGCCGGCACGTTGCGGGCCTGGGCGATATGGCCGGCCTGGAACTGTTCGGCGGGGCGCACGTCAACCCAGACAGCGTTGCGCTGGTTGACCATCTGAATGGCTTCGCCGGTGCTGACGGCCGAGCCTGAGCGGCCCTTGCGCAAGGCTGGAATCGCCAGCATCACGCCGGAGATCACGGCCACGCCGACGATGAAGACGTTGTTTTTATCGAGCAAGAATTGCAAAAGATCCACGGGGCATCCTGAAGGGTGGCGACGAGCCTGGTAACGGCGAACCCGAGATGAAATCCGGGTCGCCGCGCCAGGGAAATGGACGGGTGCGCCGGGGCTAAATCAAGGGCAAAATCACTCAATTATAAAATGAGCGCATTCTTTAACCATCCTTTAACTTTAACCCGCGCGGAAAGCGTGCCAAACCATGCATAAACTCGTTCTGATGCGCCACGGCGAAAGCCAGTGGAATCTGGAAAACCGTTTCACCGGCTGGACCGACGTCGACCTGACCGAAACCGGCCGCGAACAGGCCCGCAAGGCGGGCGAATTGCTGAAGAAAGAGGGCTACACCTTCGATCTGGCCTATTCGTCGCTGCTCAAGCGCGCCATCCGCACCCTGTGGATCGCGCTGGACGCCATGGACGCCATGTACACCCCGGTCGGCGTGAACTGGCGCCTGAACGAACGCCACTACGGCGCGCTGCAAGGCCTGAACAAGGCTGAGACCGCCGCCAAGTATGGCGACGAGCAAGTCCTGATCTGGCGCCGCGCCTACGCCATCGCCCCGGAACCGCTGGCGCTGGACGACGAACGCCACCCGCGTTTCGACAGCCGCTACGCCAAGATCCCGGCTGACCAGCTGCCCGCCACCGAGTGCCTGAAAGACACCGTGGCCCGCGTGCTGCCGTTCTGGAACGAATCGATCGCCCCGGCCATCCGCGCCGGCCGCAAGGTGCTGGTCGCCGCCCACGGCAACAGCCTGCGCGCCCTGATCAAGCACCTGGACAATGTGTCGGACGACGACATCGTCAACGTGAACATTCCGACCGGCCAGCCGCTGGTCTACGAATTGGATGATGACCTGCGCCCGATCCGCCACTATTATCTGGGCGACGCCGCCGAGATCGAGGCGGCCATGGCTGCGGTCGCAGCTCAGGGTAAGGCTAAGAAGGACTAAAGGACCTGTTCACACCAGATGGAACCTCGCATGATTGCGCAATCACCCTTCGGGCAGGCTGAAAATCGGGCGCCTGGCGTTGTTGTAGCCTCCTTGCGTGGTGCAGGCCACGCGGCGTCGGCCACGCCTAGCCCGGCACCCGATTTTCAGCCTGTGCGAGGCTCCCTCCGGTGAGAGCAGGTCCTACTATGCGTCGCACGGCAGGGGTGTTGTTGGCGGTCATGTTGACCGGCGGAGCGTTGTCGGCTCGGGCCGCGCCTAACGACCTTGCCGGACGCCAGTCCGACGCTGAGCGTCAGCAGGCCGCCTTGCGGGATCGCATCGAAAACCTGCAAAAGGATATCGATGGCCGCGAGGCCGCCCGCAAGGAAGCCGCCGATGCGTTGAAGCAATCGGAATCGGCCATCTCCAAGATCAACCTGCGCCTACGGGAGCTGGCCGAGGCCAACCGCCAGGCGCAGGCGGACCTGACCGGGCTCGAAAAGCAGATCGGCGTGCAGGAAACCGTGCTGGCCAAACGCCGCACGGAACTGGCCGAACAATTGCGCACCCAGTACACCAGCGGCTTGTCGCCGTGGACGGCGCTGCTGTCTGGTGACGATCCCCAAGTGCTGGGCCGCAACCTGGGTTACCTGGATTACGTGTCGCAAGCCCGCGCCAACGCGGTGCAGGCCTTGCGCGAAGACATCGAACGCCTGGCCGCATTGCAGACGCGTGCCGACGCCCGGCGCGCGGAAATTGAAAAAGTCGTGGCCGAGACCTCGGAGCAGAAGACCGCTCTGGTCGGCCAGCAGAAAGAGCGCGCCACCTTGCTGGCGCAGCTGGAAGGGCAGATTGCCGCCCAGCGCGCCGAGGCCAACAAGCTGGGCCGCGATGATCAGCGCCTGTCGCGCCTGATCACCGATCTGGATGCGGCCATCGCCAAGCAGATCGAAGAGGCCCGCAAGGCCGAGGAAGCGCGCAAGAAGGCGGAAGAGGCCCGTCGCGTGGAAGAGGCCCGCCGCGCCGCCGAGGAGGCCAAAAAACGTGCCGAGGCCGAACGCCGTGCGGACGAAGCCCGCAAGAAGGCCGAGGCCGACCGCAAGCTGGCCGCCGACGCGGCCGCGCGCCGTGATCGCGATTCGCGGGATGCCCGCGATGCCGCGCAGGCGCGTGAACAAGTCGAAGCGGCCTCGCGGCAGAATCGCGGGCCTGTCGCCGTGGCCGACCCGGACGCCGCAGGATTACGTCCGGCTGAACAGAAACACACGCGTTTGACCGATCCGGTCCAAATGCCGCCCGCGGCAGCGGAAAAACCCGCAGAAACACCCAAAAAAGCGGAACCCAAAGCGGAACCTGCCGAGGCCGAAACCACTCCAACCCGCAGTGCATCGGCTCAGCAGGCCAGCCGCGCCGCGCCTGCGGTCGGCGGCGGCAGCGGTTTGAAGCATGGCCTGGCCATGCCGGTGCGCGGCCAGGTGCAAGGCCGTTTCGGGGTCGACCGCCCGGATGGCGGCGTTTGGCGGGGCGTGGTGCTGCGCGCGCCGGAAGGCACGCCTGTCAAGGTGGTGGCCCCCGGCACCGTGGTCTACGCCGAATGGTTGCGGGGTTTTGGCAACCTCATCATTGTGGATCATGGCCAGCAATACCTGACGGTCTATGCTTACAACCAAAGTCTGCTCAAACGGGTGGGGGATTCGGTGACAGGTGGCGATACTATTGCTACGGTAGGGGCAACCGGCGGCCAAGTGGAATCCGGCCTATACTTTGAAATTCGCCATCGTGGCGCTCCTGTGGACCCGGCCCAGTGGCTGGCCCAATAGGTTGGTAGGTAAAGTCGTTGGTAAATTACCAAACCCCCATCGGCGAAAACAAAATTCGGGAAGTGTGCATGGGCACTCGCAAGTTTCGCGGTTTCGGTCTGATTGCCATCGGTGCGGTGGCTGGCGTATTGCTTAGCGTGGGGGTAACAGCCGTTGCTCAGCGCGGCAGTCCTTTGCCTTTGGACGAGCTCAGGCAACTGAGCAACGTGTTCGCGGCCATCAAGAACAACTACGTCGAAGCGGTCGATGACAAGACCCTGATCGACAATGCCATCTCTGGCATGGTCTCCAACCTTGACCCCCACTCCGCCTATCTGGATGCCGACGCGTTCCGCGAAATGCAGACGGCCACGCAAGGCGAGTTCGGCGGCCTGGGTATCGAGGTCGGCGCGGAAGACGGCTTCGTCAAAGTGATTTCGCCGATCGAAGACACGCCCGCCGCGCGCGCTGGCGTGATGGCCGGTGACCTCATCATCAAAATCGACGACACGCCCACCAAGGGCATGACGCTGAACGACGCCGTGAAGCTCATGCGTGGCGCGCCCAAGTCGCCGATCACGCTGACCATCATGCGCGCCGACCGTCCCCAGCCCATCGTGCTGAAGATCGTTCGCGACGTCATCAAGGTTCGCAGCGTGCGCAGCAAGATGCTGGACAACGGCATCGGCTACGTCCGCGTTGCTCAGTTCCAGGAAAAGACCGGCGCTGATCTGGCCAAGCAACTGAAGGACCTGGGTGCGAAGGAAGCGCCCAAGGGTCTGGTGCTTGACCTGCGCAACGACCCGGGCGGCCTGTTGACCAGCGCCATCGGCGTGTCCGGCGCGTTCCTGCCGCCTGACGCCCTGGTGGTGTCCACCGACGGCCGTACGCCCGACGCCCGCCACAAGTATCTGGCCACGCCGTCGGAATACGCTCGCGGTGAAAGCAACTACCTGTCGGGCCTGCCCGCCTGGACCAAGACCGTGCCGATGGTGGTGCTGGTGAACGTGGGTTCGGCCTCGGCTTCCGAGATCGTGGCCGGCGCGCTGCAAGACCACAAGCGCGCCAAGGTGCTGGGCAACCGCACGTTCGGCAAGGGCTCGGTGCAAGTCATCCTGCCGCTGTCGGAATCGACCGCGGTCAAGCTGACCACCTCGCGCTACTTCACGCCCAGCGGCCGTTCCATTCAGGCCACCGGTATCGAACCCGACTTTGTCGTGGCCGATACGGCAGATGGCGACTTGTTCCGCCTGCCGCGCGAAGCCGACCTGCAACGCCACCTGTCCAACCCCGAGACCGCCAACGAGGTGAAGTCCAACTCGGCGCAAGACAATGTGGACTTGCCGACCAAGGTGTTCGAATTCGGCGGCAAGGACGACTTCCAGCTGCAACAAGCGCTGAACGTGCTGGCCGGCAAGCCGGTGCAGAAGGGTTCGGCGCGCGCTCAGGCCAAGGCTGACGCCAAGCCGGGCGGCGGCACGGCAACGCGCATGAAGATCACGCCGACCGGAGTCGAGCCCAGCAAGGACAAATGAACGACGAGCAACTGCTGCGCTACGCCCGCCACATCCTGCTGGACGAGCTAGGAATCGAAGGGCAGGAAAAACTGCTGGCGGCGCGTGTGCTCATCGTGGGGGCGGGTGGACTCGGTTCACCCGCTGCGCTCTACCTGGCCACGGCCGGCGTGGGCGACATCACGCTCGCTGACGACGACATCGTCGAACTCAGCAACCTGCAACGCCAGATTCTCCACACCACGGCCAGCGTCGGCCGGCCCAAGGCCGAGTCCGGGCGCGACATGCTGGCGGCGTTCAACCCGCAAGCGCAGGTCCACGCCCGTGTCGAGCGCCTGAAAGACCAAGCGCTTTCCGACGCCGTCGCCGCAGCGGACCTGGTGCTGGACTGCACCGACAACTTCACCACCCGCCACGCCATCAACCGCGCCTGCGTGCAACACCGCAAGCCGCTGGTCTCCGGCGCGGCCGTCCGCTTTGACGGGCAGGTCAGCGTGTACGACCTGCGCGATGACAACGCGCCTTGTTACCACTGCCTGTTCCCGGAAGCCGACGATGTCGAAGAAGCCAATTGCGCCACGATGGGCGTGTTTGCGCCGGTGGTCGGCATCATCGGCAGCATGCAGGCCGCCGAGGCGCTGAAATTGCTGTCTGGCATTGGGGAAAGCCTGTCGGGCCGCTTGTTGTGGCTGGACGTGCGCACCATGCAATGGCGCAGCGTCAATGTCCAGCGCGACCCGGAATGCGAGGTCTGCGGCCACCGCGGGCAATAGGCAGGCGCGACCCGCCTCGTTTGTTGTTTCCCCTCATCTTGTGGCCGAATTGCCCTGCCGGACAATGTTAAAGCCTTGAAATACCTGCTATAACGCCCTCCAGCCTACAGAATTCGGGTGATGGCTTTGGACGTGACGGTGTGGATACAGGACTGAAATTCAGTTTGCCTAAGTGGCGCCTGACGCGCTGGCTGACGCATGCTGGTCAGGACACGCCTGCTGATATCCGCGCGGCGCTGATCGCCAGCCTGTTCGGCACGCTGCCCATTTTTGCGGGCGGCGTGATCAATACCTTGATGATTTCCGGCGTGGTCACCTGGCGCCGGCCCGAGCCCCTCTATATTTCGTGGCTGGTGCTGGAAGTGGTGCTGGCCATCATCCGCGTCACCATCCTGCGGTCCGCGTTACGCGCCGCGCCCAAGGGCGGCAACACTCACACCGACATCTACATTCTGCTGGCCCTGCTGTGGGCGTTCAGCGTGGGCTACGGCGTTTTCATCACGTTCATCAACGGCGACTGGCTGGCGGCAACCTTGGCAGGCGTGTCGTGCGGGGCGATGGCCGGCGGTATCTGCTTTCGCAATTACGGTGCGCCACGGCTGGTCGGCGCAATGATCTTCCTGAGCCTGGGGCCGATGTGCCTGGGCGCCTTGTTCACCGGCGAATACGTCACTGCCATCGTCTTCGTGCAGATCCCGTTCTACCTGGTCAGCATGAGCATCGCCTCGCATCGGCTGAACCGCATCCTGGTGTCGACCATGCTGGCCGAGCGCGCCAGCGAACGCCGCGCCAGCGAAGATGCGCTGACGGGCCTGGCCAACCGCACCGGCTTGCAGGCGGCGCTGGAACGGGTCTGCGCCAGCGAGCGCGGGCACGACAGTGACGCCGCGCTGCTGTACGTGGACATGGACGACTTCAAGCGCATCAACGATACCTACGGCCATGCCGCGGGCGATCAGGTGCTGACGACCACCGCCCAGCGTATGCGCGCCATGCTGCGCGTGGATGACGTGGCGGCCCGAATCGGCGGCGACGAATTCATCGTGCTGGTGACGGGCATCGACGCCACGGCCGCGTTGCGGCTCGGCGAACACTTGCTGCGCGATGCCTCGCAGCCAATCGCATTGGCGGATGGCACGCGCGTCTGCGTGGGGTTGTCGATCGGCATCTCGATCATTTCGGGCGCCAATCGCAGCCCGCAAGCAGCGTTGGACCTGGCCGACGCGGCGCTGTATCGCGCCAAGGCGCGCGGCGGCCGCTGCTGCGAAATCGTGGGGGACAGCGAAGCCGAAGACGCGGCGATGGCCCGTGGCAACGGCGAACCCGCGACTGCCTGACGCGATCAAGCAACGTTATTGAATCCGGATTCTCATCAAAAGTTATCAGATAACCTGAAAAGTAGGCCTATAATCCGCCCATGTTGACAAAGAGCCTCACCCTGACCGAACAGGTCGCCCGCCAGATCGCCACGGATATCGCCGATGGCGTGCACGCCGTGGGCGTCAAACTTCCCCCTGGCCGCGTCCTGGCCGAGCAGTACGGCGTCAGCGCCGCCGTGATCCGCGAAGTGACCGAACGCCTGCGCGCCCAAGGGCTGATCCAAAGCCGCCAAGGCTCGGGCAGCACCGTGATATCCCGCACGGGCGCTCAAGGGTTTCAGGTGTCCAGCGGACTCGCCGTTGACCGCGACAAGCTGGCCGACGTCTACGAATTGCGGATGGAACTTGAAGGCGGCGCGGCGGCGCTCGCCGCCGTGCGGCGCAATGCCGCCGACCTGAGCGCCATGGCGCAGGCGCTGGCAGACCTGGAGGCCCATCTTGAGCACCCCGAGCAGGGCGTGGAACACGACATTGCGTTCCACGTCGCCATTGCCACCGCCACGCACAACCGCACCTACCAAGACCTGTTGCAGTACCTGAACCTGCAGCTGAGGCTGGCCGTCAGCACCGCCCGGTCGAATAGCCGCCTGCAAGACGGCCTGACCGCGGCCGTGCATCAGGAGCACGTCGCAGTCTTTGAAGCGATTCGCGCACGCAATCCCGAACGGGCCCGCCAGGCGGCGGTGCGCCATTTGCAGCAGGCGGCCAGCCGCCTGCAACTTGATTCCCTCTTTCCCGCAGCCACGCAGACATCATGAGCGCATCCGATTTCACGCAACGCCTCACCCAAGCCCTGGGTCCCGACACCGTCTACACCGCCGAGGCGGACATCACGCCGTGGCTGTCCGACTGGCGCGGCCTGTACAACGGCCACGCGCAAGCCGTGGTGCGCCCGCGCAATACCGCAGAAGTCGCCGCTTGCCTGGCCTTGTGCCAGCAAGAGGGCGTGCCGGTGGTGCCGCGCGGTGGCAACACGGGCTTGTGCGGCGGCGCGACACCAGACAGCGGAACGAAGAACGTCGTGCTGAGCCTGGACCGCATGAACGCCGTGCGATCCATCGACACGGTCGCCAACACGATGGTTGCCGAAGCCGGCGCCATCCTTGGCAACCTGCGCCGCGCGGCGCAGGACGCCGGGCGCTTGTTGCCCTTGAGCCTGGCGGCGGAAGACTCCAGCCAGATCGGCGGCAACGTCGCCACGAACGCCGGCGGCGTGAACGTGGTGCGCTACGGCATGGCGCGTGAATTGGTGCTGGGCCTGGAAGCCGTGCTGCCCACGGGCGAAATCTTCAACGGCCTGCGCACGCTGCGCAAGGACAACACGGGCTACGACCTGAAGCAGTTGCTGATCGGCTCCGAAGGCACGCTGGGCGTGATCACCGCCGTGGCGCTGCGCTTGTTCCCGCGCACCGATGTCCGTTCCGTGGTGCTGACGGCCGTCGAGTCACCGGCGCAGGCGTTGCAGCTGTTCGAGATTCTGTTCGAACAATGCGGCGCGCGTCTGCAAGCGTTCGAGTACTTCTCGGGCGATTGCCTGGACTTGGTGCTGACGCATGCCGAGGGTGTGCAGGAGCCGTTTGATCAACGCTATCCCGCGTATGTGTTGGTAGAGCTGGCGGATACGGCGGATGAAGCGGGTCTGACGACGTTGCTGGAGAACGTGATTGGCACGGCGCTGGAACGCGGCCTGTGCCTGGACGCGGCGGTGTCGGCGTCGTTGTCGCAGTTGCAGACGTTGTGGAAGTTGCGCGAAGAAATTTCGGAAGCCCAACGCGCCGACGGCCCGCACCTGAAGCACGATGTGTCGCTGCCGATTGAACGCATTCCGGATTTCATGGTGTCGGCGGAAGCACGCGTGCGCGCGCTGTACCCAGATATCCGCCCCTTCATCTTCGGCCACTTTGGCGACGGCAACCTGCACTACAACCTGTCCCGCCCGGCAGGCGCGGCACGCGACTGGGTAGCGGTGAACGGCGCGGCGATTACGGATGCGGTGTTGGACGAAGTGAATCGTTATGGCGGGAGTATTTCAGCGGAACACGGGATTGGGCAGCTGAAGCGCGAGCATTTCTTGCATAGCAAGGATGCCGTGGAATTGAGGTTGATGCGGGAGATCAAGAAGGTGATGGACCCGGCGGGGATTATGAATCCTGGGAAGTTGTTGTAGGCGGGATTTTGTTGAGTGGTCGAGGGGCTTCGTGAGCTTGGTTTCTTGGGGCGGTCGGTTGATCTTCGTAGGTCGCCCATCGTCGCGGTGGCCCTAACTGCGCGCGCCCACGATTGCGGTCGGGAGCCTTCGCTCCGGACGTCCCTAGGCGGCCCCCCCCCTTCGTCATCTTCGTCACCCGCCTTCGGCGGGTTCCTTCAGATTCCCTCGGGCGCATCGAGGTTGCGCGCAGTCAGGGCCACCGCGCCGACGGGCTGCCGCTGTCTTGGCATGTCGCGCTGCTAGGGTGTGCCTTAGCCACGAGTGCTGCGGGGCCC